>Ga0209747_1000400_pt1 | contig 23945 bp, 22 predicted proteins | sample BarGraNGADG00311_FD_184498 | JGI IMG/M metagenome (GOLD analysis project Ga0209747, IMG submission 184498) | Arctic peat soil microbial communities from Barrow, Alaska - Barrow Graham LP Ref core NGADG0011-311 (SPAdes) (version 2) | ecosystem: Environmental > Terrestrial > Soil > Wetlands > Peat...
CCTCCCTCTCTCGCGATCTTGCCGAGCGCGCCGTTGACCAGGCGCGCCGCTTCGTCGGTTGTATAGCGCTTTGCCAGCTCGACCGCCTCGTTGATGGCGACCTCGTAGGGAACCATTTCCCCATCGATCTCGTAAACGGCGATGCGAAGGATATTTCGCTCCAGCGCGCCGAGCCGGTCGGCCGTCCAGTCCTCCAGCACCTCGTTCAGGCGCCTGTCCAGCTCGCCTGCGCGCTCGGAGACGGCTTGCGCGGTCTCGAGCGCAAAGGGATCGATCTCGCCCTCGTAGAGCGAGGCCAGAGGCTTGGCCGTCAGATCCCACTGATAGAGGAGAAAGAGGGCCGTCCTGCGCGCGGCTCTGCGGCCGGCCATCAGGCGGTCTCCTCGACAGTCACGTCCACGGTCAACCGCTCGAGCTCGCACATGAGCGCAAGCGTTTCGTGAACCGAGCGTTGTACCTGCGCCGCAAGCGCCGGCAAGACCGCATCGCCGGGAGCGACGATGCCAACCAGTACGCGGGCGCCTTCTTCGCTCAGGTCGAACGAGATGCTGCGACGCGGATAGCGGCGTACGCGCGCGCCGGCGCGCACCACGGCTGTCGAGACGATCGTGGCGAGCGTCTGAGAAGGAACGATGATCCGCCCCGCTTCCTCCTCGAAGACGAGCGCTTCCTTCATTCCCTGAGCAGAGCCGGAAGGCGGCCGGCCGCCTCGGCGATGAAGCTGGTCGAGTAGTCGCCGCTGCGAAACTCCTCGGAGTCGAGGATCTCGCGGATGACCGGGACGGTGGTCGTGACGCCCTCGATCTGAAGCTCGCCGAGCGCACACAACGCACGCTCGATCGCGGCCGGACGATCGCTGTCCTGCACCACGAGCTTGGCCAGCAGCGAGTCGTAGAAGGGCTGGATCTCCATCCCCTCCTCGACGAAGGTGTCGACGCGAATGCCGGGGCCGAGAGGAGGGCGGAAGCGGACGAGCCGGCCCGGCGTGGGCACGAAACCGCGCGAGGGATCCTCCGCGTTCAGACGCAGCTCGATCGCGTGCCCCAAGCGAGGCGCACGCCCCGTCAGCTCGAGCGGCTCGCCGGCAGCGATGCGGATCTGCTGGCGCACGATGTCGATGTCGGTTACCAGCTCGGTGACCGGGTGCTCGACCTGCAAGCGGGCGTTCAGCTCCATGAAGTAGAAGCCGCCGTCGGAGGAGAGTAGGAACTCGAACGTTCCGGCGTTGGTGTAGCCGATGACTCCACAGGCGTGCTCGACCGCCTGCTCCATCTCTGCACGCAGCTCGGGCGTCAGGGCGGGCGAGGGCGACTCCTCGATCAGCTTCTGGTGGCGGCGCTGGATCGAGCACTCCCTTTCGCCGAGCGTGAGCACACCGCCGTAGGAGTCGCAGAGCACCTGCACCTCGATGTGGCGCGCCGGCACGATCGCCCTCTCGACATAAAGCGCGCCGTCGCCGAAGGCCGCCTCGGCCTCCGCCATCGCCGTCGTGAAGGCACTTTTCAGCTCGGAAGACTCGTTGACGAAGCGCATGCCCTTGCCGCCGCCGCCGGCAGCCGCCTTGAGCAGGACGGGGTAGCCGAGCTCCTTCACGCCCTTTTCCACCTCGGCCAGCGAGGTCAGCGCGCCCGAGCCGGGCACCAGCGGTACGCCGGCGGCCATCAGCTCACGCTTGGCCTCGGCCTTGTCGCCCATGCGCCGCATCAGATCGGCGCTCGGGCCGATGAAGACGAAACCGGTCTCCTCGCAGGCCTCGACGAAAGCGGGGTTCTCCGACAGGAAGCCGTAGCCGGGATGAACGGCCTGGCAGCCGGTCGTCTCGGCGGCGCCGATCACGTTGGAGATGCTCAGGTAGCTCTCGTTGGCGGGCGGAGGACCGATGCAAACCGCCTCGTCCGCGAGGCGAACGTGGAGCGAATCTGCGTCCGCGGTCGAGTAGATGGCAACGGCCTCGACTCCGAGCTCATGCAGAGCACGGATGATGCGGACGGCAATCTCGCCGCGATTGGCTACCAGGACACGTGAGAACATTGTTCGATCAGCCTCTGAGAAAAGACGGTTGAGCGCATGAAAAGGCTGCGCTGGAACTCTACTCCGAGCGACAGATTAGTAGTTGTCGAGCGGCTTGCCGCCGATCGGCTCGAGCTCGACCAGAAGATCGCCGAACTGCACCGGATCGCCGTCCTCCTTACAGACGCGGCGCACGATTCCACCCTGCTCGGCCTTGACCTCGTTCATCAGCTTCATCGCCTCGAGAATGCAGAGCGTATGACCGGCTTCGATCGTCTCGCCGAGCTGCACGAACGGGGGCGTGCCGGGATTGGGCGAGCGGTAGAAGGTTCCGACCATCGGCGAGGAGACGGCAATCATGCCCTCGGTCGGGCGCATCTCCGGCGTCTGCTCGAACTCGGCCGAGGCGAGCGGCGCCGAGGTGGACGCCGCGCGGTCGGCGCCCGAGCGAACGGTGACGCGCATGTCCTCGTCCTCGATCGTTACCTCCGAGACGCCCGTCTCCTGGACGACGTGGATGATGTCGCGAATCCGCTGAGCCCGATCTCGCTCGACGGCGCCGCCGAAGAACTCTATGTCGGGCGTGGTGCGGCTGCGAATCGCGCGCAAAAGCGGCTCGGCCTCCTGATCGAAGAAGCGCAGCAGCAAAAGCTCCTCGTCGCTTGCCGCCAACCCCGAAGAGCGCTCGCGCAACTCGTCGAGCGTCGGCGCCGGCTTGGGCTCCGTCGCCTCCGCCGAGCACAGCTCGATCGCCCGTTTCACGGTCGGGTCGATCTCGTCGGGAGTTCGCCCATACTCGCCGCGTACCAGCGGCGGTAGCTCGTCCACAACGGTCTGGTAGCGGTTGGCCGACAGAACGTGGAGCAGTGCCTGCCAGCCGAGGATCTGGACGGTCGGCGAGGCGAGTGGCGGCGAGCCGAGCTCGTGGCGAATGCGGTTCAGCTCGTCGAGCACCTCGTCGAGCAGATCGGCCGCCGAGTAGGTCTGGAGATGGGCATCGAGCGCGGCCACGATTCCGGGCGGGAAGCCGTACTCGGCGGCACGAGCGGCGATCCTGGGCGCGAGCGGCGCGATCACCTCGTCGCCGATGTGCTCGTCTACGAGGTCGGACGCCTGCCAGAGCACCTCGGCGTCGACCTTGCAGTCGAAGCCGAGCCCGGCGAGTGTCTGAGCCAGCACTTCGCCCGGAGCGCGGTGCAGCGTCAGCGCGATCGGGTAGATCGAGCAGGCGATCAGCTCGGCTCCGGCCCGGGCCGCCTCGATCGAGGAGGCGAGCGCGTTACCGCCGGCTCCCTGACAGTAGACGGCGACGGGAAGACCGCTCTCGGCCTTCAACGTCTCCACTAGCTCGTGCGCGCGGTTCGGCGGCAGCGACCCGGTTGGGTCGTGCAGGACGACGCGAGCGGCGCCAAGGGCGGGCAACTTGCGCGCCTGCTCGACCAGAAGATCGGTGTCGCCGGCGCGACCGGGGCTGTAGACGAGACCGCCTTCCAATTCCTTGCCCGCCGCGAGCACGGCGTCGGCCGCCGCGCGCAGGTTGTCGACGTCGTTCATGGGATCGTCGAGACGGAAGACGTCGATGCCGTTTGCCGCCGCGCAGGCGATGAAGCTGCGGATGACGTCGTCCTCGACCGGATGCGTGCCGACGAGGAAGCGCCCGCGTAGTGCGAGGGCCAGCGGCGTCTTGGTGCGCATCTTGATCGCGCGGATGCGCTCCCAGGGACTCTCCACGCCGCGCCTGACCGCCGCCTCGAAGCAGCCGCCGCCCGAGACATCCAGATAGGCGAAGCCGGCGCTGTCGAGCAGCTCGGCGAGCTTGTACAGATCGCCTGAGGGAACGCGCCCGGCCAGCGGCTCCTGTCCGAGCAGGCGAATAGAGGTGTCTACGAGCGCGGGCATCGTGCGTTGGGGAGCCTAGTCGATCAGCGCTCAGGCCTGCTGATCATCTGAAACCACAGCCGGCCGCGGTAATCGATACCAACATCGCTCATCGCCGCCGCCTATCCGGCCTGGAACACGGCCAGTCTCGCCTGACGACGGTAGGCGGAAAGCGAACGCGGCTTGCTCTTGAGCGCGAAGGTATTTCCGCCGCGCGACCAGCCCTTGTTGAAGTAGATGAGCCCGATCGTTCGCGGATGGCTTCGCACCCACGAGAACATCTTGTTGACGAAGCTCGGCGAGTCGTAGCCCCAGGGCGCCCATTCGGCGATCACGAACGGCTTGCGGTACGTCTTGTAGAGAACGTCCATCGTCGACCAGGAGGCGCGACCGCGTATCTCGTAGAGATCATCGCCGAGGTAGTCGACATAGCCGGCGCCCGGCCAGTAGGCACGCGGGGAGTTTCCTCCGACGTTGGGAGAGCCCTCTCCCTGCGGGTTCCAGAGGAGCTTGACCTGACCGCTCGCCGTTATCCCGGGCTCGGCGCCGGCGAGCAGACTCGCCTTGATGGATGGCAATCCGGCGCGCCTGAGCTCGAGGTTGAGCTCGGCCGCGCTACCGCCGCGCATGATGATCGCGATCCTCTTGAAGGCTCGCACGAACGCCTTTCCGGAGTAGGCGGCTCCGCGCGATCGCCCGCTCGCTGTGACCGCGCACCACGGGCTCCAGTGGCCGTTCATCTCGGGCATCGGGCGCATCCAGACGTCTCCGCCGAAGTTGTTCGCGTCCTTTGCCTGCTCGACGAGCCTGGAGTCGGCCGAGCCTTTGGCGATCGCGGCCGAGGAGTATCCGCGCGGCGACACCGTGACGACGGTAGTGCGCCCGGCCGCCGCCTCTCGCTCGAGCCACTCTTGCCTGACGTAGCTGAAGGTGAGATGGAGCGAATGCTGATGGCGAGTGAGGCGATCGAACGCCGCCGGATCCGGGTCGATGAAGCCCAGCATGATCTGGCGTGACTGCTGAGCGCGGAGCGGCGCCGACTGCGACTCGGAAGGAAGAAGAGAGACGAGAAGCGCCGCCACCGAGGCGGCGAGGGCCAAGCCGATCATCCGCGCGCTGACCCGCTGCAACCCTGCGCTTCTACCTGTTCTCCGAAAACGGTCGATCATCGGCTGTAGGACTCCCCTTCTCAGCATGCCTGCCCCGACGTCTCTCGGGATCGACAGAACCGTGCAAGACCCTTAGCCCTCGAGCGGAAGCCAGGACAAGATTCCCTCGTAAGCCCCCAGGTCAGCGCACCGCGGTTTGGCCGCCGACGAAAGTCGTCATGCTTCCGACAGGGAGCGGACTTTCGTCGGCTTAAGCGCGGGAGATGTAGCGGCGCTCGCGCGGATCGACCTTGATGCGCTCACCCGTGCCTACGAAGAGCGGCACCTGAACGACGGCGCCGGTCTCGAGCGTGGCGGGCTTGGTGACGTTGGAGACCGTGTCGCCGCGCACGCCCGGCTCGGTGTCGGTGACCGTCAGCTCGACCGAAGCAGGGAGCTGGATTCCGGCCGGCTTGCCGTCCACCATCAACATCTGCACGGACGCCGAAGGGAGCAGGAATTCGATCGAATCCTCGACTACGGCGTGCGGCAGGTGGATCTGCTCGTAATTCTGCTCGTCCATGAACACGACCTCGTCGCCCGAGTCGTAGAGGTACTGGACGTTCTTGGTCTCGGTGTAGATGCGGGCCATCTTCTCGCCGGCGCGAAAGGTGCGCTCGACGACGGCGCCCGAGTCGAGGTTCTTGAGCTTGGTGCGCACGAAGGCGCCACCCTTGCCCGGCTTGACGTGCTGGAACTCGACGATGCGCCAGACGCCTCCGTCAAGCCCGACGTGCATGCCGTTCTTGAACTGATTGGTGCTGACGATGTCGGCCATCGGCGCCCGAGTCTACCTACCCGACCGAGACGAGCTGCTTGGGGAAGGTCGTCAGCACCTCGGCGCCATCATCAGTGACGACGAGCAGGTCCTCGATACGAACGCCGCCGAGACCTTCCAGGTAGATGCCCGGCTCGACCGTGACGACGTTTCCGGCTACGAGCCGCGTTTCGCCGGCCGCGGCGCGGAGTACCGGCGCCTCGTGCAACTCAACGCCGACACCGTGTCCGAGCCCGTGCCCGAAGTGGCCGGCGAATTCGCTCGCCTCGATCAGATCGCGGGCGGTTGCATCAACCTCACGCGCGAGCACGCCGGCGCGAACCGCTGCAACCCCGGCCTCCTGCGCCGCCAGACAGATCTCATAGGCGCGGCGGAGCTCGTCGGGCGGCTCGCCGCAGGCGAAGGTACGCGTGCAGTCGGCGCAGTAGCCGCCGAGTGCGGCGCCGGCGTCAATGACGATGAGGTCGCCGTCCAGCACGACACGATCGGTCGGCTCGCCGTGAACGAAGGCCCCGTTCGGCCCCGAGGCGACGATGGTCGAAAAGGCTTCCTCCGCCCCGCCCAGCTCGTGGAAGAGCTCGCGCATGCGCCAGGCCAGATCGAGCTCGCGGCGACCGCGGAACGGCTCCTCGGCGAGGCGCCGGTAGGCCTCGTTCGTTACCTCCGCCGCGCGCCGGATCGCCGCCAACTCGACCGAATCCTTGACCGCGCGCAGCCGCTCGACCAATCCGTCCGCTGCGACCAGCGAGGCCCCGCTCGAACGCAGTTTCTCGAAACACGCAACCGACACGGCCTCGGCCTCGAAGGCTACCTCTCCCTCCAGTAACTCACCCAATCCGGCGAAGAGATCGCGCCCGACGTCCACCGGCTCGACCCCCGGCACCAACCGGGCCGCCGCGGTGTAGCGAGAATCGGTGCAGAGCCTCACTCGTTTCGCCTCCACCAGCAGCGCCGCGTTCGAGCTGCGAAAGCCCGTGAGATAGCAAACGTTGGCCTCGCTCGTGACGAGCAGCGGCCGCTCCAGCTCGGCTTGCAGGCGCTCGAGGCGAGTCATCGCTTGCTCAGGAATTCCAGCGCCTCTCGGTAGCCGTCGGGGCCCTTGCCCATGACGGTCAGCACCGCCACGTCACGCACGACCGAAATGCGCCGCCACTCCTCACGCGAGTCGATGTTGGACAGGTGCACCTCGACCACCGGCACCTCCAGCAGCTCGAGCGCGTCTCGGATCGCGTAGCTGTAGTGCGTCCAGGCGCCCGGGTTGACGATCACGCCGTCGGCGCCATCGAGTGCCTCGTGCAGCCACTCGACGTACTCGCCTTCGAAGTTGGTCTGGCGGCAGACGACCTCGAGCCCGAGCGCCTCGCCCCATTCCTTGATCTTGCCCTCCAGCTCGGGCAGGGTGATCACCCCGTAGTGGGTGGGGTCGCGGCGGCCGAGCGTGTCGAGGTTGACGCCGTGTAGGACGTAGATGCGCATGTGGGGAGTTTAGGCGCTCGAGCGGCGGCGGCCGATGCCGACATTTGGCGCAATCGGGTAACACGAATGCGTGGAAGTCAGGCTGAAACGCGCGTATGAGCCCGCCATCGGCGAGGACGGCTACCGCGTGCTGGTCGAGCGCCTCTGGCCGCGCGGCGTCACGCGCGAGCGGGCCCGGCTCGATGAATGGGCCAAGGAGATCGCTCCGAGCCCCGATCTGCGCCGCTGGTACGCCCACGAGCCGGCGCGCTTCGAGGAGTTCCGGCGCCGCTACCTGAAGGAGCTGGCCGGGCACGAGCAGGAGCTGAACGAGTTGAGGCGCCGCGCCGAATCCGGACCGCTGACGTTGGTTTACGCAGCGCGAGACGAGGAGCGAAACAGCGCGGTCATCCTGGCGGACGCCTTACGTTCGGGAGGGAGCGCTTGAACTACTTGTCTGTTTCAAGCACTTCGATTCCCAGTCGTATCGGAACAGCCGAAGCTTGAATGCCGATCTGCCTCGCTCTTGGAAATGCTCTCGGATGGCGATCACCTCCGAGCCGCGCCATTCCTGCACTAGCTCGTGCGTAGAGGGAGCTTCGAAGAAACCGACGGGCTTCCCGCCGTAGAAGAAGTAGGCACGGAAGATGAGCGACCCGTTGGATGCCTTTGTCGAAGAAGTGATGGCGTTCAGATTGGCCGAGAGATCCCACTTCATATCTCTCGGCGCGTACCCTTGCTCGTCAACGTACGCGAGCGCTTTTTTCTTCTCGCCTCGCGCTCCGTAACCCGCGAGACTCGAGCACCGCCAGGGTCGAACTAGCTCTACCGGTATCCCGGCCGAGCACGAGGGTTCACTCGACCCAATGAACACCTCAGTCCAAGCCTTGCCTGTTTTCCGGACGATCGCGGAACCCGGGTTTCCCAGGTATCCGGGACACGTCGGGTTGATCAACTCCACCTTCGCAAAGTGCCGATTGTTCGAATAGGTCACCTTGAGACGAACGCAGTGACGAGGCGAGTTCAATGCGAGTTCCCTCAGCCCGGGCACCGCCGCGAGCACGCCGACCCGCCCACCAAGTCGTGATTGATGCTCGGTGATAACACAGGCAGAAACCGGATTCGCACGCCGCTCGTCGTTCCGAGAAAAGGCGTGAGCGATCAAGAACGCGGCGCCCACGGAGAGAGAAGCGAAAACCGCTACACCGATCACAACCGGCTTTCGCATCGACGCCACGGCTACAAATCCGTGATCAAAGAATCAAGCGCCCGCCGGGCCTCGTCCTCGCCAAGCTCCACGCCCCAAACCGGCTTCCCGGGCGCCTCCAGCAGCACGAACTTGGGCGTTCCAGCGGCGACCTTCTTGTCGCGGAAGAGGGCGGCCCAGGCCAGTTCGCGATCGACGGCGACCGGGCGCGGTCGCAGCACTTCCTCGACCGCTTGCAGCCAGGATGGATCAAGCCCGCGCTCGATCGAGAGCCGGAGCGCGGCCACCAGCCCGAGCGCGACCGCCTCGCCGTGCGACGGACTGCCGTAGGCGCCGGCCGTCTCGAGCGCGTGCGCGAAGGTGTGACCGAGGTTGAGCGTCGCGCGGATCCCCTGCTCGTGCGGATCGCGCAGGCAGATCTCGAGCTTGTGGCGGGCGGAGCCGCGCACCATCTCGGCGTCGGGCAGTTCCCAGAGCTTCTTTCCGGCCAGAAGACCGGTCTTGACCAGCTCGGCCATTCCCTCGCGCCGCTCCTGCTCGGGCAGGGTGGCGAGCAGATCGGGGTCGATCACGACGCGTGCCGGCCAGTGGAAGGCGCCGACAAGATTCTTGCCACTCTCGATGTTGATCGCCGTCTTGCCGCCGATGCCGGCGTCGACCTGGCCGAGGAGTGAAGTTGGGACTGACATCCAGGCGATGCCGCGCATGTAGGTGGCGGCGGCAAAGCCGCCCACGTCGGTAACACAGCCGCCGCCGAGCGCGGCTATCAGATCGCCGCGCTCCAGCGGCAGATCCTCGAGCAGGCGCTGGAAACTGGCGAAGGTCTTGGCCTCCTCGCCGGCAGGAAGGACGTGCGTCGAGACGAGCCTGGCGCCTAATGCCTCCTTCGCCGCGGCGCCGTAGAGGCCGGCGACGTTCTCGTCGCTGATCAGAGAGACGTTTCCTTCCGCCGGCGCCAGCTCGCCAAGCCGGGCAAGGGCACCCGGGGCGACCTCCACCCCGCCGGCGGCGAGGATCGCGCCCGTCAGATCGGAGCAGACAGCATCGGCGCAGTCGCGGTAGACGGGCAGGCGCTCGGCAAAGAGCTTGCGGAAGCTCGCCTCGTCGCCGGCCAGCGGGCGGCTGCCGGTACCGGAAACTCGGCGCCAGGCCTTGTCCACGTTCACCTCGACCAGGATCGTGAGAGCGCGCTCCCGGAGCGCCTTTCTCGTCGCCTCGGCGCCGAGAGCCCCGCCTCCGAGCGCGATCACCGCCGGCTCGCACGTTTCCAGCGCCTCACGGATGCGGCGCTCCTCCAGCAGCCGGAACTCGCTCTCGCCGCGAGCGGCGAAGATCTCCGCGATCGAAGTCCCCACCTCGCGCTCGACCTCGGCGTCCACGTCTACGAAGCTGCGCCCCAGAGCCAGCGCCAGGTCGGAGCCGAGCGTCGTCTTGCCGGCGCCCATGAAGCCGGCCAGGGCGATGTGACGATCGAGGGCGTGGATGGGACGCGAGCTCATGAACACCACATTCCTCCGCCCGCCACCGAGCCACCCGCCCACGGGGTGGTTAAAAAGTAGTGCCCCGAGAAGCGAAAAGGCGCACTATCTCGCGCCGGCTTCGTGCCGATTCCACACCTGATCCTCGAGCCGTTCGTGAGAGCGGGCATTCCCTACCTTGGCGACCAGTCGATTCGCTCGATGTAGGCCTTGTAAGAGGCGACGAAATCGCCGATCGAGTCGCCGCCGAACTTCTCCTTCGCCGCCTTCGCCAGCTCGAAGGCGACCGCGGCCTCGGCGACAACGGCCAGCGCCTCCACGGCGGTCGTATCCGAGCGCTCGACCAGTGCCTCGGCGGGCTCGCCGCTTGCCACGTCTACCGAGCGGAGCGGCTTCATCAGAGTCGGGATCGGCTTCATCGCCGCGCGCGCGACGACGTCCTCGCCGTTCGTGACGCCACCCTCCAGGCCGCCGGCTCGGTTGGTCTCGCGGTAGTAACCGCGCTCGTCGTGGAAGATCTCGTCATGCGCCTGAGAGCCGGGCAAGCTCGCGAGCGCGAAGCCGTCGCCGATCTCCACTCCCTTGACGGCCTGAATCCCCATCAGCGCCTGGGCCAGCCGGCCGTCGAGGCGATCGCCCTTGTCGGCGTAGGAGCCGAGCCCGGGCGGAACGCCCCGCGCGCGCACCTCGACGATGCCGCCGAGAGTGTCTTTGTCCTCCCGCGCCTTGTCGATCGCCGCACGGGCCTGCTTCTCGCCCTTCTCGGTGCCGATCTCGAGCACCTTCCCCGCGACCTCGACTCCGATCGTGCGCAGGAGTTGCTTGGCCACCGAGCCGGCGGCGACGAAGACGGCCGTGTGCCGGGCACTGGCGCGCTCGAGCACGTTTCGCACGTCGTCGAAATCGTGCTTGAGCAGCCCGGCGAGATCGGCATGACCGGGCCGCGGCAGCGTCACCGGCTTCGTTCCCTTGCCCTGCGATTCGCCCTCCGGCACCCAGGGATCCATGCCCCAGGTCCAGTGCGAGTGGTCGCGGTTACGGACGACTAGTGCGAGCGGCGTGCCTAGGGTCTTTCCCTGGCGGAGCCCGGCCAGCACTTCGATCTCGTCCCGCTCGATCTGCTGTCTGGGCGAGCGGCCGTAGCCCTGCTGGCGCCGGCTCAGATCGCTCTCGATCGCGTCGCGCTCGAGCTCCAGGCCGGCCGGCAGACCGCTCAGGATTGCCACGAGTGCCGGCCCGTGAGACTCCCCTGCGCTTGAGAGCGAAAGTGTCATGTCTCCAATCTATTGACTAGAAGCCGATCTCGCCAGGACTGCGCCGCCTCATCCGGAAAGGCTTTTCGGGGCGGGCGGCGGAGCGCATGACGTCGATCGGTGCCTCGATACCGGTCCAATGCTCGAAGGACGCTGCGCCCTGGCGCGCGAGCACCTCCAGCCCGTCCACCACCAGCGGGCAGCCTGCCCGGTGCGCCGCCGCGACGAGCGCCGTGGGCGTTCCGTCCGGCTTGTAGGCGAGATCGACGACCTGCTGACCCGAGCGCGGTGGCACGGGAAGCTCGTCCTTGACCGGCGTCGCGTTGACGATGATCTTCGCCTCCTCGGCGCTCGGCGGCCAGTCGAGCACGCGCACCTCGAGCTGGGGCGCGAGCTCGCGCACGAAGGCCGCCAGTTCCTCGGCGCGCTCGGCGCTGGAGATCGCAAGCGAGGCGATTCCCGCGTCCACGAAGGCCGCCGCCAGCGCCTGGGCTGCACCGCCGGCGCCGAGCAGGAGCACGTCGGCGTCGCGCGGCTCGACCGCGCTCGTGACGGCGAGGCCGTCGGTCGAGGTGCCGAAGAGAGTGCCGTTCTCGCGCACGATGACCGTGTTGACCGAGCCGCCGCGAGCGGCGATCTGCGAGAGCTCGTCGCAAAGCTCGCAGGCCGCCAGCTTGTGCGGAATCGTCACGTTGGCTCCAACAAAGTCGAGAGCAGCCAGCCCACGCAGAGCGTCGGCGAGCGCCTCGGGCCGCACGTGCAGCGGCACGTAGACCCAGTCGAGGCCGCAGGCTTCGAAGGCGGCGTTCTGCATCCGCGGCGAGAGCGAATGCGCCACCGGATCGCCGATCAGACCGACCAGACGCGTGCTTCCCGTAATCACTTGATGTACCCCCAGGTTCTCTCGTGGGCAACGAAATCGGCGTAATTCGTCGTGAAGTAGTGATGCTGTGTGCCGGGCTTGCGTAGGAAGTAGAGGTACTTGACCTTGGCCGGATGGGCGGCGGCCTGCATCGAAGCCAGTCCCGGGTTGGCGATCGGCGTCGGCGGCAGCCCGCGGTGGATGCGCGTGTTGTAGCGATTGGAGCTGTTCAGGAACGGAGAGAGCGACTGGGTCGGCTTGAGGTTGAGCCCGTAGCGAAGCGTGGCGTCGATCCCGAGCGTCATGCCCGCATGGAGACGGTTGTAGATCACCGCTGCGACCTTGGCGCGCTCGTCGGGCGAGAAGGCCTCCTTCTCGACCATCGAGGCGATGATGAGCACGTCGTAGCGAGTGAGGTTCTTGGTGCGCGCGTCGCGCAGGTCGAGCGTCTTCCAGGCGGCGCGGAAGGCAACCAGCTGATCGCTCACGAGCTGTTTAGTAGAAGTCGAGCGGAGGAAATCGTAGGTGGCCGGAAAGAGGAAGCCCTCCAGCGTCCGTGCCTTGCCGTCGCCGGCGTAGCGTCCAGGCAGCGGTGAGCTTCGCGTCAGCTTCATGTACGTACCCGCCGAGAGCGCCGGTTTGATGCCTCGCTCCGTGTGCGCAATATCGTCGACTGCAGCGATGCGCGCGGCCATATCCCGGCGCGTGAAGCCCTCGGGAAAGACGATCTTGAACGGCTTGACGACCGTCGTCGTGGTCGAGTGGGTGTGCGAGCCACGATCGAGCGCGACGTTGACGACGAGATACAGCATCCCGATCAGCCCGCCCAGAACGAGTACCGCGATCAGGCGCCGGCGGATGATCTGCCAACGATTAGGCCCTCGGCGCGGTGGCCGATAGCCCGGCGGCAGGCTCAGTTTTCGCGGCTGGTCGACCATGTCAGGAAGCTTTCGAGTAGATGGGCGGCGGCGCGGGCGTCCTCGGGCGTGTCCGACGGAGTCCGGGCGGCCAGGACGGTGGTGAGACGCTCGTCGAACAGCTCGACCGGCACGGCCACGTTCTCGCGCAGCCGCTGGGCGAAGGCCTCGGTCTCGCGTGCCTGTTTGCCGTGCTCGCCGCGCAGGGTCAGGGGCAGGCCGACGACGATCTGCCCGGGTTGTTCCTCGGCGATCAGGGCGAGCAGGCGCTCGTTGCCCGGCTTCGTCCCCACCCGCTCGACGACGGTGAGCGGACGAGCGATGACGCCGCTCGGATCCGAGACGGCGACTCCCGTCCTAGCCGATCCGTAATCGAGCGCAAGCACTTTCACCGCTGGCGATTCTAGCCGCCGGGCTGCCGCCGCCGGTTAGCCGCCCGAAACTCAGAGCGCGCCTAGAATCGCGTCGGCCGCGACCCGAAGCGCCTCGGGCAGCTTCTCGGGATCCTTGCCGCCGGCCCGGGCCATCCCGGCTTGCCCGCCGCCGCCACCACCGACAAGCGCCGCCGCGGCACGAACCACCTGCACGGCGTCGAGCCCGCGCTCCTCCAGCGTCTTGTCGAAGTTGCAGACCAGGTGCACGCGCCCGTCCTCGACCGCACCAACGACCACGGCGGCCGGCGCGTTCTTGTTCTTGAGCTGGTCGGAGACGGCGAGCAGCCCCTCCGCATCGACACCCCTGACCTCGGCGACGACGACCTTGATGCCCGAGCGCTCCTCCTCGCGGGCGATCGCAATCTCTGGCCCGGCGCCGTCGCTCTCGCTGGGCCGCTTCTTGGCCTCTTTGCGTAGCTGCTCGAGCTCGGCGCGAAGCTTGTCGGCCTCGGCGGCACGCTCTCGCAGCAGCCCGACCGCCGCGCCCGACGTGACGGCCTCGATCCGGCGCAAGCCCGAGCCGATCGATCCTTCCGAGACGATCGCGAAGGCGCCGATCTCGGCGGTCGTGCGCACGTGCGTGCCGCCGCAGAGCTCGCGCGAGACGTCCTTCACCTCGACCACCCGCACCATGTCGCCGTATTTTTCGCCGAAGAGCGCCATGGCGCCGAGCTCCCTGGCCTCCTCGATCGGCGTCACGAACGTGTGCACGGGATGGTTGGCGAAGATGTCCTCGTTGACGAAGCGCTCGATCTCCTCGCGCTCGGTCGCCGTGAGAGCTTTCTCGTGCGAGAAGTCGAAGCGCAGCTTGTCGGCCCGTACGGCCGAGCCGGCCTGGCGCGCGTGCTCGCCGAGCACCCGCTGAAGCGCCCTGTGCAGTAGGTGCGTCGCCGTGTGATTGGCCATCGTCGGGAATCGCTCCGCCCAGAGCACGACCGCCCGCACCCTTTCTCCGGCCTTGAAGCCCTCGCCGCGAAAGAGCAGCGCCTGATCGTCCTCGAAGCGGAAGGTCTGCTCGAGCTCGGCCCGGGCGTCGGCGCCGGCCTCCTCGCTCTCGATGAAGCCTTGATCGCCGACCTGCCCGCCGCCCTCGGGATAGAAGGGCGACTCTCTGAGCTTGGCTAAAAAGAGTCCGTCCGCGACCTCCTCGAGCGCCCCGATCTGGGTCAGCAGCTCGGTCTTCTCGTAGCCGGCGAACTCAGTTGTGAAGCCGGCCTCGCCCGAGAACTCGGCCGCGCGCAGGTCCTCGCCGCGGGCGCCGGCGCGCGAGCGCTCACGCTGCTCGTCCATCCGCTTGGAAAAGCCCTCCTCGTCGAGCGTCATGCCGCGCTCACGGGCCAGCTCTCGCGTCAGCTCGAGCGGGAAGCCGTAGGTGTCGTGGAGCTTGAAGGCGTCTTCGCCCGATACCTGCTCGCCCTTGGCCAGCTCCTCGAACAGGCGCATACCGCGGGCGAGGGTCTGCGAAAAGCGCTCCTCCTCCGCCGTCAAGACCGCCTCGATCTCTTTCGCGTGCTCCTTCAGCTCCGGGTAGACGCCGCCCATCTGCTCGATCACGACGTCGGCCAGACGAGCCAGGAAGGGCGCCTCCAGCCCGATCCGCGAGCCGTGCTGGACGGCGCGGCGAATGACCCGGCGCAGGATGTACGAGCGACCGAGGTTGCCCGGCTTGACGCCTTCGGCGGCCAGAAAGACCATTCCCCGCCCGTGATCGGCGAGCACACGATAGGCCTTGGTCGCCGCCTCCGAATCGTCGTAGCTCGTACTCGAAGCCCCGGCGACCCAGCCCAGGATCTCCTGGAAGCTTTCGATCTCGAAGACCGAGTAGACGTCTTGCAGGATGACGGCGCCGCGCTCCAGGCCAAGCCCGGTGTCGATGTTCTGGCGCGGCAGCGGTGTCACGCTCCCGTCGGCGTGCTGCTCGAGCTCCATGAAGACGAGGTTCCAGAACTCGAGGAAGCGGTCGCAGGAGCAGCCGGGCGCACAGTCCGGCTTGCCGCAGCCGCGCTCGGGGCCGCGGTCGTAGTAGATCTCCGAGCAGGGGCCGCAGGGGCCCGTCGGGCCGGCCTTCCAGAAGTTGTCTTCGCCCAGGCGCGTGATCCGCTCGGGCGGGATGCCGACTCGCTGCCAGGCGGCGATGGCGACCTCGTCGGCGCCCAGCGAGAGCTCCGGATTGCCGCGATAGACGGTCGCCCAGAGCTTGGCCTTGTCGAGCTTCATCTGACCTGTCACGAACTCCCAGGCCAGATCGATCGCGCCGTCCTTGAAGTAGTCGCCGAACGAGAAGTTACCGAGCATCTCGAAGAAGGTGAGATGGCGCGCCGTGGCGCCGACCTCGTCGATGTCGGTGGTGCGAAAGCACTTCTGCACCGAGGTCAGGCGCGGGCCCGGAGGCTCCTCCAGCCCGAGGAAGAAGGGCTTGAGCGGCTGCATCCCGGCGGTCGTCAGCAGCACCGACGGGTCGTACGCCTCGGGCACGAGCGAGCTCGAGGGCCGCAGGACGTGACCCTTGCTCTGAAAGTAGGAGAGGTAGCTCTCCCTCAGCTCAGCGGTCGTGCGCACGCCGAGATTGTATGTGTGCAGGCTTATCCGCGAGGTTCCGGAGCAGCGAAAGGATCATGGGCGGCTGGTACGCCCGGGGCGGCTACTCGCCGTTCGACTCGTCCTCGAGCTCCGGAGCGATCTCGCTGCGCGCCTTCTCCAGAGCGCGCCTGATCAGCCTGGAGACATGCATCTGCGAGATGCCGACCCTCTGAGCGATCTGCGATTGCGTCAGGCCTTCGTAGAAGCGCAGTTGCAGGATCATCCGCTCGCGCGCGTCGAGAACTCGCATGCCCGGTTCGAGCAGCGCCCTGTCCTCTGAGATCTCGTATCCGTGCTCCTCGCTGCCGATCGACTCGAGCGGGTCGAGCTCGTCGTCGTCGCCACTCGAGCCGACCGAGAGCGAGAGCGGACTGTAGGCGCGACCGGTCTCGAGGGCTTCGAGCACCTCTTCCTCGCTCGCTCCGGTCGCCTCGGCCAGCTCGGCGATCGTCGGCGAGCGGCTGAGCTCGCCGGTCAACTGCTCGACAACGCGCATCAGCTGGATACTCAGCTCCTGCAGGCCGCGCGGAACTCGCACCGCCCAACCATGGTCGCGGAAGTGGCGCTTGATCTCGCCGATGATGTTCGGCGTCGCGTAGGTGGTGAGCTCGACGCCGCGGTTGATGTCGAAGCGATCGATCGCCTTGATCAGGCCGATGGCGCCAATCTGAACGAGGTCGTCGAGCTGCTCGCCGCGAGAGGCATAGCGACGGGCGAGCGAGCGCACCAGCGACATGTAGCGCTCGATCAGCTGCGCGCGCGCGGCCCGATCGCCCTGCTCGTGATAGCGGCGGAGGAGATCTCTGTCGTTAGCGTCCAATTACGGCCTCGATCGAGCTCGAAAGGTCGACTTCCCGGATCGAAGCCGACGATCGTCCTGCGAAACGCTCTGCGGGCACGCTGCCGATCATCGGCCCAGCCTCAGCGTGCGCCGTCCGGGCGAACGATCGCCTTTCGCAGTACAACCCAGCGCTCCTCGCCGCTTACGTCGATCTCCACGCTATCGGTGAGAGTCGAGAGCACTCGGCGCAGTCCAACACCGTCCCCCTGGCGCTCGAGCTCGGCCAGAAGCTGGTCGTCGACAGGCCCGAAGCGTGTCTCGAGCTCGTCGTCCGAGACGCGGAAGACAAGCTCGATCCGGCCGTCGGGACGCTGGCGTCCGAGCAGCTCGGTCAGCGCGAGCTGCCAGTCCTCGAGGTTCTCGACCGTCAATTCGAGGCGCGCGGCCAATCCCGCCAGAACGAGGCACGCGACGCTGTGCCAGCAAGCTTCGCGGGGCAGCTTGAGAACGATCTGATCCACAGCCCTACTCCTCGCTCGCGTTCTTCTCCTCTTCAACCTCGGAGCGGTACTCCTCGGCGAAGCGGCTCTCGCGCTCTTCGGCGGCAAAGCGCGCCGCCGCCATGGCCGCCGCGAAGTCGCGTTCGACCTTGAAGGTTGCGAAACCGTGCATCAGACCGGCGGTTACAGCGGCGAGCTTCCTGGCCGGCAACTTGACGGCGCCGGCGACAGCGCGCAGGCCGGTGTCGATGCTCCCGACGGCGTCTACCGCGCTGTCGGTCACCACGTCGAGCTTGTCGAGTTGATCGTTGACGCGATCGATCGAGCCGCCCGCCTTGTTGATGACCGGCACCAGCTCCTGCTCGACGCCTTTGACCAGAGAGGAAACGTGACCGAAGACCCCGGCCAGGCGAAGGAACGCGTACCCGAGCGTCAGCCCGATGGCGATCAGAAAGAACGCGAGTGCCGCGTAAGCGATGCTGCCGACTGTGGATGAGAGAAGAAGCATCGAGACAGTGATCTTAGTCGAGATGTGCGTTCGAGGGCATCGGGCGAAACCTGCATCAAGATTATCGAGCAGACGTGACCAGGCCGAACCCGGCCACGACCTCGTCGTCGTAGAGCACCGCGGCCTGGCCGGGCGCAACGGCGAACGCCGGCTCGAGCAGGCGAAGGCGGAAACCGGTAGCGGTCGACTCGACCTCGGCCGGCAGCGCGGGCGAGCGGTAGCGAAGCTTCGCTTCGGCGCGCTCGAGCGGTAGGTAGAGCTTTCCGCGTGCGCTCACGCTGTAGCGGGCAAGCGCCTGCTCGGGCCCGGCCACGACCAGGTTCTTCCTTGCCTGAGTCCGCAGCACGTAGAGCGGCCCCGCGCTCGAGGCGATCCCCAAACCGCGCCGCTGCCCCGGCGTGAAGCGCCAGTAACCGTCGTGCCGGCCGAGCCGCTTGCCGCGTTCGTCAACCACATCGCCGCCGCTCGAGGCCAGACCGCGGCGCTCGAGGAAGTCGCGGTAATCGGCGCCGGCCAAAAAGCAGGCCTCCTGACTCTCGGGCCGCGTCGCGACCTCGAGGCCGGCGAGCGCCGCTCGCTCGCGCGTCTCGCTCTTCTCGAGCTCCGCGAGCGGAAACCAGAGCCGATCGAGCAACCCGGGATCGAGTGCGGCGAGCATGTAGGACTGATCCTTCTCGCGATCGAGGGCACGGGCTATGAGCAGCTTCCCTCGCCGCTCGACGAGGCGCGCGTAGTGACCGGTCGCCAGGCGTGCGGCCCCAGCCTGCCGGGCGAAGGCCAGCAACCGAGCGAAGCGGAATGATCCGTTGCAGCGAACGCAGGGGTTGGGCGTCCGGCCCGCCGCGTAGGTGCGGACGAAGGGCTCGACCACCGCCCGGCAGAACTGATCGCGCAGATCGAGCGTGACGTGCGGCAGTCCCAGCCGTTGGCAGGTGGCCCGCGCCAGGCGCACCGAATCCGGCGAGCAGCAGGTCGCCTCGCTATCCGGGCCATTCGGATCGATCCAGAGCCTGAGCGTGACCCCGATCGCCTTCGGCCCGGCCGCGAGCAGAGCGACCGCGCTGTCCACGCCGCCGGACATCGCCACCGCCACGCGCTCGTTGTCGGGCGCCGCGCGGAACACCGGCCCGATCGCCGCCGCGAGCGCCTCCAGCACGAGCGGCTCGCCGCCGACCGCGGCCGCCTCGAGCAGGCTCAGCCCGTCGAGCTTCTCGTCCAACCCGTCGGCGTCGGCCTCGACAATCCGCTCCCCCCGCAGGCGCAGCCGCACCGAGGCCCACTGATCGCCAATCGTCGCGTCGCCGAATACGGACCTCATACAGTCAGGCTAGCCGAGCTAAGCCAACGAAAGCCCGCCCGCTTCGCGGACTGTATGGCTTTCGTTGGCGGAAAAGGAGAGCAATTACCCGCGGCCGCGGCGCGACCCAACTCGCGGCGTATGAACTGGCTCTTCTCACTGGCCTCTACGCCGTCCCTAGCCCGCTACCTCACGGACACTGCCCACACCCACGGCAGCCCGCACAGCTCGTAGGAGCAGGCAAGGAATCCGCGCCGATGGCGCAAAGGGGGAACCGAGGTTCCCCCTTTGCGATTCCACCCTGCCGCACCTTCGCGCCCAAGTGAACCTGGTAATCCAGGTGGGTGCCCTGCCTCGCATTGGCGCCAGGCGCCGCCGCTCGGACGCGGGCTCCCTTTTACTTGGTGTTGGTTCTACTTTGTTGCACGAAGCTCCGAACAGGGTCGAACCGTTTCACTGTAGCGCGCCCCTCGACCCCTGAGTGGGACGCCGTCCTCAACCCGGCGAAGCACGCCGCAGGCGCGATGACTCGCTTTCGATCAAGCCGGCAGAAGTCGTCATGCCTCCGAAGGAGGCGGACTTCTGCCGGCGCTAGCGGGCGAAGCGCCAGCGGACGTCGACCGCGCCGCCGATGTTCAGCTTGACCGCGAGCGCCGGGGTCAGATCGAGCCCCCGGCCGGGGACGTAGGGCCCGCGGGCAATCACCTGGGTCAGCACCCGTATGTCGCCGTAGGCGATGAAGATCCTCGTGCCACAGGGGAGGCTCGGATGCGCAACGCCGAAGGTCGTGACACCGATCGTGACGCCGCAGGCGGTCTTCTTTCCCTTCTCGGTGATCCCGAGGATGCCGGCGCGAACCTCATTCCAGCTGGTGCCCGGAGCTGGTACCGCCGTCACTGTCCGCTTCGTGGACGCCGGGCTCGAGTCAAAGCGATGCACAAGCGCGAGTGCCACCAGCACGGCTATCAGCGCCACACCGGCCAGCACGCCGACTCGCTGGGCGACGTGCCTCACGGGCAGCCTCGCTCGAGGGCGCAACCTGACTCAAGCGAACAGAAGTCGGTCTGAAAACCGGCGAAGCCGAGCGTATGCACGGCGACGGCCACTAGCTCGCGGGGCCGCGTACGAGATCGGAAAACGATTCGCGCACGAGATCATCGAACTGCGGGGGAAGCTGGCCGTCGGAATCGGCGAATTCGCGCAGGTAGACGAGCAGCATCGAGCGTTCGTAGTCGCGCTCCGGGTCGGGCTTGGCCTGCGCGGCGAGAAGCCGTTCCAGCTGCCAGACGTTCCAGCCGCCGACCGGGCCGGCCGCCTTGCGAGCGTCCGGGCCGGCGGCGATCTCCGCCATCAGCGAGTGCGGCTTTTCGGGCTCGGCCGGGCGCCTCTCCTCGGGCGCCGGCTCGCTCCGACGCGCGCTCGCCGCCTCGGAAACAGAGCGGGGAGAGCCTTCGGCTGCCGGCGGCGGTACGGGCGCGCCTCGCTTCCCGGGCTCTGGCTGCGGCTCCGGTCTGGGCGGCTCCTCCTGCTCGATTTGCTCGGCCGGCCTATCGAGCGCGGTGCTTGGGGCGGAGGGAACAGACTCGGGCGGAGTGGCGGGGGCCGCGGTCTCCGGCGCCGCTCGAGGAGCCTCTTCTTCTGCCTCATGGCCGTGCAGCTTGGCGGTCAGGCGCTCCGAGATCGAGTGGGTGGCGGCGACGGGCTCGGCCTCGCTCGGCTTCTGGACGCCGGATGATGGCCGGGGCCTCTGGCTCGGATCGCTGAACGTGCGGTCGGGCTCGCCCTCCTTCCGGAGCGAACGCCGAGACTCCGCTCGCTCGCGCCGGCTGAGGCTGTCGAGCCAGTTCTCGTAAAGGAACACGAGCCCGTAGGCGGCGAAGATGATGAAGACGAGAACGGCCACCGGCGGTTTGAACACGCGCCAGGCGATCAGCCAGACCCCGACCAGGAAGGCAACTTCGAGCAGAAAGCTCGGCTTCAGGCGGTATTTCCCCAACATTCCCTAGCGATCTCCATCGAGAGCAAGAAGTAACTCGGCCGATTCAGTGCCGAGTCGGGCCAGCTCATTGTTCACGTCGATCACGCGCCAGGCAAGGGCCGACGTGCAGCGGAACGGATGGAAGCGAATCAGAAGTAGCGCCGCGGCTCGTCCTCGCCGGGGCCTTTCTGATCCGTCTCGTCTTCCTCTTCCGGGGCGTCCTCTTTCTCGGAATCGTCGGCGCCCCAGGTCCGGCCTTCGCCTTCGCTCTTGCGTGGCTCGTCCGGCTCCTCGATCTGCTCGCTACCGGTCTCCTCGACCTCCAGCTCCTCGGTCGTGGTCGCCTCGGGCTCTACAGCCATGGGCCGCTCGGGCTCCTCTTCGACCTCGGGCCCCTCGACCTCCGGCTCGGCCGCCGGTGCCGCCGCGGCGGCTGCCGCGCTGCTCTGAAGCAGAGAGGTCGCCTGTCGCATGACACCGCCCGGCGAGCGGGCGCTCTGTGCCTCGCGATCGGCCGCCTGGACGAGCGAATCGGCCACTCGGCCAACCTTGTCCTCGCCGAGACCGGCGGCGCCGAGCAGCTGCTCGGCACCTTGCTGAGCGCGCGTCATGATCGAAGCGGCCTGGGCCCGTGCCCACTCCAGCGTTCCTTCGACCTCGGCGCGAGCCGCGTTGGTGAGCTCGGTCGCCTGGTGCCGCGCCTGCTCGAGCAGCTTGTTGCCGCGCGACTCGGATTCGCGCAGCTCCTGCGAGGCCTCGCGCTGGGCATTGGCGAGCAGCTCGCGCGACTCGTTGCGAGCGACGCCGAGGATCTCCTGGCGCTGGCGCTCGGACTCCTGGCGGAAGCGCTCGATCTCGACCGCGCGGGCAGACATCTCCTGCTGGCGCGTCCTGATCTCCTCTTCGGTGCGCGAGAGCTGCGTGGTGGAAGCCGTCTGGGCGTCGCGCTCGAGCGCGTCGGCGAACTCGGCCGCGGACCGGATCAGGTGCAGCGCATCCATACGAACCGCGTGACCGCTGGGCTCCATGTTCGAGCGACCTGCCGCCTGCAGCACACGAAGCTGCGCCTGAAGCTGGGCTACGTGGCGCTGGAAGGCATCGAACGCAGTTCGAACCTGGTCGGGGTCATAGCCGTGATCGGTGAACGGGACGTCCTCGATGCGCGGAAGGGACGTCAGCGGCGCCGGTTGTGCTCTACCTGGATCTTGCGTCGACATGGCTCGCTCTCTCCTCGCTCACGCGTGATTACAAGTCAGAAATTCGGTTGCGGATGAAGTATGCCTGCTCCATCGGTTGAATTGCTCTCCAGAGTTAGAGCCTACCGCGTTAAGACGTGCGGACCTGGCGCGGGAGGCTCTCAGTGAGGAGGAACTATCGGCTTGATGCCCAGCTCGCGCAGGTTCTTGGGATCGGCCTCGGAGGGAGCGCCCGTCATCGGGTCGGCGCCGGCCTGGTTCTTGGGAAATGCCTGCGTATCGCGGAGATTTTGTTCGTGGCCGAGCACCATCAGCATGCGCTCGATACCGAATGCGATGCCTCCGTGCGGCGGCGCGCCCATCGAGAGGGCGTCGAGCAAGAAGCCAAACTTGCTGCGCTGCTCCTCGGGCGAGATGCGCAGCAGCTCGAAGAGCTTCTGCTGCAGACCCGGCTCGTGGATCCTGAAGGAGCCGCCGCCCAGCTCGACGCCGTTCCCGACCAGGTCGTAGGCGAGGGCCTTGGCGGCGCCGGGATCGCTCTCCAGCAGCGCCTCGTGGCCCGGAGACGGGCGCGTGAAGGGATGGTGAACGGCGTCCCAGCGCTCGAGGTCGGCGTCCCACTCGAGCAGCGGGAAGTCGGTGACCCAGAGGAAGCGCCAGGCATCCTCGTCGATCAGGCCCAGTTCGTCTCCGAGCTTGAGTCGCAGTTGGCCGAGCACGCGAGCGACCGCAGCCGGCTCACCGGCGCCGAAGAGAACGGTGCTGCCCGGCTCGCCGCGGAACAGCTCGAGCTCCGGGCCAGAGAGGAACTTGAGGATCGGCGAGCGCGGCTCGCCGTCCTCGCCGTAGACGATGTAGGCGAGCCCGCCCGCTCCCCACTCCTTGGCAAACTCCTCCAGCTTGGCCAGATCGCCGCGCGAATACTCCTGCGGCACGCGCAGGAAGCGCACGCAGGGCACCTTGGCAAAGACGCCGAACTCCGAGCCGCGCGTGGCTTCGGTCGCATCCTCGATCTCGAGCCCGAAGCGAAGGTCGGGCTTGTCGCTGCCGTAACGCGCCATCGCCTCATCCCAGCTCATGCGCTGGAAGGGCGGCTCCAGCTCGACTCCGAGGCACTCGCGCCAGATCGCCTGGAGCATCAGCTCCATCAGCGAGAAGAGCTCGTCCAGGTCGGGAAAGGCTAGCTCGACGTCGAGCTGGGTCAGCTCCTGCAGACGATCGGCGCGCAGATCCTCGTCGCGAAAGCAGACGGCGATCTGGTAGTAGCGGTCGAAGCCCGCCACCATCAGGATCTGCTTGTAGAGCTGGGGCGACTGCGGTAGCGCGTAGAAGCGGCCGGGCTGCAGGCGCGCCGGCACCAAAAAGTCGCGGGCGCCTTCGGGGGTCGGCTTGCCGAGAATGGGCGTCTGGATGTCGAGGAAGCCGGCCGCCTCGATCACGCGGCGGATGACGCCGATCATCTGCGCACGCAGAGCGATGTTCTTCTGCAGGCGGTCGCGGCGCAGGTCGAGCCAGCGGTTGCGCAGGCGCAGCGTCTCGTCCACATTCTCCTCGTCGAGCTGGAAGGGAAGCGGCGGGCAGCGCGAGACGATCTCGAGCGAATCGACCTGGATCTCGATCTCGCCGGTCGGAAGCTTGGGGTTGACCGCCTCGGGCGCGCGCGCCACGACCTCGCCCTCGGCGCG
>Ga0209747_1000402_pt1 | contig 23907 bp, 20 predicted proteins | sample BarGraNGADG00311_FD_184498 | JGI IMG/M metagenome (GOLD analysis project Ga0209747, IMG submission 184498) | Arctic peat soil microbial communities from Barrow, Alaska - Barrow Graham LP Ref core NGADG0011-311 (SPAdes) (version 2) | ecosystem: Environmental > Terrestrial > Soil > Wetlands > Peat...
CTGCCCAAGCAAAAAACCGCTCCCATCCGGCCCGCCCTACGCCGCATTATCACCGGCCTGCGCCTGCTCGACGGCATTCCAGCTTCTGCTTTCAAGTCTTTTTCTGCCCCAACTGACTTTTTACTTTCCGAAGGTTTCCTGGTCCACCACGGCCGCAACCTCGCCGTCCCACCCGAAAAAATCCTGCTGCTGAACGAGATACTGGGATACTTTATCTAAGGAGGCGGATTGGAAGGCTTTTAATGTAATTTTTTATTTAATGAGATTTTTTCCAACTCGGTTTTTACTTCAGGAATTTTGTTGGCCAGCACATCCCAGATGATATCTTCATCAATGCCAAAATAATGGTGGATGAGAATATCCCGTAAACCGGCCAGTTTGCGCCATTCCACATTGGGATATTTTTCCTTGATATTTTCCGGCAGTTTTTTTGCCGCCTCACCGATGACCTCCAGATTGCGCATTACTGCATCCATTGTTTTTTGATCGGCAAAAAAATCCTTGTGATCCAATCCGGAGACGTATGTTCCAATGCGTTCAATACAGGTCATGATGTCGCGCAGGAAAAGTTGCCAATCTCGTTCAGGCATGTATAGCCTCGGCAAGAATTGTTTTTTTTAGTTCCGGCCGTATCGAGTCCTTGAGTACCAGATCCACTTTCATTTTGAAATGGTCTTCAAAAAAGAATTTAAGGTCCATGTAATTGTCAAATGTCTTGCTTTCGCGTTTCAGTTCCACTAGTAAATCCAGATCACTGCCTTTTTTTTGCCCATTCTTAACCCAGGAACCAAACAAAGCAATATCAAGAACACCGAATTTATTGGCCAGGAATTCCTTGTTTTTCCGCAAAAAATCAATCGGGGCTTGGCGTGCAAAACCTCTCACTATCTTTTCCATGTCTGAGATTGTACCATTTTTTCATCGGGGCTGCAAAAATAAACAGAATTACCCTAACCCAATATCAAAAAATCATAATATTAAAATTAAGGGGGAGCCTCGGCAGGGAGTTGATGCCCATGCCATTCTGGGAGACATCGCTGGTAAAACCAGGGTGCATTTCATTCCCGAACCTGCACATGATCATTTTCTGGAAGGAGATGAACTTGTCATCTCGTTCTCTGATCATGAACGGCTCCCCTTTTTTTCTTCACTCTACATATTAAATATATATTAAAATGCCTTAATTTCAACCAAAATATTTTTTTAATTGATGCGCAAATCCCGCCCTTCGATGAAACCGGGCTTGGCAATGCCGAAAGCGGCCAATACGGTCGGTGAAATGTCGATCAGTCCCGGGTCTTTTTCGCCGATCTTGCGGTTGCAGAAGAACACGCCGGGAATCTGGTCGCGGGTAAACGCATGGTCGCCGCTCCACATGCGGATGTTGTCGGAAAACAGCTCCTCGCCGACATAATTCACCGCCGATTCCCAGGAAACGCGGTAACCTACTGCATAACCGACCACGACGTCGGGAGCGTTGACCGTGTACGGTCCGCGGTAAATCTCCTCGCGGATGAATGCCTTTTTTACGGCGTTTTTCTTGAACTTATCGTCGACCACTTTCATCAGTTTTTCCTTGATTTCCTTTCTCAAGGTTTCGGCTTCGGCTCCGGGGTTGACGATGCCGTTGATCTCGCGACCTTTGAGGTTGAGGAAAATGCCGTTCAGTCCCTGGCCAAAGGCCCGCGATTTGCTCCAGTCTACATCGGCGTACCACTTGCCGCTGGTCTTTTTGCCATCATGGAGTACCAGGTAACCTTCCTGGTGCAGCCAAGTGTTCAGGTTGAACCCGCGGTTAAAAGCATTGAAGCCATGATCGGAAACAATCATCAGCAGGTCGTTCTTGCCCATTTTCTGATATAGCTTCTCCAAAAATGCATCCATGCACCGGTAACTTTCCAATATGGCATTACGCACTTTCGGGTCTTGGCTCGGTTGGGGCGCGGGTGAGCCGGAATCGGGCAGGTAGCGCCAGAACATATGCTGGATGCGGTCGGTGGTTTCAAAAACCTGAACAAGCAAACCGTCCTTTATTTTATTAAGAGTACTGAAAAAAATCTTTTCCCTTTCCTCCTGGGTGCGATAAACCTGGGCGATAAAATTTTGCTCGGACAGGACGCGTTCGTTCAGCGACCATGTATCCTCGGCCATACCAAGGGTGGCGAAAGAGCCCAACAGTTTGGCCAGATACACTGAGAATATTTTTGGATAAGAAACCGGCATAGACGGTTTCTCCGGATCAATGTTGATCGGGGAAAGGTATAACTTCAGCGGTCGCACATCTTCCAGCACCCACTGGGCGATGCCGGCCACGCCAATCAGCCCGGCCTTGAATTCCAGCTTGACCCATGGTGACAACTGGTGTTGCCGCAGGTTGATTTTTTCCTTGCCGACCGCGATTTCGACACTTTGGTTTTCCCGGTCCAATAGCAGGGTGAAGGGGATCTCCAGGGGTGGATTGCCCTTGCGAAATGGATGACCCGGGCCCTTGATCCGGCCACTGAAACGGTTTTCCCCCAGCGGCTGCAGCGTTTCGAAGACACCGTCGGAGATATCGAAATCCTGGCCTTTGCTTTCGGAATAAAAACTGAAACTGCCCTGGGTGCCGCGTAAATCCGGAGTGCCCAAACCAGAAAGCATGGAGCCGTAAAATTTCTCGGGCGGAAAAGTAAAGGGCATGCGCAGCACTGACGCGTAAATTCCCTTGCTGCTGACAATTTTCCAAAAACTCTGGCTTTTTCTTTTCAACTCGATCTTGGGGCTACCCAGGGGGATATCCCAATTCCCGATCTTCAGGCTACGGCGCGGCGGAATGATATCGGAACCGGCCATTTTGGGCATATAAGTATTGCGGTCATTGGTTAGAAAATCGAAAATATTGTGCTTGCCGGGATTGACACCAGTGGTGAAGGTGGACCAGGCCACCGGCGAGATCGGCGGTTCGGTGCTCCACAACGGGCTGAATGTTCCTTCTTTGATCAATTTTTCAAAATTGGGAAATTTCTGACCTTGCTTTCTAAAGTGGTTGAAAAGGTTGTAATCCATGCCGTCAAATCCGATCAGCAGGACCCGCTTGAATTTGGCTTTTTTCAAATTTCTGGCCCTCTTGATAAAACGCAGCAGGGCGCGGATCGGAAAGGTCAGAAAATTAAAAATGGCCAGAAAAAAGGCCGCGAAAATAAAAAAAAATGAACCCACGAAAGCGAATCCGGCTCCCGGTCCAACATAACAGAACAGCGGCAGAGAAAAAAGCAGGGTCAGGAAGAGGAATGTTCTAATTTTTCTCATAAGCGATTGTAACACAAATTGCGGGCGCGCTCAATCCAGAGAGCCTTTCGCACATATTCTCGATCGTTGAACTCAATCGGATGGGATTGACCAAAATAAAGTTAAATTATTAATTTTTTATCACGATCCATCTTGCTTTTTGATGAAAACACGTTATAATAAAAACTAATAATATCTCCAGTATAAAGAGGACGAAATGAAAATTCTGGTCATTAATAGCGGCAGTTCTTCAATCAAATTCCAGTTGATTAGCATGGGAAAGCAATTGGTTCTGGCCAAAGGCCTGCTGGAAAGAATCGGCATCAAAGGCTCCGTCCTGAACTATTACCGGGGAGAGCAAAAAATGGTCGTCGAGCACGATATCCCCAACCATGAAGATGGCATTAACTTTATCGTCAAATATCTTACCGACGCTGAAACCGGGGTCATTAAAGACAAAAAAGAAATATTCGCCGTCGGCCACCGGGTGGTCCACGCCGGGGAGAAATTCAACGGCACCGTGTTGATCAGCGAAGCAGTGCTTAACGCCTTGAAAGAATGTATTCCCCTGGCCCCTTTGCACAACCCGCCTAATATCGTCGGCATCGAGGCCTGCCAGAAAATCCTGCCCGGTATTCCCATGGCCGGGACATTCGATACCGCCTTTCACCAGACCATGCCTGAAAAAGCCTACATTTATCCGATTCCGTACGAATGTTACCGCAAGTCAAAAATCAGGCGTTACGGTTTTCACGGCACATCGCATTATTACGTGGCCAAGCAGGGCGCTAAAGCCCTGAGCAAAAGACTGCAGGACTTAAAATTAATTACTTGCCACCTGGGGAACGGCTCCTCCATGGCTGCTATTCAAAATGGCATTTCTGTCGACACTACCATGGGTTTTACGCCGCTGGAAGGACTGGTCATGGGCACCCGCTGCGGCGATATCGACCCGGCTATTCCATTGTATTTGCAGCGCATCGAAGGCATGACCTTCGAGCAAGTGGATGCCTTACTCAACCGCAAAAGCGGCATGCTGGGTATTTCCGAGGTTTCGTCCGACATGCGCGACATCAATCAAAAGGCCGCCGAAGGTCATCACCAATCCCAGTTGGCCCTGGAAATATTCGCCTACCGCATTAAAAAATATATTGGCGCTTACATCGCCGCCATGAACGGCGTGGACCTGATCATTTTCACCGCCGGCATTGGCGAGCGGGGTTGCCTGGAAAGACAAATGATTCTGGAAAACATGGAATATCTCGGTATCATTTTCGATTCTCAAGCCAACCAGAAAGCCTTCGGCAAGTTCGGCATTATCACGGCCAAAAAATCCAAGGTCTGCGTGATGGTCATTCCGACTAACGAAGAGCTGGAAATCGCCGAGCAAACCATGAAAGTAATCAGCAAAAGCCAGAAAACCAAGTAAAATAAACCTGACCACAAAGCAGAAATTATAATTATTTAATTATTACTGAAGTTTTGCTATTTCATCCGCATCCACAAAAGCGCAGCAGCACTAATTTAAATCTTGAGCAAAAAAAAAATTATTTATAAAAAAACTTGACAAACGCAAAAACGTCAAGTATGCTTTACGTTAAGTTAACTTTACAATAAGGAGTTGGCAGCGTATGGCACTTGCAAAGAACCTTCTCAAGGATCGTCGCGAAAAACAAAGACTGACCCAGGAGAAATTAGCGGAAACAGTTCATGTCTCCCGGCAAACCATTATTTCCATCGAAGTCGGGAGGTATGTCCCCTCCCTTGAGCTGGCACTGAAATTTGCTAAGGTATTTCACTGCCAGGTGGAGGATCTTTTCGGAATATCAGGAGGTGAAAAATGATCGGCAAGCCAGAATGGTTTACTTATCGAATCTTTGGTTGGGGTGTCGGGCCAAAGACGTGGCAGGGTTGGGCTTATTTAGGGGCTGTCGCCGCCAGCATGGGTTTGATCAAGTTAATGCCCATTGCGAATGCCATCCGCATGTGGTGCTTTGGCATCCTGGTGGGGCTGGTGGTGCTGGATGTCATTCACATCATGACCCAATTGGACAAGGTACATGATGAACGGGAAAAGCTGCAACAGATGATCATTGAACGGAATTGCTCTTTTGCAGCCGTAGTAGCCTTGGTTGCTATCGCTGCCTTTCAAGCCTTTAAAAACCGGCATTTGGCCGGTCACCAGATCGACGATTCCATCCTGATCGTCCTCGTGGTGATGGGCGTTACCAAAATCATTTCAACATGGCATGTCAGGAGGAAGCTTTAAATGAGAAACAAGATGAAATTTTTTAGGAATGTCGGTCTGGGCATTTTATTGAGCGTCATGATTTGGCCCATTTTCGCTCAGGAAACAAAAACCGTAACCAATGATATTAGCGGCAGCTGGTTGGGATTGCTGGATGTAGGAGCCATGAAATTACGGTTGGTCTTCAAGATCAGCAAGACTGCCGACGGCAAATGGGCGGCATTATGTGACAGCCCCGATCAGGGCGCCAAAGACATCCCCTGTACCAGCGTCAGTTGGGAAAAGGATCAGGTCACCATTGAAATGAAAGATCTCATGGCTAGCTTCAGCGGACAACTAAAGGAGAACTCTGGCATGATCGATGGCACCTTTAAGCAAGGCGGTCAATCTTTGCCATTGGTTTGCAAACGAGTCAAGGCAGATGATCCGGCCCTGATCAATATTGAAACCGCCACCTATCATGCACCCAATTATGAAAATCCGAGTATGTTTCAAGAAAGGGAGATCACTGTCGGCAGAGACGAGTGGAAGCTCCCTGGCACACTGACGCTTCCTGTGGGCAAAGGTCCATTCCCGGTATTGATTTTGGTGCACGGCTCCGGCCCCAATGACCGCGACGAAACCATTGGACCCAACAAACCGTTTCGCGATCTGGCTTCCGGGCTTGCCGCCCAAGGTATCGCGGTGCTGCGCTACGAAAAGAGGACCAAACGGTATGCAGAGAAATTAAGGAATTCACTCGTCGGCTTTACGGTCAATGAAGAAGTTGTCGACGATGCCGTGGCGGCGGTCACTCTGGCGCGGCAGACCGCCGCTATCGACCCGAACAAGGTGTTCATACTCGGCCACAGTCTCGGCGGCATACTTGTGCCGCGCATCGCCGCCGGTCACCCCGAGATCGCCGGATTCATAATTATGGCCGGTGCATTGGCACGACCGTCAGAAGATTTGCTCTTGGAGCAGACCATTTTTCAACTCTCACTCTCCAACCTGCCGGCTGAAACCAAACAGAAACAATTGGATGAAATAAAACAAGTGGTGGCTGCCATTAAGGCGGTCAGTAAAAAGAGTCCGGCCCAGGATCTGATTTTTCACGCCCCGCCCAGTTATTGGCTTGATCTGAAAAACTACAACCCGCTTGCCGCCGCTAAGGCGCTCAAGCAACCGTTGCTCGTGTTGCAGGGCGAAAAAGATTGCCAGGTCAATATCCAAAGAGATTTTGGGGTCTGGCAGCAAACTTTGGCCGGCCGCAAAAATGTCGTGCTAAAGAGCTACCCCGATTTGAATCATCTGTTCATGTACGTTCAAGGGCAGAGTACGGGAGCGGAGTACCAAAATCCTGGAAATATCGCCGTAATTGTAATCAACGATATCGCCAAATGGATCAAAAGTATTTAGCTTGATGACAGTTTTCTATACATAGCTGACCCCACAAGGAATTTTTAAACAGGGGGAACGTAGAATCCCTTTCAGTTTGCCAGCGTAAGAAGATATTGCTATAATAAACACAATGAGAAGAATTCTTTTTATTACTTTACTATTGCTGCTACTCCGTACTTCATACACATCCCAAAACTCGGCATTCGCCCAAAATGCCGAACAGAAGAAAGTAACCGAAACAGCGGCTCCTGAAAAATCGGATCGCTTTCCAGACAGCGAAGATGATATTTTTTCCACCACCTACGAACGGGAACTGCTTGCACGTAAAATCTTTAAAAAATCCCTGCCGCCGCTGTCCCGAAAAGAAAAAATCAGCTGGTCTTTCAAGACCGCCAAGGCCCATATTTTTTTATGATCAAAAAGTATCCCTGGCATTTCATCTTTGCCCTGTTTATCCTCATCAGCTTGACCAATATTTTTCAAAAACTGAAATGGAGCACCGCTTCCGACAATATTGTCTGGGAGAATTCTGAAAAAGGTTTGGTTTGCCTTTCAACAGCGCAGAACAGCCCTATTAAACCGGGCGATATCCTTCTGGCCGTCAACAAATACACGATCAACAACAAAATCGATTTACTGCGCTCAATAGAACAAAGGAATTACTGCCGCTATGAAATCGAAAGTCTGGGCATCCTGAAAAATGTCGGTATCGATATCAACCCGGTTTTCACCCCTTTTTCTTATTATATCCTGGTTTTCGTCGGCATTCTCTCCATCTTGCTGACCCTGGGCATACTCAATGCCCATATCAAACAAAAAACGCTTTTCCCGCCACCGCAAATTTTTTTCATACTCAGCCTGACCCTGTCCGGATTTTTGATATTTTCACCCAGCGGCGATTACGGAGTCAGCGATTTTATTTTCCTGACCCTGGATACAATTTGTTATATTTTTTTTCCGGCGGTTTTACTGCAATATACGCTGCAGTATCCGCTCAGGACCAAAATATTCAAAAAATTCAGCTCCCGTTTTCGTTATCTGATTATTTACCTGCCCGCACTTAGTATCCTGTTATTAAATGTTTACTACATCCTGCAAAACGCCTTCACCACCGACCCGGAAATCCTGACAACCGTCATCAATCATTTCCGTGCTATTACCCAAAAGTATTTCGTCTTGTATCTGTTTTTAGCCTGGGGGACCATCATTGCTTCCTCACTGACCCTGATATTTAAAAAAAAGCAGAAACGCTACATATTTCCACTAATCGGCATATCCCTAAGTTTCATTTCCCTGCTGCTGCTTACTTTTTTGCCACTGGAATCTCCCCTGCAAATCACCACTATCGCTTACCTGAGCATGGTTTTTCTGCCATTTCTGCCTTTGAGCCTGGTCTACTTCCTGACCCACAAAAGGGTAACCGATATTGAAAATATCATCAAGAAAACCCTTTCCATTTCATCGCTATTTATTTTTATTTTCGGCATATACCTTTTCCTGGGCTTGAACATAGCGCAAAACAAGCTGCTGGGCATTTTCTGGTCAATTGCCGCTATATTGATGGCCGGGCTGTTGTTCAAGCCTCTGGAAAGCACCATTCAGAAATTTATTGAAAAAATATTCTATAGTGAAACATTCAATTTTAAGCGTAAGTTAAAGGAGCTTGAGTCCTCGATCAGCTCCCAGAGAGATTTGCATTCACTGTCAATAAATTTTCTGGAAATCATTACGCGCGGATTTCAACTGCAGAACTGCGCCCTGCTGATCCACTACAAAAACAATCTGTTTTATTTACTGCCCGATCGGACACGCCTTTTTTTGAGCCGGCCATTTCGCGACGCGCTGGGCAGCCAGGGAAACGTTATTTTTCTTTCAGAACAGGAATTTAAAACTAAATTCCCCCACGATCAGGCGGCGCTGCAGCAAAATAAATTCTTCCAATTTCTGCCGTTGAATATCGGCGCCAAACTGATCGGTATCGTGGCTATGGGTAGAAAAACCGACGGCACCTATCTGACCGTTGAAGATTTGGAACTGATGTCCAGTATTTCCGCCCCCCTGGCTTTGTCAGTGGAAAACGCTTTTCTTTATTCCCGCCTGGAAATCCAGCTGACCGAGTTGAACCTGTTGAAGGAATTCAATGAAAACATCATTGAAAACATCAATCTCGGTATCATGGTCGTGTCCCGACTGAATCAAGTGCAAACCTGGAATTACTTCATGGAAGACCGTTTGCAAATAAAGAGACAAAAAGCGCTGCATAAAAAAGCTGCCCAAGTTTTGGGAAACGAGTTGTGGAGCAAAATCAAAACCAGCCAACCTGGAACCCATACATTGCGCAATGTCAAGGTTTCTGCCCAGGATGTTGATTCCATTTATGACGTATATATTTCTCCGCTAAAAAATGAGAGCGGCAATATTTCGGGCCGGATATTCGTGTTTGAGGACGTCACCGAAAAAATCAACATCCAAAATCAGTTGATCACAGCGGAGAAAATGGCTTCAGTGGGCATGCTTGCGGCCGGCATTGCTCACGAAATCAACACTCCCTTGACCGGCATTTCCTCTTACTGCCAATTTTTGCTGGACAGCCCCAGTGATGCGGAGAATCGGGAACTGGTCACGAAAATGCATGACCAGGTACTGCGGGCGAACAAGATCATCCGTACCCTGTTGGATTTTTCACGCCAGAAAGGCCAGCAGCCGCTGCCCATCAATTTGAACAAGGTGATTGATGAAAGTCTGGCCCTGGTCGAGCATAAATTAAAAAGGAAGAACATCGTTTTCAAAAAAGAAATCGACTTTCAAAAAAGTTTTCATGGATTTTCCACCCGTTTGCAACAGCTCTTCATCAATCTCTTTATCAACGCCATTGACGCCATTAACAGCGAAGGCCAAATATCGATTCAGGGTGAAGAAACCAGCGAGCAGATCACTATTCGCTTCAAAGACAACGGCCGCGGTATCGGGGAAAAACTTCTGGAAAAGATATTTGACCCGTTTTTCACCACCAAGGAAATCGGCAAGGGCACCGGACTGGGGCTTTCCATTGTTTATAGTATTGTCAAGGAGCACTATGGAAATATTGAAGTACACAGCAAAGTCGACCGGGGAACCACGTTCATCATTACTTTTCCCGTGCAAAGTCCCTTAAGGAGCATGAGTCTATGAAAAGAAAAACAATCCATCTGGTCGATGACGAAAGCATCATTCACGATATTTTCAAAAAAATCTTTCATGAGTCGGAATATGAATTGCATATTTCCGAAAATAAGTCCCAGGCCAAAACAAACCATTCTGCCGATGTGGACGTGGTAATTATGGACCAGATGATTCCAGGCAGTTCGGGATTGGAAATCTTCGAGGAGTTGAAAAAAGATGACCCCGAAATCAAGGCTATCTTTTTAACCGCCTTTGGAACGATTGAAGCAGCTATCGAGGCCATCAAGCACGGCGCCGTGGACTATCTGCAAAAGCCGTTCAACAACATCGAACTCAAGCACAAAGTGGACCGCGTCATCAAGGAAAAAAAACTGAATCGGGAAAATACGCAGCTAAAAAAAACACTCAACGACCGGTTTTCCTTCGACAATATCATCGGCCGCAGTCCACTCCTGAAAAAGACCCTGAGCATCGTGGAAAGCGTGGCCGATTCCAATTCCACCGTTTTGATCACCGGTGAAAGCGGCACCGGCAAGGAGCTGATCGCCAAGGCCATCCACTCCAACTCCAACCGAAAAAACATGCCTTTTTCGCCCTTCAATTCAAGCAACATCCCGGCCAGTTTGTTTGAAAGTTTGCTTTTCGGCTATAAAAAAGGCGCCTACACCGGAGCGGCCAGCGACAAAAAAGGGATATTCGAGGAGGCGGACGGCGGCACCATTTTTTTCGATGAAATCGCCAACCTGACCCCGGAAACCCAGGCCAAGATCCTGCGCGTTCTACAGGAAAAGGAGATCCAACCCCTGGGCAGTAACCAGATAAAAAAAGTTGACGTGCGTATTTTAGCGGCCACCAATATCGATTTAATGAGCAAAGTAAAAAGCGCTGAATTCCGGGAGGACCTTTATTATCGACTGAATATCATCGACATCCATCTACCCCCTTTGCGCGAACGCAAAGAAGATATTCCCATTTTAGCAGAAGCTTTTCTAAAAAGATTCTGCCGCGAAAATAAAAAACCAATTAAAGGCATGAATGAAAAATTTTTAAAACGGCTGATGGAATACAATTGGCCGGGTAATATTCGCGAACTGCAAAATGCGATGCTGCGGGCTGTGCTGCTCACCAATAACGACTTATTGACTCCAGACGCCCTGCCTCAGGAAATATTGAGAAACAATAACGAGCAGCAGCGGCTGGAAAAGGGCAGCTTCAACGCTCAAGTCGACGCCTTCAAACGGCAGATCATCAGCGAAACCCTGGACGAAAACAATTGGGTTCAGAAAAAAGCCGCCGAAGATCTGCAGCTCAAGCCATCCACACTTTATGAATTGATCAAGAGACTGGGGATTAAAAAATGAAAGAAATTAAATTGCAAAAATACCTGCAAAATTGCGGCTTGGCGAGCCGCCGCGATATCCGCCATTGGATCCACGAAGGCAAATTCAAGGTCAATCACCTTACCGTGACCGACCCCAATTTTACGATCAAAATTCCCGGCGATCAGATTCATTTTGGAAAAAAATTGCTGAAACTCAATATGCAAAACAAAAGCTATTTCATATTTAATAAACCAGTTGGCATCGTTTCTACTATGGCCGATCCGCAAATGCGATCAACAATCCGTACCTTCATTAGCGGTATCAAGGAGCGGGTTTATCCGGTCGGTCGTTTGGATTTCAATTCCGACGGGCTCATGCTGCTGACCAACGACGGCGACCTGGCCAATTTCATCATTTCGGCCAAGAACCAGGTACCCAAAACCTACCTGCTGAAAGTCAAAGGGGATTTAAGCGCAGCAACACAAAAAAAACTGGAAAAAGGGGTATTCCTGGAAGGGGAACGACTCAATCCCTTCGTGATCGAGCCTGTGAAAATGACCAGCTCCGGGAACTCCTGGCTGAAAGTAACCATCAGCGAAGGCAAGAAACATATTCTGCGCAAAGCCTTTAAATATTCCGGTCATCCGGTGGAAAAGCTTAGACGTATCGCCATCGGCAACATCATGTTGAAAAAACTGCCGCTGGGGCAGTGGCGGGAATTGGCGGATTACGAAATCGCCGCCTTCAAAAAACAATACAATTTCCCGGAATAAAAAAAAGTAACGGCTACTTGGCGATTTTGAACTTGCCTTCCACACTGTCAAGTTCCACCTGCTGGTAATACGAATAACCGGTTCCGGCCGGAATCAGCCGGCCCATGGTCACGTTCTCCTTGATTCCCAGCAAATGGTCTTCCTTGCCCGCTATGGCGGCATCGGTCAACACGCGAGTAGTTTCCTGGAAAGCGGCAGCGGAAATAAAGCTGTCGTTGGCCAGTGCCGCCCGGGAAATGGGCAGTAGAGCAGGTTTGGCTTTAGCCGTTTGGCCGCCCTCGGCTTGGACCCGGGCATTTTCCTCTTCAAACTTCCATTTTTCGATGATTTGATCGGGAATAAACACTGTGTCGCCTACCTCTTCCACGCGCCGCCACTTGATCATCTGGCGGATGATGATTTCTATATGCTTGTCATTGATTTCCACACCCTGCAGCCGGTAAACGTCCTGGATTTCTTTCAACAGGTATTCAGCCAGTTTTTGCTCACCCAGAACCGAGAGAATATCGACCGGATTCAGCGGGCCATCCATCAACGGCGTGCCGGCAGTGATTTTAGCGCCGTCTTCGATGATAATGTGGGCGCCGCGCGGGATGCTGTGCTCGTCGGGTTTGATGTTTTTATCCAAAGAACGGATGGTAATTTTGCGGGCACCTTTCTGCACTTTGCCATATTCAATTATGCCGTCAATTTGAGCCATTTTGGCCGGGAATTTCGGCTTGCGTGCTTCGAACAGTTCGGTAACCCTGGGCAAACCGCCGGTAATATCCTTGGTTTTGGCAAATTCCGAAGGGATCTTGAAAAGTACATCCCCGGCTCTGACTTCGTCACCATCCTTGACCGAAATATGGGCATTGACTGGCAGATAATACTTCCTTTTAATTTTATTGGTCGCTTTATCACGGATAGAAATGTTTGGCAGCAATTCATCACGCAGTCTTTCGTTCTTGATATCGATGACCAGTTGCGTGATTTTCCCGGTTTCCTCGTCACGGGCATTGACAAAGGAAACATTTTCTTCCAGATCTTTCAGTTCCACAACACCTTCATCATTGGTCAAAAGCGAATTGGCAAAAGGGTCCCATTCCAGCAATGTATCGCCTTTTTTTACCGCCTGATTATCCTTGACCAGAATCTTGGAGCCGTAAGCAACCGGATACATGGCCTTTTCTCTTTTTTTAGAATCCAGAATCTGCACGCTACCAATGCGGTTCATGGCAATGAAGTCACCATTTTTATCCAAGGTGATTTCCAAATTTTTGTATTTAACAATGCCTTCATAGCCAGCCTGCAAATGGGTTTGGCCTTCATGACGGCCGATACCGCCGATATGGAAAGTGCGCATAGTCAACTGGGTGCCCGGTTCACCTATAGATTGAGCGGCAATAATGCCCACAGCTTCGCCCAATTCGATCAACTTACCGGTGGAAAGGTTGCGGCCGTAGCACTTGCAGCAGACCCCGCTGCGGGTTTCGCAAGTTAGGGCTGAACGGATCTTGGTTTTCATAATACCGGAATCGACAATTTCCTTGCCCTTGTATTCATCGATTTCTTCGCCGCTTTTGACAATGATTTTTTCCGGATTATCCGGTGAATAGATATCTTCCAGGGCGATACGGCCGATCAAACGGTCAATCAAAGGCTCGATCTCCTTGCCGTTTTCAATAATGGCCGAAACTTCAATACCATTGATAGTATGGCAGTCGTCTTCCTTGACGATCACTTCGTTGGCAGCATCGACCAGCTTCCTGGTTAGATAGCCGGCGTCGGCGGTTTTCAAAGCCGTGTCAGCCAGTCCCTTGCGGGCGCCATGGGTTGAAATGAAATACTGCAGGACCGACAAACCTTCCTTGAAGTTGGCCGTAATCGGCGTCTCCAATATCTCACCTGACGGCTTGGCCATCAGGCCGCGCATGCCGGCCAGCTGTTTCAACTGGTCCTTGCTGCCGCGGGCTCCCGAATCGGACATGACGAAAATGGGATTCATGCCTTCGCCTTCATAACTCATTGTGCGCATCTGGGCGAACATTTTCTCGCGGATGTCATCGGTGGCCTTGCTCCAGATTTCGATGATCTTGTTGTGGCGCTCACCAGCCGTCAAATGACCGGCCTTGTAATTACGTTCGATTTTCTCCAATTCTTTTTCTGCTAAGGCAATAATGGCCTGCTTTTCCGGTGGTACCAGCAGATCGGAAATGCTGATGGTGAAACCGGCCCGGGTGGCATATTCAAAACCAGCGTCCTTCATCTTGTCCAATGTTTCCACGGTGGGGCCGAAACCATGATTGAGGTAAATGTAATAAACCAGGTTCTGCACCCCTTTCTTCTTCATCAAACCATTGATGAACGGGATACCCTTGGGCAGGAGCTGGTTGAAAATGACCCGGCCGGGGGTAGTCACCAGCAGGTGATTATCTTCTTTCTTGATTTCGCTGATCGGGCAATTGACGATATCCTGGGGATCATAAGAATAGGTGTCCATGTTCTTGATAGTGCCGATGTATTTCACCCGGATGCGGGCATTCAAATCGACTTTGTTTTGTTCGTAAGCCTGCAATACATCCTTGAATGAGGCAAAAATCATGTGCTCGCCATTCAAATTGCGCTTGGTAAAAGTCAAATAATAAAAGCCCAGAATCATGTCTTGGGTGGGAACGGCCAAAGGCTTGCCATTGGCCGGAGACAGGATATTGTTTGAGGAAAGCATCAGGATCTTGGCTTCGGCCTGTGCTTCCAGAGAAAGGGGAATATGCACAGCCATCTGATCACCGTCAAAATCGGCATTGAAGGCCGGGCAGACCAGAGGATGCAGAGTGATGGCGTTGCCTTCGACCAGGTGGGGCTTAAAAGCCTGTATACCCAACCTGTGCAGCGTGGGAGCGCGATTGAGCAAAACAGTATGTTCCCTGATCACTTCGTCCAGAGCGTCCCAGATTTCGTCGCGATTTTCCTCAACCCAGGTGCGGGCCACCTTCAGAGTGGTCACCATGCCTTTTTTTTCCAGCTTGTTATAAATGAAAGGCTTGAATAGTTCCAAAGCCATTTTCTTCGGGATACCGCACTCGTCAAGTTTCAGATGGGGATCGACCACGATCACCGAACGCCCGGAATAATCAACGCGCTTGCCGAGTAGATTCTGGCGAAATCTGCCCTGCTTGCCTTTCAAAGCGTCGGAAAGCGATTTTAATGGCCGCTTCTGGGAGCTCATATAACTGCGGCTGCGCTTCTGATTATCAAAAAGAGCATCGGCCGATTCCTGCAACATGCGCTTTTCGTTCTTGATGATCAGTTCCGGAGCTTTCAGGTCCAAAAGCCGCTTCAGGCGGTTATTGCGATTGATGACCCGGCGATAAAGATCGTTCAGGTCCGAGGACGCGAAACGGCCGCCGTCGAGGCGCACCAGGGGACGAAGATCGGGAGGCATCACCGGCAGGACCTCCAGAACCATCCATTCAGGATGGTTGCCAGATTTCAGAAAATCCTCCATCAATTTCAGCCGTCGGGCCATGTTTTTCTTGCGCTGGAAAGATTTTTCCACCCGGATTCGCGATTTCAGGCTTGTCACTTCTTCTTGCAAATCCAATGCCGACAAAAGCTCATGCAAAGCTTCGGCACCCATTCCGGCCCGGAAAGTATCTTCGCCGTACTTGGCAATATGTTCCTGATACTCATCTTCAGAAAGCACTTGTTTGTATTTTAGGGTCGGCACATTTTTGGGATCCAGCACGATATAGCTTTCAAAATAAACGATATGCTCTAATTCCTTGGAACTGATTTCCAACAAGACACCAATGCGTGAAGGAATACCCTTGAAAAACCAGATATGGGCTACCTTGGAATTCAGTTCAATATGGGCCATCCGTTCCCGGCGTACCGAAGCCAGGGTAACTTCAACCCCGCACTTTTCGCAGACAATCCCTTTATATTTCAAGCCTTTGTATTTGCCGCACAGACAACGGAAATCCTGGGTAGGTCCGAAAATTTTGGCGCAGAAAAGCCCATCACGCTCGGGCTTGAAGGTACGGTAATTGATGGTTTCCGGCTTGGTGACTTCACCAAAGGACCAGCTGCGGATAATTTCCGGAGAAGCAATGCTCACTTTCACATGGCTGTAGTCCATAATTTTTATTTCTTTACCGTCTTTTTTTAATTTTCGCATCCTTTCTCCTTAAGAAATATTGGCGATATTTTCCTGAACCTTACTTTCATCACTGACCTTCTCTTTTTTAATCATTTCCATATTCAGGACCAGGCTTTTTAGTTCCTTGACCAAAACATTGAACGATTCAGGTAGTCCAGGGTTAAAATCCATGGTCCCCTTGACGATCGCCGAATATATTTCATTCCTGCCGCTAATGTTATCCGATTTAATGGTCAGCATTTCCTGCAAAATGTAAGCAGCCCCATATGCTTCAAGAGCCCAGACTTCCATTTCTCCGACCCGCTGGCCGCCGAACTGGGCTTTCCCGCCCAGAGGCTGTTGAGTAATCAGCGAATACGGCCCAGTCGAACGGGCATGAATCTTGTCGTCTACCATGTGTTCAAGTTTCATCATGTACATATAGCCGACCGTGACCTTGCTTTTGAAAGTATCACCCGACACACCGTCATAAAGAACAACCTTGCCGTCCTCGGGCAATCCGGCTTTCTTCATGTATGCCTTGACGTCGTTTTCCGTGGCCCCGTCAAAAACAGGTGTTTCAAAATAACAGTTCAGTTCCTTTCCGGCCCAAGCCAGTATCATTTCATATACCTGACCGACATTCATGCGTGAAGGGACGCCCAAAGGATTGAGCACCATATCCACATGGCGGCCATCTTCAAGAAAAGGCATATCTTCAACCGGCAGTATTTTGGCGACGACGCCTTTGTTGCCATGACGTCCGGCCATTTTGTCACCGACCGAAATTTTTCGGTTAACCGCAATCAGGACTTTCACGATTTTAATAATGCCCGGAGAAAATTCATCACCTTTCTCCATCTGCTCAATTTTTTCCTGTATTTCCAGATTCAGGGCGTCGATGTGCAGCCGCACCTTTTTCTCCACTTCGCCGATGAGGTTTTTGGCATTATCGGCGATGCACTTTTTCACTTCTTTTAGAAATGCATCGTTCATTTTTTCAAGGTCTTTAAGCGGGATCACGTGCCTTTTTTCAAATTTCTTTTTATCGAAAATAAATTCTTTAAGGAGTTTTTCCTTTTTAAGCAGTTTGCTGATTTTCTGAAATTTCTCGGCGGTTAAAATCTTTTTTTCATCGGCGAAATTTCTTTTCAGCTTGGCGTTCTCTATCTGATCGATTTCGGTTGCGCGCTTGTCCTTGTTCAGGCCGCGGCGAGTGAATACCTTGACGTTAATGACCGTCCCTTCGACTCCCGGCGGGCAATACAAAGAGGAGTCCTTAATCTCGGAGGCCTGCTCACCAAATATAGCCCGCAGCAGTTTTTCTTCGGGAGAGAGCTGCGTTTCACCCTTGGGCGACACCTTACCGACCAGGATTTCTCCGGGCTTGACCTTGGCGCCGATGCGAACGATGCCGCTCTCATCCAGATTTTTCATGGCGGCTTCGGAAACGCTGGGAATATCACGGGTGATTTCTTCGGGACCCAACTTGGTTTCCCGGGCTTCAATCGTTTCTTCGACAATGTAAATCGAATTGAAAGCCGAATTCTTGACCAGTCTTTCACTTAAAATGATGGCGTCTTCATAATTGTAACCGCGCCAGGGGACAAACGCAGCCAGGATATTCCTGCCCATGGCCAGTTCACCCTTGTCTGAAGCAGGGCCATCGCACAAAATTTGCCCTTTTTCAACCCGCTCACCTACTCTGACCAGCGGTTTTTGGTTGATGATGGTGTTTTGATTGGAGCGCCGGAATTTTTGCAGTTCATACAGGTCGGCCCGAATTTCGGAAAAATCAAGGTCATCGGCATCATCGGAATCGACCCGGACAATAATACGCTCGGCATCGGCGTTCATCACCACACCGGAACGCCGGCAGACGATCACCATGCCAGAATCCTTTATCAACCTATATTCCATGCCGGTGCCAACAATGCAAGCTTCGGGATTGATCAAGGGAACAGCCTGCCGCTGCATATTGGAACCCATCAGGGCCCGGTTAGCATCATCGTTTTCTAAAAATGGAATCAAGGCCGCCGAAATGGAAACGATCTGCTTGGGCGAAATGTCCATGAAATTAACTTCCATGGGCTCAACTAAAATAGTTTCTCCCGCTTTGCGCGCATCGATCTTTTTGGAAATCAGCCGGCTTTTTTCATCCAGTTCAGCGTTGGCCTGGGCGATGGTATACTCTTCCTCTTCCCAGGCACTCAGGTAAAAAGGATGGTACTTGATCAACGGTAACTTTTTGCCGGCCTTTTCAAGGCGCGCTATTTCCGCATGGGCTTCGTTTTCGCGAACGATGTCATGGAAAGCAAATTTGGAATCCCCGGCATATTCGACACGGAAATAATTGACCACCTGGCCGTTTTCCACCTTGCGGTATGGCGTTTCAATGAACCCGTAATCATTTACCCGGGCATATGTGGTTAAAGAAGAGATCAAACCAATATTCGGACCTTCCGGAGTTTCAATCGGGCAAATGCGACCGTAATGGGACGAATGCACATCACGGACTTCGAACCCGGCCCTGTCGCGGTTCAAACCGCCGGGGCCCAGTGCCGATATACGGCGCTTATGGGTGGTTTCAGCCAGGGCGTTGGTTTGATCCATGAACTGCGACAACTGCGAGGTACCGAAAAATTCTTTCAGGGCTGCAAAGACGGGCTTGGTATTGAGAAGCTCGCGCGGCAGCATCACGGTTATGTCCGGGGCATTGGTAATCCGCTCACGAATGATTTTTTCCAGGCGCATCAAACCGATCCTAAAACCATTTTCCACCAGCTCGCCAACGGCCCGGATGCGACGGTTGGCCAAATGGTCAATATCATCAACGCGCATGGCGCCGGTCCGGTCATATTTCAACTTGAGGAAATAGCGGACAATCTGCACCATGTCTTCCAGGGTAAGGGTAAAGACCTCCTGGTTAAAATCCTTTTTAAATCCAAGCTTGATATTCAGTTTCATGCGGCCGACAGAGGAAAGGTCGTAGCGCCTGGGATCAAAAATCATGTTTTCAAAAAACTTTCTGGAACCCTCTAGTGTTACCGGTTCTCCCGGCCGCAGTTTCTTGAATACTTCGATATAGGCGTCGCCCTGGTTTTTGGAAACCTTGTCTTCCAGTTCACTTTCAGACTTAATGGCTACTTTATCGGTAATTTCAACATCTTTTTTTTTCTTGTCCTTGCGCAAAGTAAACGCCAGCATCGAACCAAATTCCTCTTCTTCGCTCTCCGGGAAAAAGACCGTGAATTCGCAATTCAGCTTGCGCAGTTTCTTGATTTGGGCTGTGCCGATTCCTTCATTGAGTTTCAACACGTTTTCCAAGTCCATGGCCGAATAGATATCTTCAAAAAGTTCAATATCCACCGGCACATAGTCGATGCCAAGTTTTTCAAAATCCTTGATATGCTTGATCATCAACTTGGTGCCTACAGGCAGAACCTCATTACCCTTCGCATCACAAACCGGAGCTGTCAGTTTGTTGTCTTTTAAAAAACGTGAATTTTGAAAATAAAAAATTCCGTTCTGCACCTTGGCCGGAATAATAGTATAGAACCGTTTCAAAATTTCAGCATCGTCGGCCAGTCCCATGGCCTTTAAAAAAGTAGTGATATTGATTCTCTTGGTTTTTTTATCCAAGCGAACCTGCAGCAGGTTCAGTTTCTCTTCCAGCTCGATCCAGGCGCCGCGAGCCGGAATAATCTTGGCCGTGTATTCGCCGCGCGATTTACCCGGCATAAAATATACTCCCGGAGAACGCTGCAGCTGTGAAACCACTACTCTTTCGGTGCCATTGATAATAAATGTTCCTTTTTCGGTCATAAAAGGAATTTCGCCGAAAAAGATTTCCTGCTCCTTGACATCGCGGATAGCTTTATCACCTTTCTTGTCTTCACCATAAAGGGCCAGGCGCAGCTTTACCTTTAAAGGGATAGAATAGTCAAATCCCTTATCCAAACACTCTTCAGGGGTATTGTTGATTTTAAGCCGCACACGATCGCCGCACAACTCGCAGGTTTTGTAAATGACCTTTCCCTTCTCATGACATTCACTGCAAACCGAATTCCTGCCGGTTTCATTTTCTGCCGATAAAATACCCCCGCAATTGGTGCATACCGGCATCGAATTTTCAATCCCCTGCAGAGCGCCGCACTTGCACATCCACTCTCCAAGAGAATAGGAAACGAAATCCAAAATCGCGGTTTCTTTGAAATCAGAGATGGGGAAGATGGACTTGAAGGCCGCCTGAATACCGATATTTTTGCGGTTTTCCGGCAGCTGATCAATTTGCAGAAAAGTTTTGTACGATTTTTTCTGAATTTCCAGCAAATCGGGAACTTCGATGGGACTTGAAATTTTAGAGAAACTTACCCTTTGAATATACTTGTTAGTTGATTGCATACCAATCCTTTAATTTTTTTTTTCAAAAGACAATAAAAAAATCATTCACTTAACTTCGATCTCGGCTCCTACTTCAGCAAACTTCTTCTTGATGGTTTCAGCTTCTTCCTTGGAAACGCCTTTCTTGACCGAAGCTGGAGCTTTGTCAACGACATCCTTGGCTTCTTTCAAACCCAGATCCGTGACTTCACGGACCACTTTGATGACATTGATTTTTTTGTCACCGACTGTTTTCAGAATGACTTCAAACTCAGTCTGCTCTTCCGCCTGGGCAGCTTCAGCCGCTGCGGCAGGCGCCGCTGCACCTGCGGACATGGCCGCCATTTCCGCCTTGATACCATACCGGCTTTCAAACTCTTTGATATAATCAGCAAGTTCCAGCACCGTCAGATTATCCAAATGCTTGAAAAAATCTTCCTTTTTGACTTCAGCCATTATATTTGTCCTCCTTTTTCTTTTTTAGCTTGCAAATTTTTAAACAAAACCAACAAGTGAGTCAGCGGCGCGGAAAGCGCTGAACCAAAACGCCGCAGCGGCATACCGATGGAAAAAACCAGCTGGGCCAGCATTTGTTCCTTGCTTGGCAATTTGGCCACTTCGGTAATCTGCATGTAGCTGACCATTGTTTTCTCAATAAATCCCGACTTGATCTTGATTTTTTTGCTTTCTTTTTCAAAGTCGACCAAGGCCTTGGCCGTTTCAATAAATTTTTCGTTGCTGTAAGCGACGGCGATTGGTCCATTAAAAAGATCGCGGCCAATATTCATTTTTTCTTTTTCAAAAAATTTGATGGCCAGCCTGTTCTTAATCACTTTGACATTGGCCCCCAGTTTCTTGATCCGGTTGCGCAATTTTCCCATTTCGGAAACCTTGAGCCCACGGTAATCGAACAGGTATACGCCGCTGCAATTAAAAATATCGGCCAGTCCATCTACGGTTTTTTTCTTTTTTTCCAGTATATGTGCGCTTGCCATAACTTTCTCCTTTGCCTAACTTTCCAATTCCTGGATGTTGATTTTAATCGACGGGCTCATGGTGGAAGAAATAAAAACACTCTTGACGTATTTTCCTTTCAGGGTCACCGGCCGTACTTTCAGTATAGCACTGATGAAGACCTTGGAATTTTCAACGATTTTTTCGCTGTCGAAAGAAGTTTTGGCAACACTGGAATTAATAATTCCGTTCTTGTCGACGCGGAATTCAACCCGGCCTTTTTTGATTTCAGCCACGGTTTCCTTGACGTTAAAAGTCACGGTCCCCGATTTCGGACTGGGCATTAATCCCTTTGTCCCGAGAGATTTCCCTAGTTTACCGACACTTTTCATCATATCCGGAGTGGAAATGACCACGTCGTAGTCAAACCAGTTTTCCTTCTGAATTTTCTCGACAATTTCGTCTCCGCCGACAAAATCGGCTCCTGCCTCGCTGGCTTCCTTTTGCTTTTCACCGGAGGCGATGACCAGCACCCGCTTGACTTTGCCCGTGCCATACGGCAGGACCACGGTTCCGCGCACCATTTGGTCGGGATATTTCGGGTCGACCGACAGCCGGACCGAGACGTCCACCGATTCATCAAATTTGGAAGTTTTGATTTCTTTCAGCAAGGCCACGGCTTCATTCAGAACATATTCGCGTTCTTCTATTTTTTCCTTGGCTTTGAGGTACGATTTCCCGCGCTTAGACATTTTTTATCTCCACACCCAGGCTTCGAGCCGAACCTTCAATAATCTTGATGGCCGCTTGCAAATCAGTTGTATTCAGGTCCTCCATCTTGATCTTAGCAATCTCTTCCACTTGTTTTTTAGTCACTTTGCCTACTTTGTTTTTATTGGGTTCTCCAGAACCCTTCATGATGCCGGCGGCTTTTTTGAGCAGATATGAAGCCGGTGGGGTTTTCAGCTTCAGGGTAAAGGTCTTGTCGGCATGAACCATGATATCCACGGGGATGATCATGTCTTCCTCCAATTTGGCCGTCAGCTTATTAAACTGACTGACAAACTCCATGATATTCAAACCATGCTGGCTCAAAGCCGGACCAACCGGGGGGGCGGGAGTCGCCTTTCCGGCCGGTAGTTGCAATCTGAATGTTTTCACGACCGCTTTGATTTTTGGGCTTGCCATGTATATTTCTCCTAAATTTTTTCAACCTGTAAATAATCCAAATCGACTGGGGTAGCCCGGCCAAAAATGGTTACAATTACTTTCAGCAGGTTTTTTTCTTCGTTGACCGCGTCCACAATGCCGTTGAAATTGATGAACGGGCCATCGATGATCTTCACCGCTTCGCCGACTTCGAAATGATACCTGGGCTTGGGAGTTTCCTGGGTGGTTTCAATATGCTTTAAAATAGTGGCCACTTCCTTAGCCGAAAGGGGTTTGGGTTTTTTACCCGCCCCGACAAAACCGGTCACTTTTGGTGAGTTGCGTACAAAATACCAGTTCTTGTCATTCATTTCCATGTTCACTAGGATGTAGCCGGGAAACGAACGCTTCTCGCTGACTACTTTCTTGCCGCCCTTGATTTCGACAACATTTTCCTTGGGGATAACGATTTCGCCAATCTGGCTTTGCATGGAATACTTGTTGATTTTTTCATTCATGGCCTTAACCACAAATTCCTCAGCCCCGGAAAAAACGTGAATAATATACCAATCCATTGTTTTACCGATTTCCTATTTAAAAATATAAGCGATTTGTCTGAAGATCCGCGTAAAAATGAAATCAACCCCAAAAAGGTAAACTCCAAAAAACAGGGAAATAACCAGAACCGCAATCGTGGTTTTAATTAAATCATTTTTGTTGGGCCAGGTGACTTTTTTTAATTCACCCCTGATCTCTCTCAGGTAAGCTCCCATGCGTTTGAATATATTTTTTTCTTTTTCCATGTTTCAATGCAGGTCAGAAGGGACTCGAACCCCCAACCCCCGGTTTTGGAGACCGATGCTCTACCATTGAGCTACTGACCTATTTGACCTCCTTGTGCAGGGTGTGCTTACGGCAGCGCGGGCAATATTTATTGAAATTCATCTTATCGGCCGTGTTCTGCTTGTTTTTATAGGTGGAATAATTCTTTTCGGAACAGTCGGAACATTTCATCCCGACCTTGATTCTTTTATCACTCTTGGCCATGGCTTACTCGATAATGTCGGTAACGCTGCCGGCGCCGACCGTCCTGCCGCCTTCACGAATGGCGAACTTCAACCCTTTCTCCATGGCGATCGGCATGATCAG
>Ga0209747_1000407_pt1 | contig 23877 bp, 19 predicted proteins | sample BarGraNGADG00311_FD_184498 | JGI IMG/M metagenome (GOLD analysis project Ga0209747, IMG submission 184498) | Arctic peat soil microbial communities from Barrow, Alaska - Barrow Graham LP Ref core NGADG0011-311 (SPAdes) (version 2) | ecosystem: Environmental > Terrestrial > Soil > Wetlands > Peat...
CAGCTTCATCTCCTATCGAAATGCCGTGTAAATCGAGATTGCCGCGTCGGCTACGCCTCCTCGCAATACGGCTTTTGCTTCGCAAAAAGCCTAATGCGATCGTATTCATGAATCGAGGTACTTAGTGGCCCGACCATTATCCTGCTATGCGTCTAACAGCAATTGGATGCAGGGGGTTGACCCCATCTGGACCCCATCTATGACACCATCTTTCGGATGTCTTTCGGGTCTAGTAGTATAGAAACGGTTTGAAGGAAGGAGTGTGATATGGCCATTAAAACGCATGTGCCGGAACTGAAGGCGAAGGTAGAGAGCCTCGACTGGTGGCACACCATCGACCTGGGAGACGGAATCGTCACGCCCGGCATTGACAATTCCCCGCGCAAGCTACGGCGCCTGCACCTGCCCTCCGATATGACCGGAAAAAGCGTGCTCGATATCGGCGCCTGGGATGGATTCTTTTCTTTTGAAGCCGAAAGCCGTGGAGCTTCCCGGGTGCTCGCCGTGGATTCCTATGCCTGGAATGGCAGTACCTGGGGGAGCAAGCGCGGGTTCGAACTGGCTCGAGAGACATTGGGCTCGAAGGTCGAGGATAAGGAGATAGAGGTTCTCGATCTCTCCCCTGCGACCGTCGGGACTTTTGACATCGTGCTCTTTCTCGGGGTCCTCTACCACATGCGCTACCCGTTGCTGGCACTGCGGAAGATAGCCGGCGTCACGCGCGAACTGATGATTCTCGAGACGGTGGCCGATCTGCTTTCAACCCGGCGCCCCGCCATGGCCCTCTACCCGGAAGGCGTCCTCTATGGCGACGTTTCGAACTGGAACGGCATAAACCCGGCAGGGCTTGAGGCCATGCTGAAGGAAGTCGGCTTCAGCCGTATAGAGATTGTCCAGAAGCCCGATGCTTATCCTAAACGCCTGGCGCGCGCCCTCTATTACCGCTTAAAGCCCGGCTCACCCACGGGGCCGATACCACACATCAGCCGCATCACAATTCACGCTTATAAATAAGTAGGAGACAACAGGATCGGGGGAGATTCGATGCAACCGGATGCCGGCCATCCCCGGGGGCGGGATATGTTCGCCGCTTATACGCTGCCCGTCCTCAAACGCACGATTGTCACCGAGGACGGTGAATATATTGATACCCTGCGGCTGGGTAAAGAGACCCGGGAAGCATTAATCATATGCCACGGTTTCGGCGGCAATAAAAACATTCGAGATCTGGTCGCCCTGGCTCAGGATCTGGCCGAGCTATATACCGTCTATACCTTCGATTTCAGAGGACACGGCCTTTCTACCGGGGTCTCGACCTTCGGTTATCTCGAAGTCTTGGACTTGAAGGCGGTTGTAAGCCTGGCTGATGAGGACAGCCACGACACCAAGGCCGTGCTTGGTTTCTCTATGGGCGGTATTGCCCTGCTGCGCTACGCAGCCGGCTGCAATCACTTATCGTCAGTGATAGTCGTAAGCGTGCCCGCGGATCTGAGGACGGCAAAGGCACCTGGCGCTCGCCTCATACGCATGCAAATCGGAAATCCGATAGGCCGGGCTCTGGCGGCGCGTCGCTACAAGGTCAGGGTTGACAAAATATGGAAGAAAGCGGAGCCGGCGGCCGAATTGGTGGACAAGATCAATGCCCTGACAATCATCCACGGCGAAGACGACTACGTCTTTGAGCCGGAGCAGGCAAGGGAACTGCACCGCAGGGCTCCCGGCTCGAGGTTGAGAATATTCCCCGACTTCGGCCACGCCGAGCAGGGTTATGGGCCGGAGTTTGTGCGCTTCGTCTCGCAAGTCCTGGAGGAAGATTTCAGGAGCACGCGTGAAAACGGGAAGGCTTTATTCCCCGACGACTTGATTTAGGACCTTCTCCAATTCGTCGACTCCCCTTTGCCAGAAAAAGAGTCTCTCGGCCAGCGACCTGGCTCTTCCCCCCAAAGCCAGGCACAGTCGGGGATCATTGAGCAGCTCGACGACCGCATCCGCGAAGGCGACGGGATCATCGGCTATGATCATGTCCCTGCCGCTCTCGGGGCTCACGCCCTCCGCCCCCAGTGAGGTGCTTACTATGGGAAGTCCCATGGCCATTGCCTCCAGGAGCTTTCCCCGGAATCCGCCCCCGATCCTCATTGGATTGACGAAGATCTTGCTCCTCTCGAAATAAGGTCTTACATCATCGACCGTCCCCGTAACTATGATCGAAGGGTCTTCATTCGCCATTTCCCGCATTTCCGGCGAGGGGTCCTTGCCGACCACGTAGAAGCGGGCATCCGGCACTCTACTCTTGACCTCAGGCCAGATCCTCTTCACAAAATAAAGGACGGCGTCCCGGTTCGGATCGTGGGGGTAGTTGCCGAGAAACATGACGGCCGGCTCCTTCGTTGACAACCCGGAATCGCGGAAATGCTCGCAATCCACTCCATGGGGCACGACCGTAATATCCAGATCGGGCCTGATATCCAGTAGTTCCTGCCTGCCCTCGGAAGTGAGGACTAGGAGCTTGTCGGCATCGGCATACATATCGAACTCGAATTTCTTGAGCCCTTTCAAATTTGCCAAGGCGGATAGGCCCTCGTGGGAAAGTTTCTGTACCTTGAAGGCTTTTAAGCGCGCCAGGTAATAGCATTCGTGCACGGACATGATTCTTTTGATTGCTCCGAGATCGGGGTTGCGGTAAAGGTACTGGGCGACCATGGAGTACTCGGAGATGACGACGTCATAGGAATTATTTTCCAGCATCTTCCGAAGCGCCTCGTACATTTCAGCCGAATAGCCGTAGAGGAAATAGACAGGGACCACTGAGAAGAAGAAATGCCAGGCCTTGCGAACGCCGTGCGCCGGCACCGGCGGGGGCAGGGCTTTAAAATCCAGGCAGTAGCGGGATACGGTGCCGACAAACTCCATTTCTTCATCAGAAGCGAAACACAGCAGGGAAACCTTGTGCCGCTGCGACAGGAGGCGGATGCGATTGTAAATTATTATCGGACCGCCGATAACCCGTTCGTGCGGCAACGTCTTGCAGATAAAGAGTACGTTCATGTTTCCTTTCCCATTGGTACCGTGATTCTCGTTTCAAGCGCTTGATCTGAAAAACCGCTGATAGCCTTCGCATTATAAATGATTTCACGCCGGCCCCGCCCTCCCCTTGCGCTTTTAACTCCAAAGCCTGGGAATAATACACCACAGCAGAGCGAGGAGGGCAAATGGACCATCGTTCCCATATGTTGTCTGATTTCCAGCGCAGGTTCTGGGTAAGCCTGGTTATCACGCTGCCCATATTGATCCTCTCCCCCAGCATTCAGCGGGGGCTTCACATCGAGCAGGCAATGAAGTTTCGGGGCCAGTCCTATGTACTCTTGGCGCTGTCGTCGGTCGTCTACATCTACGACGGCCGGCCCTTCCTGGCCGGCATGTTTCGTGAGTTGCGCAAGCTGAGGCCCGGTATGATGACCCTCGTCGGCCTGGCCATAAGCATCGCTTATATCTACAGTGCGGCCGTCGTCTTCGGCCTTGCCGGCGATGTGCTCTTCTGGGAGCTGGCCACGCTCATCGACATCATGTTGCTTGGCCATTGGCTGGAAATGCGATCGGTGATGGGCGCAAGCAGCGCCTTGCAGAAATTAGTGGAGCTGCTGCCCGAAGAAGCGCACCGGCTGGAAGCGGGAGGCGAGATTGAAGATGTACCTCTCGAATCCCTGCATGCCGGAGACATGGTGCTGGTCAGACCGGGAGAAAAGATACCGGTCGATGGCAAGATCGTAAAGGGTGAGACCAGCGTCGACCTCTCTCTTTTAACCGGCGAATCGAACCCTCTGCGGAGGGAGCCGGGGGATGAACTCGTCGGCGGCGCCATCAACGGCGAAGGGGCGGTTGAGATGACGATCGAAAAAACGGGCGCCGATACCTATATTTCGCAGGTGATCGAGACGGTCAGGCGGGCGCAGGAAAGCCGCTCGCGAAGCCAGGATCTGGCTGACCGCGCGGCCTTTGTGCTTACCTTGATAGCCATCATCGGCGGAGCCGCCACCCTGGCTACCTGGATGGCCCTTGGCTATTCCTTCCAGTTCGGCATCACCAGAGCCGTCGCCGTAATGGTGATAACATGCCCGCACGCCCTCGGGCTCGCGGTGCCCCTCGTGGTCGCCGTCTCGACCGCCATCTCGGCGCGGCGGGGAGTTCTCATACGCGATCGCAGCGCCTTCGAACACTCCCGGCTGATCCGGGTCGTCGTCTTCGACAAGACCGGAACCCTGACCAAAGGAAGCTTCGAAGTAACCGATGTGATCAGCCTGGAGAGTGAGAGGACCGAGGATGAAATCCTGCGGCTTGCCGCGGGGGTGGAATCGGGATCGGAGCATACGATTGCACGCGCCGTGGTTAACGAGGCACTCAAGCGCGGGCTCGATGTTAGACGAGCCGAGGATTTCTCGGCCATCCCGGGAAGAGGCGCCAAGGGTGTAATTGAAGGGCGGGAAATGCTGGTGGCAAGCCCGGGCTACCTGCGCCAAATGGGGCTTGAAATATCCGAGTCCCGGCTGGAGCGGGCGAGGAAAGAGGGCGAGACGGTGGTTTACCTGCTGGATCGAGAGCAACCGATCGGGGCCATCATGCTGGCGGATGTGATCCGAGAGGAGTCGAGGGAGGCGGTGCGCGACCTGCAGGCCTCGGGCATCCGTTGCATGATGATGACCGGCGACAGCAAGACCGCGGCCCAACGTGTCTCGCGGGAATTGGGTCTCACCGATTTCTTCGCGGAAGTATTGCCGCAGGAGAAATCGCAACGCATCAAGGAATTGCAGGACCGCGGCTTCGTGGTAGCCATGGTCGGCGATGGCATAAACGACGCGCCGGCGTTGGTACAAGCCGATGTGGGAATAGCCATCGGGGCGGGTACCGATGTGGCGATCGAGTCGGCTGACATCGTCCTGGCGCGCAACGATCCCCGGGACGTCGTTCAGGTAATAGAGCTGGGCAGGGAGACCTATCGCAAGATGGCCCAGAACCTCGCTTGGGCGACCGGCTATAACTTCTTCGCGATTCCACTTGCTGCCGGAGTTCTTTATCCCGTGGGCGTTACACTCAGCCCCGCGGTCGGGGCGATTTTGATGTCGATCTCGACAATAATTGTCGCCCTCAACGCCAAGTGGCTCAAGCCTCCGGCCCGGCTCGGCGACGCTAGAAAAGTAACCTTTGCATAATGCAAAGGTTTTAGATCCAAACTATATCATTTAGGAAAAGCAGGATGCCAGGCGAGGGACAGAGCTATACCTTCGAGGCGTTCAAGTATTCCAACGTTTTACGAGAGTTGTACCAGCCATTGCTCAAGACTTCCTTCGATTCCAGCCGCTTGTAGGTAAGGAAGAAGTCCTCTATTTCATCCAACAGGGAGGGCGGAAGTTCGTATAGATCTTGCATATCTCCCCAGCGAGGGTCGTTAAGGGGAACGGCGATGACTTTATTGTCGCCTCCCTTTTCGTCGCGCAGCTCCAGGTATCCGATGGGCTTTGCCTCTATCAGGCAACCGGGGAAGGTCGGCTCTTCTATAAGCACCAGCACATCAACTTCGTCCCCGTCCTCCGCCCTGGTATCCTCCGCGAAACCGTAGTCCGCCGGATAGTGAACAGCGCTGGAAAGAACGCGGTCCAATTTCATACGGCCGCTCCCCGCGTCATATTCGTACTTGTTTCTGGATCCCTTGGGGATCTCCACGATAACCCTGACGATATAGGGGAAGCCTTTATTCACTTTATTCATCTTGTTCCTTTCCACCGACCCCAGTCCCGGCGCGCGATGCCTGCTTAAATATTACCCATTCTAGCATCCCCGAGAAATTTGACGCATTCGGGGAGGACGCCTATGCTAAGAAAATATACCGACTGGTTGGTCTAGTTCTGGATCCAGGGAGCCCCCTCCTTTGGGTAGGGTTTATGAGAAGGAGGCGCAATTGGGCGAGGCGGCGCCAAAGAGCGGCAGGCAGGCGAGAGGTGATCTGACTCGAAAGCGGATCGTCGATTGCGCGACGAATCTCATCTACGAGAAGGGGTATGCCGGAACAACGGTAGATGATGTGATCGGGCGGGCGGGCGTCACCAAAGGAAGTTTCTACCATCACTTCTCATCCAAAGAAGAACTAGGCCACGCGGTGATCGACAACGCTTCTTTTTATATCTTCCAAAGGATCAAGGACTCACTCCGCGATCAGCAACTTGCCCCGTTGCAGCGTATAGCGACAATGCTTGATGAAATACGGCGCATAGTAGAGGCGGCGGATTGCTCGCACGGTTGCATACTCGGCAATCTTGCTCTTGAAATGAGCCAGGGCCATGACGAATTCCGGCTTCGCATCGCGGAGGCGTTCAGATCGTGGTCATCGGGGATCGCCCGCCAATTGGACGAGATGAAGGCGGCCGGGCTTCTCCCCCGGGATTTCGACAGCACGGCTTACGCGGATTTCGCTGTCGCCGCAATCGAGGGAGGCATCATGATGAGCAAAGTAACTCGCGATCCCTCGGCAATGAGAAGCAGTATCGGCATCGTGCTTGAGACTTTGGACCGCCTGCAGGATCGAGCCTAGTGCAATAGCGATTTGATCATTGGAGAATCGAATTTCGACCGGGGAAGGTGCGATGATGGACGTTTATGAAGAGCTGCGGGACCTTTTGGACAAGATGCCGACCGGCTGCCCGCCGGCGCCCGAGGTTATCGAGATCCTCAAGATCCTTTTTTCCGAAAGGGAGGCGAAGATGGCTCTCGGCCTTCGTTATCGGCCCAGTCCGGCCGAGGCTGTTGCCGCAAGGGCGGGCGTGGCCCTGGACGAAGCGAAGGAATGCCTCGAGGGTCTCGCTGACAAGGGCGTGGTGTATGCACGTCAAAAGGATGGAGAGCTTGGGTATGCGTTGCTTCCCATCATGCCGGGCCTCTTCGAGTTTCCTTACATGAAGGGCAAGCACGATGAGACCATCGAAAAATTGACGCCCCTCTGGAAGGAATACCTGCCGAAGGTGACGGCCGGCTTCGGTTCGCCGTCAACCGCCGTCATGCGGGTGGTAGCCATTCAGGAAGAAGTAGAAAACGAGCCGGGAGTCCTCACCTATGAGATGGTCTACGAGATGATAGACCGGGCCCGGGTAACCGGCGTGGCCCACTGCGCCTGTCGCGAACTCGAGCAGGCCTGCGACGGCCCTCGCGAGGCGTGTATGATCTTCGATGACACCTGCACCTTCCTGGTGGAGCGAGGCTTCGGGCGATATCTGAGCAAGCAGGAGATGAAGGAGAAGCTAAGAGAATGCGATGCCGCCGGGCTCGTCCATCAAGTCAATAATTCCCGTGACCACCTGACGCTCATCTGTAACTGCTGCCCCTGCTGCTGCGGCCTGCTAAAGGCCTACATCGAATTTGGCAATAAGGATGTAACGCTCGGATCGGGGTTTAAACCGAATAACGACGCCGAAGCCTGCACGGGATGCGCAATTTGTGCCGAGGAGAGGTGCCCGATATCTGCCATCCAGATTGTTGATGAACATGCAGCGATCGACATCGAAAAGTGCATCGGATGCGGGCTCTGCGTGACAGGTTGCCCAAACGGAGCCATGAAAATGGAGAGGAAAGAGGGTTGGGCGGAGCCGCCGGAGACCACGGCCGAGTTGGGCCTGCGGATACTTAAGGAGAAAGAGAAGTTGGAGAGGTTTATGGAACTGATGGAGCCTTGAGATCAGTCTTCCATATATTGGAAAGGAGATGCGGATGGCCGAAGAGCTGTATTCGAGATTACGCGAGTTCTTTGATCGCATGCCGGGGGGATTCCCCGCCACCGAATCGGGTGTAGAGATCAAGATACTGAAGCGATATTTCCAGCCCCAGGAGGCGGAAATGGTCATGCACCTCGGGCGGTTTCCGGAAACCGTTGCCGCGATAGCCGAGCGGGCGGGAATGGCTGAGGGCGAAGCAGCCGAGCTGTTGGAATCGATGGCCCGGAGGGGAAACATATTCCGGGTCCGGGTCGGGGATCAGGCGATGTACATGCCCATGTCTTTCCTCGTTGGTATGTACGAGTTTCACCTCAAAACTATGGACCGCGAGTTGGCCGAGCTTTTCCACGAATATGCCCCCGAGCTTATGAGGGCTCAACTGAAGGTGAAAACCAAGCAGAATCGAATCGTGCCGGTAGGTGCCGCGGTTGAGACCAACAAAGAGGTTGCGAGCTATGACCTGATTCGCCAGATGGTACGGCAGTACACCGATATTGCCGTTTTTGATTGCATATGCAGGGTGGAACGGGGGTTGTTGGGGCACGAATGCAAAAGGCCCACAGAGAATTGTATGGCATTCGGACCTTTTGCCGCGCAGTACTACGTGGAGAACGGCATAGGGCGCAGGATCAGCGTCGAGGAATGCCTGCGAATCCTGGACAAGGCCGAGGAAGCGTCTCTGGTCGTGTACCCCAGCAACTCGCGGGATATCGTCAATATCTGCTGCTGCTGTAGCTGCTGCTGCAACGAGCTTCGTGCCCTTAAGATGCACGAAAGACCGGCCGACTACATCATCTCCTCATACCAGGCTGCGATCGACCCGGGGCTCTGCAACGCTTGCGGCACCTGCATCGAGCGATGCCAAATGGAAGCGCTCATCGAGGGAGATGAAAGCATGGAGGTGGATTCGGCCCGCTGTATCGGGTGTGGCTTATGTGTTCCGACTTGTCCCCCGCAAGCGGTTGCCATGATGCTGAAGGAAGGGGTCGAGGATCCGCCGGCAAACGTGCTGGAGATGAATGAAAGCATACTGCGAGATCGAAGCCTGGCCTGAGCCAGCACCATCTCGCAGAATTCAGCTCTTATTTATTGCCGCGCCACTGCGGGCCACGGGCTGGAGTTTATTTTCAAAGTAAAGATCTCGGCAAAGAAAGCGGCGCTTCTTCCCGCTCGAGGTTTTTGGCAAGCTTCCCGCAGGAACGAGAACCACCTCGCGGACTGGCACACCTATCTCCTCCCTCACCATCCTCAGGACAGCCCGAGCCGCTTCGAATGCCTTGTTCGGGCATTCAAGCCGGGTCTCCCCCACCAAAATAAGGCGTTCTCTTCCCCGGGGCGAGGTGACACCGAAGGCAACGGCGTTGCCCTTGCGTATCCCGCTCACCCTTTCAGCGCAACGCTCCACGTCTTGGGGAAAGAGGTTACGTCCTCCGACGATCACCACGTCTTTGATCCTCCCCGCCAGGTATAGTTGTCCCTCCGCAAAGTAACCGAGATCGCCCGTGTGCAACCATCCATCACGCAGGGCCTGGGCAGTGGCGGATTCGTCCTCCCAATACCCTTGCATTAGAGAAGGTCCGCGCAGGCATACTTCTCCAATCTGGCGATCCCCAGCCGGCTCTCCATTGTCTTTGATAATAAGCACCTGGACACCAGGCAGGGGCGTGCCAACCGAAACCAAGCTTCTCGCACCGTGTGCATCCGCGCCGACTGGTAACGCTCTGGCCTCCCGCTCCATGGCGTCGCGGCAAATGCGGTCAACTCGGTATCTTTGCCCAATGGCGGGAAACGTAACGGCCAGCGTCGCTTCGGCCAGGCCATACACCGGGTAGGGTGCGGTCGCCTTTAACCCGTAAGGCTCTCCCTCTTTCACAAGCTCGTCCAGGACGAGCGAATCGACGGGCTCCGCCCCGTTAAGCGCCAGTCGTAGGGAGGAGAGATCGATGTGGCCCGCGAGGCCGGACTTGAGAACCCGAGCTGAGAGCGCATAGGAAAAATTGGGGCCGCCGGTAATGGTGGCGCGGTATTCGCTTATCGACCTGAACCAGAAGGAGGGATCAGCAACGAATCTCTGGGGAGGCATGAGGATCGGCGTGCAGCCGGAGCTCAGGGCGGAAATGAAAAATCCTATGAGCCCCATATCATGGTAGAGCGGCATCCAGGAGAGAACTCGGTCCCGCGGCGTAATCCTCATCCTCTTTATGATGGCCCGCGCGTTGGCCATGATCGCTCGATGGCTGAGTACTACCCCTCTCGGCTCGCTGGTAGAGCCCGAAGTGAACTGGACCATGGCGACATCCTCGCCGCGGCAAGGCCTTGAGGGTAAGTCATCTTGCGCTGAAAGCTCCTCGGCGGCCATAAGCCTTATGCCGCTCCCCAGATCGCCAAGCATGGGCATAAGCGTCCCGGGGGCAATAAGCTTCTTCGCCCTTACCTTCTCGAGGCGACGCCTGCTCTGTTCGATAAAGGACCGCGAATCGACCATGCGCGCGGGGAGGGGCAGGGGTACGGGTACGACACCCGCGGCCCAGCATCCCAACAGGGCAAGCACCGTAGAAGGTGTGGTCTGAGCCAGGATGCCCACGGTATCACCCGCTTTTACCTCAGACTTCAGGAGACATGCTCCGGCCCTCGCAGCAGCCGCTATGAGCTCCGTCGGTCCGTATACTTTTTCGCCGGCTTCCTCCAATATGATCAAGCCCTGTCGGGAGCGTGCTGTTCCTTCGACTATCCCCTGCCAAACGTCCTTCGCATTCTTCATAATCAACCTCCTCTTCCTTATGCCCCAAAAAAGCGCTTCCTCCCGAATAAAAGCAACAAAAATCCCCTATGGCCAAATGGTATGGATATTTTGCCAGAGAGAGCAGGCCGGTTGTGCTTCTACATCTTTATTCTTCGATAAAGGGAACACCGGGCGGCGAGGGAGTGTTACATGAGCAATAGGAGATTTTGCCGCAAGTTTCAGGATTCCCCGGGTAATCTTCCTTATTCTTCCATGAATCGGCGCATCTCCGGTGGAATCTCCAGCTTGGCGGAACCGGCGGAACATTCCGGAATGGCCGCGACCAGGTTATGAATCCTTTCATAAGGAATGGTAACGAAAACCACTCCTGAACCATATTTCTGTTGCCTGCGCGCGGTCCAATCGCCAAAAGTTATATTGGTGCGGCCGGTCACCGCCGGGTAGGCGATGGCGGAATGGCAGAGCGACCCTATCACTTCTACGACCGGGGGAATGCCATCCCAGAAACTATCGAGGGCGAGCAGGCGGCCGGCTTGCTCGGCGTTGGTAAGGAAGAGCACCAGATCCGGCATAATCGGGGCTTCATCTATCGGTCCCATCAATAAGAAATCTGCCACATTCAGGGGTGGAGGAACCGCCAGAGCCTGCATGCGATAGAAGCTTATCACCGAGTGGGTGAGTTTTTCTCCCTCGGTGAGAAAGCGTTGCAAGGCGCGGTAGGGCGGCCCGGAGGGATGCTCCATGAAACCGCAATGCCAGCTCCCGCCCGGGCAGGTCGAATTCTCTTTATCGATTAACAGCGATTCGCCTGCCGCAGCCAGCTGCATTGCCCTGCACAGGCGGGCTCGCTTGCGTTCGCCTACCTCCACGGTTTCATTGGTAAAGGTAATCGCCACCGGCTTGTTCTCGAATCCCAATATGCCGAGAAGCTCATCCAGCTGGTTCTGCCAAATTTTTTCCACTTCCAACACCTCCATTAAGATCACTTTAGATCATGAGATCGTGGCTGCCTCGAAGAGCAAGGCGAGCAGCGCGATCGCGATCAGACCATCTCCCTTATCACCAGCCTGGTTGAAGAGGAAGTCAACCTGGACGACACGGGAACCCTCTTGCAGGTGCGGGATGTGCTAGGCCTGCAGTGTGGTCAGGCGCTCCTCTTTGCCGTGCTCTTCGCGCAAACCGAGCCCGGTGAAGAAAGCGACAAGGAAGAGAACGGCTAGGAAGAACATCGCCCAGAAGAAGGAGCCCGATGCTCCCCCCACGGCTCCCTTTATTCCTTCCATTAAGAGCGTTATGACAACACCTCCGAAGTTTCCCAAAAGCAGGAGGATGCTGGTCGCAGTCCCGGTCAGAGCGGCCCCCGTCGTCTCTTCGGAAAAGGCGAGCACGATGGGGAGGGCGCTCAGTAGGAAGAAGCCGAGGAAGGCTCCAATCACGAAGATGAGGGCCGTGCCCTGCAGACCTCCAATGAGAAGGATGGTGGGTATTGCGGCACCGGCAGCCAGCAAGACGAAAGGTTTGCGCCGCATGAGGTTATCGGAGATGGACGGCAAGACTATACAGCCGATGACTCCGGCGACCACGATCACTGCCCCGATGTTGCCGGCCGTGCTCGAGTTGATGCCCTTGGGCGCCATGATTTTTTCTATCAACTGCATCAGGCCGACGAAGGCGCCGTTTCCGATGAAGATGATCACGCAAAGCAAGCGGAAATTGTGCAGCTTGAGGATTGTCGAGAAGCTGCTGCGGCGGATGGATACATCTGCCCCGGCAATATCTTGCTCGGTTCGCTTCGGCGGAGTGGCGGGAGCGGGTCTGGCAAGAATGGCGAATATTACGAGTGCCCCGACGGCGGCCAGACTGTAGATGAGGACGATCCATCTCAGGGATGCCAGCTGCGTCTCCCCGAAAGCCTTGAGCAGGGCTGGGGTAAGGGCCAGGGCGATTATCATTCCGACGAAAAGCGAAAGGGTAGCGATGCCGGTTGCCAGGGCCGATTCATCGGTGGAAAACCAGGTAGTGACCATTTTGGTGATGCTGTTGAGGACAAAGGGCTGTCCTATCGATATCCCGATCATTCCTATCAGCACCAGGGTGTAATTTCCCGCAGCGAGGCGCAGGAAGGAAAAGACCGCCATGAAAAGCGCCCCTATCAACACCCCGTAGCGATAGCCCTTGCGATCGATGATGATTCCCGCCGGTATAGAAACGGGTATATAAACCAGGGGGAACATGGTGGCGAGGAGGACTACCTTGAACTCGCTCACACCCATCAGCTGTTGGGTCTGGGAGGTGATGGCGGCGTAGTTAAGCCAGATCAATTGGGTCAGGGCTGCAACCACCATGTAGGCGGCGAGTACCACCCAGCGGTATCCATAACTCCTGTTTGTCTCTTCCTGCGTCACGCCTATCTCCCTGTTTCTTCCCTCTTTTCTTCTCTGCCGACCCCCCATTCCCTCCCCTCCACATTGGGGTCCCTCCACATTGGGGTCAGCGGCGGCCGGCTATCAGCCAGGCGATTATGCGGAAGATAACCAAAAGGACGACGGCACCAACAAAGGCCACAAAAAAGCTCCACAGGTTGAACTGGAAGGTCACGCGCTGATTCTGGACATAGCTGAAGATAAAACCACCGACAAAGGCGCCGATGATACCAACCACGATATCAAGGCAGCATCCGAACCTCTTGCCGGTTCCGGTTACTATTCCCGCCAGCCATCCGGCAAAGAAACCTATTATTATCCAGCCTATTATCGACATATCGTCTCCCAACGCTCTCATCTCGGAGGTTCCATCAACCTAAAGTATTGGTGGAATAGTCCGCAAATACAACGGCAATCCTAAAGGCTGGATAGTTTCTATTTAAAAGAAAAGCTTGGCGAGCTCGAAGAGGGATAGATCAACATGCTTCACGCCGATGAGGGCATCGACATAGGATATACTGCGGACCTCATTGGCGCACATGCAAACCATCGAATCGAATTCACCCTCCTTGATCATATGCACGGCGTAAGCGCCCAGGCGCGTGGCCAGAACGCGATCGAAGACGGTCGGCGTGCCTCCCCTTTGCAGATGTCCCAGGTGGGTCACACGGGTCTCGTATCCGGTTTTTTCCTCTATCTCGTCGGCCAGCCAGTTGCCAATTCCTCCCAATCGCACGTGACCGAAGGGGTCCTTCTTCTGGTTTTGCGTGAACTGTTCCTCCCGGCCGGCAGGCTTCGCCCCCTCCGAAATGACGATTATGGAAAAGGGCTTATTAATGCGCCTGCGCCTCTCAATGCGGCCGATGACTTCATCGAGCGTGAACGGCACTTCCGGAATCAGGATGGTATCGGCGCCTCCGGCAATGCCGGAGATGAGGGCTATCCAACCAGCATCCCGCCCCATGACCTCGAGGACCATTATGCGATGGTGCGAGAAAGCGGTGGTGTGTAATTTGTCCAGGGCGTCGCAAGCCACCTGTACCGCGGAGTCAAAACCTATCGAGTAATCGGTGCCCGGCATGTCGTTATCGATGGTCTGCGGAATGCCCACGCACTTGAGCCCGAGTTCCGCAAGCCGATGGGCCACCCCGTTGGTATCATCGCCTCCGATCGCGATAATTGCGTCTATGCCGTGTTTGCGCACATTGACCAGGATGTTATCGACGCCGCTTTCGATATTGAAGGGGTTGGTCCTCGAGGTGCCGAGGATGGTGCCGCCGCGCTGCAGGATTCCGGAAACGGAGCCGAGGAAAAGGGGTTCTACTTCGTCGTAGATGAGACCCCTCCATCCCCTCTTTATCCCAATGACCTGGAAACCCTCGCCGATCGCCACCCTCACCACCGAACGAATGGCGGCATTGATTGCCGAGCCGTCCCCCCCGCCCGTCAGCAGACCTATCCTCACTCGGTTCCCTCCCTCGGTTATAGCCTCAAATGCATTTTGCGCATCCGATCTCGCAAGAGCGCCACCCGCGAAATCAGACGGTAAATAGTATCATAAAACCCCGCAAGCCTCCGCGGCGTCTAAGAAGAACAGCGATATAGTATGGCAAAGAAGGTTTCTTTACTAAGATATTCTTCCCAGGTGTTATAATTTCGCACATACCCTTTGGAAGGATGGAGATAAAATGTCTCGACTAATGGCAAGGCCCCTGTTGACCTGGTCGTTGATTACCCTGGCCCTGGCCGTGGTCATCCTGGTGCCGATCTTGACCATCGCCAACTGCGGAGGGGGCGGAGATGCCAGGAAGCTCCTGGAGGAGACCTCAAATGCCGTGTCGGGTATGAATACCTATCACATGACGGTTTCTTCTTACGGTCAGAGCGAAGAACTGGGCAAGGTGCAGGCAGAGGAATTGTCAGCGGATATCGACGGCGAAAATATTCACATCAAGGATACCGTCTTCGACCAGACCGGCAACGCCCAGGCCACCCAGGAAATCATCCAGCTCGACGGTAAGCAATATACAAAGGATATCAACAGCGACGCCTGGAGTGTCGGTGATGCGACCATCAATCAGCAAGACCTTTCAGCCTACACGAACAATATTTCCGATTTCCTGATGAAATCGGGTTCCGGGAAAACGCTGGGCGAGGAAGAAGCGAACGGCGTCCTTGCCAGGCATCTCGTCTACACCCTGAGCTCCGCCCAGGTTTCCTCTCTCGCCGGTGGAAGTTCGCAAGATAGCACCAGTCAATCGAGTTCCACCAACTTCAATTTCAATGAGGGAGGCCAGGTTGATATCTGGATAGACCCCAGCACCCATTTCCCGGCCAGGTACGAAATGGTTTTCAAGCACATTTGGGTCTCTCAAACCAGCTATGCGGATGTTCAATACGTGGTGGATATAAGCGCAGTAAACGAACCCATCAATATGGTCGCACCCATCTGAAAAATACCTGCCTTGGCCCGTCAGAAATAACGCATCTCAGACTTTTGAAAAAGCCTTAGGTCCTTGGTTTGCTTATAAAGATCCGTGGCTTAACGGGGAATTTACGGGGCCCTTCTTGGCGAGCAAACAAACAGGCCAGGAATTTAAGTTCCTGGCCTGTTATCAAACTGGTAGCGGGGGGGAGATTCGAACTCCCGACCTTCGGGTTATGAGCCCGACGAGCTACCTGACTGCTCCACCCCGCGTCGATTATCAAAGACTAATACTATAATTAACAGCTGGGAGAATAAATGTAAAGGAAAAAGGCAATATATTGCTTGTCATGTATTCATCCCGCCCCATTTACCATATTATCCCATTCGCAGGTCAATTCCGCCCCCAAAGCATGCGGCTTGTTTGGCCTTTAGCGCGATGCTAGCATAAGCTCATGAAGCATGGACCGCATAACGCCAGACAGCATAAAGTAACGGCAAAGCGGGCTGAGGATACCAGGCAAGCGAATCGTCTACAAAAAATAATTGCCATTGTCATAAGCGGATTGATCCTCGTCGCCTTGGGTTTTATTGGTTACGCCCTGTACGACCAATTTGTCACCCATTCGGAAACAATGGGTCAAGAAGCGCCAAGCGAAGAGTTCGTCCCCCTCACCCATGACGAGCTGCTGGGGCGTCCCCTGTCCTTCGAGACGCCGGCCTTTATTCGTATCCCCGCCATAGATTTGAAGGAAGAGGTCCGGGAGGGAAGCGACGATGAAGACGAGATGTACCAGATACTGGCAATGGGTCCGACTCATCTCACCCATACCGGTTATCCGGGATGGGATGGGAATTGCGTTATTTCGGGACGCAAGACAACTATGACGAAACCCTTCAGCCGCCTGGATGAGCTGGGTGCCGGAGACTCGATTTTCATAGATAATCCGCGAGGCACCTACGAGTACGTGGTGCAGGAAATCTTCTACGCCGACCCCGCCAAGAACGTTACGTTACAGACACCCGACCCTATCCTCACCTTGACTACCTACGCGCCTGAACGAGATGCGAAAGAACGATTGATCGTACGGGGAGCGCTGTCAAATTACATTCCCATAGAGGAAACGCAGTAGGCGCAATGGCTAAGCCGTCTTGACCTCTATCTTTAGGAGTCTAGGCTCGGGGCTGCGATAATTTATCTCCGCTTCCTGCCCTTCCACGTACTCAAACAGTCCGGCAACCCGGCCGACTATTCGAGGTATGTAAAGAGGGTTCGCGATCGTTACCTCCAGATGGCCTTCACCGTAGGAGAGGTCCCAAACATCGCCGAAACCATAGGCGAGCAGTTGCCTGGCCATACGATCATAAGCGCCCGCCCGCGATACTATCGGGTTCTTCTGCAGCTCTCGCAACTGCCAGAGCTTGGTTGTTTCCATTACGAATGATGCAAGCTCTCGTCCAGTCCGTGTTTCCAAGTCGTTAATAACGCCGACGAAAATGTGGCCCGAGGTAAAAATGAAACGGCTGCCGCTGATTCGAGAGTAGATTGCGCCCTCTTGCTCGCGCCATTCCAACTCCCCCAAAGCGGCCGGCACTCCGCATAATGGGCAAATATCGTGCTTCTCTCCCTGATGAGAAAGGTATTGGCCGCCGAAAGACAGTTCCTCCCTGGCATCCTTTAAGGCCTTCATGGCGCCGGGGTCAATATTTTCATGAGGTTTGGATTCCGGCTTGAGCACTACCGAAATCGTATACTCATCACCCTCCTCATGCCAGGCCAGATCGGCTGCCACGCCCTCAACCATCTCAAAGATTCCCTTCACCCCCCAGACTAGGGAGATGATGTCGAAAGGGTGCTTGACCTTCATGACGAGCAGATTGCCCCGGTCGTACTTGATCACTTCGACTTTCCCGAAACCGAAAAGGCTGGTCTCGTTGATAATCCGCTTAATCAAGAGATTTACGGGGAGGCGGCGAAGCATGTACTTGCGCCAGCCATAGAGGATGTTATTTTCCATATATTCCCAAGTGGAAGCCTGCTGCCCCCTGACCATCGCATCGGAAATCGACAAACCCAGCCTGTTCTCGAGTTCCGACCAGATGAAGGGGTAATAGCCGTCTTCGAATATGACCATTCGCATATAGGGATCGTGCCTGGCGAGGATCGTGCCGTTGCCCGGCCAGCTATAACCCTTGGAAAGCCTCAGCGGCAGGCCGCATTTTTCGCAACGCTTTAGAGCCACGCGCCTCTACCTTTTCCGAGAAACACCGTTCATTGTCTCCCTTGCGCCGTGATCTACTCCTCCTCGCGGACTTAAGGAGTGCCCGTCAGGCTCGCCATCTGGCTGAGTACCTGTCCCAACTGGGTTATCTTTTGCGCATAGGTGGCGAAATCGCCGTTCTTAAGCGCCGCCTGGGCGTCGTTATACAGCTGGTTCGCCTGTTGTGCCAACTGCTCGACCGTAGGCGCTCCCGGCTGGGGCTGGGGCGTAGGTTGGGGTGTGGGTTGCGGTTGAGGCGCCGTGCCACCAAAGATCGCCGCCAGCGCCCCATCCAGCGTCGGCTGCATCTGGACCTGATTTCCGTATCCGACAATAACCCTTTTCAATTGGGGAATAGGCGGGTTATTGGCCTGCAGATATAAGGGCTCCACGTAGAGCAACGAGTCGTTGATAGGAATAATGAGGGTGTTTCCCCTTATCACCTGCGAACCGGATTGGTTCCAGAGCGTAATCTGCTCCGATATCTGGGTCTGTTGGTCTACCAGCGACTCGAACTGTTGAGTGCCGTTTACCAGCTTGCCGGCCGGGAATGCGAAATCGAGCAGATTCCCATAATTCGGAACATCGCATCGGGCGGCCACCCATTCCACCATGTTGCTCTTTCCCCTGGGGTTGAAGGGAAGCATGATAACCATTTCCTCCTTCTGCTCCCCGGGGATCTTGAGGATGATGTAATAGGGATTCACGGGCTGCGGCTGTCCGCCGGCACCATGGGTCTCGGTCGAAACCTCCCAGATGTCCTCCTTCTGATAGAAGGCGCTGATATCGGTTATGTGGTAAGTTCTGTACATTTCCATCTGGTACGAGAACAGATCCTCGGGGTACCTTATGTGTTTCATTATATCGGCGGGCATCTGGTCGAAGGGCGTGAAGAGATTTGGAAATATTTTACTGTAGGTAGCCGCGATAGGGTCTCCGGGATCGACCAGATAGAGGGTCACATCGCCGTTGAAGGGATCTATGGTGACCTTGACCGAATTGCGGATGTAATTGAACTCGTCGTTGTAGCGCTCGGAATAGGGATACAGATCGCTGGTAGTGTAGGCGTCCTGTATCCACATCAGGGTTCCGTCATCCCTCACGACGAGATAGGGGTCCGCATCCAGTCTCAAGAACGGGGCGATCGTCTTGACGCGGTCGCTTATATTCCGCCTGAACATCAGCCTGGAGTCGCTCTTTATGTAGCCGCTAAAAAAGAGCGAGATGTCACTATTGCGAATGGAGAAAGCGAGACGCTTAAAGAAGCTGGAGATCTCCACTCCCCCATTGCCCTCATACGGCGGTTGCACCGGCACGTTGGTGTTCCCGATCGGATAATCTATCTCTTGGGCTCCCGTCTTCACTACTACGTAGTTGCCCTGCTGCTCGCCATAATAAATCTGGGGGCGGGTGATGTTCACGCCGAGTCCGTCCTCGGAAACGGGGGGGATATTCTGTATGGCGAATTCCGGGTCTCCCTCGGTTGTCACCTGGTTGCTCGGGGCCATTACGGCGCCGTATCCATGCGTGTACGAGAGGTGCTCGTTCTGCCATGTCTTGGCGTCTGAGCGTAATTGACCTACTATCATCTCTCTTCCCGACACGAGCATCTGCGTATAGACGTTATTGAAGACTGTGTAGCGTTCAACGTCGACGTCGGTGAAAGTGTATTCCTGCCTGAGTTCCTGCCGCTGGTTGAAAACCTGCTGAATCAGCCGCGGGTCCCAGAGCCTGACATTATTAATGGTCGGTTGGTTGGCCGCTATATCCCCATTGGTGAGATCAAGATTGGCGGGAAACTCGCGCCTGGTTACGACCTGGTTGTCCCCCTGGTTCTGAATGCGATAGGCATCCCGGGTAGCCTCCATGTTGTAGCCGATATATTGACTGTCCCGCTGTAATTCCTTCGGCTTCACCACGTAACTCTGGATGATGAACGGGAAGATCCCCGTGGCCAGGACGGCTACTATTACAATGCCTACGAGACCGACGACCGGCAGCCTCCAGCCCTTATAGCGGATGTTGAGCAGGAACAGGGCGGCGGCGATGATGCACACCACCAGGAGTATCCCTAGCGCCGGGATGGTGGCATGGACGTCCGTGTAGTTGGCGCCGGTGACAGTCCCACGATTCGAGTACAGGCGCGCGAACATATCCAGGCGAAAACGCCAGGCCTGGATGAGCAGGATGGCGGCGGCAAGGGCCGACAGGTGAACCTTGACGTTGGTGGCGAAACGCTTCCCCTTGTCTCCAGTGAAATTTATGGCCCCATAAACGAAATGGATAACCGCGCTAATCACGAGGATGAAAACGAGCGTGGTGAAGAGCCAGCTACTGAAGTAACGCGTCAGCGGATACTGGAACATGTAATAACCGATGTCTTTATGAAATATCGGATCGGATTTGCCGAAGGAGGTGTGGTTGAAATACTGCAGCACCTTTTCCCACTGCCTGGCTGAGACCCAGCCTACGATAAAGGAAATTACGATGGAGAGGGCGAGCAAGCCCCGGTTCAGCCAGCGGCCGGCGCCCTCGCGAAATTTCGCCAACGACTCCTCAACCGGCGATTCTGCGCCCGATGGTTCGTAGCGAGGCGTAAATCGTCTGGCAAGCCAGAGGTTCCCGAACAGCAGGGCGAAGAAGAATGTGCCGAATGCGAAGAACAGCCAGATTTTCGTCCAGATGACTTTCCAGAAAACGGAAGTGTAGCCAACCTCTTTAAACCAGAGGTAATCGGTATAGAAGGTCGCGAGCCAGCGGGCGCTGAGAATGAGGGCTATGAGGACGATTATTATGATTCCGACTATCCACTTGGTGCGGTTGCTTATGCTTTCCCATCTCTCCTTGAAGCTCTTGCCCGGCCCTCCGCCTTGCCTGCCTCGAAAGATGGAAATCGGGTCATCGTTCTTACCGCCGCCTCTGCCCTTGAAAATCGAGTCCCATGGAAACTTTTCCTCTGGCACGTCTTCCTCCTTTTACGAAGCCTTGGCCAAGCCCTCGCGAATAAACAATTTAAGGTTCTAGATAGTGGTCGCCGAATATCCGTAATCCATTATCCCTTATTAACACACTTATATGATTCCCACCAGCCTCTTATAGGCTGCAACAACTGCGGGCAGCATCTCCCCCGCTTGCCCATAGCATACCAGGTCTGCCTGGTCATCATTATAGGTGGGGACCGTATTGAAAAAGACCAGCTTTCCATTTCTTCGTTTGGTATATTCGGGTAAGCCGGCGGCCGGATACACTTCGAAGCTGCATCCTACTACCAGCATTAGGTCGGAAGAGGCGGCAAGCTCCGCCGATCTGGAGAGCATTAACGCGCTCAGGGGCTCGCCGTAGAGGACGACATCCGGTTTTATGGCGCCCTCATCATCAGGGCAACGGGGGACGATCTGATTATCCCCGCTCAACTCGTGCATCTCCTCGAGGTTGAACATGCGATTACAGATCGTGCAGTGTCCGGTGCGGTGAGTGCCGTGCAGCTCGAGCACCAGGCTTGAACCGGCCCTCTGATGCAGATTATCTATGTTCTGGGTTATGACTGCCTTGCACTTCCCCAGTTCATCCAACTCGGCAAGGGCTTTGTGGGCCGGGTTGGGAACAGCATTCTCCAGAAGTGGATTCAGTTCTCCCGCCATTTCCCAGAAGCGTTCGGGGTGGGAAACGAAAGATTCGTAGCTTGCATAGAGCATGGGATCATACCTGCTCCACAAGCCGCCGGGAGAGCGGAAGTCCGGAATACCTGATTCAACCGAAATGCCGGCGCCGGTGAGGGCGACGACTTGAAAGGCTTCCAGGATCATCTGTGCGGCTTTTTGGATACACTCTTCATTCACCTTGTCCCTCGCCTGCCAGTGATTTGGGGTTATTTCACCCCGGTGATAACCGAAAATTACATTTCGACAGCAGACCGAGAATAGTTTGAAAAGGACCGGCTACTCTGCGGTCAAGCGGGGTTGATCCTCCACGCTTTCTCGGCCAGCCTGTCGAGATTATATCACGCTGGCCGACCGTGGCCGGCGGGGAATCGACAAGCCGCACGGAAGGGGGTTGGAGATTCGGCGGTTGCTTCTCTAGTTGGACGGAGGTACGCATCCCATGGCGTTGGAGCCGCCATCCCAGGCGTCGTGATAGGAGAAATACATGGAGCGTTCGGCGATTATTCCCTGGTCGGACTCTATCTTAACGGCGACATCCTTGCCCGGGCCGACGACTTGGTTAACGAAGATCGAGAAGCGTTGACCGGGCATGAGGACCAAATCCTGTTGCTGGGTGTTGGCGTCCTGAAACGTGTACTTCACGCTCACCGTAGCATTGATGTCTCCCGGGTTCAGCAGGCACAACCACTCCTCGAAGCCGGGGCGCGTCGTACCCTCGGCGAAATACCAGTTGGTGGCCGTTGAATTGACACCTATAGAATCATGTCCTCCATTCCATTTGTTTTGATAATTGAAGTACATTGGGCGCTCCGCGATTATCGCCTTATCGGAATCGATCTTCATCGCCACATCGATCTCGGGGCCCAGAACGGCATTGACGTCGATGGTGCGGCGCCTGGCGGCCGGGACATCGATATACTGGTCCGAGTCGGCAGCGCCTGCCTTGTGATAGATGATACGAACCTTCGCGTCCTCCGTTCCCGGATTGGCAAGGCACAGCCATTCATCGAAGTTGGAACGAGTCGTGCCTTCCGCGAAGTACCAGGTAGTGGCGGGCGCTGTGGCTCCCAGAGTTATGCTGCCGTCGTTCCATTTCGAACGGTAGTTGAAATACATAGGGCGTTCAGCGACCATGGGTTGGTCGGAATCGACCTTGAGGGCCACGTCCATTTCCGGTCCGATCGTGGAATTGACGTCTACCGTATAGCGTTTGAAAGCCGGGACGGTGTAGGGAAGCGTGACCGAGCTCCCGTCGCTGAAAATATAGGTAACGTTGACCTTGGCGTCAGTTATACCAGGATTTCCCAGGCACAGCCATTCTTCGAAGCCTGCGCGCGTGGTCCCTTCCGCGAAATACCAGGTCTTACTGGTATCCAAAGCGGCCTGGGTATCGTGCCCACCCGACCATTTGTTCTTGTAGTTGAAGTACATGGGCCTCTCGACGTAGAGCCTCTCGGTTGCCGTAACGCTCACCGATACGTCATGCTCCGACCCTATTTCCGAATTGACATAGACATTGACCCGGGCGTGGGCCGGGACGTTGTAGAACCTTATGCGGTTGGCGGCATCGGCGATGAGATAGGTGGCCGTCGCCGTAACCTGGACGTCGAGGGGGTTATAGAGGGTAAGCCACTCCTCGAAGCCGGAGCGCGTAGTGCCCTCGGCGAAATAGGAGGGAATCGCGGGGGGCTGTTCGAGGACCGTAAACTGCACCGGGTTGCTCGATCTTAGAATCGTGCTTACGATTACCGGCCCGGTCGTTGCGCTCGCCGGCACGATCACCCAGATCGTGGTCTCGCTCCAGTAGACCGCCTGTCCGGCCTCGACGCCATTGAAAGTGATCTTGCCGATCAAGCCCTGAATGGGTCCAAAGTTAGACCCCTGGACGGCAACCGGCATCCCCCGCACTCCGGCGGGCGGTGTAATGCCGGTTATCGCCGGGGCTTCCTGGGCTATTTCCGCCCCGTGAGCAGCCGGCATTATAACAAGAGGCAAAGTGGCTGCGAGCAGGATGATTATTATTATCTTTCCGCGGTTCATACCTTACCTCCCGTCTCCACCCATCGAGGTATCCCGTGTACTATAGCATGATTGGGTTGAGTTGTTGACCGCGGTGAGTGACGTGAAGGACCTTCCATAAATTGCCATTAAAAATAAAGCGGGCGGCCACAGCGGCCGCCCGCCTCTTACAGATGAGATGTCATTATTTCTGAGGAGGCACCGTCTTCTGGCTCTCCATCACTTCAATATTTGTGGCTTCTTTGAAGATGGGACCTATTTCGTTAGGAAGGCTATAAATCTGCGTAACAGTGCCGATTCCCTGCGCCACCCATTCATAGCTGATTTCGGTCCAATGGATTCCATTGCGGGAACGAGCCAAATCATGTTTAACCAGCAATGCGTCGTAAGTGCCTGACGGTACGGTGATCTTGCCTTGGGCAACCACGTTGGAGGTTTCGGAACGAGTAATTCTGCTGCCTGCAAAGGTATAAGAATTCTCCGCCGTAGTCCACGTCCGCCCGGCAGTAAGGGGGAAAGATTGGACCTCAAAAGGGGTAGCATAATGAGTTATTTGCTTGGTAGCCGTTGTTTTGCCTTGCGGAAAATAC
>Ga0209747_1000410_pt1 | contig 23773 bp, 23 predicted proteins | sample BarGraNGADG00311_FD_184498 | JGI IMG/M metagenome (GOLD analysis project Ga0209747, IMG submission 184498) | Arctic peat soil microbial communities from Barrow, Alaska - Barrow Graham LP Ref core NGADG0011-311 (SPAdes) (version 2) | ecosystem: Environmental > Terrestrial > Soil > Wetlands > Peat...
GCCAGCACCTCTTGAATCGCCTCGTTCAACGGCATAGTCTTTTTCTTGGCCATCATGTCCCTCCTTTGATTTCGGTTTGGACGCCTCAATCTTGGAGGGCGATGGCCACCTTAGTCAAAGCGGCTGCATCGCTTGGGGGTTTTTACAGAAGTTTAGGGGCACTGCCGAGAGTCCTTTCCGTTTCATATGATTTATGCGGGCTTAAGGTTTGTTCACAACGCTGCCGAATCTACATAGAGCCAATGGGTGGCAGACGCCGCGTGGGTGGAGAGCCCATGCCTGAGTAATACTGCGCCCGGAAGTGGATTTATGTTGCACAAAGAGACGAGCGGACGAGCGCCTGAAGGCGAAGAGACCCTGCCCGAGCAGGCTTCTGGAGCCCAGGTGCCGGTGGACCCCGAGTTCCAGCTCGAGATCACCCGCGCCAGGCTTGAGAGGTTGGAGAGGCTTTACGCCGCTCTGAGGAGGGCCGGCGAGGCGACCGTGCGCATCCGCGAAACGCAGACCCTCTACAAAGAGGTGTGCCGGGTCCTCGTCGAAGAGGGGCTCGCGCACATGGCCTGGGTGGGCATGGTGGTGCCCGGGAGCCAGGTCGTGCTGCCGGTGGCCCACTGGGGCCACGACGTCGGTTTCCTCAAGGCGACCAGGCACTCGGCTCTCGAGATCCCGGCAGGGCTGGGGCCCACCGGGGTGTCGATCCGCCAGATGCGCTCCGACATCTGTCCCGACATGGAACGCGAGGCCCGGATGTCGCCCTGGCGGCAGGAGGCGCGAAAGCGCGGGTACAGGTCCTGCGCGGCATTCCCATTGCGCCTCGGCGAGACGCCTACGGGTGCGCTGACCCTCTACTCCACCGACGTTGACGGCTTCGATGACCAGCTCACCAAGCTGCTCGAGTCGCTGGCCGAGGACATGTCCTTCGCCATCGAGTCCATCGAGCGCGAGGGCAAGACTTTGAGGGCCGAGGAGTCGCTCCGGCGCAGCGAGGAGTACTACCGGGCGCTCATCGAGAACGCGCAGGACATCATAACCATCATAGGCTCGAACGGCGGCATCCACTACGTGAGCCCGGCGGCCGAAAGGCTGCTCGGGTACAGGCGCTCCGAGCTGCGCGACCGCAAGGTGTACGACTACCTTCCCGCCGAGGACGCCGCGAGGCTTGCCAAGGTGCACGCAGAGATCTCCGAGGTGCCGGGCACGACCAGGCAGACGGAGGTCCGCTTCCGGCACAAAGACGCCTCCTACCGGAACCTGGAGATCATCGGCAGGAGCTTCGTCGACGACACGGGAGAGGTCTGCGTCATCATCAACGCCAGGGACGTCACATACCGCAAGGCGGTCGAAGAGGCACAGCGAAAAGACCGCGACTTCATCTCGGGCGTGATCGACACCACGGCCGCGTTCGTCGTGGTGTTCGACCAGGACGGGCGCATCATCCTGTTCAACAGCACCTGCGAGGCTGCGACAGGCTACACGTTCCAGGAGGTAAGGGGCCGCACCCTGGAGTTCCTCTTCCCGCCCGAGGAGCGAGAGCAGGCCCTGGAGGCGTTCACGCGTTTCCTGGCCGGCGACGCCCAGCACAAAGACCTCGAGCTGCACTGGGTGACCAAGCACGGCGCGAAGAGGCTCATCTCGTGGTCGAACACCGCGAGGCCCGACCTCGAAGGCGCCGGCGGGTTCGCCATCTGTACCGGGATCGACGTCACCGTGCAGAGGCAGGCCGAGCTCGCGCTCAAGGAATCCGAGGAGCAGTACAGGACGATCTTCGAGTCGACCGGGACCGCAATGTGCATCATAGGCCCGGACGCCGTCGTGACCTTCCTGAACCAGGAGTTCGAGCGCATGACGGGCTATGGCGCCGAAGAGGTCGAGGGGGTGCGGCGCTTCACCGACTTCCTGCTCCCCGAGGACACCGACAGTTTCATGAGCTACCACCGTGAGACCGGCCGCGGGATGCGCATGGTGCCGATCCACTTCGAGTGCCGGATAAGGGACAGGGCCGGCAACACGCTGAACGTGCTCGCAAACATGGGCCTGCTGCCTGACCGGTCGCTGAGCGTCGTGTCGCTCATCGACGTCACCCGCGAGAGGAACTACGAGCGCGACCTGGCCGAGACCGCCGAGAGGCTGAAGAACTTCCTCACCGTGGCGTCCCACGAGCTCCGCCACCCGATCACCATCGTGAAGGGGTACGCAAACACACTCAGCGGCTACATGGACGAGATGCCCAAAGAGCTGGTGATGGAGATACTGGACGACATCGACTCTTCCACAGACAGGCTGACCCGATACGTCGAAGAGCTGATGGACGTGTCACGCGTCGAGGAGGGCCGGTTCCCGGTCGAGAAGCACACCGTCGACGCGGAGAGCCTGCTCAAGATGACCCTCGAGGACATGGAGATCATGGGGACGGACAACCCGTTCTCCACGCGCGTGGACGCCGACGTCCGTTGGATAGACGTCGACCCGGAGAAGTTCGTCCAGCTGTTGGTGATACTCCTGGAGAACGCGGTGAAGTTCTCGCCACCTGGGTCTCCCGTCGAGATCGCACTGGGCAAGAGCGGCCAGTACCTCGAGGGGGCCGTGCTCGACCGAGGCCGGGGCATATCCGAGGAAGACCGCGCAAAGGTATTCGACCGCTTTTTCCAGGTTGAGGACACGATGCACCACTCCACTCCGGGGATGGGCCTGGGGCTGTACATCGCGGGCGAGATCGTGAACGCGCACGGCGGCACCATCTGGTGCGAGTCTAGAGAGGGCGGCGGATCCGTCTTCAAATTCACGCTCCCGCAGAAGCTGTCTCAGGCCTCGACTTAATCGCACGAGAGACAAACTCCGGAAGCTCCACAAATCTTTAACCCGTTTCCGCCTGACGCCTGGCTGCTATAGTAGTCATGCATCTAGTCCCTGAAGTGGAGGTGCTCCCGGATGTTTGAAAGAGGAAGGCTCGCTAGCATCGCATCAGCACTGGCCGTTGTTGTTCTCATAACGGCCTGCGTAATCGTACCGGGATGCGGCGGCCAGACGAGCGGCGCGGCGGCGAGCTCTTACTTCGCGGGCATGTGGCACTCGATAGCCAAGGCCGGAGGAGCCGCGGGCGGGCTCGTGACGATCTCAGGGGCCGGGGACGTGAACTTCGGCGATGGCGTGACGCCTTCCCTGGAAGCAGGCGGGCTCGATTACCCCTTCGCCGGGGTGAGCCAGGCTTTCGCCTCGACCGACGTCTCTTTCGTGAACCTGGAGTGCTGCATCGCGGGAGTCGGCACTCCTGTGGCGGGCAAGGAGTTCACTTTCAGGGGACCGCCGGACTCCGCCGGGGCGCTCAGCACCGGCAAAGTCAAGGTAGTTTCTCTGGCCAACAACCACACCAAGGACTGGGGCACCGCGGCGTTCCTCGAGACTCTCGCCCACCTCAAGCAGAACGGCGTGGCCTACTGCGGCGCGGGCAAGGACGCAGCCGAAGCTTACTCGCCGACGATAATGGACGCCCACGGAAAGAAAGTGGCTTTCGTCGCTTTCACCGGGGTGATCCCGGACGGCTGGCCGGCGACGGCGACGAACCCCGGCTGCGCCATCACCTGGGACACGAAGAAAGTCGCCGCAACCATCAAGGCAGCCCGGGCGAAGGCGGACTACGTCGTGGCTTCGTTCCACTGGGGCATAGAGCTCGCGACGTCGCCGAACTCTGAGCAGAGGAGCCTCGCGCACCTCGCGGTGGACAACGGCGCGGACTTGGTCCTAGGCCAGCATCCGCACGTTGTGCAGGGGTTCGAGCTATACCGCAACAGGCTCATCGCTTACAGCCTGGGCAATTTCGTGTTCAGCCCTCCAAGGGCCGAATCGGCGAGGTCCGTCATGGTCATGGCGCTTCTCGGGCCGGGCGGGCTCGTGAGAGCAAAGATCGTGCCCGCGGCGATAAGCGGCTGCAGGCCCTCGATCCTGAACGGCGCACCCGCCACCGCCTGGGCATCCACCATCGCCGGCTACAGCAAAGCCCTGGGGACCGACATGGCCGTGACCGACGGGCGGGGTTACATCAGCGGCGCGGCCGCGCAGACGCTGAAGTGACAGGAGGACAAGCAAGGGTCACATGGGCTCCGGTAGAAAAAGTCCCGGTGACGCGTGGTTGATGAAGGCCGACAGCTGCGGCGAGGGGTGAGCCGATGGCGCAGGAGCACGGCGGCGATCTGGAAGGAAAAGCAAGGAGGACCATCGAGCGCTACGGCATGCTGGCCGGCGGCGAGCGAGTGGTGGTGAGCGTCTCCGGCGGGCCCGATTCGGTCGCGCTGTTGACCTTCCTGAACGACCTGGCTCCCGAGATGCGACTGACCCTTTCCGTCTTTCACCTCGACCACATGATCCGCGGGGAGGAGTCGCGCGAGGACGCCGAGTTCGTGCAGCGGCTCGCGGAGCGCATGGGGCTTGAGTCGAGCATCATCGAGGTGGACGTGAGGGGTTCGGCCGGCAAAGGCCGCTCTCCCCAGGACGCCGCGCGCATCATCAGGCTCGAGAACCTGCTGGACTTCGCCGAGCGATGGGGGGCGGACAAGGTCGCGGTCGGGCACACCGCCGACGACCAGGTCGAGACGTTCCTCATGAGGGTCGTCCAGGGCGCGGGCCTGACCGGCCTCGCCGGGATCGGCCCGGTCTCGGGAAAGATCATCCGTCCCCTGATCGACTGCTGGCGCTTCGATGTCGAGGATTACCTCGCGCGCAAAGACGTGCTCGCCCGCCTGGACCGAACGAACATGGAGCTCGCGTACCTGCGCAACCGCGTCCGCCTGAAGCTGATCCCGTGCTTCGTCTCCGAGTTCGGCGAAGCCGTGAAGGACGTGATCAGGCGAGAGGTCGAATCGCTCGCCGTGGACCGCGAGATGTTCCAGGGACTGTCGCGCGCCGCGCTCGAGGAAGCCGGCACGACCGAGCAGGACGAGGTGCACCTGGACAGGCAGAAGCTCCTGGCGCTGTCCCCTTCGCTCCAGCGCGGTGTCATCAGGGAAGCATGGGGGCGACTGCGGCCGAACGACCCGATGCTCGGTTGGAGGCACGTCGCGGACATAAGCGAGAAGGTCGTGCTCGGCTCCACGGGAGCGGCGATCGACCTCCCGCGCAACACGGTGGCGGAGCGGGAGTACGACGACGTCGTGCTGCGGCCGAGGGAGCCGCTCGAGCCCCCGCTCCCGCAGATCGAGCTCGCGGTGCCGGGGTCCGTCGAGCTGCCGGGCGGCATCGTCCTCGAGGCGAAGTATGTCCGACGCGGCGAAGTGGCCTTCCACGGGGACGGGAACGTCGAGTACGCACGGCCCGACGTGGAGCTCCCGCTGCGCGTAAGGGGGCCGCTGCCCGGAGACCGCTTCCGCCCGCTGGGCGTCCCCTACCAGAGGAAGCTCAAGGATTTCTTCATCGACAACAAGCTTCCCCGGCGCGAGAGGCGCATGGTCCCGATCGTCATGGAGGGCGACAACATAGTGTGGGTGGCGGGGCACCGCCTCGACGACCGCTACAAGGTCCGGGAGTCAGACGAGCGCGCGCTGATGTTGCGCCTGGGGCGCTCTGGCTAATATGATACCGAGGGCTGGCTGGTGGAACCGGAGTTGAACACGAAAGCAGGTGCTTCTTGTCCAAGCTCGAGATCGAAAAGACCCTGTTCACTTCCGAGGAGATCCAGTCGCGCGTCCGCGAGCTCGCGCGGCAGATAAGCGCGGACTACGGTGACGAGGGTGTCCTGCTGATCGGCATCCTCAAAGGGGCCTTCATCTTTCTCGCGGATCTGGCCCGCTGCATCACCATCCCCGTCAGCTTCGATTTCATAGCTTGCTCCTCTTACGGCACCGCGACCAAGACCTCGGGCGTAGTGAGGATCCAGAAAGACCTCGACATCGACATCAGCGGACGGCACATACTGATCGTCGAGGACATAATCGACACGGGGCTCACGCTGAGCTACCTGCTCAAGAACCTCGAGAACCGCGGCCCCGCGAGCCTCGAGATCTGCTCGCTGTTGAACAAGCGAAGCGTTCCCGGCAAGGTCGACCTTCCCATCAAGTACGAGGGGTTCTCGATCCCCGACGTTTTCGTCGTCGGGTACGGCCTCGACTATGCGGAGCAGTACCGCAACCTTCCTTATATCGCCAGGTTCAAGAAGTAGCCCGCCGCGCTGTTTTCTGAGCAAGCAAAACGCTTTTCAGGTTGACTTTCCACATGGCGGGATGCCCGAAGGGACAGGCACAATATGGTAGAATAAGTGCGGTAAAAGAGAGCGCAGGTATAGCCGGCCGATCACCTGTCGGCTATTTTGTTGAACGGAAAACGAGGCAGATGAAGAAGTACGCCAAGACCATCATATTCTGGCTGGTCATCCTCTTTCTGATAATACTGCTGGTGGTGAACCCGCCCTGGCGGCAGCCGCCCAAGAACGCAACTTTCACGACGTTCCTGAGCCAGGTCAACCGTAACTCCGTCTCGTCCGTGACGATCAACAACAAGGACCAGACGCTCGAGTACCAGCTCAAGAACAAAGAGCAGTTCAAGACCGCTTTTCCGCCCAACTACGACATCGCCAAACAGCTGGTCGGGAAGAACATCGCGATAACGGTCAATCCGCAGACCAGCACAAGCATACTGGCGATCATCATCCAGATCCTGCCACTGCTCCTGATGATAGGTTTGATCCTCTTCTTCATGCAGCAGATGCAGGGGGGTGGCAATCGCGTTATGTCATTCGGAAAGAGCCGCGCCAGGCAGATAACCAAGGACATGCCGAAGGTCACCTTCGATGACGTCGCCGGGGTCGACGAGGCCGTCGAAGAGCTGATGGAGATAAAAGAGTTCCTCGAGAACCCGGCCAAGTTCCAGGCCCTGGGAGCGAAGATCCCCAAGGGCGTCCTCCTTTACGGACCTCCCGGCTCGGGCAAGACCCTGCTCGCGAGAGCCGTGGCCGGCGAGGCGGGCGTGCCTTTCTTCAGCATATCGGGCTCGGACTTCGTCGAGATGTTCGTGGGCGTAGGCGCCGCCCGCGTGCGGGACCTGTTTGAGCAGGCCAAGGCAAGTGCCCCGTGCATAATCTTCATGGACGAGATCGACGCTGTCGGCCGGCAGAGAGGGGCCGGGCTTGGCGGCGGGCACGACGAGCGGGAGCAGACCCTGAACCAGTTGCTGGTCGAGATGGACGGGTTCGACGTCAAGTCCGGGGTCATCCTGCTCGCCGCGACGAACAGGCCGGACATACTCGATCCCGCCCTGTTGAGGCCCGGGCGCTTCGACCGGCAGATCGTCGTGGAAAGGCCGGACCTCGAAGGCCGCAGGGCCATCCTGCGCGTTCACACCAAAGGCAAGCCGCTGGCGCCGGGCATCGACGTGGACGTGCTGGCGAGGCGCACGCCGGGGTTCACCGGGGCCGACCTCGCCAACATGGTCAACGAGGCCGCGCTGCTGTCGGCGCGCCATGGTAAGAAGACGATCGACATGATCGAGCTGGAAGAAGCCATCGACCGCGTCGTGGCGGGCCCGGAGAAAAAGACGAGGCTCATAAGCGACCGGGAGAAAGAGATCATCGCCTTCCACGAGACCGGCCACGCGCTGGTGGCCCACACGCTGCCGAACGCGGACCCGGTCCACAAGATATCCATCATCCCTCGAGGGCAGGCGCTGGGCTATACCCTGACGCTTCCAACCGAGGACAAGTACCTCGTGACGAAATCGGAGCTCGTCGACGAGCTCGCCATGCTGCTCGGGGGCAGGACCGCCGAGGAGATGATCTTCGGCGACATCACGACCGGAGACCAGAACGACATCGACCGCGCCACCAAGGTTGCGCGCCAGATGGTCATGGAGTACGGGATGAGCGAGAAGATCGGCCCGATAACCCTCGGGCACAAACAGGAGCAGGTGTTCCTCGGACGCGACTTCGCAGCCGAGCCCAACTACTCGGATGAGGTCGCATTCCAGATCGACCAGGAAGTCCGCAGGCTCATCGACGAAGCCCACCAGCGGGCCGAGGAGATCCTCAAAGACCAGCGCGACCGCCTCGACGTGATCGCGAAGATCCTCGTAGAGAAAGAGACCGTCGACAAGGACGAGCTCGAGGGGCTGCTGGACGGCGATCCCAAGGACGTCTACGAGAGGTTCCTCGAGGAGAAGAAGGCAAAAGACGCCCTGGTCGCCGCCAGCGAGAAGCAGGATCAGCACCCCGACGGCCGCAAGTTGCGCGGCAAGAAGGTCCCGAAACCGGCTCCGAGCCCGAAGCCCGAAGTCCTGCCCGAGTAGGGCGGGCCGTCGCGGCGATCTCTTTGACTCACGCAACCGACATTTGGTAAAAGTGCCGTAAGCATCTCACAGCCGAAAGATGGAGGCGTATCTCTTGGACCGTGAAAAGATCGAGCAGGCAGTACGGATGATCCTCGAAGGAATCGGCGAAGACCCGGAGAGGGAAGGCCTCAAGCTGACCCCGACAAGGGTCGCGAAGATGTACGAGGAGATCTTCGCCGGCCTCGGGGCCGATCCCACGGAGGTGCTCCAGGCCAGGTTCGCCGAGGAGCACGAGGAGATGATCATCGTCAAGGACATCCCGCTCTACTCCGTGTGCGAGCACCACCTCATGCCGTTCAGCGGCCTGGCCCACGTGGCATATGTGCCGGGCGCGTCGGGCCAGATATCGGGCATCAGCAAGCTTGCCCGTGTCGTCGACATACTGTCGAAGCGCCTGCAGGTCCAGGAGCGCCTGACCACTCAGGTCGCAGACACGATCATGGAAGGCCTCGACCCGCAGGGCGTCATGGTCGTGATCGAAGCCGAGCACCTCTGCATGTCGATGCGGGGGGTGAAGAAGCCGGGTACCGTTACCGTGACCTCGGCGGTCAGGGGCCTGTTCTACAAGAGCCCCGCGGCTCGCGCCGAGGCGATGTCCCTTATCAAGAGGAATCATTAGTGCCAGACGGAAACGGAATCGACCGCGCGAGCGCGTTCAACGCGCGCGTGGTCAGGGTGGAGGGCGAGGCGCACGCACGCCGGTTGCTTGACGAGCTCCGGACCGACTCGGGCGGTGCGGCCATCATGGCGCCGAAGATGGTGCACGCCGCGATCCACGTCGACGGCGTCCAGGCCCGCGCGGCCAACCTCATCAAACAGATAATGCTCTCCAAGGGCGGAGAGTGCGCAACCTCCCGCGACACCCTCCTCAAGAACGAAGAGCACGTCTCCGTCATCATCATCGGGACGGTCAAGCAACTCAGGGCAGCGATCAAGAACCTTTCCATGCAGCCGTTCGGCCTGAAGGCTCTGTCCGTTGAGCTCAAAGCGCTCATGGAAGACTCGTTCGGGCGCGAGCCTTCGCGGCGGACGCTCACGGCGGGGAGGCACACTCTCGAGCTCGGCGGGCGCACGCTGGTGATGGGGATCGTCAACGTGACGCCTGACTCTTTCTCCGACGGCGGGGCTTTCTTCGATTTCGAGGCCGCGCGCTCGCAGGCGCTCGCCCTCGCCGCCGCCGGCGCGGACATCATCGACATAGGCGGAGAGTCGACGCGGCCGGGCGCCGACCCTGTGAGCCTTGCCGAAGAAGAGGTCCGCACGGTGCCGCTCATCGAATCTCTGGCGGCCGATGTCGACGTCCCGATATCCATCGACACCTACAAGTCGGGGATCGCGCTCAAGGCGCTGGACGCGGGCGCCTCGATCGTGAACGACATCAGCGCCCTGAGGTTCGACCCGGATCTCGCGGGGCTGGCCGCCGAACGGGGAGTCCCGGTGATCCTGATGCACATGCAGGGCATGCCCCGGAACATGCAGGATAACCCGGTCTACGACGACGTCGTCGGCGACATCTCGCGCTTCCTAAGAGGGCAGGCCGCGTTCGCGCGGGAGCAGGGCATAGACCCCGACAAGATCCTCGTCGACCCGGGAATAGGATTCGGAAAGACAGTCGAGCACAACCTCGAGATAGTCCGCAGGATCGAGGAGTTCAAGAGCCTCGGATACCCGGTCGTGCTCGGCACTTCGCGTAAGCGCTTCATCGGCTCCGTCCTCGACCGGGATGTGACTCAGCGCCTGCTGGGCACCGCGGCGACAGTGGCCTTCTCTATCGCGAGAGGCATCGACATCGTGCGCGTCCACGACGTCGCCGAGATGATGGAGGTCGTGCGGATGGCCGACGCCGTCGCGGGAAAGTGGAGGCCCGAAGATGACGCTTGAGGGCGGCTGCAGCATCTTCGTAGAGGGGATACGGGTCTTCGCGCACCACGGCGTCCTGCCCGAGGAGAAGACCCTCGGCCAGGAGTTCGTCATCGACGTGGAGCTCGAGCTGTCAGGTGTCCCGGGGACCGACGAGCTTTCTTCAACGGTCGACTACGCCCTGGTCGCGCAAGGAGTTGCCGAGGCCGCCGTGCGCAATCGCTACGACCTGATCGAGACGCTTGCGGCGCAGATCGCGTCGGGCCTGCTGGAAGAGTACGGTGGCGTGGCGACCGCTTCGGTCACGGTAAGGAAACCCGAGGCTCCGATGCCCGTGCCGGTCTCCCTTGTCGCCGCGCGCGTCGTGCTGAAGCGCCCTCGCGGCGGAGATGACCGCTCTTGAGCCGAGCCTACATCGGGATGGGGTCGAACATCGAGGACAGGCTGGAGCACCTTCGCGCAGGAGTCCTCGGCGTCACCGCGATCCCCGACACTTTTATCATCGGAAAATCGGCAGTCTACGGCTCGGTGCCCGTTGGCGTGACCGACCAGCCTGATTTCCTGAACGCGGTCCTCTCCTTGGAGACATCGCTCGGCCCGTACGAGCTGCTGAGCGAGCTCCATAAGATCGAGATCGATAACGGGAGGCAGCGGATAACCCGCTGGGGCCCGCGCACCCTGGACCTCGACATCCTGATGTTCGACGATGTGCAGCAGGACGACCCGAAGTTGATACTGCCACACCCGAGACTCAATGCGCGGCGCTTCGCGCTGGAGCCGCTGCTCGAGATAGCACCCGGCGCCCGGCTCCCGGACGGCACGGAGCTGCAGGGCATACTCGATTCCCTTGGCGATGAAGAGGCGACGTGGCGCGTCGCCGACCTCTGAGGACGGCATGCAATGACTGAAGACACTCCAACGGCACGCAAGGTCGCGGTCATAGGGACCGGCAGGGTCGGCACCGCCATGGCACACCTGCTGTCAGGCAAGGGCTACGACGTCGCCGCGGTCAGTGACGTCAGCAGGGAAGCAAGGGAGAGGGCGGCCGCGCTTTCCGGGGCCCGCGCCCTCGCGGACGCGGGCGTTGCCGCCGGCCTCGCAGACATCATCCTGATCACGACTCCCGACGATGCGATCGAGGACACCTGCAATGAGATCGCTCGGGCGCCAGTGGGGTCAGACCCCGGTGGCGCACTTTCAGGTAAGAAGGTCATCCACATGAGCGGCGCCCTCGGGCTGGATGCCCTGTCGGCGGCGTCGCGCGCGGGGGCTGACGTCCTATCGGTTCACCCGATACAGACGTTCGCCGACGTACAGGGGGCGGAACGGTCGCTGCCGGGCAGCACCTTTGGCGTGACCTGCGAGCCCGGACTCGAGGGTTGGGCGGGCGGCTTCGTGGCATCGCTCGACGGGCGCGTGCTCATCGTCAAGGACGCCGACAAAGTCCTCTACCATGCCGCCGCCGCCGTGGCGTGCAACTTGCTCGCCATGGTAGAGTACGGCGCGCAGGCCATCATGAGAGGGTTGGGCTTCGCAGACGAGCAGACGTCGGAAGCCCTCCTGCACCTGTCGGCCGCCACAGTCGAAAACGTTGCAAGGCTGGGCCCCGCCGCCGCGCTGACCGGGCCGCTGGCCCGCGGGGACGTGGGGACTCTGAGGGCGCACATGGAGGCTCTCAGGGCTTTTGCCCCGGACCTCGCCGAGATGTACCGCGCGGTCTCTCTCTGGGGGCTTCGCCTCGTCGCAGAGAAGGGCGAGCTGCCCGCCGAGAGGATCGATGAGATGAGGAACGTGCTGGAGGGCTGAAGCGTGCAGGTCATCAAGCTCAAGGCGCAGATGCGCGAGATGGTCGAGGCTGCCAGGAGGGAGGGCCGGACGGTCGGGCTTGTGCCGACCATGGGTTACTTCCACGAGGGGCACCTCGAGCTCATGCGCCGCGCGCGGGCCGACTGCGACCTGGTCGTCGTGACACTGTTCGTCAACCCTGCCCAGTTCACCCCGGGAGAGGACTTCGAGGACTACCCGCGCGATTTCGATCGCGACAGCTCGATGGCCGAGGCCGTCGGGGTCGACTGCATCTTCAACCCCGAGCCCGAGGAGATGTACCCCGAGGGCTTTTCCACCCACGTGGAGGTGGAGGGACTTTCAGACCTCATGTGCGGGAAGACGCGCCCGGGTCATTTTAGGGGGGTCGCCACCGTCGTCTCGAAGCTCTTCAACATCGTTCCCGCGGACCGCGCCTACTTCGGCCAGAAGGACGCGCAGCAGCTCGCGGTCCTCAGGCGGATGGCCTGGGACCTCGACTTCGGCATCGAGATAATCGCGGTGCCCACGGTGCGGGAGGTCGACGGCCTGGCGATGAGCAGCCGCAACACTTACCTCTCACGAGATGACCGGGAGGTCGCCCTCGCTCTTCACCGCTCCTTGCTTGCGGCCGAACGCGCAATAGCTCTTGGAGAAAGGGATGCTCAGGCGGTCAGAAACGCCATGGAAAAGGTGTTCTCTCAATACCCGACTGTTGTCCTTGAGTATATAGCCATCTGTGATAATATCTTCTTGCAGCCGCGGGAAATGCTTACGGGGCAGGTGCTCGTGGCCGTTGCAGTGCGCGTCGGCAAGGCGCGGTTGATCGACAACATGGTCTTCGAAATAGAGTGAAATAATGGATCAGACATACCGTTTCATGCTCAAGTGCAAAATCCACCGCGCGGTGGTCACAGACGCTGACATCCACTACGAGGGCAGCATCACGATCGACCGGCGCCTGATGAACCTCGCCGACCTGGTGCCTTACGAGCAGGTCAACGTCTGGGACCTGGACAACGGCAACCGCCTGACCACTTACGTCATCGAGGGTGAGCGGGACTCCGGCGAGATATGCATGAACGGCGCGGCGGCGCGTCTGGTGCACAAGGGGGACAGGGTCATCATCTCGTCCTTCATCTCCGTCCCTTCCGCGCAGGTTTCGGGCTACCATCCAAGGATCGTCTTCGTCGATGACGACAACCGTCCCGAGATAATCGAGGACCACCTGACCGTTGACGACTTCTGCTAGTCGGCGACGCTGGGGCGAGGACAGATGACGCATCACGACACCGAAGTCGGACACCTCGACATAATCCACGAATTGCTGCTCGACGAAGCGGCCATAGCCGAACAGATAAACAAGCTCAAGGAAGAGCGCAACGCCGTCATCCTCGTCCACAACTACCAGCGCCCCGAGGTCCAGGACATCGCCGATTTCACCGGGGACTCGCTGGGGCTCTCACGCGAGGCGGCCCGCACTAACGCCGACGTCATCGTCTTCTGCGGCGTGCATTTCATGGCCGAGACCGCCTATATACTGAGCCCCGAGAAGACCGTCCTTCTGCCAGAGGTCCGCGCCGGCTGCCCGATGGCGGACATGGCCGACGCCGCCGACGTGGTGAAAGCGAAGGCGGCAAACCCCGGAGCCGTGGTGGTCTCCTACGTGAACACCTCGGCCGCGGTCAAGGCTGTCAGCGACTACTGCTGCACCTCGGCGAACGCCGTTGGGATCGTGCAATCGGTCGAAGGCGACCTGATACTGTTCGTCCCCGACAGGAACCTCGCGGCGTACGTCGCCTCGAAGGTCGACAAAGAGATAATTCCCTGGGACGGCTTCTGCCCGACCCATGAGAGAATAACCGCCGACCACATCAAGCGCGCGCTGGAGCAGCATCCGGCCGCGGAAGTCATCGCCCATCCCGAGTGCCGGACCGAGGTGCTCGAGGTCGCCCACCACGTGCGCAGCACCTCGGGAATGCTGACCGCCGCGCTCGAGTCTCCCGCCTCCGAGTTCATCGTAGCCACCGAGTCGGGGATGCTCTATCCGCTTTCCAACGCCGTCCCCGACAAGCGGTTCTACTCTCCGTCCGAGGAGCCCCTCTGCCCGAACATGAAGCTCACGACCCTGTCCAAGGTCCTGTGGGCTCTGCAGACGCTCGAGCCGAAGATCACGGTCCCCGAAGAGATCAGGGTCAGGGCTCTCAAGTCGGTCGAAAGGATGCTAGCCCTGGGATGATCCCGCGCTACCTCCTCTCATTCAATACGGAAACCCTGCCATCGGTCTCCTGCGACGTGCTGGTGGCCGGGTCAGGCGTGGCGGGGCTCTCGGCGGCGCTCAACCTGAGCAAGTTCTGCAAAGTCCTGCTGGTGACCAAGTCGGATCTGCAGGTCTCGACGACGCGCCACGCGCAGGGCGGCATCGCGGCGGTCATGGACGCGCACGACTCTAAGGAGGCGCACGTCTGGGACACCCTCATCGCGGGCGCAGGCCTTTCAGACCCTGAGGCCACCGCGGTCCTGGTGGATGAGGGGCCCGACCGTGTGCGGGAGCTGCTGGAGGTCTACCATGCGGACTTCGACATGGTGGGCGGCGAGCTCGACCTCGCGAAAGAGGGCGGGCACTCGGCCAGGCGTGTCGTCCACGCAAAGGGGGACGCCACCGGCTCCGAGGTGGAGAGCGCGCTGGGCCGGGCGCTCCTGAAGGAAGACAACGTGACCGTGATGGAGCACGCGTTCGTCGTCGACCTGGTGACGTCGCAGGGGGCCTGCCGCGGCGCGGTCATCGTCGACGGCTCGACAAACAGCATGATGGTCGCCTGGGCGGGCGCGACGGTCATCGCCCTGGGCGGGATGGGCGAGGTCTACCTCGTGACGACGAACCCGCCGGTCTGCACAGGGGACGGGCTGGCGATGTCCTTCAGGGCCGGCGCCAGGGTCAGCGACGTCGAGTTCGTGCAGTTTCACCCGACGGCGCTTCACATCCCCGAGGAGCCGAAATTCCTGATCAGCGAAGCCTTGCGCGGCGAGGGCGCGCTGCTCGTGGACGACGAGGGCGTCAGGATCATGGAGGGCGTCCACCCGCTGGCCGAGCTCGCGCCCCGTGACATCGTCGTCGCGCGGATGGTCGAGGTAATGAAAGAGCAGCAGCGGAACCACCTCTTCCTCGACGTGCGCCACATCGATCCGGCAAAGCTCCGCGAGAGGTTCCCTACGATCTACGAGCACTGCCTCCAGGCGGGGATAGACATCACCCGCAACCGGATACCCGTATCACCGGCCGCCCACTACATGAGCGGCGGTGTGGTCACCGATCTCTGGGGCCGCACCGACATCCCCGGCCTCTACGCCTGCGGAGAAGCCGCCTGCACGGGCGTCCACGGGGCGAACCGTCTGGCATCGAACTCGCTTCTGGAAGGGCTAGTGTTCGCCAAGAGGATCTCCGAATCGCTCGCTGGCTCGCTGTCACCCGTGAGGGAGAAGAGTAAGCCGGACGTATATTATTCGCAGAAAGCCACCGGGCCGCACGTCAACGAGAGGCTGGTCCGGGGCAACCTGCGCGAGGTCATGCTGGACTCCGTGGGCATGGTGCGGTGCGAGAGGGGCCTGCGCGAGGCGAGGGAGTTCCTCGACGCTAACGGGGACGTGTTGAACGCCGAGTTCAGGGACGTGGCCGGAATGGAGCTCAAGAACATGTTCACGCTCGCCTGCCTCATAAGGACCGCGGCCGAGATGCGGCTCGAGAGCCGGGGCTGCCACCGCAGGAGGGACTACCCCGAGCAGGACAACTGGAACTGGAAGAAGCACATAGACATGGTGCTCGACTCCGGCAGGATCGAGCCGGTGACGAGGACTCAGCGGTCCCGGCCGCCCGCCGAGCTCAAGATACCGACCGTCAGAGAGGCGTGATCGAATGGACATCGCCGAGGTTGCGGCAGGAATCATAAGGTTGGCCCTCGCGGAGGACCTCGGCGCAGACGGCGACATCACCACGAACGCGGTCTGCCCGCCGGGAGCGACCGGGAAAGCCGTCATCATCAGCCGCGGCCCTTGCAGGGTCGCGGGCGGACCTGTAGCCAAGAGGGTCTTCGAGCTCGCGGCCCCGGGCGCGCAGTACGAGGCCCTCGTTGCCGACGGCTCTGCCGCCTCCCCGGACCAGGAGATCGCCAGGGTCCAGGGGCCGCTCGCCGCGATCCTCGCCGGCGAGAGGACGGCGCTGAACTTCCTGTGCCATCTCTGCGGCATCGCAACACTCACCGCTCGGCTGGTCGAAATCGCCGCGCCATACGGAGTCAATATCCTGGACACTCGAAAGACGAACCCCGGCATGCGCCTGCTCGAGAAGTACGCCGTGGCAATGGGCGGCGGGACGAACCACAGGCTGGGCTTGTACGACGGCGTGCTCATCAAGGACAACCACATCGCGGCGGCGGGCGGCCTCGAGATCGCCGTCAGGCGGGCGCGCAACGCGTACGGCGACAAATACCCCATCGAGGCCGAGGCAGCGACCCTCGCCGAGGTGCGCGAGGCGCTGGACGCGGGCGCGGACATCATCATGCTCGACAACATGGAACCGAAGGCGGTGGCGGACGCGGTCGCGCTGATCGACGGCAAAGCGTCCACCGAGGTCTCGGGCGGCGTGACGCCTGACAACCTGTCGTCGTACGTGAAGCTGGGCGTGGACTCGATATCCCTGGGCTTCATAACTCACTCGGCCCCGGCGGCCGACCTGTCGCTTGAGCTCGAGGTAGGTTAGTATCTGAGCCGGGAGGCTTGAAATGCTGCTCGGTATCGACGTTGGAAATACACAGACGGTCATCGGCGTCTTCAGGGAAGGCAACCTCAGGGACAACTGGAGGATTTCCACCGAGAGGGAGAGGACGGCCGACGAGATCGCCCTGGCACTGGGTGGCTTCCTCGCTTTCCGGGGGTGGAGCCTGGACCAGATCGACGGCATGATCATCTCGAGTGTCGTCCCCGAGATGACGAGGGCGCTCGTGCACATGTCCCGCGATATCCTCGAGATCGAGCCTCTGGTGGTCGACAGCCAGACCGATACGGGCGTGCCGATCCTCTACGAGGACCCCAAGCAGGTGGGCGCGGACAGGCTGGTCAACGCCGTCGCCGCGATCGCGAAATACGGGGCACCCTGCATAGTTGTCGATTTCGGAACGGCCACCACCTGGGACGCGATCAACCGCGACGCCGAGTATCTGGGGGGCACCATCGCACCAGGGCTCGAGATTTCCGCCGACGCGCTTTTCAGGGAGGCGGCCAGGCTGTCGAGGGTGGAGCTGGTACTGCCGCCGAACCCGATCGGCCGCAACACGGTGGAGTCCATCCAGTCAGGCCTCATCAACGGGACCGCCGGGCAGGTCGACCGGGTCGTCGAGCTCTTTAAAGGAGAGCTCGGCGCGGACGCGCGCGTGATCGCCACGGGGGGGCTTGCCGAGGTCGTAGCGGGGGAGTGCCGTACCATCGATGTAACGGATCCCCTTTTAACCTTGGACGGACTCAAGTTAATATATGAGAGGAATACGAAGGGCTAACAGCCTCAGGAACCACAAGGGGGAGCACAATGGGCGTCTTTAAAGATGCAGACCAGGTTTATGACCTTCTGGGCGGACTGTTCGACGACCTGACTAACGACCCGGTGATCGCGGAGAAGTTCGCGGCCAGCGGCCTGGTGATCCGTTTTGTCTATAGCGATCCCGACTCGGAGATATGGCTGGACGCGAGCAAGAAGGACCCGAAGAACCTGGCCGTCGTCTGCGGGCCCGCGGAGGGCCTCACCGCCGAGGTCGAGATGGCGATGACCGCCGACGTCGCCCACCAGTTCTGGCTTGGGAACGTCAACCTGATGGTTGCCCTGACCCGCAAGCAGATCACCGCGAAGGGCCCGATCCCAAAGATCATGAAGCTCCTGCCGGTCATCAAGCCGGCGTACGCGGTTTACCAGAACATGCTCAAAGAGCGCGGCCTCGAGAGCATGATCACCAAGAAATAGGCGTGGGTGAAAGCTGAGCAACCGAAAAGGCGGTTGTGGTCACGAGGGTCGGCACCGGCCCGCCCCCGGAGGCGTCCGGCCGGCCCCGCGATAATAGTTGACAAAACAGCGTTTCCTTTGTGATATACTCACCGCGACCGGCTGTCGAGGCAGCCAGTTTCGCGGTGCCATTCGAAAGATGGCACTTCTTATTGTGACAGCATTCTTCGCAATGACAGGGGAGAAAGAACATGGCTGAAGCCGTTCAAGAGGTTGAAGAGCCCAAGGTCGAGCTCTCCTCCGCTGAAGAGATGCTCGAGATGATCGTCCAGAAGGAAGACGAGATCCGACAGAGCATCCAGAAGGCCGAAAACGATGCACAGCGCAAGGTTGAAGAGGCCAAGCTGGACGCCGCCAACAAGAAGCGGGAGGCGGCCGCGGTGGAAGTCGGAGAGGACCTCCGGGACACGAAGCTCGCGCGTGCGCGCGAGGACGCCGACAAAGTCCAGGCCGATGTAGGCGCCAAGGCCGAGGAGATCAGGCGCAAGGGCATGGCGAAGGTCGAAGAAGCGATCAATATTGTCATTGAGGGTGTCCTGCCACCTCGATAGCGTCAGCCGGTCACACTAGAGTCCCAGGAGGGATCAATCTCAGATGATTGAAAAAATGGCCAAAGTGGAGATCCTCGGGTTGAAGGACATCGCCCTCGAGACGATCGATGTCATCCACGAACTCGGGACGCTTCACATCGAGGACCTCACCGAGCGGATCGGCAGCATGGAGACCAAGCGTGTCACCCGCATGGAGATGGACCCGAAGTACGCGGACCACGAGGCCACCCTGAACAACCTCCGCGCCAAGGTCGGAGACATGATCAGGGAGCTCCAGCCTGACCCCGAGACCATGTCCAAAGAAGAGATCGCGAATGAGTACAAGGCGCTGTGGAGCGACAATGTGGAGGTCATGGTCTCCCGTCTCGAGAAGCTGCTCCGAGAGGTCGAGCGCGACACCAGGGACACCGTCGAGCGCAAATCCGACCTGATGGTCGAGCTGTCGAGGCTCGAGAAGTACGCCCCGATCATGGGCAAGGTACAGCCGCTGGCCGAGCGCGTCGCCCGCATGCAGGACATGGCCTCGATCGCGCTCATCATCGAGCGCAAGTACAAGGCCATCCTGAACTACCTCAACGAAGAGATCAGCAAGATCACCAACGGCGAGTGCGAGATCATCTCGCAGGACGTGGACGACGAGTCCACCGCCGCTCTCATAGTTTTCAACCGCCGCTTCCTCAAGCAGGTCCACGAGTTCCTGGCCGTTCAGGACGTGAACCAGGTGAGGCTCCCGAGCGACCTGGCGAAGAAGCCGATCGACGAGGCGGTCGCGGAGGTCAGGGCCCGGATAGCCCAGATCCCTGCCGAGGTGGACGAGATCGACAGGACGCTGTCGACCGTCACGAGCCAGTACTCGGTCAAGCTGATCGCGGCCCGCAACGCGATCCACGACCGGCTCGAGGCGATGCAGGCGGTGCCCAAGTTCGCCCAGACCGACCAGGTGTTCATCATCAGCGGCTGGCTCCCGGCGGACGCGGTCGATCCGATGGAGAAGGCCCTCGAGGGGAATTTCGGGAACAAAGTCATCCTGACGGTCGTAGACATCCGCGAAGAGCACGACGAGGAAGAAGCGCCGGTCTCTCTGGCGAACAGCCCGTTCACGCGCTACTTCGAGATCCTCTACCTGCTCTCCAAGTACCCCAGGTACGGCACTGTCGACCCGACCATAGTGTTCGCGTTCTTCTTCCCGATCCTGTTCGGCCTGATGGTCGGCGACATCGGGTACGGAATAATAATCATGGTCGCCGGCTGGATAGTCCACCGCAAGTACGCCTCCAAACCGCTTGTAAACATGGCGGGATTCGTGATGACGGTCGGCGGCGCCTGGACCATATTCTTCGGGATCATATACCTGGAGTTCTTCGGGGACTGGATCTACAGGTGGCTCGGGCTCCTGAACGCTGACGGCGAGCTCGATAAATACCTGCTCGGGACCAAGAACTCGACATTCAAATACCCGCTCGACCGCATCGAAGGCTTCACTTTCATGCTTGCGGTCTGCCTGATCATCGGCTGGATCCACATGGGCATCGGCCTCATCATCGGCATGGTGAACGGGCGACGGGAGAAGAATTACAAGCACGTCATGGAGAAGGGCGGGCTGTTCCTCGTCATCACCGGCGTCCTGATGATCATCGCGAAGTTCGGCCTAGGCTGGTGGCCCGCCTGGGCACTGGGAATAGGCCTGCTGTTCTTCGTCGGCGGCATAGTGCTGGGCGCGGTCGGCGCTGGCATGGGCGGAGCGATCGAATCGATAGTCGGCGCGGGCAACATCTTCTCGTACGCCCGTCTCATCGCCATCGGGCTCGCCTCGGTCATCATGGCGAACGTCGCCAACGAGCTCGCGATCGAGCAGGCGAAGAACGGTGTGATCGGCATCATCGTGGGGATAGTCGTATTCATTCTCCTGCAGGCGTTGAACATCGTGATCGGCGTGTTCAGCCCGTCGATCCACGCCTTGCGTCTGCATCTCGTGGAAAGCTTCGGCAAGTTCTTCGAACCTGCCAAAGTCAGATATGAACCGTTCAAAAAAACTGGGGGTGAAGAGTAGTGGTAGTAGGTGTAAAGGTAGGTCTGATCGCCATAGGGGCGGCTCTTGCAATCGGTCTGTCCGCTATCGCAACAGGGCTCGCTCAGTCTCGCATCGGCGCTGCAATGGCGGGCGCCATCGCTGAAAGGCCCGAACTCGTGGGAAGCGCCATCATCCTTGTCGCCATCCCGGAGACCATGGTCATCCTGGGATTCGTTGTTGCTTTCCTTATTACGGCTCTCAAGAGCACGGTAAAGTAGGCTACTCACAAGGGAAGTGAAAAGGATTGGCGCTAGAAGATATCCTCAGGGCTCTTGAGGAGAAGGCCGAGACCCGCATCATCGACATCGAATCGCAGACTGACTTGCGGGTCAACGAGATCCTTGCAGAGGTCGAGAAAGACGCCGCTCGCACCAAGCGACTGCGGCTGAAGAAGGTCGAAGACCAGATCAGGAGCGAGGCGACGGCAATCGTGTCGTCCGCGTCGCTCAAGGCGAAGAACCAGCTCATCAGGGCTCAGGAAGAGACGGCCGAACAGGCCTTCAGGATGGCCGAGCAGAGGATCGCCGATCTCCACCAGCGACAGGATTATCCTGGCATACTGGCGATACTGCTGGATGAATGTCTGGAATTCTTCCCGGAAGGGGAAGTGCTGGTAACGGTCCGCCCCGACGACAAAGAGCTCGTGCAGAAGCTCCTGTCGGAGCGACAGAGGTCTTGTACCTTCTCCCAGACCCCGCTTGAAGCCTCGGGTGGGTTGGTCGTAAGCAGCACGGACGGCCTTATCGTCGTCTCGAACACGTTCGAGTCGCGGCTGAACCGTGCCAGGGACCACCTCCGGCTGGAGATCTCGAAGGCGCTCTTCGGAGCCGACGAGTAACAAACCGAATATTCTGCGGGGTAAACTGTGGCAAAAGTCGACCTCTCCGACTACGGATATGTAAACGCGCGTGTGCGCGGCATGCGATCATACCTCCTCACCAAGGACTTCTTCATGCGCCTTGTCGAGGCGGATAACTTCGAGGCGATGCACTCGATGCTCGAGCAGACCATCTACAGGCGCGAGATCAACGAGGCTATTCTCATGCATCCCGAGAGGCCCGACTACGACCAGGCGCTCTCCTTGAACATGATCGCCTCGTTCAGAAAGATACTGGACTCCACGGGCGGGGAGGCGCACGAGCTATGCGAGGTCCTGATGTCTCGCTACGACGTCTTCAACATCAAGACCATCCTGCGCTCAAAGGGAGGGAACGCCACCGCGAGTGAGGCCCTCTCGCTCATTATACCGGTCGGCGCGGTCAAGATGGACGTCCTCGAGAACATGGCCAAGGCGCGCGAGGTCCGCGACTCGATCAACGTGCTCATCTCGGCACAGGTCAAGTACGGCAGGGCGCTGGCGGCCGCATACCCCGATTACCAGAAGAAACAGGACCTCGCGGTCCTCGAGCTCGCCCTGGACAAGTTCCACTACCAGGACAACACCTCGAAGCTCAAGGGGAAGGGCTCGAACGTCGAGATGACGCGCCAGATGCTGGTGGCGGAGATCGACATGAGGAACATCTCCACGCTTGTGAGGATCCGCGGCATCAAGCTGGATGACGACGAGGTCGAGGCTCTCCGGATACCGGGAGGGTCGCTTGCTCAAGACCCGTTCCGCGCGCTGCACAGGCTGGGGGACATCGTCCAGATAGTGAGCGAATACCCGGACCCGCGGACCAGGAAGCTCCTCGAGAAAGCTCTCGCCGAGTACCAGGAGATCGACATCGTCGCATTCGACAAGGAGCTCGAGCACGAGATCATCAGGAGGGGCGCCGGAATGAGCAACGTGGACGTGCTCGGCATCGGCGTCATCATCGGATACATGTTCCTGAAACAGAACGAGATGATCAACCTGCGGGTGGCGCTCCGCGGCAGGCAGATGGACAGGCCGCAGGGAGACATTAAGAAAGACCTCTTCTTCGTCGGGACGGATGAAGACGACAAGTGATCGGATTTGAGAGATGTACAAAGTCGTCGTGCTGACAGACCCTGAGACCGCGGACGGGTTCAGGCTCGCCGGCGTGGACGTCTTCCAGGTGGAGACGCCGGAGGAGGCCAATAGAGAGATAAACAGGCTTCTGGAGGACGAGAAGACCGGCATCCTCGCTGTCAACGAGGGCTTTCTCGCCGGCCTGGACGAGAGGGTGCAGCTGAGGATCGAGTCAACCTACAGGCCTATCGTCGTCTCGCTCCCGATCAAGGAGAAGCTGGGTGACGTTGGCGAGCGCAAGGCGTTCCTCGCCAGGCTCGTGCACCGTGCCGTCGGGTTCGACGTCACGCTGAGGAATCAATAGGCCGCGAGGCCGCACATAGCAGAGGAGTTAAGCCGTGATCGAAGGGACTATTACCAAGGTTTCCGGGCCTGTGGTGGAGGCCCAGGGCATGTCCGGTTCGAGGATGTACGACGTTACGTTCGTCGGCAACCTCAAGCTGATCGGCGAGGTCATACGCCTGGCCGGGCCGAACGCCATAATCCAGGTCTACGAAGACACGAGCGGCCTGGAGGTCGGGGAGGCCGTGGTATGCACCGAAGAGCCTCTGCTCCTTGAGCTCGGGCCTGGCATGCTGTCATCCATCTACGACGGCGTGCAGAGGAGGCTCCCCGATCTCGCGGCGACTTACGGCGACTACATCACGCGCGGAACCGTATCCGACGCGCTCGACCACGAGAAGCTCTGGGAGTTCGTCCCCAAGGCCAAGGTCGGCGACAAGGTCGACCAGGGCGACATCCTCGGTGAAGTCCAGGAGACCGAGGTAATCAAGCACCTCATCATGGTTCCCCCCGGCAAGAGCGGGGTGATCTCCGAGATCAAATCCGGTGAGTTCAAGGTCATAGACGTGATCGCCGTCTGCGAGGACGGCACCGAGTTCAAGATGCTCCAGAAGTGGGCGGCCCGCCTTCCGAGGCCCGTCGTGCGCAAGATGGACCCGAACCTGCCGTTCATCACCGGCACCCGCATACTCGACACTTTCTTCCCGGTCGCGCAGGGGGGATACAGCATCATCCCCGGTGGATTCGGGACAGGCAAGACAGTTACCGAGCAGACGCTCGCCAAGTGGGCGCAGGCCGACATCGTCATCTACGTGGGCTGCGGCGAGCGCGGCAACGAGATGACCGAGGTGCTCTCCGAGTTC
>Ga0209747_1000414_pt1 | contig 23370 bp, 23 predicted proteins | sample BarGraNGADG00311_FD_184498 | JGI IMG/M metagenome (GOLD analysis project Ga0209747, IMG submission 184498) | Arctic peat soil microbial communities from Barrow, Alaska - Barrow Graham LP Ref core NGADG0011-311 (SPAdes) (version 2) | ecosystem: Environmental > Terrestrial > Soil > Wetlands > Peat...
TTGCAGCACCGGGGTGTGCGGTCCCGACGTGCCGCAGGAACTGGTGGACTTCTCCGCGGACTTCGACTGGGTGCGGGGGCAGGGGCAGGACATCGCCCGGTTCAACCTGGCCAGTGAGCCCGCCGCCTTCGTGACCAAGCCTCCCGTGTTGCAGCTCCTGGAGGTTTCGGGCTCCGCGGCCCTTCCCGTTGTCCTCGTCGACGGTGTGGTTGCCATGGCGGGGCGGTACCCGACGCGGGAGGAGCTCTCCCACTGGGTGGGCGCCGTTCCGGAGCCTGCCGGGCGGGCCCCGTTGGCGATGGCGGCGGCCGCGTCCTCCTGTTGCGGCGGCGCGGGCTGCTGCTGAGGCGGGGGGAGATCATGGAACCGTCGTTTCTCACCGGGTTGCCGCGGTACCTGTTCCTCACCGGCAAGGGTGGTGTCGGCAAGACCTCGGTCGCGTGCGCCAGCGCGATCGCGTTGGCGCGCCGGGGCCGTTCGGTGTTGCTGGTGAGCACGGACCCAGCCTCGAACGTGGGGCAGGTCTTCGGGGTGGGGATCGGCAACACCATCACCCCGATCGGGGCCGTGCCGGGCCTGGCGGCGTTGGAGATCAACCCCGAGCAGGCCGCGGAGGCGTACCGGGAGCGGATCGTGGGCCCGGTGCGGGGATTGTTGCCCGCGGCCGAGGTGCACCTCATCGAGGAGCAGCTCTCCGGGGCCTGCACCACCGAGATCGCCTCGTTCAACGAGTTCACCGGGCTGCTGACCGGGGAGGAGTCCGCCGCCGGGTTCGACCATGTCATCTTCGACACCGCGCCGACGGGGCACACCATCCGGCTGTTGCAGCTGCCCGGCTCGTGGACGGACTTCCTCAACGAGGGCAAGGGTGACGCCTCCTGCCTGGGCCCGCTCGCGGGGCTGGAACGGCAGCGCAGCGTGTACGCCGAAGCGGTCGCCGCACTCGGGGACCCCGAGCGCACCCGGCTGGTGTTGGTGACCCGCCCGCAGCGGGCCGCGGTGGAGGAGATCGAACGCACCCACGCGGAACTGGCCGCGCTGGGGTTGCGGGAGCAGTACGTCGTCGTCAACGCGGTCATGCCCCGCCCCGACGACGGCGACGAGCTTGCCACCGCGGTGTACCGGCGCGAACAGTCCGTGTTGGGCGACCTGCCGGCGGTGCTGCGCCCGTTGCCCACCGACGTGCTGGACCTCAAGGGCGAGAACATGGTGGGCGTCGACGCGCTCGGCAGCCTCTTCGAAGCCGGGGACATGGCCGCACTTCCCGGCGAGGACGCCATGTCGTCCCGACCGGTGGGCATCCCGGCGGGCGCCGACACCCTGGCAGGCCTGGTGGACCAGCTCGCCGTGCAGGAGCACGGCCTCATCATGGTGATGGGCAAGGGCGGGGTCGGCAAGACCACCATCGCCGCCGCCATCGCCGTCGCGCTGGCCGAACGGGGCCTGCCGGTGCACCTGACCACCACCGACCCGGCCGCGCACCTGTCCGAAACCCTGGCCGGCACCGTCGCCAACCTGGAGGTCTCCCGGATCGATCCCCGGGTCGAGACGGAGCGGTACCGCCAGAGCGTGCTGCGGGTCAAGGGTGCGTCCCTGGACGACGTCGGGCGTGCCAGCCTGGAGGAGGATCTCCGGTCACCGTGCACCGAGGAGATCGCGGTCTTCCAGGCCTTTTCGAAGGTCGTCAACGAGGGCAAGCGCCGCTTCGTGGTCATCGACACCGCGCCCACCGGGCACACCCTGCTGTTGCTGGACGCCACCGGGTCCTATCACCGGGATGTCGTCCGGCAGATGGGGGAATCCGGCCGGTTCATCACTCCGATGATGCGACTGCAGGACCGGGACCACACCAAGGTCATCCTTGCCACGCTCGCCGAGGCCACCCCGGTGCTGGAGGCTGAGGAGTTGCAGGCCGACCTGCGCCGTGCGGGCATCGAACCGTGGGCCTGGGTGATCAACAACTCCGTCGCCGCCACCACCACGTCCAACCCGTTGCTGCGCCGCCGGGCAGGCAACGAACTCGGCGAGATCGCCAGGGTCCTCGCTGCGGAGTCCGAACGGTGTGCCGTCGTCCCGCTCCTCACCCGTGAGCCGGTGGGGATCGCAGCATTGCGGGCCCTGGCTGCCCCCGGTCCGGTCCCGGCGCCCGCCTGAGCGCTGGATGACTCCCGCGCTGGTCAGTCGGCGTCGGGCTGATTGGAAACGTGGGCTGGATGGGTCCGGGTTCACATCCCGAGTGATCGCAGCAGGACGGTGACCCGGCCCTGGAGGTTGTCCCGGATGTCGCGGACGGTGGTGAGGTCCTGGCCGGCGGGGTCGGGGACCTCCCAGTCCTCGTACCGTTTGCCGGGATAGACCGGGCAGGCGTCTCCGCAGCCCATGGTGATGATGACGTCGGCGGCGCGGACAACGTGACCGGACAGTGGCTTGGGGTAGGCCTCGGTGAGGGTGATGCCCCGCTCGGCGAGCACTTGGATCACCATCGGGTTGACGACCCCGGTGGGGAGCGACCCGGCGGACCGGACGTGCACCCGGCCCCCGGAGAGGTGGTCGGCCAGTGCGGCCGCCATCTGGGAACGTCCGGCGTTCTGGACGCAGATGAACAGGATCTCCGGGACCGGCTTGGCGATCCTGCCCTCCGCCTGGGCGGCAGCCATCAACTGCTCCTTGGCGAACCGTGCCACCAGGATCGGCAGGTATGTCTCGATCCGGGCGTTGGGTTCGAGGGCAGCGCGGGCCTCCTGGACGGCGGCGGCGATCGACTCCGGGGAGAACACCCCCTGATAGGTGTAGGTGAGGTCATCGATCAGGGTGGCGTAGGACGGCTCGGTGCGCTCCCGTTGGCCGGCCTTCGGGGGGAGTCTGTCGGTCATGGGGTCCTCCACGGGTTCAGGGGGTGCGGGCGGGTGGGCTGGTCGGATGCGCGCTCACGGGCACGGGTTCGGGCCATGTGAGCCGCTTTCGCAGCCAGAGGGCGACGTAGACGAGGCCGAGGAGGACGGGGACCTCGATGAGCGGGCCGACGACGCCGGCCAGCGCCTCGCCGCTCGTCACGCCGAACACGCCGATCGCGACGGCGATGGCGAGCTCGAAGTCGTTGGACGCGGCGGAGAACGCGAGGGCGGCGGTGCGCGGGTAGGCCAGTTTCAGCACCCGGCCGACCCAGAACCCGGCAACCCACATCAGCGCGAAGTAGGCGAGCAGCGGGATGGCGATCCGGACGACGTCGAGGGGCTCCGACGTGATCGTCTCGCCCTGGAGGGCGAACAGGACCACCACGGTGAACAGCAGGCCGTAGAGCGCGATCGGGCCGATGCGGGGCAGGAACGTGCCCTCGTACCACGCGCGGCCGCGAGCCCGCTCCCCCAGCACGCGGGTGAGGAACCCGGCGAGGAGCGGGATACCGAGGAAAATCAGCACCGTCCCCGCGATGGTGCCGAACGAGACGGCCAGGCCCACCTGCTCCAGGCCCAGCCAACCGGGGAGGACGTTCAGGTAGAACACCCCGAGCGCGGCATAGAACAACACCTGGAAGACCGCGTTGATGGCCACGAGGATGGCGGCCATCTCCCGGTCCCCGCAGGCCAGGTCCGTCCAGATGAGGACCATCGCGATGCAGCGCGCCAGGCCCACGAGGATCACGCCGGTGCGGTAGGCGGGCTGGTCCGCGAGGAACACCCAGGCCAGCACAAACATCAGCGCCGGGCCGATCACCCAGTTGAACACGATCGACGCGGTCATCATGCGGCGATCCGCGGTGATACGGCCCAGCTCGTCATAGCGCACCTTGGCGAGCACCGGGTACATCATCAGCAACAGGCCCACGGCGATCGGCAGCGAGGTCTCCCCCACCTTGACCGCGTCAAGGACGTCGTTCAGGCCCGGAACGAGGCGGCCGAGGAGTAGCCCTGCCACCATGGCCAGCCCGATCCAGACCGGCAGGTACCGATCCAGGGTCGAGAGCTTCCCGACCAGTTCGCGGGACTCCGCGCGTGCTGTCTCCGTCATGACCACCCCTCGCATTGACGATCGTCAATGTAGCACACTGGCACGGTGGCGTCCTCGCATGCCACCATGGACGTGGACCAACCAGGAGGTGCCGCATGGGTGAACCTTTGCTGCTCGACACCGCACTCGCGGCGTGCCGGCCGGGCGCCCTGACGCCGGCCCTCGACCGCGCCACCGCGGAGGACCGCGCCACGCTCCTGAAGGCGGTGGCGGACCCCGTGCGCCTCCAGTTGCTCGGCCTGATCCGCACCGCCGACGCCCACGAGGCGTGCGTCTGCGACCTGACGGCCGCCGTCGGGCTCTCGCAGCCGACGGTGAGCCACCACCTCAAGATCATGACGACGGCGGGGCTCCTGCGGCGCGAGCGCCGCGGCCCGTGGGCGTGGTTCGCCCTCGTGCCGGAAACCCTTGAGGGGATCCGCGCGATCCTCGACTGACGCCGCGGCGATCCGGTCCGTTGTGTCCGGGTTCGCTACTGGTCGAGGTGGAGCAGCATCCGCGTGTTCCCGAGGGTGTTGGGCTTCACGCGCGCGAGGTCGAGGAACTCGGCCACGCCGTTGTCGTGGGACCGCAGCATCTCGGCGAACACCTCCGGCTCCACCACCGGTCCCGTGACCACCTCGAAGCCGTGCCGGGCGAAGAAGTCAACCTCGAAGGTGAGGCAGAAGACCTGCGAGAGCCGGTACTCGCGGGCCCGCTCCAGCAGGTGCTCGAGGAGCGCGTGGCCGACGCCGCGGCGCAGGTGGCCGGCGTCGACGGCGAGGGTGCGGACCTCGCCGAGGTGCTCCCACATCACGTGCAGCGCCCCGCAGCCGACCGCCTGCCACTCGCCGTCCACCCGGGCCTCGGCGACAGCGAACTCCGGAATCGCCTCGAAGTAGCCGACGAGGTCGCGCGGGATCAGGATGTGGCGCTCGTGGTTGGCGTACGGCGCCACCAGGTCCCGGATGGCCAGGGCGTCGTGGGGCGTCGCCGGCCGCACTCGGAGGTTGTCCATGGGCCCCATCATCTCACTTGGTACACCCGTACCCGAATCGGCGTCCACCGCGCCACCATCCGCGACTCGGTGCCGATCCGGCCGGTGCGACGGCCGCGCCGAACGGACAATGGAGGAACACGCCACGAGCACCCGGGAGTCCACGTGCCATCATCACGACTCAACCAAGCAAGCAGGCAGAACGCCCTCGCCGCCATGACCGACGCGGACGGACTGGACATCCTCGTGGTCGGGGGTGGGATCACCGGCGCCGGGATCGCGCTGGACGCCGCCACCCGAGGCCTGCGGGTGGGGATGGTCGAGGCGCAGGACTGGTCCGCCGGCACGTCGTCGCGCTCCTCCCGCCTGGTGCACGGCGGGCTGCGGTACCTGCTGAAGTACTCCGACCTCCCGCAACTGGCGGAGTCATTCCGGGAACATGCCTTCCTCGTCGACGCCCTCTTCTCCGACTTCCGGCTCGTGGCCGAGTCCCTCAAGGAGCGTGGCCTGCTCCTCGATTCGATCGCGCCCCACCTCGTCACGGCACAGCCGTTCCTCTGGCCGCTGAGGCAGCGGGTCATCGAACGTACCTACTCGGCCGTCGGCGTGGGGCTGTACGACGCCCTCGCGCTACTGGGCAACCGGAAGAAGACCGTCCCGTTCCAGCACCACCTCTCCCGCGAGGCCGCGATCGAGACCTTCCCGGACGCCCGCAGCGACAGCCTCATCGGAGCGATCCGCTTCTACGACGCCCGCGTCGACGACTCCCGCCTCGTGCTCACCCTGGTGCGGACCGCCGTGCAGTACGGGGCGCTCGCGGCCTCACGGACCGAGGTGGTGGACGTCACGCACGACGACGGCGGCCGGGTGAACGGCGTCGTCGTCGTCGACCACGAGACGGGCGCGCAGCACGCCATCCGGGCCGAGCAGGTCATCAACGCCACCGGCGTGTGGACCGAGAAGACCCAGGCGCTCGCCGACACCGACGCCGGGCTGCGGGTGCTCGCGTCGAAGGGCGCGCACATCGCGGTGCCGCGCGACCGCATCCGGGGGAAGACGGGCATGTTCCTGCGGACCGAGAAGTCCGTGCTGTTCATCATCCCGTGGCCCGACTACTGGGTGATCGGGACCACGGACACACCGTGGCACGAGGACCTCGTGCATCCCGTGGCCACCAGCCGGGACATCGACTACCTGCTGGAGCACGCGAACTCGGTGCTGTCGTCCAACCTGACCCGCGACGACATCATCGGGACCTGGGCCGGGTTGCGCCCACTGCTGCAGCCGGGAACCAAGGACGCGTCGAAGACCGCGAAGATCTCGCGCGAGCACACCGTGACGCGGGTGGCCGACGGGCTGATCTCGATCGCCGGCGGGAAGCTGACCACCTACCGGGTGATGGCCCGGGACGCGGTCGACTTCGCGCTCGGGGCCCGCGCGCGGTCGCTGCCGTCCGTCACGGAGCGCACCCCGCTGGTGGGGGCAACCGGCCTCGAGGCGCTCAAGCGGTTGGCCCCGCGGATCGGGGCGACGTACGGGTGGGACGAGCGCCGCATGGAGCACCTGCTCTCGCGGTACGGCTCCGCCATCGACGAACTCCTCCACCTGGTGGAGGCGGATCGGACCCTCGCCCAGCCCCTCGCCGCCGCCCCCAGTTACCTGCGCGCGGAGGTGGCGTACGCCGTCACCCACGAGGGCGCGCTGCACCTCGAGGACGTGCTGCGCCACCGGGTGCGACTCGCCTTCGAGACCCGCGACCGCGGTGTGGGAGCTCTCGCGGAGGTCTCCGCCATCATGGCGCCGCTGCTCGGCTGGGACGAGGCCGCCCGCGAGGGCGAGGAGGCGTCCTACCGCAGGGCCGCGGAGTCGAGGGACGCGGCCGAACTGGAGGACACCGACGCCGCCGCGGCCGCGATCCGCCTGCGCGGCGGCGACATCGTGCCGGTGACCGCGGGCAGGTGACGAGGTGACCGCGCGCCACGTGCTGGCGATCGACCAGGGCACCACCTCCTCGCGGGCCATCATCTTCGACCACGGCGGGACGATCGTCTCAGTCGGCCAGCTGGAACACGAGCAACTCCTCCCCCGCGCCGGCTGGGTGGAGCACGACCCGGCGGAGATCTGGCGCAACGTACGCGAGGCGGTGGCCCAGGCGCTGTCCCGAGCGGAGCTGAACGCGCTGGACATCGCCGCCGTGGGCATCACCAACCAGCGCGAGACGGCGGTGGTGTGGGACCGGCACACGGGCGTGCCCGTGTACAACGCGATCGTGTGGCAGGACACCCGCACGGACCGGATCTGCGCGGAGCTGGCCGGGGAAGCGGGTGCTGACCGGTACAAGGACCGGGTGGGCCTGCCGCTGGCCACCTATTTCTCCGGGCCCAAGGTGAGGTGGATCCTCGACAACGTTCCCGGCGCCCGGGAGCGCGCCGCGGCCGGTGACCTGCTGTTCGGGAACACGGACTCCTGGGTGCTGTGGAACATGACGGGCGGCGTGGAGGGCGGCGTGCACGTCACGGACGTCACCAACGCCTCGCGGACCATGCTGATGGACCTGCGCACCCTCGACTGGGACGAGTCGATCGCGACCGAGATGGGCATCCCGCTCGCGATGCTCCCCGCGATCCGCTCCTCCTCGGAGGTGTACGGGGTGGGCCGGGAACACGGGATGCTGACCGGGGTGCCGATCGCCGGTATCCTCGGGGACCAGCAGGCCGCCACGTTCGGGCAGGCGTGCTTCGAGCCCGGCATGGCCAAGAACACCTACGGCACCGGCAACTTCATGCTGGCCAACACCGGGACGGCGCCGGTCAGGTCCGAGAACGGGCTGCTGACCACCGTGTGCTACCAACTCGGCGAGCAACCGGCCGTGTACGCGCTGGAGGGCTCGATAGCCGTCACGGGATCGCTCGTGCAGTGGCTGCGCGACAACCTGGGCATCATCTCCTCCGCCGCCGAGGTGGAGGCGCTCGCCGCGACGGTCGCGGACAACGGCGGCGCGTACTTCGTGCCGGCCTTCTCAGGGTTGTTCGCCCCTTACTGGCGTTCGGACGCCCGAGGCGCGCTGGTCGGCCTCACCCGGTTCGTCAACAAGGGCCATATCGCCCGCGCCGCCCTCGAGGCCACGGCCTTCCAGACACGGGAGGTGCTGGACGCGATGAATACGGACTCCGGCGTCGCCCTCACGGAGCTGAAGGTGGACGGCGGCATGGTGGCCAACGAGGCCCTCATGCAGTTCCAGGCCGACATCCTCGGCGTGGACGTCGTGCGGCCCCGGGTCGCCGAGACGACGGCGCTGGGCGCGGCCTACGCGGCGGGCATCGCCGTCGGGTTCTGGGACGGCGAGCAGGACGTCGTCGACAACTGGGCGGAGGACCGGCGCTGGAGCCCGCGGATGGCCGACGCCGAGCGCGAGCGCACCTACCGGCTCTGGAAGAAGGCCGTCACCCGGACGTTCGACTGGGTGGACGCTGACGTGACCTGAGCGCTGGGCGAGGTCGTGCCGGCGCGTGGCGCCCCGGTAAACTTGGCCGAGATCCCCGAGGAGGAGCCGTGGCCGCGACCGACGACGCCCTGCCGGTGACCCCACCGCAGGATGGCCTGTTCGACCTCCCGACCGGCTTCCGGCACCCCTCCGCCCGCGTGGTGCTGCTCACGGGCCCCTCCGGTTCGGGGAAGACGTCCCTGACGCGGCGGCTCGGCCTGCCGGTGGTCAGCCTGGACGACTTCTACCTGGATCAGGACCACCCGTCGCTGCCGCGCCGCTACGGCATCGTCGACTGGGACTCCCCCTTGTGCTGGGACCAGGCGGGCGCGATGGACGCCCTGGTCACGCTGTGCCGCACGGGCCGGAGCGACATCCCGATCTACGACATCCCCACCAGCCGCCGCACCGGCATGACCAGCCTGGACCTGCAGGGCGCACCGATCGTGATCGCGGAGGGCATCTTCGCCGCGGAGATCGTGGACGAGTGCCGCGCCGAGGACATCCTGGCGGACGCCATCTGCATCGTGCGGTCGCGCATCCAGACGTTCTTCTTCCGCCTCGCTCGCGACCTCGGCGAGGCACGGAAGCCCCCGGCCACGCTCGTGCGCCGTGGCGTGAGCCTGGCCCGCAACGAGGTCGCCATGATCACCGACCTCGTCGGCAAGGGCTGCCAGCCCCTCGGTTTCTCCGAGGCCGAGCAGGTGGTGCAGGCCCACGTCCGTCACGCGCAGCTCGCGCGCCACGCCCGGCAGGACCGCCGCCCCGGCACCCTCAGCCGCTGACCGACCGCCCGGCGACGAACTCCGCGAACCCCGGCAGCGTGAACGTCAGCCGGCCCGGGGCCGGGACCTCGACAACGCCGGAGGCCACGAGGTCGGCCCGCACTCGCGCGAGGCTCGCCGGCGTCCGGCCGAGCCGCGCGGCCACGTCACCCAGTGCCGCCTCACCCCCGAGCGCCGCGAGGGCGCCGACCAGGGCCTGCTGGGCGGCCGTGGAACGCTCCCACCGGGCAAGGAAGAGTCCCTCCGCGTCAGCGAACGCGAGTTCGGCGGCCGCCGCGGCGTCGGCCCGTGTGATCGTGGCGGCGTCGCGCAACTGCCATGCGAACCGCCCGATGGACTGCAGGAAGAACGGCACGCCCCACGACTCCGAAATGGCGAGGCTGACGGCGTCGGGCGCCCAGGTGACGCCCAGGTGGGCGGCGGGGGCGGCGAGTGCGACGGCGGCCGCGGCGCCGTCCAGTGCCCCGATGTGGCGGAAGACGTACAGCCGCTCCGCGTAGGCGTTGGCGCGGGCGAGGATGCCGGGCAGGCTGGGCTGGCCGGCGGCGACCACCTGCACCGGCACCGGCAGGTCCTCCTGACCGAGGAGGTGGAGCGCCTTGTTCAGCCCGTTGAGGTCCTCCGGGGTGGCGGCGTCGAGTTCGTCGATCGTCAGGAGGACGGGCGAACCGTCCTCGCGGGCCCACTCCCCAAGGGACCGGAGCAGCTGGTGGAGGTCCGTGCCGAGGTCGCCGCTGAGTTCGACCGCCGCGGCGGGGTCGACGTCAACCCCGAAGGTGAGCTTGCCACCGCTGTCCACCGTGAACTTGAACGCGGAGAAGACCGCCAGGAGCCGCCGGAGCGCCGCGCCGGCGCCGCGTTCGCCACGTTCCTGCGCCGCCCGGCCGCGGCCGGCGGCCTGGCGGAGGGGGATGTAGAGCGCACGGGTCAGGCCGGCGGCCAGCGAGCCCGGCGGACCCGCCTCGACGTGGGCGGTGACCCAACCGGCGTCGTGGGCGCGCTGCAGCATCTCGAGCAGGAGCACGGTCTTGCCCACCCCGCGCGTCCCGGTGATAACCCACGGGCGCTGGCCCTCGCGCCCGGCGGCCACCTCGTGCACCACGCCGGCGAACTCGCCGAGGAGCACGTCGCGGCCGGCGAGCACCGGCGGGGAGATGCCGGCGCCCGGTCGATACGGGTTGGTGGAGTCCAGGACGGACATCAGAGGCGCTTGACCAGCGGGAACGTGATCGTTTCGCGGATCCCGTACCCGGTCAGCGCCATCAGCAGGCGGTCGAGGCCCATGCCCATGCCGCCGGCGGGGGGCATCCCGTACTCCATCGCCTGGAGGAAGTCCTCGTCGTACACCATGGCCTCCGGGTCCCCGGCCGCGGCCGCGAGCGCCTGCGCCTCGAACCGCTCGCGCTGCACCACCGGGTCCACCAGCTCGGAGTACGCCGTCGCGAGCTCGAAGCCACGCAGGTAGAGGTCCCACTTCTCCACCAGAGAGGGCTTGGTGCGGTGCGCGCGGGTGAGGGGGGAGGTGTCCACGGGGTAGTCCCGCACGAAGGTGGGCAGGTGGAGGTGGTCCCCCACGAGGGTCTCCCACAGCTCCTCGATGATCTTTCCGGGGCCGTGGTGGGGCGCCACCTCCACCCCGGCCGACTCCGCGATGCGAGCGAGTTCCTCCCGGGACATGAGCGGGTCGACCTCTCGGCCGAGCGCCTCGGACAGCGATTCGATCACCGTGATCTCGGCCCAGGTGCCGGAGAAGTCGTACTCGGAGCCGTCCGCCAGGGTGACCACCTCGCCGCCGACGGCGTCGCGCGCCGCCCGTTGCACGAGGTCCCGGGTCAGCGCGGCCATGGTGTCGTAGCTGCCGTACGACTCGTAGGCCTCGAGCATGGCGAACTCGGGGGCGTGCTCCGAGTCCGAGCCCTCGTTGCGGAAGTTGCGGTTGATCTCGAAGACGCGGTCGATCCCGCCCACGACGGCGCGCTTGAGGAAGAGTTCGGGCGCGATGCGCAGGAACAGGTCGGTGTCGAACGCGTTCATGTGGGTGACGAACGGGCGCGCCGCCGCGCCCCCGTGCAGGGTCTGGAGCATCGGGGTCTCGATCTCCAGGAAGCCCCGCTCGTCGAAATTGGCGCGCAGCGACTTCACCACCGCGGCGCGGGTCTGCACCATCCGGCGCGCCTCCGGGCGCATGATCAGGTCGAGGTACCGCTGGCGGACCCGGCCCTCCTCGGACAGCGTCACCCACTCCCCCGCCTCGTTCTCGTACGTCTTCGGCAGCGGGCGAAGAGCCTTCGCCGCCAGGCGCCACTCGCCCACGAAGACCGAGAGCTCGCCGCGCTTCGAGGAGATCACCCGGCCGGAGACGAACAGGTGGTCACCCAGGTCCACGTCGGCCTTGAACGCCGCGATCGACTCGGCCCCCACCTCGCCGGCGGACACCATGGCCTGCAGCGTGTTGCCCGCCCCGTCCTGCAGCGTGGCGAAGCACAGCCGGCCGGAGTTGCGCAGGTACATGACGCGGCCCGCCAGCGCGACGACGTCGTCGGTCTCCTCCCCGGCGGCCAGGTCCGGGTACGTGGCCCGCACCCCGGCGATGGTGGAGGTGATCGGCAGCGTCACGGGGTACGGGTCGACGCCGGCCTCGAGGAGGCGCGCGCGCTTCGCCGCGCGGACCCGGACCTGTTCCGGCTGGTCGGATGCGGTCCGGGTTGCGGGATTCTCGATGGCGCTCACCCCGGTGATTTTACGCGAGGTCCCGGCAACCGCCGTGTCGTATACCCCAGGGGGTATCTGCTATGCTTGAGCCACCTTCGAACCAGGAGAAACATGGGCCTCTTCGACTTCCTCAAACGAACCCCGCTGGACCCCACGAACCTTCCCGCCGCCGTCAAGGCCGAGGAGGCAGTGGCACTCGTCACGGATGGTGCCGTTCTCGTGGATGTGCGAGAGAATCACGAGTGGAAGGCAGGACACGCGCGCGAGGCGATCCACATCCCGCTCGCACGGCTCGCCAGCTCCACGAACCGCTTCAAGGGGCGGCCGGTGGTGGTGGTGTGCGCCAGCGGGTCGCGATCCCGGCAGGGCGCGTCGGAACTGCGGGTTCAGGGGATCAACGCCACCTCACTGAAGGGTGGTATGCGCGCATGGCAGAGTGCGGGCGGCTCCCAGGTGTAGAAGGAGCACGAATGCAACTGACAGGACAGGACCTGGTGTCGGTCCGCAACCGCCTGAGCCGCGCCAATGGCCAGCTCGCGGCCGTGATCCGGCTGCTGGACGAGGGCGGGGACTGCGAGAACATCGTCACCCAACTCGCCGCCTGCTCCAAGGCGCTGGACAAGGCCGGGTTCGCGATCATCGCGAGTTCCCTGCGCCAGTGCATGGAGGACCCGTCAGAGGCCATGGACCCGAAGAAACTCGAAAAGCTCTTCCTTTCCCTCAGCTAAGGACCCACCACATGAAACTCGTCATCGTCGGCGGCGTCGCCGGCGGGATGAGCGCTGCCGCGCGCGCCCGCCGTCTCAATGAAGCCGCAGAGATCATCGTCCTGGACAGGGGCCCGCATGTCTCCTTCGCCAACTGCGGTCTCCCCTACCACCTCTCGGGTGAGATCCCCGAGCGGCAGTCGCTCCTGCTCCACACGCCCGCGACCCTGAAGTCGCAGCTCAACCTCGACGTGCGGGTCAACAGCGAGGCGACGGCGATCGACCGCGCCGCCCGCACGGTCACGGTCTCCGGGCCCCGGGGCGACTACACGCTGGACTACGACGCGCTCATCCTCGCGCCCGGCGCGAGGGCGATGGTCCCGCCGATCCGCGGCGTGGACAATCCGGCCGTCTTCCCGCTGCGCACCATCCCGGAGCTGGACGCGATCATGGCCCACCTCGCCGGCCTCGAGGGGGGGCACGGCCCCGGCGAGCAGCTGGACGAGGGTGCCCCGCTGCGCGCCGTCGTCGTCGGCGCGGGCTTCATCGGGCTGGAGGCCGTCGAGGCGCTCGCCCACCGCGGCCTCGAGGTCACCCTGGTCGAGTTCGCGCCGCACGTCCTGCCGCCACTCGACGACGAACTCGCCCCCCTCCTGCAGGCCGAGCTGGAGCGCAACGGGGTGACCGTCCGGGTGGGGACCTCCGTCGTCGCCATCGACGACGCCCCGGCGACCGGCGTCGTCGCCACCCTCTCGGACGGCACCGTTGTGCCGGCCGACGTTGTCGTCGTCGCCACCGGCGTGGTCCCCGACACCGCACTCGCGAAGCGCGCGGGCCTCGACCTCGGCTTCCGCGACGCCATCGCGGTCGACGGCGCGATGCGCACCTCGGATGCGCACATCTGGGCCGTCGGCGACGCCGTCCAGGTGCGCCAGCGCGTGGGCGACGTCGAGATCCTCGGTCCCGTGCCGCTCGCCGCTCCCGCCAACCGCCACGGCCGGCTCGCCGCGGACGCCATCATGCGTGGCAGGGCCGCCGACGGCGAGCCCGCACCCGTAGTCCTCGGCACCGCGATCGTGCGCGTCTTCGGGATGGTCGCCGCCATCACCGGCGCCTCGCAGCGGATGCTGCGGACCAACGGGGTCGAGTCCACGACCGTGCACATCCACCCCGGCTCACACGCCGGCTACTACCCCGGCAGCGAGCAGATCCACCTCATCGGGTCGTTCGCCCCGGACGGCACCCTGCTGGGCGCGCAGGCAGTGGGCCGCGACGGCGTCGACAAGCGCATCGACGTCCTCGCGACCGCGATCAAGGCGGGCATGACCGCCGACGACCTCGCCGACCTCGACCTCGCCTACGCGCCGCCGTTCGGCTCGGCCAAGGACCCGGTGAACATGTTGGCCTTCACCGCGCAGAACATCCTGGACGGCACCATGCCGGTCTGGTACGCCCAGGACCTGCAGTGGGCCAAGCAGAACTCCCTCATCCTCGACGTCCGGTCGGCGGCGGAGTGCTCGCGGGGCAAGGTGTTCGAGGCACTCAACGTCCCGCACACGCAGGTGCGGGACCGGATAGACGAGATCCGCGTGGCCGCGGCCGGCCGCCCGATCGCGGTCCACTGCGCCTCGGGGGTGCGGTCCTACCTCGCCACCCGCATCCTGCGGGAGCACGGCCTGGACGCGCGGAACCTCTCGGGGGGTGCGCTCACACTGCAGGCGGTCAACCCGCGCTGGACGGACTAGCTTCGGCCGCCGCGCCCGGGCTGCGGGATACCGGGGCCGTGGTGACCGTCAACCTCGCCCGCGAGGACTCGGACGAAAGCGCCGCCGTCCGCCGTCGACACCGTGGACGACCCCTCGACCTGGAGGTCCTGGTACTGCGGCGCGATGCGCTTCAACGCACGCGGCAGGTTGATCCACAACTGCACACCATGGAACAACCCACCGGACAACACCAGGTCCTCGGGCGGCGTCTCGATGTGCAGGATCCCGTCACCTGCCGTCATGTACTGGGTGCCGCCCGGGACGATCATGCCGCCCCCGCCCTGGGAGTCCTGGTGAGCCGAAGGGAACGCCCTGGCTCCGATTGTCGCGAGTCCCGGGTGGCAATCGATTCTATTCCCGCCTGTCCGGGGCCGTGAACGGGCGCTGGGCGAGCTAGCCGGCGCGCCGGTGGTAGTGGAAGTCGACGATCTCGGCGAGGCGGGTTTCGATGGTGGAGGGTTCGGGGCTGCCAGGTGTGCGGCCGGCGAGGCCGCGTACGAGCGGTGGGCCGGTGGTGGTGTACGTGTGCCCGGTGGGGGTGGTGACGGTGAGGCGGTCGGGACCGGCGTGGTGGCGCCACCCGGGGGTTTCCTTGCCGTGGTTGCAGCGTTCGCACAACCCGGACCCGTTCACGAAGGTGGTGTCCCCGCCGTCCCGATGGGGGTCGGCGTGGTCGCCGTGGCGGATGGGCGCATCACACCACGGGGTGCGGCAGGTGTCGTCCCGCAGCACGACCATCCGCCGCAACTGGCCGTCGAACAGCCGCCGCCGTGAGTCCATCGCCACCAACTGGCCCGACTCCGGGTCCGTGAACAGCCGCCGCAGCCACACCCGCGCCCGCCCCGAGGCCTCGTCGTGGGCGGGGTCCAGCAGGTCCCGGGCCGCCGCCGCGGGAATGGGCCCGTGACCCACCACCCAGGCCGGGGTCTGGGCAGGGTCCACGTCGCCGCCGTCGCCATCGGTCCCGACGCTGCCGGCGTTCCCGAGGAGAGACATGTCGGTCATGACGAGGTGCACCTCCACCGGCACCGCGCCCGCCGTGGCCTGCCCGGTGAGACGGGTGACGAGGAGGTCGGCCATGACCTGCCCGCGACCCCGCCCGCCGGCCTCGCCGGTGCCGATCAACGACTTCGCGTCCCGGTCCAACGCCGCCCACGCCGCGATCCCCGGCACCATCGGCACCAGCGCGGTGAGGTAGACCATGGTGTCCGGGGCCGGGCGGATCGACACCCGCCGCTCACCCTCCGCGCGGCGCAGGTGCCGCACCGCTTCGGCCGGGTCCCACGCCTGCGCGAACGCCTTCGCCTCCGCGGCCAGGGCCTGGTCCCCGGCCACCGTGAGCCGCGGCGCTATCAGCTCATCCACCCGGACCCGGCCCTCCACCGGCAACCACCCGGTTTCCCGCGCGACCAGGGTGGCCCGCCACTCCGAGATCGCCCCCGCCCGCAGGGCAGCCATCGTGTGCGGCATCTCGTCCACCAGCGCCCGCGCCAAACCCAGGTGCCGTGACCCCCGCGCCGGCGAATCCCGCCGCGCCAACGCGATCTCGGCCGCCACCCCCCGGCCGCGCTGCGCCGCGGGGACCCCACGCGCCGCGTCAGCCTCCCGGCGGGAGTCGTGCAACGCCACCGCCTCCCGGGCCTGCGCCGCGGCACACACCGCCTTCAGTTCCTCCAACACCCGGATCCGGGAGACGTTCCCCACCTCCGAGGTAGCCGGGTCCATCGCCCCGAGACGGGCCACCCACGCGGTCAGCTCCGCGAGCTCCACGGCATCAAGACCAGCGGGCACACGGTCGGGTGAGCCACCACGCTCGGGGAGTCGGTGCACGACGCCCACCCCCTGCCCAACTCCGGTAGATTCGGCCACTTCCACGTCCGAACGTATGTTCTAGTCTACCGCCCCACACCCACCACCACAACCCCAGAAATGGCGGAATCACAACGAAAAGCACCAATCAGCCTGTGGAAAAACCAGCGCCACGCACCCCTGTGGAAGAACCCGCCCGAGCCGTCAGTGCGTGGGTGGGACCCCAAACTCAAACGCCCTGGGCGTCCTCGTCGTGCTCGCCCGTGCCGTGGCGGGCGTGTTCGTTGCCGCTGTACTCCCGGAACGAGACTCCGGAGGGAATCATGTTGGGCGCCTGGCCGGCGGTGGTGTCGGGCACCCTCCCGGGCTCGCCGCTGATGTCGATGGGGGTGTTGTTCTCGTCCACGAACACGACGCGGGGCGTGTAGGTGTGCGCCTCGGCGTCGCTCAGCATCCCATAGGCCATGAGGATCACGATGTCACCCTCGTGGACCAGGTGCGCGGCCGCACCGTTGATGCACAACGCCCCGCTCCCGGCCTCGCCGGGCAGCACGTAGGTGGTCAGCCGCGCGCCGTTGGTGACGTCCACGATGTCCACCTGCTGTCCGGGCAGCAGGTCGGCCGCCTCGAGCAAGTCCTCGTCGACCGTGATCGAACCGACGTAGTGCAGGTCCGCTCCCGTGATGGTGGCCCGGTGGATCTTCGAGATCATCATCGGGCGGTGCAGCGATGTCATGGCAGTCCTTCGAACGGAACCAGCGCGTTGTCGATGAGCCGGGTGGGTCCGACCCGGGCGGCGATGGCCAGCAGGCCCACGGGTGCGCCGACCGTGAGGTCGGTGAACGTGGACGGGTCCACAAGAACAAGGTAGTCGAGATCCACCCCGTCGGCAGCATCGAGCACCGCACGTGCGGCTGCCAAGCTGGCCGCGGGGCCGCCCGCCGCCGCGGCGGCGGCCCCCGCCGCGAGCGCCCGGGAGAGCGCCCGGGCCTGCACGCGTTCCCCGGCGCTGAGGTAGGCGTTGCGGGACGAACGGGCGACGCCGTCGTCATCCCGCACGATCTCGACGGGCACGATCCGCACCCCCATGTCCAGGTCCTCGACCATGGTGGTGACGAGCGCCAACTGCTGGGCGTCCTTGCGGCCGAACAGTGCGAAGTCGGGCCTCGTCAGGTTCATGACCTTGTGGACCACCTGCAACACACCGGCGAAGTGCCCCGGCCGCGTCCGCCCCTCGAGGATCCGTGCCACGGGCCCGGGGTCGATGCGGACGAGCGGCTCGCGGGGGTACACCTCCGCGTCGCTGGGTGCGAAGACGACGTCCACGCCCGCCGGCTCGAGCAGTGCGAGGTCCGCCTCGAGGGTGCGGGGATAGGCGTCGAAGTCCTCGCCCGGCCCGAACTGCAGGGGGTTCACGTAGATCGCGACCACCACGTGGTCGGCGAGTTCGCCGGCCCGCCGCACGAGGGTGAGGTGGCCCTCGTGCAGGGCGCCCATGGTCATCACCAGCCCCCGGCTGCCCGTGAGCGGCGTCAGGGCCTCGGCCAGTTCCGCACGCGTCCTGGCGACCCTCATCCGTCCGACCCCTCCACGAGCTCGATGATCTCCCGGGCCGTCGCCGCCGGGATCCGTCCATTCTCCGCCGCCCGCCGGGCCGTGAAGGCGCACATGGCGCGGTAGCCAGCCGTGATGTCGTCCTCGCGGATCTCCTCCAGCGCCGCGAGGTGCGCGCGGATCGTGCCGACGTCGCCGCGCACCACCGGTCCCGTGAGGTGCGCCTCGCCGTCGGCCAGGGCGCCCTCGAGGGCGGCGTGCACCAGTGGTGCGAGGAGGCGACCGGGGTTGTCCACCCCCATCGCCGCGAGGACGCGTTGCGCCTGGGTCACCAGCGTGACCAGGTGGTTCGCCCCGTGGGTGAGGGCGGCGTGGTAGGCGGCACGGTCGGCCGGGGCGACGACGAACGGCTCGCCCCCCATCTCCACCACCAGTGCCTGGGCGATCGGGAGGTAGGGTGCCGGGGCGGTGACGGCGAACGGGCAGCCGGAGAGCCGGGCGAGGTCCAGCGACGTGCCCGTGAAGGTCATCGCCGGGTGGATCGCGAGCGGGAGCGCGCCGGCCGCGCGCGCGGGCTCGAGCACGTCGAGACCGTGCACGCCGGACGTGTGGATCACGAGCTGGCCCACCTGCCAGAGGCCGAGACGGGCGGCGCCCGCGACGACGTCGGCGATCACGTCGTCCGGGACGGTCACCAGCACCACCTCGGCGCGGCGGACCACCTCCTCGGTGGTGAGCACCTCCACGCCCGGGAGCAGCAGTTCCACCCGCTCCAGCGAGGCGTTGGAGACGGCCGTGACCCCGACGACGGCGTGCCCCAGCGAGCGAAGCGCGTTCGCCAGGACCGTGCCGACCCGCCCGGCGCCGATGACGCCGATGCCGAGCCGCGTGGCGCCGTTCACCGGGACTCCGGCCCGGCCACCGACCCGGCCACCGACCCGGCCGCCGGGGACTCGGCCGCCGGAGCGGCGACGCCCACCCGTCGCATCCACTCCTCCGGGCCTTCCTTTGCGCGCGCCTCGCGCGCCCGGACGGCCTGCTCGAACAGGATCCGGGAGGCGAGCGGCGCGGGCAGGTGGTGGGAGCGGGTGGTGACCGGGCCGACCACGGAGTCCGCCCGGAAGTCCGCCAGCCCGAGGCGCCGTTCCCACGGGCCCTGCTGGATCGCGAGGGACTGGGTGCGCTCGTGGGGCACGATGCTCACGGTGCGGATGAGGCGGCCGTTGCGCATGATCAGCGCCGTGCGCGTGATCAGCAGGCCGTTGCGCCGCCACTTCACGGGGTCGACCCAGCGCGCCGACGGCGGCGAGTGCAGGAACCCGGCGTCCCCCAGGGTGCCGGTGAGGGCGGCGGCGAGCACGGCGTCGGGGTCAGCCGTCCCGAGGTCCGGCAGGATGAGCCAGATGGCGTTCAGGGCCTCGGCGCGGGTGGCGACCGGGACGAGCACGTTGCGTTGCTGGTTGCCCTCCTGATTGCCGGTGGGCTGTCCGTAACCCGCGACGTTGACCTCCACCCGCCACCAGTCCCGAGCCCGCCACAGCAGCGGTTGGGACACCCTCACCGCCTGGATCCGGCCGGGTGGGAGGGTCTGCGCCCGCGTGGAGAGCAGCCCGTGCCGCAGGCGCAGGCCGTCCGGGGAGATCGCGAGGGTGAAGTTGAACTCGGAATCGAAACGGGTGAACAGGGCGCCCGCGAACGCGAACGAGGCGGGAATGATCGCAATCAGTGACCAGAGCGAGTCGGTGAACAGGACGGCGGGGATGAGCGTGAGCAGGCCGACAACGGCGAGGACGAGCAGCGGGGAGAGCACCAGGCTCAGCAGCTGGTCACGCACCCTGAGCGCGTAGACCTCCCGCTCGGGCGCCTGCGCGTAAACCGGCGCCTCCCCGGGCCGCGCGCCCGGCCGCACCGCGGCCCGGAGGCCGGCCGCCCGGCCCAGCACCTCGGCGCGCAGGCGCTCGGCCTCGTCGTCTTTCAGGAACTGGACGCGGATGTTGGACTGCGCGCCGCCCGCCGTCTCGATGTTGACCGCCGACAGCCCGACCAGCCGGCCGAGGAGCGGACGGATGATGTCCACGCCCTGGATGCGGTTCAGGCGCGCGTGGCGCTGGTTCCGAAAGAGGATCCCGCTGTGGAAGTACACGGCGTCCTCGCCCACGGCATAGCGCATCCTCCGCCAGGAGAACCACGAGAACGCGAACGCGAACCCCACCACCACGACCACCACCGCCAGCGCGATGACCAGGATCTGCAGGAGCGGCAAGGACTGGACCTCCGCGAGCATCGGCCCGAGCGAGTCCAGGGCGTTGAACAGCACCACCGCGACCACGATGCCCAGGGTCTTCCACGCGTTGATGAGGGGCGTGGCCTTGTGGACCCGCCGCCAGATGGTCGAGTCCTCCGGCGGGGCCGCCGGCTCGTCCCGAACCGCGTCCGGCTCGCCCCGGAACCCCTCCGGGGGCGCGCCGCTCACAGCCCCGCCAGCCGCGCCTCGCCGCGCGCGGTCAGCCGGTCCCGCAGGCGTGAGGACTCGTCGGCCGGCAACCCCGGCAATGTGGCGTCCGTTGTGGCGGCGGCGGTGTGCAACTGCACGCGGGAGATCCCGAAGTGGCGATCGAGCGGACCCTGGTGGACGTCCACGAACTGCATGCGCCCGTAGGGCACCACGCTCATCGACTTGAACATGATTCCCCGGCGGATGACCAGGTCGTCGTCGGACTCCGCGTAGCCGATGGCACGCACCTGCCGCGGGATGAGCCACAGCAGCCAGGCCATGAGCGCGAGCACCACCCCGGGGACGATCCAGAACCACGGGCTGACCAGGGCGGCGAGGACGACACCGGCGATCAGGGCGGGGGCAAGGGTGAGTGCCGTGACGATGAGGCGGACGGTGATGAGGCTGCCGGACACGGGACGGAACGGCACCCCTGCCGGGCTGAAGGGGTCGCGCTGCGCGCCCGGGGGTGGTGACAGGCTCACGATTGCTCCTCGGAGGGTCAGGCGGCGGTTGCGGTCGGGTGGTTGGGGTGTTCGTCGTCGTCGGGGGGTTGGACGTGACACCAGTGTTCCACCAGCATCGCCACCCCGACGAGCCCGAGGCTCGCCGCCAGGTCGATGACCGCCCCCACCATCTGATCCTGGTTGAGGGGTGCCGCGGGGTTGCGCGCGGCGGTGAGGAGCTGGGCGAGGAAGAACCCCCCGAGCAGGCTGCCGGTGATGGAGGACGCCTTGGCGAAGCTGACCACCTTCGCGGCCCCCAGGGCGGTCATCAGTGCGGGCTTGCCGGCCACCATGCGCCTGACGGCGCGGCCCCGCGAGAAGAGCCACACCGCGACGATCGCCAGGAAGCCCGCGGTGAACCACGGTGTCGGGACGGCCACGAGGCCGGCGCGGGACGCGAGGTCCAGCACCACCCAGGACACCATGGCGCTCGCGAGCGCGATGATCCCGAGCGAACCCCAGCTCGTCCGCCTCATCAGGCCCACTGGTCCCGCCGTTCCAGGATCTCGCCCGCGAACTCCGTGGCGCGCTCGGCCACGGTCCGCCCCCGCAGCACCGCGTCCGGTTCGAGCGCGGCCCACGGGACCAGCACGAAGGACCGGAAGGCCGCGCCGGGGTGTGGCAGGAGGAGCTGCGGGTCCTCCGAGCGGACGGTGCCGTACGCCACCACGTCCACGTCGAGCGTTCGCGCACCCCACCGGGTGTCGCGCGTGCGTCCGTGCTCCGCCTCCACGCGCCGGCACAGCGCCAGCACCTCGGACGCGGACCACCGGGTGCCGGCCACCACGACTGTGTTCCAGTAGTCGGCCTGCGGCTCGCTGCCCGGCAGGACCATGGCAGCGGTGCGGACCAGCGGGCCAACCCGCAGCTCGCCGAGTTCGCGGGCCAGTTCGCCGATGGCGGCGCGGAGCGTGCCCCGAACGTCTCCCAGGTTGCCGCCGAGCCCGAGCACGCAGCGCACCGGCTCGCGCGGCACCATCGTCAGCGGCGTGCGGCGGATGGTCAGCGACACGTCGGTGAACGGCACCGCGAGCGGGGCCTCCGGCTTGTGCAGCACCACGGTGGCCGCGGTGACGCCCCCGAAGCCCAGCACGGTGGCCGCGACCCGTTCCGCGAGCGTCTCCAGCAGGCGCACGGGCCCGCCCGTCAGCACGCGGTGCACGGCGGCGGCCACGTCGGCGTACGAGATGGTGGTTCCGACGTCGTCGGACCGGCCCGCAGGCCGGGTGTCCAGCTCGTAGCCCACGTCCAGCACGAACCGCTGGCCGTCGCGCTGCTCGTGGCTGAAGACGCCGTGGTGGGCGTGGGCACTGATGCCCCGCAGCCAGATGACGTCAGTCATCATGCCTCCCGCTCGCCCCGCCGGTGGCCGCGGCCCACTCCTGCGCCACCCGGACGGCGTCGCGGGAGGAGCGCACGTCGTGCACCCGGACCCCCCACACCCCCCGGCCGGCCACGAGCGCCGTGACGGCCGCCGTCGCGTGGTCGCGCTCCAGTGGCTGGGCCGCCAGGGCCGGCGGGACCACTCCGGCGAGGAAGCGCTTGCGGGAGGCGCCGATGAGGAGGGGGTGGCCGAGGTCCAGGAAGCGGTCCAGGTGCGCCAAGATCTCCCAGTTGTGGTGGTGGTCCTTGGCGAAACCGAGGCCGGGGTCGAGGATCACCTGCGCGGGGCGCACCCCGACGGCGAGCAGCGAGTCCAGCCGCCGCCCCAGCTCCGCGATGACGTCCGCGACGACGTCGTCGTAGGTGGCGAGGCCGGCCATCGTCTCGGGGGTGCCGCGCCAGTGCTGGGCCACGTACGGCACACCGGTCTCCGCGATCACCCGGCCCATGTCCGGGTCCGCGAGTGAGCCGGAGACGTCGTTGATCATGGCGGCACCCGCGGCGACGGCGGCGTGCGCCGTGACCGCGTTGACGGTGTCCACGGACACGGTGTGCCCCTCGGCGACGAGGTGCTGGACGATGCCGATCACCCGCTCGCACTCGGTGGCCGCGTCCACGCGCTGGGCGCCGGGCCGGGTGGATTCCCCCCCGATGTCGAGGATGTCCGCGCCGTCGTCGAGGAGGCGGTGGGCGTGGGCGAGTGCGGCCTCCGGCGCGAGCCACCGGCCGCCGTCGGAGAAGGAGTCGGGCGTGACGTTGACGATGCCCATGACCAGCGTCCGCCCGGCGCCGAACAGGTCCATCAGTGTCCTTGCAGGATGAGGCTCATTGCTTCGGAGCGGGTTGCCGGGTTGCGCAGGTGCCCGCGCACGGCCGAGGTGATGGTGCGGGAGCCGGGCTTGCGCACGCCCCGCATGGACATGCAGAGGTGCTCCGCCTCCACCACCACGATCACGCCGGCCGCCTGGAGCTTCTCCACCAGGGTGTCCGCGATCTGCGTGGTGAGCCTCTCCTGCACCTGGGGCCGGCGGGCGAACCCGTCCACCAGCCGGGCCAGCTTGGACAGCCCGGTGACGTGACCGCCGGCGCCCGGGATGTAGCCCACGTGGGCCACGCCGTGGAACGGCAGCAGGTGGTGCTCGCACATCGAGTACATCGGGATGTCCCGCACCAGGATGAGCTCGTC
>Ga0209747_1000416_pt1 | contig 23337 bp, 22 predicted proteins | sample BarGraNGADG00311_FD_184498 | JGI IMG/M metagenome (GOLD analysis project Ga0209747, IMG submission 184498) | Arctic peat soil microbial communities from Barrow, Alaska - Barrow Graham LP Ref core NGADG0011-311 (SPAdes) (version 2) | ecosystem: Environmental > Terrestrial > Soil > Wetlands > Peat...
GAGCAGGACCTCCTGTCGACGATCGCAAACCAGGTCGCGGCGGCGGTTGCGCGGGCAAAGCTCCACGAGAGCCTTCGCGAGGACGAGAACGTGCGCAGGCAACTGCTCCACCGGACCATAACCGCGCAGGAATCCGAGCGCCGGCGACTCGCTTCGGAGATACACGACAGCGTGGTGCAGGCACTGGTGGGTATCTCGTACAGGTTGCAGGCCATGGAGAAGAAGATCCCGCCCGAAGCCGGTAACGGGCTGAGAGCGGACCTGAAGCTCCTCGAGGAGCAGCTAAGCTCCAATATCGACGAGCTGAGGATGCTGCTACTCGGTCTCCGGCCACCCATGCTGGAGGAGATGGGGCTCGTGACAGCGCTCCAGGCTCACCTCAAGAACTTCGCGAACAAGAACGATATACAGGTTGGATTGGATTTGCCGGATGAGCTGCCACCGCTCTCCAAGAACTCGCAGATCAACCTGTTCAGGATTATCCAGGAAGCCCTGAACAACGTGGAGAAACACGCGGGGGCTTCCAGGGTGACGATAAGGGTGGCGGTCACGGCTCAGTCCATCTGCCTTCTGGTCTCGGACGACGGGCGGGGGTTCAACGCGAGAAAGGCGCGGACCCAGTCCGGCAACCTCGGTATAGCGAGCATGCGCGAGAGGGCAGAGCTTCTGGGAGGGAACCTGACAATAACTTCCGAGCCGGGAGCTGGCGCCGAGATACGACTGGATGCACCGTTGAAACAGATCGCGGAGGTTTGACATGTCGGCGATACGGGTCATGATTGTTGACGACCACAAACTGGTTAGAGAGGGCTTGAACGCCGTCTTCGACCAGGGCGACGACATAGCCGTAGTCGGAGAGGTGGGCTCCGGTGAGGAAGCCATCGAGATGGTGTCCAACGTGGACCCGGACGTCATCCTCATGGACATAAGCATGCCAGGGATGAACGGCATCCAGGCGACCAAGCTGATACGGAAACAGAACCCGGCGGTCAAGATCGTCATACTCACGATGCTCGACCAGGAAGGGTCGGTCTACGAGGCGGTGAAGGCGGGCGCCACGGGCTACATGCTCAAGAGCACCTCCTCGGACGAGCTGGTGAGGGCTATCAAGACCGTCTTCGAGGGCAAGGCCCTGCTTAACCCGGATGCGACCGCCCAGCTCATCAAAGAGTTCGTGAACCTGTCAGAAAACCACGCCAAGGACTACGGGCTGTCGGACAGGGAGATGGAGGTCCTCCAGTTGCTCTCCGAGGGAAAGACCAACAAGGAGCTCGCCAAGGCCCTGTGGATCAGCGAGCAGACGGTCAAGACCCACCTCGCGCACATCTTCGGCAAGCTGGGTACCTCGGACAGGACGGAGACGGTGGCGCGCGCCCTGCGGAACGGGCTGGTCGTCTAGGGAGCCAGGCGCAGGACCGGCTTGACGGGAACGCCGTCGCTCCATTTTCCCATCTTGAAAGTCAGCGTGTTTCCGCCGTCCATCGCGGCGTCCATCGCCGCCCAGCAGTAGCGCCAGTCCGCCGCATCCATCTTGCCGGCGCCACCCAGCAACGAATCCATCAGCCAGTCCGGCATGATCCAACTTGAAGACAGGCTCATGTTGTGGTTGCCGGTAATGGCGGGCGAGCCGTACCCCGCGGCCGGCTGCCCCGGCGGCGTGAACGGGCCCGTGCCGGCGGCCATCGCACCGGTGGCAAGCATCGAGAGAAATACGAACGCGACCGACAGCATGCAGATCATCCGTTTCATATCCACCCTCCGGCCGAGACGGTCCGTGAGCCATTACCGATAGTGCTATTGACTCAATAGTAAGTATTAGTGTCTGTGTGGGTCAAGGCCTGGATCGGTCGGGGTCGGGCCACCCCCCGGCCCTTACTCAGGGCCCTCGAGAAGCTCCTGGTCGTCGATGGTATCGAGCTCGATGTTTATCGCCCTGCGCTCCCTTATCACGTGGACGACGTAAGCGACGGCCGCGATGGCGAGCACGATTATAAGCAGGGTGTTACCAACGTAGTTGAAGACCTTGATTATCAGGTCGCGGTTGAGGCCGCAAAAATAGCCCAGCAACCCGAACGCCATGGCCCAGAGGAGCGAGCCCAGCAGCTCGTAATAGAGGAATCGCCTGAAGTTCATCATCGACATACCCGCCACCGGGCACACCAGCGCCCCGAGGAAGGTCACGAACCTGGCTATCAGGATCGTGGCGCCCCCGTACTTGTCGAAGTAGGTCTCCACCAGCGAGACCCTGGCCCCCATCCGCATGAAATCGCCGTGCTTGTCGATGAGAGGGCGGCCCAGCTTCAGGCCGATCAGGTAGCCAAGGTTGTCACCCAGCAGCGAACCGATGAAGGCGATGGCCACTATCCACGCGATGTTCAGGTCGCCCACACCCGCGTAAAGACCGGCGAGCATGACCACCACATTTCCGGGGATGACCAGGCCGACCAGCAGCGAGCGCTCGAGGAACGCCGCCAGGAAAACGATGAGGTAGCCCCAGTCCCTGAAAAGGGGTTGGATGAACTCGACTATACGCTCGACGATGGAAGTGCTGGCCACCAAGACCAATATCACCGGCCCGGTCGGATCAGGCGAAGGACCTTCGACGTCAGGAGACTTTGTACGGCGTCAAGCGGCCCGTGTCTGCCGGGACGCGGACCCTCAGGGCCTGCCTTGCGACCCGTATGTCCAGCCGCTCGCCCCCACCATACTTGTACACCTCGCCGTCCACCTGGAGGAACGATTCCTCGCGGAGCTCTACGGTGAAGTGCTCGCTGGTGTCATATATAACCTTATCCGACCTGAAGCCCGGGTTGAAGCACCTCATGAAAAGATACCAGGCGGGCAGTGGTGCCATGGGCCGCAGCGCGGACATGTTGAGCACGCCGTCGTCCATCTTGGCCTCGGGCATCCAGTAGACGTACCTTCCATAGAGCGGCGCGTTCCCGAAGACCGCGATGAGGAACTTGCCGTCGTAGACCGTGTCGTCGCTCTCGATGTGGAGGGTCCTGGGCGAGTTCCTCAGGCGTTCCTTGAAGACTATCCTGACGCCGACCGCGAAGTAGGCGGGGATCCTCACCCTCTTGTGGCTGAGCGTGCGGTATGCGATCTCCGCGTCGACTCCGACTCCCAGTTGGACTACCGCGTACTGGTCGTTGTACCTGATGAGGTCGATCCTTCGCTCGTTGTCGGCAAGCAGGACCATCAGGGCCCTGTTACGGTCCCTGGGGATGCCGACGTTGTGGCAGAAATCGTCGGCGGTCCCGGCGGGGAACACCGCCAGGGCCTTGTCGCACAGCGGGTCGGCGAGCAACATGCCGTTGACGACCTCGTTCACCGTTCCGTCCCCGCCGACCGCAACCACGACGTCGACGCTGTTCATCCACCTGTCGACTATCCTGGTCGCGTGCCCCGGGTTCTCGGTGATGAACGCCTCGTGTTGCACGCCGAGGCGCCCCAGTTGCCTGAGCAGCCACGTCCCCTCTTTCAGCGCGTTGCCGCCCCTGGATACCGGGTTTATGACCACGAGGTACTTCTGTCGCCGGACGGATTCGTCACCGGTCTCCGGCGCGGGAGGTCTCTTGAAGCTCTCCTGCGTATAGCGCTCCGTCCCCATCTACGGCTCCCTCACTTCGCCCCTGGGCACTCGCACCTTTATCGCATTCGGAACGACCCACATGTCGAGGATCTCTCCCCTGGGGAAGATCACGACCTCCCCGTCGAACTGGGCGTAGACATCGTCGAGGCATTCTATGGTCATATGCTGCCCTGTGTGCTCGGTCATCTCGCGAGCCCAGGTATGCTTCCCCATGGTCGAAAGGCCGAACAGCGTCAGCGCCTTGAACCTGTTCATGGGCAGGAACATCGCCATGTCGAGCGCCCCGTCGTCCATGCTGGCCCGGGGCATCATCTTCATGTATCTCCCGTAGCTGCCGGCGTTCCCGGTGATGACGAGCAGGAACTCGCCTTCGTAGCGCTCTCCGCCTGCGTCGATGGCCAGCTTCGACACCGGGATCGGCTTGAAGAGCATCGCCAGCCCATGCCACCAGTAGGCGAGGAGTCGAAGGTGCTTGCTCTCGTAACTCCTGTAGGCTATCTCCGCGTCGAGCCCTATGCCCACCGTGACGCTCGCGTACCGGCCGCTCACGTCCATCAGGTCGATGGTCCGCTCGTTGTCGCCAACCAGGACCTTCAGAGCGTCGTCCCTGTCCCGGGGGATCCTCATGTTCCTCGCGAAGTCGTCGGCCGTACCGCTGGGAAAGACCGCCAGCTTGCGGCCCTTCTGCTCGGAGTTCATGATGCCGTTGACGACCTCGTTCACCGTTCCGTCCCCGCCGACCGCCACCACCACGTCAACGATGTCGACCCACTTCGCGACAAGCTCCTGGGCGTGGCCCGCCTTCTCGGTGAAGAGCGCCTCGTGCTCGATGCCCATCCTTCGGAACTTGTTGATGAGCCAGACACCCTGTCTCAGGGCGTGTCCACCCCGCCCCACGGGGTTGACCACGACGAGGTATTTTTCCTCTGCCTCCAAAGGTCGACCCCCCCTTTTCCGGCCAATCCGTGGCGTCGGCTTCCAAAGGATACCATAATGAAAAGTGAGGTCCCGCAGTCTGATATCATAAACCAGCGTTCCGGTTACAGAGGTTGAAACATCTTGCACTTTACCGGACCTCATAAATCACACGATGCGCCCCATGACAGCGGCCGCGCCACCGGACCGCCGCCTCGGGCCGCCCGAAGGGGCAGCGCTGGCCGGGGGCTTCTCGCCCTGGCCCTCGTGGCATGCGTCGTCGCCATGCTCATCGTCTCTCTCGCTCCGCCGTGCCGCGCAGCGGAGGGAACGGGGCAACAGGCGTCCGCTGCGAGCGATGCCGGCCCGCTGTACGCGGGGGCCGGCGCAAGGGCGCGGCGGGCGCTGGTCGTGGTCATCGACAGGATAGGCATCGACGACCTCGTGGACACCGGCCTCCCCAGCATAGACAGGCTCACGCGCGAAGGCGGAACGGCCTTGATGAACGTGAGGATCAGGTCCGACCTCTACGGGCTGGGAAGCTATGTCGTCATCGGTGCGGGCGGCAGAGCATTCGCCGGTCCGGACGCCGGGCTCGCTTTCGAATCGGGCGAGCAGCTCGTCCAGGGGGCCAACCTGGAGGTCTCCGCCGGGCGCGTGTACACATCGCGGACCGGCAGGCGGGCACCGCCGGGTTCGGTCGCGAACCTCTACATTGAGGAGATGAAGCAGCTCTCGGACACGCCGATGGCTACCAGCACACCCGGGTTGCTGGGGCAGGCCGCCAGGGACGCCGGGCTCCGGGTCGCCGTGGTGGGAAACGCCGATTCCTCCATTCCCGCGGTCTTCACCGGGGCCGCCAGCCAGGCGCAGCCTGTCGAGCTGGCCCGCGTCTCGCCGCCACCGACGAGATCGTATCCGATGGACTACACCATACACCGCGAGATATCCGGCATCGCGATGGACTCCCAGGGACTCGCTCCCCGGGGGGACGTCTCCTCTGACCTGGTCGCTTACATCCCCGGGAAGTCCCTGCCCACCACCGACTTCGACCGCCTCGTGGTGAGGACCAGGGACGCCCTTGCCTCGAACGAGCTGGTCGTCGTGGACATGGGGCAGACCTCGAGGGTGGACGAGCAGGCCCCCCTCTACCAGGAGCGAAAGCTCGAGCAGTCGCGGAGGGACGCCCTCGCGCGCTGCGACGCCGCCCTCGGCCGCATTCTCCAGTCGGTCGACCTCTCGCGTGACCTGGTCGTCATTTGCACTCCGACCCCTACGCGGAAGATGATCGAGGACGGCGAGCTGCTGACCCCGGTCGTCGCCGCGGGGCCCGGACTCCAGCCCGGCACCCTGCTAACCGCCCCCACTACCCGGCGGCCCGGCCTTGTAACGAACTTCGACATCGCGCCGACGGTCCTCTCTTTCCTGGGCGTGAGCGCGCCGGCCGACATGGAGGGCTCGGTCTTCGAGTCGACAGGGCGCCCCACGAGCCTCCCCGAGATCGCCTCGAGGAGGTCCAGTGTCGTCTACGCGTACGACGCGCGGCCGGCGATGGTCAAGCTTTTCGCCATCTCGGGCATCGTCGTGCTGCTCCTGGCGCTCATCATAAGCCTCGTCCGCAGGGAGCTACTGGAGGGCCACCCGTTCTTCTGGCTGGTGATCGTCATGGCCCTGTTCTCCGGCCCGCTCGTGTACATGCTGGCGCCGCTCATCCCGGTGAGGGCGCTCTACTGGTCGATGCCGATAGCGGTTGTCCTCGAGCTCGCGGCGGGCTCCGTGGCGCTCTTCTTTTTCGTCTTGCTCGGGAGACGGATCTCTCGCGATGCCGAGGGCGCGGGCAGGGAAGGCAACTCGAGCGATAGCCGTTCGCCGGCCTGGGCGGTGCCGCGCGCTTTGTTCGCCCTGGTGTCCGTGACACTGGTCGTCGTCCTGGTCGATCCGTTCATCGGCGCCCCGATGAGCGCCCTGTCTCCTTTCGGCACCAGCGTCGTACTGGGCGCGAGGTACTACGGTATTGGCAACTTATACATGGGTGTCGCGCTCGGCGCCGCGCTACTGGTTGCGTGCCTGTTACCGTCGCTTTTCCCGAGAGCGCTCGGCACCAGGCTCCGCCTTGTCGTGGCGGCCGCCGCGGTGCTCGCCCTGACGGTCGCGATAATAGGCTTCCCGAGGCTCGGGGCCGAGGTCGGGGGCCTCATCACCGGCGTCGTGGCCTCGCTGGTGGTGCTGATGATGCTGGCGGGGTGGAAGATCGGCTGGAAGCACGTCGTCGCGGTCGCGGCGGTGCTCGTCCTCTGTGTGGTGCTCCTACTGCTGGCGGACGTGATTCTGCCCGGCCCGGCCTCCCACGCGGGCAAAGAGGTCAGCAGGATAGGGGGAAAGGGAATATCCGACGCCCTTGCCGTCATCACCCGAAAACTCGAGGCGAACTACAAGCTGACGTTCGCCTCGATCTGGCGACTGTTCCTGCTGATGGGTATCATCTCGGCGCTGGTCTGGAGAAAGACACTCCGGATGTTCTTCGAGGTCGATGAGAGGTACACGGGAATGGGAGCGATGTGGCTGGGCCTTTCGATAGCGATGGTCATCGCGCTGGTGTTCAACGACTCGGGCATCGAGGCGGCCGGCGCGTTGATGGTCTTTTTCATCCTGCCGGCCCTGGCGCTCTGGCTGGGCTTGCGCCGCCCGGTGGGTCCGGAGGAGGTGACGGAGCCGGTTGGCCAGAGCCAGGGAATCTGAAGAAGAGAAGCTGAAAAAGCGCATCGCGAAGGCCGAGAAGAAGGCCATGAAAGTCTCGGGCGTGGACGAAGGCCTCGTCCAGCGCTTCTGGGAACTGGTCAGCATGTTCCCGAAGATATCCGACCCGGGGCTCGAGGCGCGGCTCGAGAGGTTCACGCTCAATGCGACACCCGACCAGTATTTCCGGATGCAGCAGACGCTGCTCAATGCCGGAACCCCCGTCCCGGTGACCGACCTCCGCATCAGGTCCGCCATGGAGGACCTGGAGGGCAAGCAGATAGGGCTGGCCGTCGATGGCGAGTACGAGTCGACCGTCACGCTCGACGCTTTCTGCTTCAAGGTCGAGCGCGGCATCAAGGAGAACATCCCCGTCATATCGGTGGCCTCGAGGAGAGACTACGCGGATGCCATCCTGAGGAGGAAGGACCCCATCAAGATGATACTGACCAGGCGGATAAAGGCGACGCACAAACTCCGTCTGCTTCGGTGGGCGCTGCCGCATCTGGACCTGCTGCGCGAGAAGGGCCTGGTCGAGAACTATCTCTCTTACCAGACGGATGTGGAGACGATCCTGGGTGAGACCCTGGCGGAGATGGGTTACTGAAGGCCTAAGCGGGCGACTCCTGCTCCCGCGCGGGCTCCGGCGGCGGCTGCATCGTCACTACCTCGCGGGGCGGACCGGCGACCGCCTTCTTTGCGGACTTCTTCGCCGCGGACTTCTTTGCCGCGGACTTCTTTGCCGCCGGTTTCCGAGAGACCTTGCCGGTGCGTGCCACTTTCTTCTCGATGGCGCTGACCCTCGTATCGAGGTCCTCGAGATCGGTCCTGGTCACGATGCCGACGTTCTCCAGTACCCGCTGGACGGTCCTGGCGACGACCTGGGAGAACTCGTCTCCCTTCGACACCAGGCCCCTCTTGTCGGCCATCGCCTTTTTCCGGCCTTCAGGCGTCAGGCTCTTGCCCTTCTCGACCAGGCGGTCTGCGGCCTTCTCGACCTCTTCCTGCACCGCGACCAGCGAGCCCACGAGCAGGTAGGGGATGTCGGAGAGTTCCTTTTTGGCCATCAGCTTCCCTCCTGTTCGTCGCGCCGGGCCAGGATCTTTTCGATCTCGTCCATCCTCTTCTCTATCCTGGCGAGGTCGTGGCGCGTGACCAGCCCGGCCGCCGAGAGGATGCCCTTCACCTCGGACCCGATTGCACCGATCAGCTCTTCCTGTCCCTGCTTCCCGCGCGACAGCAGCTCGGCTATGGACTGCTGCTCCCTGTTCCGCATGATCAGCTCGGAGATCGGGGGGCTTTCCTCTCCGGACTCCTGGTCGAGCCTCTTCTTCCCCTTGATCACCAGCGACTCGTAAACCTCCTGGCCGAACTGCTTTACGGTGCCGCCAAGACCGTCCATCAGGAACTGGATCTCCTTGAAGTCCATCTGTCTCACTCCCGCTGACCGCCATGAGACCGGAGCGCTGCGTCTCCGCGTCCCGACGAAAGGTACATTGCGTTTCCACGGTGGAGAAACCTAATCTATTACTCGCCCGTACACGAGTCAATAGCGCCGCGGGCGGACCCGTTCTCGCTCCGGAGCAGTCTAATGTAACAGGGACTACGTCCCGAATACTCTGGTAAGATGTGGGGAAAGGAGGAGGAGATAGATGAGAAAAGCAGTCACGGGATCGCTTGCCTTCCTGCTGATAGCCGCACTGTTCGCCGGGGCTCTCCTCGTTGCTGGCTGCGGCTCCACGACGGCCGAGAAGAGCTCCACCGGGCAGACCGCCTCGGGTGAGCAGAGCGCCAAGGCATTGCTGGCGGCGACCTCGAAGAAGATGCAGTCGGTCAAGACCGCCAGGGCGACGGGCGGTTACAAGATGGACACGACGGCGGGCGGGACCCAGAACATGCAGTTCAAGTACCAGATGGAGATGAACGTCACTAACTCCAATGACCCCCAGATGCACATGGTGACTGAAGGGTCCACCCAGACCGAGATGTACGTGACCGGCGGATATGCCTACGTGAACGTCCCCGGCACCGGCTGGGTGAAGTCTCCCTCCGGGTCCAGCGAGAGCATGTCCGGAACGACCCCGGCGGAGATCACGAAGTTCGCCAACAATGCAGAGAACCTGAGGATCATCTCCCAGGACGCCGTCTCCTACAAGATCGGTTTCACGGTAAGCCGAAAGTACATGGAGCAGGCGCTGAAGCAGCAGCAGGGAGACACCAGCCTCGGACCGGACGTCGAGAAGCTGATTCAGCAGACGATAACCGGCATGAAGATGAGCGCGATCTTCACGGTCAACAAGCGATCGCTGTACACCACCGCCGTGGCGCTGGTGGTGGAGATGAAGAATATGCCAGCGCAGATGAGCGCAGCGGTCGGCGACATCGCGCTCAACATGACGTTGGGGTTCAGCGATTTCAACCAGCCGGTGACGATAACGCTGCCGCCGGAAGCGGCCAATGCCACATTGATGCCCGAGTCTTCGACCTCCACCGGCATACCAAGCCTGCCGGGTCTGGGTTTCTAGCGAACGTAAGTCCAACACACCAGGGCGGGTTTCGACCCGCCCTTTTCTCTTTCGGCACACTTGATGACGACGCTCCCGGCCGGTCCGCGCTGCACGAAGGAGAGGGCGGGCTCAGCGGCGCGAGAGCATCTCCCCGAGGCAGTCCAGAAAATAGTCGACCTCGCCGGTCTGGTTCATGTTGCTGAAGCTCACGCGCAGGGCGCCGGTCCGCAAGGTGCCGATCGTTCGGTGGGCCATCGGAGAGCAGTGCAACCCCGCGCGGCATGAGATGCCGTATCGGCGGTCGAGCGTGTCGGCGGCGCCTGTCGGCGTGATGTCGTCGAAAGTCAGTGCGACAATGCCCACCCGCGCGTCCGGGTCCCCGGGTCCGTGCACCCGCACGCCCCGGAGCCCGCGCAGGCCCTCGATCAGCCGTTCTGTCAGCTCGCGCTCGTGCCCGATGATCTCTTCCAGCCCGGTCCTCACGACGTGATCGACCCCGGCGGCCAGACCCGCGATGCCAGGGGCGTTCAGCGTGCCGCTCTCGCAGGCGTCGGGCATCTCTCGAGGCTGTTCGAGTGAACTCGAATGGCTTCCCGTGCCGCCGTACATCAGCGGACGGACCTCCAACCCATCTCTGACGTAGAGCCCGCCCGTGCCCTGCGGGCCGAACAGCTCCTTGTGTCCGGTAAAGGCGAGCATGTCGATGCCTCCAGACCCCACGTCGAGCGGCCTGCGCCCCGCGGTCTGTGCGGCGTCTACGAGCAGGAGGGCGCCGGAGGAGTGGGCTATCTCGGCCGCATCCTCGACGGGCAGCACGGCTCCGGTCACGTTGGATGCATGGTTGATGACGACAAGCGCGGTCCGGGGCAGCATCGAAGCGGAGATGGCGCCCGGGTCGAGACTGCCGTCCGAACGGCATTGCGCGACGGAATATTCGACCCCTATATCCCGCAAGGCCTCGAGCGGTCTCATAACCGAGTTGTGCTCGACTGAGGAAGTGACCACATGGTCGCCGGGCTTTAGAGCCCCCCTTATGGCGATGTTGATGGCTTCCGTGGCGTTCTTGGTGAAGGCCAGGCGGAGCGGGTCGCTCGCGCCGATGAGGTCGGCAAGGGCGGCCCTCGCCGAGAAGACCATGCGGCCTGTATCGAGGGCGCGCCGATGGCCCGAGCGGCCGGCGCTGCCACCCACCTCCCGCATGAACCGATCCACCTCGAGGTAGACCGACTCCGGCTTCGGATAAGTCGTAGCCGCGTTGTCGAAATATACCGACCCTGAGCCTTCCTCCATCCGCGGACCTGCCCTCGTGAGGAACGATGTCGCTCGAGCGCGACGGACCAGGACTTTAGCCTAAACGAGCGATGTGACTTGCGCCAGCGCGTGCGGCGCTCGGATGTCGACCGAACGTTGACTTACTCCTCGACACCCTCCACGCAGTAGTAGTTACGCGAAAGCAAGTAGTCGGCCCAGACCGGGCACCCGGGGCAGATGCATGTTACCCGGTTCACCTGCTGCGGGCTCTTCCCCCGACCGCAGTAGAGCCAGGGCTCGTCCCCTGGGTAGCTCGGGCAGGTGCTGCAGATACACCTGGCGCTTATCTCGTCGCTCACAGGCACCTTCATCGTCTGCTCCTTTCGGGATGAAATACATCGGGTCTGTCTCGGGTCGGCACCGCGCAGGCAGAACACGGCACGGGTTTCTTTCTCCGGAGCAAGGAGGCATCCTGCACGGATGACGGGGCCTGGCGCCCTGTCGTCAGACGCGGTCGTAGGCGATGTCGAAAGGTCGCTCGCCGGTCAGGAAACGGTCGAGGTCCTCCCCGTTGTATAGCTTTATTATGACCCTGCGGACCTTGCCGCTGACCTGGTCTATCAGGGACTTGGTCATCTCCTCGTCGTATAGCTCGGCGAGGTCGAAGGGCCTGCCTATGCGCACGTGGACCCTCCTGTAGTAGATCCACTGGACTCCCTGGCGGAAGTCCGGGTGGTCGAAGAACGGCTTAATCATGGAGTAGGGCACCTTGGGAAGGTTCCTCTCTCCGAGGCCGATCACGGCGACCGGGATTATCGGGACCCTGGCCCTCAGCGCAACCCTCGCGAACCCCGTCCTGAACGTCTGTATCCTGGACACCCGGTGTGGATGGGCCAGGGTGTGCACGCCCTCCGGGAAAACCCCGACCAGCTCGCCGTCCTCGAGCAGCTTGACGGCCGTCTCGAGGTCTTGCTTGCTCTTCTCACCGCCGAAGACGTTCAGTGGGATGACGCCCCAGGCCTTGAAGATAGGTCCCACCAGCGGGACACTGAACGCGAACGACCCCGCGGCGAAGTTGATCTGCCGTTCGACGCACATGCCGATCGAGAGCGGGTCCATGAGCGAGCGGTGGTTGGACACGATGAGGGCTCCGCCCTCGGCGGGCACGTTCTCGAGGCCTTCGCATTTGAGCCGCACCATCCTGGAGACGACGGGCCCTACCACTAGCTGGCTCGCGTGGTAAAGGAGCACCTGGTATACGTTCACGGGAGCCTCCGGAGCGTCGCCTTCCCCGCCGGCTTAGGCGCTGGGCGGGAGAACGCGAGTCGTCGTGGCCCTGGGCCTGCGGGTCGCGTCCATCCTGCGGGCCCCCATCAACTGCACGCCGCCCTGCATGAACTGCCTTCGCATCGGTATCTCGTACGCCATCTGGATGGTGACCTGCTCGAGCACCCTGTTTCGCGACAACCTGTTGAGCACGGCGATTATGTCCTCGGGGTCGAGCGAGTCGAGGACCTTTTCGATGAGGTCCGTCAGCTCGTCCATGGCGCCGGCGACCACAGCCGGGTCGATCCCGTGGATCAGCTCCTTCATCCACTCGCCGACGTTGTTGAGGGTCCCCGCCAGCACCATCGGGTCTATCTCGCGTGTGACCTCCGCGAGCCACCCGTTGTTCGAGTTCACGCCCGCAGCGATCACGGCCGGGTCGATCCTGACCAGCAGGTCGGACAGCCACGCGGCGTTCCTGTTGGTGACGCCCGCCAGGACCTCCGGTGAGAGCTTCTCCGTGAGGCTCGCCACGAACTCGGGGTTCTCGTTCACGGCCCTCGCGACCACCTGCGGGTCGAGCGCCCTCACCAGGCCGACCACGAAGCCCGGGGTGTCGTATATGACCTCCGCGATGACCTCCGGCGAGAGGGCCTCGATCATCTTCATCAGGAACGCGGGGCTCATGTTGAGGGCTTCGGCTATGGGAGTGGGGTCGATCTCGTTCAGGTAGTCGACCAGCATCTCGGTCTTGCCGTCGAGAGCCCCCGCGATGACCGCCGGGTCCACCTCGTCCATCACCCTGGAGAGGAAGTCGGGGTTGTTGTTGATGGCCTCGGCGACGACCCTCGGGGAGAGGGACGCGAGCGTCCCGGTCAGGAGCTTCCCGTAACCTATTACGGTACCGGCGACCTTGCCGATCATCTCAAGTATCATGATGCCCACCTCGCCGTCGGATGTCGCTGCCGTCGATTTCCCTTATGGTCAACTGCGGCCCTCCGGCGCTTCCCCGCGGGGCAAGCCCGGTGGACGGCCGCAGCGGTGGCTATTCCTCCATACCTATCGAGACGTGGCCGCCTCCCCTGGCGTGCCAGTACATCGCGCGCTCCGCCATCACCGGCGTGGCGGATATGACCTTTATGGAGACATCGCGGTTGGGGATATCTTCGTTGACGTGGACGGTGACCCTGCTCCGCGCCGGAACCAGGCGAGGCGGTCCGGCGACCGCGCCGGAGTTGGTCATGTATATGACCGAGACCTCGGCAGGCTCGTCGGCCGGGTTCTGGATACAGAGGTAGGTGTCGAAGCCCCACGCGGTCGAGCCCTCAGCGAGGAAGATGTCTTTCGCCGGCGCGGTCATGCCGATGGTGTCCGAGCCGGCCTTTCCGGTCCCGTTGTCCCAGTACATCGCCCGCTCCGCGATGATCTCCCGGTCGCTCGACACCGCGATCGAGGTGTCCATGTTATCGACCCGCTCGTTGACCAGTATGGTCCTGCGAGACCTCGCGGGCATGGTGAACACGGGCTCGTCCACCGGGCCCTCCGAGGTCAGGTACGAGACGTGCACGGTCGCGGCGTGGTCATCGGGGTTCTGCAGCAACAGCCAGGTCTGGAAGCCCCACGCGGTGGAGCCCTCGGCAAGGAACCACTTCTTGCTGCCTTCGGTCACGCCAATCGAGTCGTGGCCGCCGCGCAGGTTGTCCCAGTACATCGCGCGTTCGCAAGTCACCGGCAGGGTGCTCTCGACCAGGGTCGAGACGTCGCACATCCCCACGTCCTTCAGCACCTGCACGCTCGCGCGCTGCCCGGCCCCGAGGCTGAAGGGGGCCTTCTCGACCACGCCGTTGGACGTCATGTAGGTCATGTTGATGGTGGCCGGGACGAGCTGCGGGTTCTCGATCAGGACCCAGGTGTCGAATGTGTTCAGCGTGCTCCCCTCGGCGAGGTACCACGTGGCCGCGGGCTCCGTCACCCCAATGGAGTCCGTGCCCTCGATGCGGTTGTTCCAGTAGACCGCCCTCTCGCAGACTATCGGCCTGTCGGAGGTAAGCGCGGTCGAGACGTCGACGTTCGGGATGTCGTCGTTGACGCGAAGCGTCACCCTCGACGACGGCGGCACTGTCACCGGCACCACTCGCGGTATCGGGCCGAACTGCTGGGTGTTGTACACGACGTTGACGGTGGCGGTCACGTCGCCGGGGTTTTCGATGAGGATGAACGTCTCGTATCCCCAGGCCGTGGAACCTTCCGTCATGTACCAGGTCTGCGACGCCGGTGGGAGGGGGGTCTCCATCACAGTGAAGGTCACCAGGTTGCTCTGCGAACTGCCTACCGTAACGGCGACGGGCCCTGTGGCCGCGCCCTCGGGCACCGTGACCGCGATGAACGTGTCCTGCCAGGTTATCGGCGTTGCCTCGACGCCGTTGAAGGTGACCTTACTGGTCGCGGCCGCCGCCCCGAAGCCCTGCCCGGTTATCACCACCGGCGTCCCGACCGGGCCCCTCGCGGGCAGCACCGTCGTGATGCTCGGCGCCGCCGCCGCAGCGGGCGCCGCAATCGCGAGCACGGCCGCCAGCGACAGGGCAACCGCCGCCGCGACGCTCGCCGCACGGGTCGCCCTTCGCCCTGACTTCACCGACGAGCCCCGCCTGAGATGTTCTGCCATCTTTGACGCTCCTTGTTCAATCTCCCTGATACATGCTGTCTATCTGGGCGTAGAAGGCCTCCGCCACCTTCTTTCGCTCGGGCGCGAACACCGCGACCCTTTCACCCGGCTGGGCCCCGAGCTCACAACTCCTTTGCCACACCGCCGGGCGTGAGATGCGGCGCCGGGGGCAGTCGCCGTGCAGGAGGTCGGAAACCAACCGTTTTCAGCCCCCGCCACTGCCGGTTTATTCGCATATTATATACAGTCAGGAGCTCCTACATATACAATGGACTTCGCTTTTTACGGGTGATTAGAGGTACGAGGAGGTGCTTAGAAGATGACCCACGCTAATGATCGATTGTTCGATCATAAACTGGCAAGGGAGTGGAAGCTCAAGAAGTCTCGCGCTCTCATCGACAAGCGGATGACCCTTTCGGACGCCGTCGAAAAGTACGTCGATGACGGTGACTCCATAGTGGAGACCGGGTTCGCGTACGCGAGAGGTCCGCTCGGCGCTTACTGGGAGATCGGAAGGCAGAAGAAGCAGGACCTGGTCGGCATCTTTACACCGGGCGGGCTCAACAATCTGTGGCACGACTTCGGGGGCATCGAGGGGGCCCACGTCGCCTACGTGGGAGTCGAGATGAGGGGCCTCATCTCGCCGTTCCGACGCGGGGTCGAGGCGGGGACCCTCAAGGTTTTCTCCGAGTGGAGCCACGGCGCCCTGGCGCTGGCGCTGCGCGCGGCCGAGCAGGGGGTGAACTTCGTCGCATCCAAGAGCATGCTCGGGACGAACATCCCTGACAACAACCCGTACGTGAAGATCACCGAGGACCCGTTCACCGGCGAGCCGGTGTGCCTGGTCCCGGCGATGTACCCGGACGTGGCGATATTCCACGTCCACCACGCCGACGTCCACGGCAACAGCCGCATCTGGGGACTCACGGTCAACGACACCGCCATCGCCGTGGCGGCCAAGAAGATCATCGTCACATGCGAGCGCGTCGTGGACACGGACGACATCCGCGCGAACCCGTACCAGGTGATCATCCCGTGGTACTGCGTGGACGCGGTGGTCGAGGCGCCCTACGGCGCGTGGCCGGGTGACATGCCGGGGATGTACTACTTCGACAGGCGTTTCCAGGAGCGTGTGGTGCGCATCGACTGGAAGACCGCCGAGGGCACCAGGGACTGGGTCGAGAAGTTCATCTACGGCACCAGGAACGTGTACGAGATGATGTCCCTCGCGGCCGAGGCGGAGGGCATGCACGTGCTCGACTACGTCAAGAGCCTCGAGGAGCTGGCGTGCGCGGCCGCCTACCAGAACCTCGGGGTATGGGGCACAGGGGCGGATATCGACTGGACCTACGAAGAAGTCGCCAAGCGCGGAGTCTAAAAGGAGGGGAAGAGAATGACCGACGATACGCAATACTCACCGAGAGAGCTGCTGTGCTGCGTGGCGGCGAGGCTGATAAACGACGGCGAAAGCCTCTTCGTGGGAACCGGGCTTCCCCTCGTGGGGGCGCTTCTCGCCCACAAGCTGAACGCTCCGCAGATGATGGCGATATACGAGGGAGGCTCCATCGGCCCCGAGCCCAAGGTCCTTCCGTGGTCGGTGGCCGACCCGCTGACCTTCTACAAGGCGCCCGTCATCCTGTCGATGTCATCGGTGTTCGGGCACGCCCGCGCCGGCTACGCCGACGTGGGGTTCCTGGGTGGCGCCCAGATAGACATGTACGGGAACATCAACGCCACGACCATCGGCGACTACGACAAGCCCAAGGTAAGGCTGACCGGCTCTGGTGGTGCAAACGACATCGCCTCTTTCTGCGAGAGGCTCATCTTCATGGGGCTGCACCTTCCCGAGCGCTTCCCGGAGAAGGTCGATTACATCACCACTCCGGGCTACCTCGGCGGCAAGGGCGAGCGGGAGAAGGTGGGGCTGATCGGCGGCGGCCCGTGGAGGGTCATCTCGCACCTGGGCCTGATGGGGTTCGACGAGGAGACCTGCCGCATGAAGCTCATCTCTTATCACCCGGGAGTGACGCCAGAGGTGGTACAGCAGTTCACCGGGTTCGAGCTCCTTGTCCCGGACGACGTCGTTGAGACGCCCAGGCCGAGCGCGGAGGAGCTCCGCGTCCTCAGGGAGGAAGTGGACCCGAACCATATCTTCGTCTTCTAGAAACGCCGCGGCGGAACGGTTTTCAGCGCACCCCGCCTCATTCTCAGGGCGGGGTGCTCGCGTTGCGCTCCATCAAAGGTCGGGGCGGGGCGCTGTGCTAGGATAGACGCACCGCGCTCGAGCATTGTTGAAGGACGGCCCGTGGATATCTCCTCGGAACTCAAGAAAAAGACCGGCAAGGCGATAGAAGAGACCGCGCGTCTGGAGCCGATGCGCGCCGCATTCCGCTCGGTGATCGAGAAGCAGGAGCTCTGCCGTCAGCGCATCCCGGACCTCGCGGAAAGGTGCGAGAAGCTGAAGCGTGCCCGCGAGACCCAGGCCGGCGACCCCTCGCTGCTGGACATGGCCGTGGCGAACCTGGAGGCGAACGGTTTCCGGGTGAGGCGGGCGGCCGACTCGGCCGAGGCGGTCGCGGCCGTCCTTGAGGAGCTCGGTGACGAGAGGCTCCTGGTCAAATCGAAGTCAAACCTGTCCAAGGAGATCGGACTCACCCACGCGCTCGGCGATGCCGGCGTCGAGGTGATCGAGACCGACATCGGGGACCGCATCATCCAGCTCTCAGGCGAGCCGACCGTGCACCCGACCGGCCCGTGCGCGCAGCTCACGCGGTTCGAGATCGCACGGGCGCTCTCGGAGCACCTCGGGCGGGCGATCGAGCCCGAGCCCTCGGAGCTCATCGAGGCGGTCCGCTCGGACCTGGTCCCCCGCATCGAGAAGGCGCGCGTCGGTCTCACGGGAGTGAACGCGCTGGCCGCCGCGGAGGGCGCGGTCATGGTGATGCACAACGAGGGCAACATCGACCTCGTCAGCCAGAGGACCGGCAAGCTGATCCTCCTGGCGGCGCCCGAGAAGGTCTACCCGGACCTCGAGGAGGCCTTGAACCTGGCGAAGGTCGAGCCCTTCTACGCGACCGGACAGCCGCTGACCTCGTTCATCCGGATCGTCTCCGGCCTCAGCAAGACCGCCGACATAGAGAAGGAGCTCTACTCCGGGGTGCACGGGCCGGCTGAGCTTGTCGTGATAATCATCGACAACGGCAGGAGCGAGCTCGCGGCCGATCCCGACCTGCGCCCCGTGCTGGAGTGCATCGGGTGCGGCTCGTGCCTGCTCGAGTGCCCCGTTTACGACATCGTCGGCCCGGAGTACGGCTCCCCCGGGCACCTTGGCGGAATAGGGGTCTGCGCCGAGTCCCGCATCGAGGGGCTCGAGACGTCCCTCGCGTCGGGCCTGCCCTGGTGTCTCACCTGCGGGAACTGCGTGGAGAGGTGCCCGCTGGCGATCGACGTGCCCCGGGCCGCGGAGAAGCTCCGCCGCGAAGCCACGGCCCGCGGGCTGCTCCCCCTCGAGGAGCACCGGGCGCTTGTGTCCAGCGTGCGCAACTACTCGAACCCGTGGATGCAGCCGCGCCACAACCGCAGCCGCTGGGCGAAGGGGCTCGATATCGAAAGCCCGCGGCAGACATCCACCATCTTCTTCGCGGGGTGCTCGCTCTCGCTGGTCACCCGTGAGACCGCGGTCGCGGCGGTGAAGGTGCTTCGGGCGCTGGGGATCGATCCCCTGTATCTCGGCCGTGAGGAGAGCTGCTGCGGGAGCCCCCTCCTGCGGCTGGGCGAGGAGGAGCTCTTCCTCGAGCTGGCCCGCGCCAACTTGAAGCGCTTCAGCGTGCCCGGGGTGACCGAAATCGTGACCGTATGCCCGGGCTGCCTCAAGGCCCTCCGCGAATACCGCGACTACTTCCCGACCTTCGACCTCAGGGTGCGGCACATCTCCGAGGTCCTCTCCGACGCCGTCGAGGCCGGGACGCTCCAGATGAAGCTGCCCAGGCCCCGTCTCGTCACCTGGCACGATCCGTGCCACCTCGGCAGGGGCTGCGGGATATACGACGAGCCGAGGCGCGTGCTGTCCGCGATCGAGGACCTCGAGCTGGTCGAGATGCGGCGCAGCCGCGAATACTCGGCGTGCTGCGGGGCCGGCGGAGGCGTCAAGACGGCGTTCCCGGAGCTCGCGCTGGCTATCGCCGGGAAGCGTTGCGCGATGGCCGAAGCCGAAGGCGCCGGCGCCATAGTAACATCGTGCCCCTGGTGCGAGAGCAACCTCTCGGACGCGATGGATGGCGCTGGATACCGGGTCCCGGTGTGGGACCTCGTGACGCTGGTCGCGGAATGCCTGGAACCTTGACGCCGACCTGTGAAGCCGGTCTGCTACGGGGTCCGTTGCCCTTCGAAAGCGGTGCTCAGGTCTTGTGTATCAGTAGTGACTGGCCGGTCGCGCATCCGTTGATGGCCGCGACCGCGGGGCATTTCGCCTGCAGCAGGAAGAACACGTCACGGTCGCACGCCTCGAGAGTCTCCCAGTTGCCCTGTCCCTTGGAAATGACCACGTCTGCCGCCGAGAACGCCTGAAGGAAGGGCTCGGTCGTCCTCGCAAGGAGCGTCCCGGGCATCTCCATCCCGGTCGGCATGACCTCGCAGAGCCTGTGCAGCCCGAGCTGGCGGGCCTCGACCTCCGTGACGTCGTTGATGATGGGTCCGCCCCTGACGGCCAGGGTGACCCGGGCGCCCCAGCGCTCGAGGATGGTCTCAATCAGGACCTGGTCGAAAACGATCTCGCCGCAGTTGTCGGCCACCACGAGGATGGTGCCCGCGCCCTGGATACGCTCCCTCAACGCCGGGTAATCAACCAGGCCCTCTTCGTCGCCCACGGCATCGATGACCGTGCGCGTCAGGTCGAACGATTCCTGCGCGCCGGTGTCGACCGCGTTGCCGGCTATGGACAACCTCACCGCCATCAGCAGCGGGTCGGGCGCCTTCGCCACGGTTTCGCGCATCCAGGGCAGCAGGCCCGTCACGACCTCGTTCTGCTTTCTCTTCTGCTCGCGAAAAGGGTCCGGGTTCCCCGAGTACTCGCGCACCATCCGGTAAACGTCTTCGCCGACCTCGGGCGGGGTTTCCTCACCGGTCACTCGCGTCAGTATCGAGGCGGTCGCGAGCAGGCACCGGTGATGAAAAGCCTCGTCGCCCGTGACGAGCCGGGCGGCCGAGAGCGCCTGCCTCATCGCGCACGCGTAACATTCGGGAAGCAGCTTCATGTCTCTCAGTCCATCGTGTGCGATGTCTCGGGGCTGAAGCGCGGCCGAGCCGCGACGTTTCGCCTCACTCCTGGTCGATGCCGGCGGGTGCCCCCCTGACCGAGGTACCCTTCAGGAACCTCCTGGCCGACTTCAACATCTGTTCGATGTCGTCGTCCGTGAAAGGCCTCAGGCCGGAATACCTGGGATCCAGCGTCGATCTCGGGCTGAAGCGCTGGATATAATAGCGCTCCTCCCCGGCCTCCGCGAGCGCCTGGGCGATCTGCCCGACCTCGGTCGGGCCGTGCAGCATCGGCACAACCGTGGTCCTGAACTCGCGCTCGACCCCGAACCGGCCCAACAGCTCGACGCTCCTGTTCACCGACTCCACCAGGTCCGCCTGGCCTGTGCCCGTCGCGACCCTGTAAGCGGCCGCTTCGAGCGGCGCCTTCAGGTCCATCGCCACGTAATCGACCAGCTTGCCGGACAACAGGCGCTCGAGCATCTCCGGGAGGCTGCCGTTGGTGTCCAACTTGACCTCGAGACCCAGATCCTTGAGGCTCGCGCAGAATTGCGGGAGGTCGGCGTGGAGGCACGGTTCGCCGCCCGTCACGCACACGCCGTCGATCCAGCCTTTGCGCTCCAGGATGAAGTCGGCGAACTCGCCGAAGGGCACGGTCTGCAGGCGCTCCGGGTGGAGCACCAGGTCCGGGTTCTGGCAGAACGGGCACCGGAAGTTGCATCTTGGCAGGAAGATGGTGGTGGCGAGCATCCCCTCCCAGTCGAGCATGGTGTTAGGGATGAAGCCTTTTATCTCCAGCGCTGTCACCTACAGCAGCTTCTCAGAGTTGGGCTTCGAGGTGCTGCGTTATTACTTCCTGGGGTGAGACCCCGACCATGGTGTCGACCTGAGACCCGCCCTTGAACATGATGAGTGTAGGGATGGCCGTCACGCTGAACTTCGCCGCGATCGTAGGATTCTCGTCGACGTTACATCGCGCGATCACCGCTCGTCCCTCGAACTCACCGGCAAGTCCCTCGATTATCGGGTGCATCATGCGGCATGGGCCGCACCACGGGGCCCAGAAATCGACCAGGGCCGGTTTCTCCGCGCCGGTGATCTCGGTTTCGAAGTTCTGCTCGTTTACTTCCAGCACGTCTGCCATGTCGCCTCCCGCAAGCTTCCTTGAGGTAACTCAGGGCTCAGGTGTTAATATTGGCGCCTCCGGCGCTAATCCCTTTTTTTGGACTTGAGTCCGGCTCAAGAAAGGCTTCTCCGCGGCACGTCTATATCATCTTGATGGCTCGCTCCGTGCACGCGGCTTCGCATTCGCCGCATCTCTTGCACTTCTCGAGGTCGATCATGGGGCATCGGTCGGCCTTGCCGGGCTCATCCGCCGACTCAGCGGCGACCTCCATCGCGGCCTGCTTGCAGAGCCTGGCGGCCTTGCAATCGAGCTCGCGCGCGCACTTTTTCGTATCGATCCACGGCATCTTCAGCTGCATCCTAACCCCTCGGGGTCACACCCCTTTGCGCGCTGTCGCGCGATACTTCCACACCGACGAACGGTTGCGAAACGAGCGGGAGGGTCCATCCCCGGATCAGAACATCATCCCCTGCGACACGTGGCCGCCGCCTCGCGAATTCCAGTACATCGAACGCTCCGCGACCAGCGGCAGGTCGGAGAACACATAGGTCGACACGTCGGTGCCGGGAACGTCCTCGTTCACGTGCACCGAGACGCGGCTGTCCGGCGCGAGCGTGAACCAGCCTCGCGTCCGAGGCCCGGTCGGGGTCATGTACTGTATGCCGACTTCGGCCGGCTCAGGGTTCGGGTTCTCGACGAGTACCCACTCGTCAAAGCCCCAGTCGGTCGAGCCCTCCGCCAGGAAGCAGTTCCGTCTCGGTTGGGGCACCCCTATCGCGTCGTGCCCCGCCTTGCCCGTGCCGTTGTCCCAGTACATGGCCCTTTCCGCGATGACGCCCACGTCGGCCGATACCTTGACGGATACGTCCTCACCCGGCAGGGCGCCGTTCACGTGTACCGTCGCGCGGGTGCCCGCGGGAAGTGTCATGGCCGGCTGAGTGACAGCGCCAACCGGAGTGAGGTACGTAAGCCCGACTACCGCATCGCCGGTCCCCGGGTTCTCGATGAGCACGTACTCGTCGAAGCCCCAGCCGGTAGAGCCTTCGGCGAGGTACCAGTCCCGCGCGGGCCCGGTGACCCCGATCGAATCGTGGCCGCCCCTCCTGTTGTCCCAGTACACCGAGCGCTCGGCCACCACCCGCCTGTCGGACACGACCTCGATGCTCGCGTCGCTGGAGGGCAGGTCGTCGGCCACGTTGATGGTCTCTCGCGAGTTCGCCGGAACGTTGAGCGGATCTCTGGGAACCGGTCCCGCCGGCGTCATGTATGTCACTTTGACAGTGGCGTCCTGCCCCGTCGGGTTCTGGACCAGCAGGAACGTGTCGAAGCCGTAAGCGGTGGTGCCCTCGGCGAAGTACCATGTATAGGACGGCGACTGCACGCCTATCGAGTCGGTGCCTTCCGCCCTGTTCCCCCAGTACATCGACCTCTCGCACACCACGTCCCTATCCGATTCCACCTTCGCTGATACGTCCGTCCCGGGGAGCACGTCGTTGACTCTGACGGTCACCCGGCTTCTTGTCGGCACCGACACCGGGTAGGGGCGACTCGCCCCCGCCGGGGTCATGAAGGTGATGCGCGCGTTCGCGGTCGCGTCGCCGGGGTTCTGGATGAGGATGAACTCCTCGAAACCGTGGTCTGTCGAACCCTCCGCCAGGAACCACGTCCGGCTGTCGGGGGAGTCGACGACGAAGGCGCCCTCACGCTCACCCGACCTTCCGACACGGTCCTCGGCCGCGAGGTCCCACATCCCGGGCTGGACGCCGGCCAGGTCGAGGTCGCAAGTGACCCTCGTCGAGCCGGTGACCTCCACTCCCGTCGCCACCACCTCTTTCTCGCCGCCCCGGTCGATGCTGACCCGCATCGGCGAGGAGAAGTTGCTGCCGCTGATGACAACGTGCTCGACCGCGGTGCCCGCGCGGGCGTGGTCCGGGGTCACCGACGACACGACCGGCGAAACGCTGTGCTTCGCGTTAACCGCCTTCGCCGCGTCCACCAGCCCGAACCCGAACTGCTTGTCCCG
>Ga0209747_1000417_pt1 | contig 23287 bp, 14 predicted proteins | sample BarGraNGADG00311_FD_184498 | JGI IMG/M metagenome (GOLD analysis project Ga0209747, IMG submission 184498) | Arctic peat soil microbial communities from Barrow, Alaska - Barrow Graham LP Ref core NGADG0011-311 (SPAdes) (version 2) | ecosystem: Environmental > Terrestrial > Soil > Wetlands > Peat...
CAATCACCGGAGCAATTTCACTGAATCCGGATGTATTGAAAGACATCCTCTTAACTTTAAAAATTGAGGGTTGCTGAGCTCCCAATTTTGTCGGAACAAAAAGAACAATTAAAACAACTGTTATGATATATAATATTCTTTTTATCATAAGCTAAAAATACCTCGGATTAGCGGCACTTACTTTATACCCGAATTCGTATCTTATTATAATTTCTGTTGATCCTTTTGAATAAGCCTTCATATTCCCAACCGGATAATCATATGAGAAACCTATCATTAACTGAGGTGTTGGCTGTATCTGAAGGATTCCAACAGCTACCTTTTCTGTTGTTCTCCACGAGCCCCCTATCCATATCAGATCAGCCAGAATGAAATTGCCGTTAATGTCAAACTGATTAATCTTTTTTGCATTTTTAAGAGAGTAATCCATCAGCATAGAAGGCTTAAATTTTAAAAACGGCGAAATCGTAATAAGTCCTCCTGCTGAAAAGATAATGTCATATTCACTAAACTTATGATAAGCCTGAACGCCGCCTGTTCCTGTTTTTTTATAACTAAGGAAAGAAGGAACTGAAACCCCTGCAAATAACTTATTGCTGTAATAATATAGTCCGGCACCTACATTCGGAAGGATATAAGGTTTATTAATTGAGGAAAAAACCGGATCAGGTGGAGCATCATCTTTAGCTGTAAGGAGAATACCTGTGTAATCTGTATTAGAGAAGTCGGCTCCTCCTTTAAGTCCAAATGAGAGTTTACCTTTTGCAACTCTTATATTATAAGCATAACTGGCATATATACTTGTCGATTTTGTAAATCCAAATTGCATGAATTGAGCCAGAATACCAAGAGACACTTTATCATTTTTCATTGGGGTATGAAGCGAAACAGACTGTATAACCGGAGATCCATTAGTCCCAATCCACTGCATTCTGTAAGATAATAAAGCGCTCAATGCTCCACGTGTGCCGGTATAAGCAGGATTAATTATCAACCCATTCTGAAGATACTGACTATAAATCGGATATCCGAGACTAATTGATCCAGAGTCAGGTACTGCCTGACCCGGAACCCCATTAAGTCTAAACAGGAATAAAAAGACAAATATCAGCCTAAGCTTATTTATCCTGTTTATATCATAAAACTTTCTTTTCAAAACTTCGCTCTTTTAATACCTTTTAAGAATAGTGAAACCGCTCTCTTTGTGTACCTGTCCGTTACCACTATTACCTGCTGATATCAATTTCAGCATATAATAATAGGTAGCCTCTGGCAAGTCATCCCCTTTTGTGTTTTTTCCATCCCAATCCGTCCATTCCTGTCCATTAATATTGGATGTTGAAAATACTTCAACGCCTGCACTGTTAACGATCTTCAATTCTGCAATCTGGTTTGGCAAATCCAAACCCGTAATAATAAACTTATCATTAATACCATCATTGTTCGGAGAAAAGCCTTCAGGAATAAAAATATCTAAAACTTTAACCTCAAGAATATCTTCTCCTATGCATTTCCCATTTGTAACTTTCCAGAGAAATTTATTAATGCTCGGAGCCGGTAGCAGGTCCTTTATAACTGTCATATTATTAAAATAATCATCAAAAGTGCCGGAACCTTCAACCACCGACCACTCTCCGGTCCCCACCTGAACAGCAGCTGCTGCTGTATGAAAAATATTATCAAATGAATACAGAGTAGTATCGCCACCGGCATAAACCGGAGTCGGCAGGAGGTCCACTTTTATATTTACAGCTGTTGAAGTATCTGAACCACAATTATTTTTTCCCGAATAAACTATTCTCCTGTATTTAGCACCTGACATCAGAACAGGCGGTTTAAAATCTGCCGAATCTCCTTTTACTAATCCCGGGATGTCCTGCCAGAAATGGAGAGATGTACTGTCCTGCCAAGTAAACCGGTATCTGCCATCGCCACCGGATAGTGTTGCTCCCTTAAGTTGTAAAGGTCTTTTTCCTATACAAACCGATTGACTTTGTGAAATATCGAAGTTTAATATTTTAGGAAGAACCGTAATTTTCAGATTATTGCTCTGGTATGTAGATCTGGGAGCCATTGCAGGTGAGCTTACGTCTCTTCTGAACCAGAATGGCTGGGCAAGATTCCCCGGAGAGAGATTAATAAGATTACTCCCGGTAATTTCAATCCATTCACTTTTTAAAGGTCCTCCTGTAAGAGATTTATACCATTTATAAGAATAATCACCGGTGACTCCGCTTCCCCCGGAAGGAATTGAGCCGTTAAATTGTCCCGGATCCTGACCTACATAAATAGTGTCCAGGGCAATATTAGAAAGCGATATGGTGTTGGTTATCGGGGCATCAACAATTATTTTAACTGAATTACTTATATCGGTACAAGCAGATGAAGATACAATTCTTTTGAAGGACATGGCCCGTTTCAGATTTGGAGGCAGGTAATCGGGTAGAGTTACAGAATTCGGACCCGGCGCTAAAGGATAGTTTATAGTATCTTTTACCCAGGAATATGTGTAAATTCCGCTTCCTCCGGCAATAACACCGGAATTCTGCTCAAGTTTCACAGGGATGCTGTCGTATCCAATTGTCTGATCCGTTTTAATAACATTATTTACTATAACCGGGTAATCTCTCAGGAGAATAGTTTTGGTAGTATCGACGCAAGCATCATGTTTTCCCGAATATACAATTCGTCTGAAATTATACACATTTGCCGGCACATTTTGAGGAAGTTCCAGCGGATTGTAACCTGCTGCATTGCTGACCCCCGGAGCAGTAACCCATCCGGCACCATTTATATTGCTTATCCATCTGAACCTATATAAATTATCTCCACCCCCGAGTGCAAGGGATGTCAGAGTAGTTGAAGCTGAAAGATCGATGAACGAGGAACCGAAACAAATATCCTGAGCGGGAGTAAGTATTCTGTTATTCCTTATAGTATCGAGAACAGTAATTTTCACAATAGCTGTTGAATCGACGCATCTTCCGGATGTTACAATACGCTTATACCAGGATGTAAACTTAAGTGCAGGCGGCGGAGTATATCCCTCTGTAGTGTAGGTATTTACGGGCAAACTAAATATAAGACTGTCCGGCGGGAACATACTTACCTTCCACCTGAATGAGTATATACCGTTACCGTCAGCTAATGCCAGCTTAGAGGTGAAAGCCAGGGGATTCTGCGCATAACAGATTGTATCCGGGTTAACGACAATATTATTTTTAATGAAAGGCTGAACAATAATTTTCACTGGTTTACTTACGTCGGTCAAAGCATCCGGTAATGAAGAATCGGTTATCGTTCTCCTAAAGTAAACAGTAGCCGTTTCAGGAACTGTTGGAGTATAATTGGTGGGGTCGGTATCATTGATAAGAGGTGTCCATGGACCAACTTCATTATAACTTTTCTGCCAGAGATAAGTATACGGACCAGTACCGCCAACAGGTTTTGAGCCGGTTATCTTCTGGGGCATCATATTTGAGCAAATAGAATCTGTCTGATCGCCGGTTACGGATGATCTGATAATATTGAACAGAAAACCGTTGAGAACAGCTGCAAAGTCGGTGAGACTTTCTCCATCAGCCCCATCTACAGACGAACGGGGTCCCGTCCTTGCCCCCTTCAAACCTTTTAAAACTGTTCTGTTTACGGTTCCGGGAATTGAAATATTGCTGATTTTTATCAAACCGGCACCACCACCTCCTCCTGAGCCAAAGGTTCCTGAATTATCTCCTCCATTTCCTCCGTTTGAAGAAATTGTAAGCGAAGATGGGGCAAAATTCTCAAGGTATAAGGCAACAGAACCTCCTCCTCCACCACCTCCGGAACCAGCATTATTGAACGCCTTTACAGCAGATTCTCCATTTGCAAGAATGCTCTTTCCGTTACCATTTAACTCACCACAGACAAGTATAACTATTCCGCCACCTTTTCCACCTGGTGAAGGGGTAGCTCCATCATTAAAATATGTAGACGAACCGCCACCGCCACCCATAAAAATACCACCATCAACAGCAGTAAATTTAATTTTCCATCCTCCATTCGCACCTGGAGAATATAAAGTACAGGTTGTCATTTCAATATCCCCTTTACCTCCGTATCCGTAGTTACCACCGCCTCCTCCTCCGGAAAATCTTCCATTTCCCGAACCTCCGCCCGTAAAGGATGGCCCTTTACCCTTTGAATAATTGGGATAAATCTGAAGATAAGGAGAAGATCCTAAAGTTCCACGGGTAGCAGGACTTTCTCCTTTAAAACCTGAATTAGCATACGATGAATCATACACAAATTTATCACGGTTTAGGGGATCTGGGAAGATGCACAACCCTGTTCCTACTGAACTTGCACCTCCTAAAAATCCTTTCCCTGAAACATCAATATTTTTGTTAAGGAAGAGAGTTTTTCCTACAATCATTGTCAATATTCCTCCTGTTTTGGTAGTACTGTCCCATGGGGCGCAGGTAAGGTCAGAATTATCTACAACTGCTGAGTTTTGAAATGAAGGTACTTTGATGATTTGAACAGAACCGTCAACATCAAATGTATTTAAAATTTTATTTATAAAAATAATTTTATTTGTTCCTCCGTCCTTGCCGGAAATTAACAGGAACTCATGATTTCCCGGAGCACCGGTAAAATCTTGCAATGTACCGTTTAACGACGCATTTTCCTGTTCATAAACCCTTACCCCTTTCATCTGAATGAGAAGAACTGTATCTCCAATGGCAAACTGAGCGAACTGGGTTGGGTCTTCAACAGTTACAAAATCAATTCCAATACCGGTAACATGTCCGTATTGATTAATAACCCCGCTGATCTTTGTTTGAGAATATAATGAACTATGAAAGCCAGCGAAGACTAACAGACTTAAAATCAATTTGTTAATATAGGATTTCGACTCTCTTATCATTAAACCTGATATGAACCGCTAATATAGTTATTATATTGAATTATTCAACTTCACCATATCGGGTAATAATGGATCAACCTAATTTTTCAACTGTGTACATTAGTGGAAGTTCAATATAAAAGACAGTACCTTTATCGGGTTCCGATTCAAACCAGATCTTCCCGTTGGCATTTTCAATGTATTTTTTTACAATCGACAACCCAAGCCCCATTCCAGATGATTTGGTAGTAAAATTAGGCGTGAACAATTTCTTTTGCAACTCCGGAGGAATACCTGTTCCATTATCTGAAATTGAAACAATTACTTTATCGCTTTTTACCTGAACCGTTAATAAAATCAACCCGTCATATCCGGGAGCAATAGATTGTATCGCATTCTTGAATAGATTTGAGAAGATACCATTCAGGTGCTCCTTGTCGGCATAAACAATTACTTTACTTTCCTGGGGCCACTTTACATGGAATGTTATGTTATCGGTGCTCTTAAAAAGTTCAAGATTAATTTTGATCTGGTCAATAAGGTTAACCTCGCCCGGGTTATTGCCCGGCATTTTGGCAAATGCTGAAAAGGCAGAAGCTATTGAGGAAAGGTTATCAATATATTCAATCTGGTTTTCAGTAAACTGTTCAAGCTTCCTGTCAAACCCCGGAGCCTTATCCTTCCACGACTTAAGCAACTGCTGTACGTTCAGTTTCATTGGTGTAAGAGGATTTTTTATCTCGTGTGCAATCTGTTTTGCCATTTCTCTCCACGCGTACTCCCTTTCGGAGTTGGCAAGTTTATTTGTACTCTCTTCAATCTCAACAACCATTATGTTGTACTGTTTAACAAGCTCCCCTATTTCGTCATGTCCATCATAAGAAAGCTGTTTGCTCTTCTTGCCAACCTCAACTGAGGCGAGTCCTTCTCCCAGCATAGTTAGCGGAGCTGTTATTCGCCCACTGATAAAAACTGCGATACTCATGGTAAGCACGATAAGGAGTAATGTGAAATTAATAACAGCAACAATAAGATTAGATATTTCCTTAGCCAGAACACTTTGCATTCTGAAATAGGGAAGATTCAGATAGGCAATTACTTTCCCATCGGTATTGAAAAAAGGAACATATGCAGATAAATATTCCAGACTTCCTATTTTTTCTTTCTGAAAATACTCACTTTTCTTAAATATGGCAAAGTTGATGTAAGCCATATTATTCATCCTGCGGCTTGTCAGGTCGCGGTAAAAAATCTCGGGGCGGGAAGTTGCTATTAACGATTGATTTAAATCGTACATATTAATATCGGTCTGAAAAATATTTGATAGTTTAATAAGCAGGTCGTTCAACGAAGAGTAGTTACCGTTTCTCCAATCTGTTGAGAGATATTTCTCCATCGATATACTGCCTTCTAGTTCCAGGTAAACTGAATTTAATTTTTCCTTTAGGTTTTCATTATGTTTAGTCTGATATTGCCTGATAGTAAAAGAGGTCACCACATACCCGATAAGTATAAATGAAAACAGCAGAACCCCTATAAACGACATCTGAAGTTTTTGCCGGAAATTGAAATTAATCGCTCGCTTAAGATGAGGACGTCGGATAATGAATAGTGCCATATTTAAGAAAAGGAGAGTAAACGCAAAAAGATACGAGAGTGAAATAAGTGCGTCTCCGGCAGTAAGTTCAGGTCTGCTTATCAGAACAGTGGCATTTCCGTTCTTATAGAGAATATGCCTATATCTGTCTGTGTTAAAAAATTTAAACTCATTATTATCATTTACATATTCAGCATCATTTTTATTATATGGAAAATCTCCTGTTCTTAGAACTATCTCACCATTTATATATTTTGCAAAAGAATAATCCTTCAGCCGGGCGTATCCATGATATTTTTTATCGAGGAGAAGTTCGGAATAACCGGGTTGAAACACATTAACATCACTATATAATTCAATAAACAAGCCATTTACACTTCCTTTCTCTCCTTTAAAAAATATTTTGCCAATGTAATAAGACCTTCCTCCCTGATTATCTATAAAATAAAAATCAGTGCCGGTAAGTTGACGGCCATCGCGCCGGATACGTTCTTCAAAAAAACTAAAACAGTTCTGAGGAACATCTTTACCCTGGTTTATCTGAATCGACTGATCTTTCCTGCATAGTACCAGGTTAAAGTTAAAATTCCGCCAATAACCTGTGAAGTACGTTTCCTGAAGATAGTTTGATATCCTTTCAAAATCGGCCTTGTCGAAATAATCAACTTTCATCATTCCTGTCAGAGTAGAGTCAGTGGTTACAATAGGCCACAAATCGAGTAATAAAAGTTCTGCCTCAGGGTCATTTTCAGTGGAAAAAGATATTGCCTGGATCTTAAGATTTTCATCTGTTTTTTCTTCAGAAAGAACAGTTATAAGATAAACCGAATAGGTTCCGAATATCAAAGAAAAAATTACTGTGAGATTAAAAGCACCAACTCTTTTAGTAACAGCCAGCCCCAGGAAGACCGATATAATAATGTAGAACACCAAAAAAGGAACGAAGATTTTCGGATCACTCAAAATAAAAGCTGCGGGTATTATAAGTGATGTTATATAAGCAAAAAGCAGAGATTCGGTTCGCAAAAGCTTAGTTACCTGCAATACTTTCACCATCAATAAAACCGGAACAATAGCCAACAAAATGATGGAAATGAATCCCACGGCACTGAACACATTAATTTCCAGTATTTTATAGGTTTCAAAATTAATATTTGAGTTTGAAATAAGATCACTGAAAATCAGGTTACAACAACTGAATAAAAAAGATGCGAAAATCAGAACAACTGTCAAAAACAAATAGTCGGCTGCTCTTTTTCCCCGTTTAAATTCTCCAACTGGAAAATGCCTGTAGAAGAAATATGAAAAACAGATCCCGAAAATGCTAATCAGCACCAGATGACCCAGTGAAGGAATAAAATAATTCAAGGAAAAACGATATGATGAAAAAAGTTCTGTATGGAGGAGAACTGAAGGCTTTCCTGTAACCAGAACAAGAGCATATATCAATAAAAAGAGAAATAGCAGAAAAAGAGGCGCCAGCTTTTTTCTGCCTGCATTTACTAATATTTTAGAAAGTTCCAGAGAAAGAAGAATGATAAGAATGAAGACACATGTCCATAAGCTTAAAGGAATTAAGATAAAAAGCGAATTCTCTTTATTTTGTGGGAAAATAAGTGAAAACAGAAATTCGCCCGATTTATCTGACACGTGAAATTCAGATGCATTTTTATCAGTGCTGAACCCGGTGTTTTCAGAAATTCTGAATTCATTGGCAAAACCACTTTTTATTATATTATTCTCAAAACCATAGTCGGTATGTACCCTTAATAAGCCAACTATCTTTTCATTCCCGGCCTGAATTGTCTTTGGAAGAAACCATCCGTTCTGCAGGAAAATCAGTTTTCGGTTGAAAATTGAATCATTTAGAGATGAAGGGACATCAAATCCGTTATCCGATGAATAAAAGAGTTTATTGTCTAAGTATTCAAGAATCGTAATATTATTCTGCTCTGCGATTGAAAATAGATTATTCTCAGAAGAAGATCCATGATGATCGGTAAACGCGAGTATTGGTTTCATGCCTTCGAGACAATCCTCCATAATTTTTTCTTTCGCAGCCAGTATTTTATTGAACATTCTTGTCCTGAAACGATACTCAAAATCGCTGAAATAGACAGATTCTGCAACAAGTGCGGTCAATATCAGAACAACTGTCAGAGTTGCAAGAATTATTCTATATCGGTTACCACTCATAATATTATCTATGAAACCTATTCATGGTGATAGGGTTCTCCTTTAATAATTGTAAACATTCTGTAAAGTTGTTCCAGAAACAATAATCGTACCAGTTGATGGGGGAAAGTCATCTTAGAAAGTGACATTTTGAAGTCAGCCCTTTCATAAACCTCATCTGAGAAACCCCAAGGACCACCTATGACAAAGACAATTCGTTTTTTCGGAAGCATAAAAACCTTTTCCATCCATACTGAAAACTCCACGGTTTTAACTTCTTTCCCCTTCTCATCCAGCAATATAACATAGTCCTCAGGATTGACTGCCTGAATTACCCGCTTCCCTTCTCTTATCTTTTGTTCAAAAACAGGCAGGTTTTTAGTGTTTTTCAAATCAGGGAGAGTAATTATTTCAAATGCTGAGTATTTACTTATACGGTTTGAATAAAGATCCGCAACGGCTGATATATTCTTATCCGTAGTTTTTCCTGTTTGCAATAAAGCAATTTTCATATTTAGGATTACTCAATTGTTTAATTCCCTGAAATAGCCGGCCCTTACAAAAATAGTATTTTTAACCAGTATTGTCACACTCACATTTGAATGGCATGAAATGATATTAACAACTCATTATGAGATTTTTTAATCAAATTAATATTAAATTTGTGGCATCGATTTAAAAAGTCGGCAATATTAAAACTGAATTGTAATGAAATCCATAAAGATTATTCCTGTGGTTTTAATAGCATTTGGTGGTCTAATCGCCACGGCACAGGAGCAGACTAAAATACCTGGTGGAATTTCAATAGCATTTAAGGCTGGCAATGCTGGTGAATTATCAAAGTACATGAATTCAACAATTGAACTTTTGTTGCTCGATAAAGAAGACTTTTATAAAAAAAATGTTGCTGAAACAATTCTTAAAGACTTTTTTTCAGCATACCCTACTAAGGATTTCACAATCAGGCATCAGGGTGCAAAAAACGATGCTCAATACGCGATAGGTAATCTTAAAACCGAGAAAGGAGACTTCAGGGTTTATTTCCTTCTAAAGAAAATAAACGAAGATCTGCTCATACATCAAATACGTATTGAACCTGACAATGGAAAATAAAATTCTCAGGGATTTTATCTTAAGAAGTCTCCGCGAAGATTTGGGAGATGGCGATCATTCGTCACTTGCATGTATCCCTATAAAGGCAACCGGCAAAGCTAAACTACTCATAAAAGAGAAAGGAATTCTGGCAGGTATGAGGGTCGCCGGAGTACTCTTCAGCACAATTGATAAAGAATTAAAATTTGATTCTTTTCTCGAAGATGGGGCAATGGTTGTGCCGGGAGATATTGCATTTCACATTCAGGGCTGCCAGCAATCAATCCTGAAAACAGAACGTCTCGTACTGAATATTATGCAAAGAATGAGCGGGATAGCTACCAGCACTCACGAATATGTAAGTAAATTAGAGGGACTTAAAACCAGGATTCTTGATACCCGTAAAACATCACCCGGTTTAAGATTTCTTGAAAAAGAGGCTGTCAGGATAGGAGGAGGTCTGAATCATAGAATGGGACTTTTTGATATGATAATGCTAAAAGACAATCATATAGATTATGCAGGAGGTATTGAGAAAGCAATTAATAATACACGGAAATATCTGAAGGAAAACAATATAAATTTAAAGGTCGAGATTGAAGCAAGAAGCCTTGAAGATGTGAGAACCATTTTATCAGTCGGAGGCATAGATCGTATCATGCTCGATAATTTCAGCATTAAAGATACCCTTTCTGCGGTAGAAGAAATCGCCGGCAGATATGAAACAGAATCTTCTGGTGGAATTGGACTTTCAACCATAAGATCTTATGCTCAATGTGGCGTTGATTTCATATCTGTAGGAGCGCTTACCCATCATATCAAAAGTCTGGATATGAGTCTCAAAGCAATTTAACTGAATTCCAGTATAAAGGTACCCCATTTACCAGATGAAAATTGTGATTGTTAACAAAGCTTGGCTATTTGTAAAATATTTCATTACTTTCGGACCAACAAACCGGCCAAGATGAAACAATGGATTTTTCTCCTCTTTTTTCTGTTACTTATTAGTTGTAAAGAAGTAAAAACCGACACCTATCTGACACCCCAAAAGGCCTCGCAATACTTTAAAGAGATTGAAAATATCTGCAACGTGGACAGTGGCAAACTCTGGGGTAAAAATCTATATGGCCCCATAATGTTTGTTGAACGTACAAGTCGAAATATTGTTGCTAATAAGCAAGATATGGAAGGACTTTTAAAGTTGAAAGATGGTGTTTTTACAGGTTCATACCCCAAAGAACTTATCTTAATTAATGTCCCTGTTAAATACGGAGGGACTTCGTTTGCTATGACCCCGATGCCGGTTGAAGAAGATGATTACAGGATAAAAACAAGAGCTATCCGTAGCTTATTTCATCTATTTCAGGAGACTCAGGGAATTGCACCCTCAGGCTTTAGCATTAGTATTATGGATGAAAAGGAAGCGCGTATATGGATCAAGCTTGAATGGAAAGCGCTTCGGAAAGCTCTCAACTCTCAGGGAGATGAACGCCTCCTTGCAATAAGAGATGCCCTTATCTTCAGAGGTTCAAACCGTGAACTTTATCAGAAATATGCCACCGAAGAAAACAGATTCGAGACTTATGAAGGACTTGCAACTTTTACATATACTCTCTTATGCACCAGCTCGCCTGAGGAATTTAAAAAAAGGCTTTTCGAAAATCTCGACCGAGCTTATTCAATGCAGTCCTATTCAAGATCATACGGCTTTATTCATGGCGCATTATATGCGTCGCTTCTAAATGAAAAAGGATTTAATTTTCAAGTAATACAGACAGATAACTTTGACCTGGGATTGGCAGTAAAAGAACTATATAATATTAAGTTGCCTGTAATATGCAGAGATGTTGCAGGAAGCCTCGCTTTAAATTATGATATCGATTCTATTAATAATGAAGAAGTTCAACGTTTGGCAGATATTAAAGAAAGAGTACATAATCAGATAAGTAATTTTACAGAAAAGCCTGTTGTATTTCTTGAACTCGAAAGTCCTTATTTTGATTTTGAACCTGAGGACATACATCCTCTTGACACTCTTGGAACACTTTATACATCAATAAGGGTATCTGATAACTGGGGTAAGCTAACAGTTGATAAAGTAGGCTGTCTTGTTTCAAATAATTTTAAGTTTCTTCGTATTACATCCAAAGGATTTAAAACAGATCAAAACCGTATCTCCGGGGAAGGATGGACTCTGATATTGAATAGTAATTGGGAGCTGGTTCATGTGGATCAGAATTATTTTGCGAGGAAGCTGATGCCGTAACAGGTCATGCAAGTCATGCAAGTCATGCAGGTCTTACAAGTCTTGCAAGTAGTCCTGTAAAGCGACTTTACAGACTTTTGACTTTAAAGACTTTACAGACTTTACAGACTCTTCAACTCTTTCATTCTCTCTTCAAGCGACTTTATCTTCGACTCTGCATCACTCTTTTTCTTTCTCTCAAGGTCCAGAACACTGGCCGGAGCATTCTGTACAAATCGCTCATTCTCAAGCTTTTTTGTTACAGAAGCAAGAAATCCCCTATGATAATCCAGATCTTCACGGATTTTTACAAGTTCGGCCTCAATATCGATTTTGCCAACCATTGGTATAAAAAACTCTGTTGTTCCTACCATAAAAGAAACGGCCCCTTCCTGTTTCTCAGAAACAAACGACACACCCGATAAATTGCATAATTTACTTATAACCGGAAGAAACACAGTATCAAATTCATATTTATCAGAACGTACCAGTAACTCAATCTTTTCCTTATTTGGAATATCTTTTGATTTTCTTACCGTGCGTATTGCACTTATCGTCTCTTTTACTGATTCAAAGCTTTCAACCATTTGAATGTTGAACTTTGAAGCTTCGGGCATTCTGGTCACCATTATGCTTTCACCATCCTTTCTTTTAATGAAAAGTTGCCAGATTTCTTCGGTAATGAATGGCATAAAGGGGTGAATAACCTTTAGAAGTTTATCAAAAACAATAATTGTAGCTTCATAAGTAGTTCTGTCAATTGGTTTCTGATAATCAGGTTTGATTATTTCAAGATACCAGCCGGAGAATTCATCCCAGAATAATTTATAGGTAATCATCAATGCTTCCGAAATCCTGAACTTTTTAAAGTTTGCCTCAACATCTTTTATAGATTTCGACATAACCTCATTCATCCAATCAACAGCAACTTTGGAAGATTCAGGTTGAGCAATCTTTTCATCGATTTCCCAACTCATAACCAGCCTGAAAGCATTCCATATTTTATTTGCAAAATTACGTCCCTGTTCAGGCAGACTGTCTTCATACAGAAGATCGTTACCAGCAGGGGAGCAAAATAACATACCCACTCTGACCCCATCAGCGCCATACTTTTCAATCAAATCTATTGGTTCCGGTGAATTTCCAAGCGACTTTGACATCTTTCTTTTCTGCTGGTCGCGAACAAGTCCTGTCAGATAAACATTGCTGAATGGTTTTTGATCCCTGAACTCATACCCTGCAATGATCATTCGGGCTACCCAGAAAAACAGAATTTCCGGAGCAGTAATCAGATCGTTTGTAGGATAGTAGTATTTAATATCTGCATTCTCCGGATCGTTGATACCATCAAAAGACGTAATCGGCCAAAGCCACGATGAGAACCATGTATCGAGAACATCCTCATCCTGACGCATATCACTCTCCTTTAATTTTGAATTGCCACTCTTTCTGATTGCCATTGCAAGTGCATCTGTTATATTCTCTGCAACAACAAATTCGTTATTATCGTAGTACCATGCCGGAATCCTATGTCCCCACCACAATTGACGGCTGATACACCAGTCGCGTACATTCTCCATCCAGTGACGATACAGATTTTTAAATTTTGCGGGATGTATCTGTACATTATCATTTAAAACAGCATTCAGGGCGGGGATTGAAAGATCCTTCATCTTCATAAACCACTGAAGTGAAAGCCTTGGTTCAATAACAGCGTTAGTTCGCTCTGAACGGCCAATTTTATTATTGTAATTTTCAACCCTTACAAGATCCCCGGATTTTCTGAGTTCTTCTTCGGCTAAATCTTTTGCTTTAAACCGGTCAACCCCAGCAAACAAGCCGGCCCTTTCGCTGATTGTACCATTATCATTAAAGACATCAATAGAAGGCAAATTATGTCTGAGACCGATTTCATAATCATTAATGTCGTGAGCCGGGGTTATCTTCAGACATCCTGTACCAAACTCAGGATCTACATATTCATCGAAAATAAATGGAACCTCGCGATTTGCCATTGGCACTATAACTTTCTTCCCTTTAAGATGTGTATACCTCTTGTCGCCCGGGTTTGCGCAGACAGCAGTATCACCGAGAATTGTTTCGGGACGTGTCGTTGCAACCATCACATAATCATCCTCTCCAACTATTTTGTAACGAACGTAATAGAGTTTTGATTTTTCTTCTGTGTAGATAACCTCTTCATCCGAAACAGCTGTAATAGCCTGAGGATCCCAGTTAACCATGCGTACTCCTCTGTAAATAAGTCCTTTATTGAACAAGTCTATAAATACTTTAATAACTGAATCATATCTTTTCTCATCCATCGTAAAAAGTGTACGATCCCAGTCGCATGAAGCGCCCAACCGTTTAAGTTGTTCAAGAATAATCCCGCCATGCTTATTGGTCCAGGTCCAGGCATGTTCGAGGAATTCTTCTCTTGTCAGATCGCGTTTTTCAATTCCTTCTGCCTTGAGCTTCGACACAACTTTTGCCTCAGTTGCTATTGATGCATGATCAGTTCCCGGAACCCAACACGCATTTTTCCCCTGCATCCTTGCCCTGCGTACCAACACATCCTGAATTGTGTTATTCAGCATGTGCCCCATATGAAGTACTCCTGTTACATTTGGGGGGGGAATAACAATTGTATAAGGTTCCCTTTCATCAGGTGTGCTTTTAAAAAACCCGTGATCCATCCAGTAACTATACCATTTGCTCTCTGCTTTACCTGAATCAAATTTTGAAGGAATATCCATAATAATCTGATGATTTTACTAAAAATAAATGAACAGCAAAATTACAAAATTTCGTCAGATTAGTTAGATGTGAAAACAGAAAGGACTCATGATTCCAGAAAAAATATCAATATTAGCCGGTTAAATTCTATACAATGAATAAAAACATTATAAGTTCTGAACTTTAAAAGAAATAAATTGTTTTAGCTATATGAAACACATTATAAACCAAAATTTTTACTATTATGAAAAAATTATTTTTTTCCGGGTTAGCATTAATCGCATTTTTGCTTCCTACATTAGGACAGGATCACGATTTTAATACTAATGATGCAATTCCTGTTGTAAATACAAAAATTACAAAAGAGCAGATTCCTGCTGCAGTAGTTAAGGCATTTAATACAAAGTTCAATATTAGTGAACCGCAGACATGGTCTAAGTTCCCTTTTGCTCTTAAGGAATACGGATGGGTTTATGACATTGGAGCAGCTGATCTTAAACCAGAACGCTATTTAGTCAATTACAATACTAAAAACGGTGATGATTTTTCGGCAGTATATTCAGCAGCCGGAAATCTGATAGAATCAAGGGAGGCTTCTAAAAATGTACCTATGCCTGTTTCTGTACAGGAGGCACTTTCAAAAAGTAAATACAAAGACTGGGCAGTAGTTGGAGATAAAGAGATTATCAGATATTATATTGACAATGATGTTAATAATGTAGAACAGCATTTTCGTGTCACAGTTCAAAAAGATAATGTAAAAAGAAGTATTTCATTTAACTATCAGGCAGTAGGCAATAAATAATTATTAAGAATTTTAGAATTTAAAAAACGAGGCTTCTCAAAAGTCCTAATTTTTCAGCCCCTAAATCCCTCCGCCAGCTGGTGGAGGGACTTTCAGATTATCAGCATCTTAAAGAACCCCTTTTAGGGGGCTTAATCTTTCATCACATCTCAATTTAAGTCAATTGCAGATTGAGAGAAGGAGATCCCTCGTCCGCCGGCTGGCGGACTCCCCCAAAATAACATGTCATCCCGAATTCCGACAAACCGGAGCTTGCGGAGGCTTGGAGGGATGAGGGATCTCCTTCTCGCAGCAGGAACTTAATAAAAAAGATGTGTGTAAAGATAAGTTAGGGGGCAGGGGGCAAAAACCGGCTTTTGAGACAGCCTCTTTTTTTCATAAGATAAATCATCTTTTCACTATCCGATTTTATCTACTTTTGTAATAAGCATTATTACGAGGTTCGAAAATAAATAAATATTATGCCATCAATATCAGAAAAAGGCAAATCGATGCCAGCATCTCCAATCAGGAAACTTGTACCATACTCAGAGGAAGCTAAAAGGAAAGGGAGAAAAGTCTATCATCTCAACATTGGGCAACCTGACATTCCTACACCCGAGGTTGCGTTGAATGCGATCAGGAATATTAATCTTAAAGTACTGGAATACAGCCACTCAGCAGGCAATGAGTCATATCGTCGTAAATTAGCAACATTCTATCAAAAGATCGGCATAAATGTCGATTGTACAGAAATACTTGTAACAACTGGGGGATCGGAGGCGATACTATTTGCATTGATGTCTTGCGTTAATCCGGGTGAAGAAGTAATTACCCCGGAGCCATTTTATGCCAATTATAATGGTTTTGCGACAACAGCGGGGATTAAGATTGTTCCTGTAACATCTTATATTACAGAAGATTTTGCGCTCCCTCCTATTCAGGAAATAGAAAAGAAGATAACATCAATAACAAAAGGGATAATTATCTGCAACCCTAATAATCCCACAGGGTATTTATATTCGCGAGAAGAGCTCCTTCACCTAAAGGAAATAGTGAAGAAACATGATCTCTTTCTCTTCTCGGATGAGGCATACCGGGAGTTTTGTTATGATGGCGCCGAGCATTTCTCTGCAATGAATCTTGAAGGGATTGAAAATAATGTTATAATGCTCGATTCTGTTTCAAAACGCTACAGCGAATGTGGGGTAAGGATAGGCGCTCTGGTGACAAAAAATAAAGAAGTCATATCCACAGCTCTCAAGTTCGGTCAGGCACGCCTTTCTCCTCCCGGACTTGGCCAGATTGTAGGGGAGGCTTCAATAGATACTCCTGATAAGTACTTTAAAGATGTAAACAAAGAATATACAGCCCGCAGAAATTATATGGTTGACGCACTGAATAAAATGCCCGGCGTTTATTGCCCAAAACCCAAAGGAGCATTTTACACTGTCGTTAAACTTCCTGTTGATGATACCGACAAGTTTGCACAGTGGCTTCTGGAAGATTTTGAATATAATAATCAGACTGTGATGATTGCTCCGGCTTCCGGATTCTATTCAACGCCCGGTTCGGGAAAGAATGAAGTACGCATAGCTTATGTACTTAAAATAGATGACCTTAAGAATGCTATGATGATACTTGAAGAGGCGTTGAAGGTTTATCCGGGAAGGGTCTGAAGGGTTTATTCATCACCCCCCAGTTTCTTTGCCCCCCAACCCCCCTAAAGGGGGGCTAAAACTCATAAATACACTGAATTAACCCCCTTTAGGGGGCAGGAGGGCTACTATTTATACAACAAATACTTCTCCCGAATTTTTGAGAACTTAACAAGACCCGTTTTCCAGGTCTTGCGTATCTGTTCTGCCGTCATTCCCTTCTGTATCTGCTCCCTTAAAACCGGTCCACATGCCAGCACATCAAAATAGGGAATAAAAAATTTACTTTTATCAGGGAAAGCCCGGTACGCGTCAATTAACCAGTTAAGATTGAGTTTTGGTGAAGGTACCAGCCCATTTTTTATTGCGTCCCTCAAGTCAATACCATAACATTTCACACCAATCAGAGGCGGGTTCTTTGCTCCCGGAACACTTTCGGGAGTAAAGCTAAAGCCCTTATCAGGTAATAGTGGTGATCCATAAACCTGAAACGGGTATAGCGTACCTCTACCGAGTGAAATATTTGTACCTTCAAAAAAACATATAGAGGGATACAGATATACAGAGTTCTGGTTTGGCAAATTTGGTGATGGTTTTACAGGAACTTCATAATAAGTTTTATGAGTGTAATTCATACATTTAATAACCGTAAGATCGCACCTGACTTTGGCTTTCAGCCACCCCTCACCGTTTATCATCTCAGCATATTCCCCGATTGTCATTCCATGGACAACAGGGACAGGGTGCATGCCAACAAAGGATTTGTATGCGGTATCGGGCATATTCCCGTCAAAGTAAAAACCGTTTGGGTTTGGTCTGTCGAGAACAATACATTTAATATGGTTTTCAGCACATGCTTCAAGAATATAGTGAAGGGTAGATATATAGGTATAGAACCTGGCGCCTACATCCTGAATATCAAATATCACAACATCAATCCCGGCAAGATCTGCAGATGTGGGTTTAAAATGAGTGCCGTATAGACTTAATAACGGTACTCCCGTTTCCGGATCTTTGGCGTTCACGATTGTTTCACCGGCATCTGCCATATTTCGGAAACCATGCTCAGGGGCAAATATCACCTTGATATTCAGGCCTAATGAAATGAGAGTATCAACAAGATGTGTATTTCCAACCATGGAAGTCTGGTTGGCTACTACTGCAACGGATTTTCCCTGTATCAGATTTCTATATAGTTCAATCTGGTACGATCCGGGAGTAGGGGAATTTTTAACCCCTGCACATTCTGTAAATGAGGTTATAAATCCAATCAACAGAATTGTAAAAATTACCTGTTTCAATTAACTATGAATTTTGATTTGTAAATCTAGAGAATTTATCAGACAATTCTTAATCCTCTACGAGGAATAATAATATATACATCATCTTATGCTACAATACCTTATCGCCTACGGCGAATGGCAATAATAATATAACCAATCTGAAAATTGACATACCGGGTATTTATGCTACTACAATACCTTATCGCCTACGGCGAATGACAATTAAAATATAACCAATCTGAAAATTGACATACCGGGTATTTATGCTACAATACCTTATCGCCTACCGCGAATGACAATTAAAATATAACCAATCTGAAAATTGACATACCGGGTATTTATGCTACAATACCTTATTGCTGATGGTCAATTGAATGTATTTATAGCTTAATTCTGATCTGGTTGAATTCCATAGGTTCTACATAGCCCGTAGGGCTTATAGTATTGTAGAAAATCAATCATCCCTTCACAAAATCATACCCCGGAGGGGTTTGACAAAATAATTCACAATATTTTCTTAATTTTGGCTTCTCACAAAAAAAATGAATTTACCATATTTCATAGCACAGAGGCTCATAAAAGGGCGACGTGAAGAGACATCCTTCTCCCGGCCTATTAATGTAATTGCAATAATCGGCATTGCAATGGGACTTGCGGTAATGATACTGGCAGTGGCGATTCTTACCGGTTTCAAAAAGCAAATCAGAGAAAAAGTTGTTGGATTCGGATCGAATATACAGATCACAAACTTCGATTCCAACATTTCATTCGAAACCACCCCTATAAGTGATTCACAGGAATTCATATCTAAAATTAAGCAGATACCCGGAATAACCCATTTGCAGGTATTTGCCACAAAAGCAGGGATCATTAAGACCGACGAAGATATACAGGGCGTTGTGCTGAAAGGTATAGGAAGCGATTTTGAATGGAGTTACTTCAAAAGTAATATTATTGATGGTAAAGTATTCACTGTTTCCGATACGGGGCGAACTGATAAAGTGATCATCTCCAAAAAAGTCTCCGATATGCTGAGGCTAAAGACAGGAGATTCGTTTGTGATGCATTTTATTCAGGATCCACCCCGCTTTAGAAAATTCACCATAAGCGGTATATATGAAACAAGTCTCGAAGAGTTTGATAAGATTTACGTATTCTGCGATATCGGTCAAATTAGAAGACTCAACGGCTGGAAAGATGACCAGGTAAGCGGGTTTGAAATATTCATTGATGATTTTGATCATCTCGATGCTATGACTCTTGCAGTCAGAGATGCCATAGGATATAAGATAACGGAAGAAGAGACAAAATTTAAGGTAACAAATATCAGGACAAAATATCCTCAGATCTTTGACTGGCTTAACTTTCAGGATGTAAATGTTATCATCATTATCATCCTGATGCTGGTAGTAGCAGGGTTTAATATGATATCTGGCTTACTCATTCTCATTCTCGAAAAAACCAACATGATAGGGGTACTCAAAGCGCTTGGTTCTGAAGATCTGATAATCCGCAGGGTATTTCTGTATCAGGCTGCATACCTAATAGGAAAAGGATTGTTATGGGGAAATCTTATTGGAATCGGACTTGCTTATATTCAACTTAAGACCGGAATTATTACACTCGATCCCTCTTCATACTATATAAAAACTGTACCTGTGAATCTTGAGCTGACTCATATCCTGCTACTAAATGCCGGCACAATGGCTGCCATTATTATTATGCTTCTGGTTCCGTCGCAATTAATAACCAGGATAACACCTGTGAAGGCAATAAAGTACGACTAAAAGCTCAGACAAAAAACTGTCTCTTTATTTGGAACTGATCTGACTTTAAGAGTACCTCCATGTGCATTCATGATCTGTTTCGAAAGGCTTAATCCGATTCCTGAACCATTATGGCGGGTAGTAAAGAAAGGTATGAATATTTTGTCAATTACCTCATCACCTATGCCCGGACCGTTGTCCGATACGCAAATATCAGTTGCATAGCCATCGTTTATTGAAGCTTTAAGAATAATCTTTGCACCAGAATTATTCTCGTTCGACTCGACGGCGTTCTTAAGAAGGTTAATCAGTACCTGGCTTATAAGATTCTGGTCGGCAAATAGTTCAGCCTCACCCACTGGAGTCTCAATATCAAGAATTGCATTCCCGCTATTTTCAAGAGAACTGTAGAGAAGTTTTATTCTGTCAAATAATTCTGCGACCCTGAATAATTTCTTAACAGGCTCAGGAATGCGAGTCAGTTTCCTGTATGATTCAACAAACGACATGAGCCCCTTCGCCTGTTCACGGATCACATCAAGTCCCTGAACGGTAATATCAATGGTTTTCTGTGTTATCTCTTCCGGCTTTATACGATGGTCATTTTGGACATAAATTCTTGACAAACTTTCAGATAAAGATGTGATTGGTGTTATTGAATTCATTATCTCATGCATAAGTACCCGGATAAGCTTCATCCATGAATCGAGTTCTTTTTCATCGAGCTCACTTTTTATATCCTGCAACGACAGAATTATAAACTTACTCTCTTTTATTTTCAGCGACGTAGCTTTAAGTGACACCTGAATTTCACCCCCCGGTGTCATCATACCTATTAGTCTTCTTTCACCTGAGTGTATTTCACTTATTGTATTGTACAGACCGGCATCAATTCTTTCCAGTTGCTTAAGGTGAGTCAGAACGTCCAGTGATAATAGTTTTTTAACGGCAGAATTTGCATGAAGGATAAATCCTTTTTCATCAAATGAAATTATTCCTGCCCCAAGGTGTTCAATAAGTATCTGAAAATACTGTTCCTGGTTCCTGTTGTCTATTCTCAGCTTTTGTATCTGCAGGTTAACCTTCTGCATACTATCGTACAATTCCCTTAAACTTTTTTCTTTTGTACCTGTGGGAAAAGAGAGTGTTGAATCATCATTTCTGACTGAATCGAAAAAAAACCTGATCTTCCTGTTGGTAGAATTTAAATATGAAATAAGATTTATAGTGACAGTCAGCAGTAGAATCGCAATAATTATTGAGAGTCGAAGCGATAGATTAACCAGGGCAAAATAGCTTAGCAAAAGTGATAGGAGCAACAATACCAACACCCTGACTATTATATTAAGATACAGGTTCCTGCTTATCATTTTCTTATCTTTTTAGTCTGTTATACAGAGTCTGCCGGGTTATTCCCAGTTGCGCGGCAGCAGCTGTAAGATTTCCATTATTCTGATCGAGAGCCTGTTCCATCATCTGGCGTTCCATCTCCTCAAGTGTAGAAAAAGTCTGATTTCCCGGGTTAGAGGAATTCTTAATAAAAAGCTCCTCCGGTTTAAGAACATTCGACTCGCTGAGAATAACAGCCTTTTCAATTGTATGCTGAAGTTCCCTTATGTTTCCCGGCCAGGAATATTTCATCAGCTTTTCACCTGCCTGGCGGTTTATTCGGATCTCGGGTTTATTATAACGACTGGCAAATTTTTTAAGAAAGAACTCTGCAAGGATAAGAATATCATTTCCCCTATCCCTGAGGGGTGGTACCTCAACATGGATAGTATTAATGCGATAGAGCAAATCTTCCCTGAATAATCCTGAGCTTACCATACCACTCAGGTTGCGGTTTGTTGCACAGATCAATCTGATATCAACATCCGTAACAACATTTGAACCTATGCGTGTAATCTGGCGGCTTTCAATGGCAGTCAGGAGTTTCGACTGAAGGTGAATTGAAATGTTTCCGATCTCATCAAGAAAGAGCGTTCCTTTGTTTGCGGTTTCAAATTTGCCTGACCGACTTTCCCTTGCATCGGTAAATGCTCCCTTCACATGGCCGAATAATTCACTTTCGAACAGTGATTCACTCAACGAGCCCATGTCGACTGTAACCATTACCTCTGAAGATCGCGGCGAAAGCCTGTGTATCTCCTGAGCAATAAGTTCTTTCCCTGTTCCGTTCTCCCCTGTAATCAGAACATTGGCATCAGTTCGGGCAACTTTTCTTACAAGGTTTAAAACACTCATCAGCACCGGTGACGAGCCGATAATGTATTTCTGGTCGCGGTTGAACTCCTTTTTTAGTTGCGACTCCCTGTCTTTGAGCTGCTTTACCTCTTTTTTTGAATTAGTAAGTTCGATGGCCAGTTTCAAAGTAGCTATCAATTTGTCATTATCCCATGGCTTAAGTACAAAGTCGGAAGCTCCGGCTTTAAGGGCCTTTACTGCAAGATCAACATCACCATAAGCTGTTATCATCACAACAGAGATTTCGGGATTAGCTTCCTTGATTTGATTGAGCCAAAATAATCCTTCATTTCCTGTATTTACACCGGCTCTGAAGTTCATGTCGAGAATTACCAGATTGTACTCTTTTCTTCTTAGCTCGGAAAGAATCTGGTTAGTTCCTGAGAGCAGAGTAACAGTTTCAAATACCGGAGAAAGCAAAATGTCAAGAGCGCTAAGGATACTCTTATTGTCGTCGATAATTATAATATTGCCTTTCTGAACCTGCATATGTGTGTATATCTTTATCTTACCGCCTTTTTGCCCCCTGCCCCCTAAAGGGGGTTTATCCGTTTACGTTTTAGCCCCCCTTCACGGAGGTTGGGGGGTTGATGCGGAAGAGTAAAACTATTTAATTTTCAACTAAATATCAACAATATGTAAAATATTTTTACGATTGAATGTAAAATATATTTACTATTTTAATAAGCCATATTGCTTATTAAGCTGTAATTTAGGCATATACAATTGTGGCATTATTATGGCTAAGTATACTACAAAAACTCCTAAGGTTTACCCCCAAACCCCCCAAGGGGGGCTTAACTGAATATAAAATTATGA
>Ga0209747_1000425_pt1 | contig 23128 bp, 22 predicted proteins | sample BarGraNGADG00311_FD_184498 | JGI IMG/M metagenome (GOLD analysis project Ga0209747, IMG submission 184498) | Arctic peat soil microbial communities from Barrow, Alaska - Barrow Graham LP Ref core NGADG0011-311 (SPAdes) (version 2) | ecosystem: Environmental > Terrestrial > Soil > Wetlands > Peat...
TCGAGTCGGTCCGCCAGGCTCTTCCCGACACGGCCGACATGCTCTACGCCTACGTCCTCGGCGGCAAGAACCTCGACCAGGCGTTTCGCGGCGCGGCCCTGCTGGCTTGTGAACCGCTCAAGTCGTTTCTCTCCCAGGCGGTCCGCGAGATGGAGCTCGGCTCCGCGCGCGATGAGGCCTTCGAGAGGCTGTCCGCTCGCTGCCCGGTCAGGGAACTCTCCTCGCTGTTGAACTCGCTGCTCGAGGCCGAGAAGAGAGGGCACTCGCTCTCCTCATCGCTGGCCGTCTTTTCGCGCGAGATAAGGCTGCGGCGAAGAGACCAGGTGCGCGAGGCGGGGGCCAAGGCGCCCCTGAAGATGCTCGTCCCGCTCATTTTCCTCATTCTGCCCGCCTCCGTCCTGCTCACGGTCGGCCCCACGTTCCTGGTCACGCTTCAGAGGGTTTTCTAACAAGCCGTTGCCCGACACGGTCACTGCGCTAGAATAACCGCGACGGTCGATCCTCGGGTGGAAGGGCATCTATGACAGTCCTCGGAATAATTGGCTGGGTGATCCTTGGCGGTTTCGCCGGCTGGCTGGCGAGCCTAATCACCGGACTCGGCAGGAGGATGGGCTGTCTGCTCAACATCGTAGCGGGCGTGCTGGGCGCCGTGGTCGGGGGTTTCATCTTCACCCGGCTCGGTTCGAAGGGATTGACCGGCTTCAGCTGGTGGAGTCTCTTCGTGGCGTTCGCCGGAGCGGTGGTCGTGCTCGCGGTGATAAGGCTTCTTTCCGCGCTGATCAAGAAATGAGAAGGCAAAAGAAACAGGTGAGGCCGCCAGACCTCTTCACCAAACCCACTCCGGTTACCATCAACGTGCTCCCGGTTCGCTGATGGCATTGTCCGCCTCACCCGGGACGGCACACTCCGAATCCGGTTTGCCGTGAGGTTTCTCCCGACCGCCCCACCTGGGACTTTCGTAACCTCTTGACCGTACGTGCCCCTATTCTTCGGATTGCGGTCTCCTCCTGCCCCCAGATAAGATTCCTGGATTTTTTTTAGGCTTCGAGGGTCAAGGGCAGATGTCCCGGCCATATTATTTGCTTGACCTGCTTGCCCCCGTCTGGTAGAATTTTGCTTGTAATGCTTCTTCCGGTCTCTCCGGCTCTCCCCTCGGAAGCTTCAGACCCGTCGGAACCACACGAGTGCCGCTGCCGCGGCAGACACAGGAGGTAGAGCATGAGCGAGATCGGAAGGCTCCTGGTAGAGGACGACGCACAGACCACGGCGGAATACGCGCTGGTCATCCTTGGTGGCGCCGCGGTGGCATCGGCGCTTATCGCCTGGGCGGCGAAGGGCGACGTGATCAAGAATTTCTTCTCAAAGATATTCACCAAGCTCACCAACAGCTTCTAGGGGGCACCTTGCGTGCGCTTGCCACGCTACTGCCGCTGTGCCTGTTCATCGCGCTCGCCGTCACGGCCGACCTCAGGCTCAGGCGCATACCCAACGCGGTCAACCTCGCGGGCTTTGCCTGCGGGATCTGCTTCTCAATAGCGAGGTCCGGCTCGTCGGGCATCGCCGCCAGCCTTCTGGGGTCCGTTGTCGGCTTGTCCATACTCCTGGTCCCTTTCCTGCTGCACATGGTCGGAGGCGGGGATGTGAAATTCCTCGCGGCCGCCGGGGCGATAGTCGGCTGGAGAGCCCTTTCCTGGTCGTTCCTGCTCGGGGCTTTCCTGGGCGGCCTGTTTGCGGTCGCCGCACTCACCGCCAGGCACCGCTCGCTTGCCGGCGCCCACCGTACTCTCGTCCTGCTTGTCTCAGGCGCATGGCCTACTGCCGATCCCGCCAATGAGGCGCAGGCAGTCCCTATCCCCTACGCGGTCCCGCTCTCGATAGGGCTCCTGGTCGCGACCGGCCTCATCACATTTGCGCGGGGTGCCTGATGCGTGCGGATGGCGCGAGTGCCCGACAGGAAGGTCAGGCCGCCGTCGAGATGGCGATCATCATCCCCGTGCTGATGCTCATGGTAGTGGCCGTCTGCCAGGTCGCGCTGGCACTGAACTGCTACCTGGTGGTGACCGGCGCCAGCCGCGATGGGGCGAGGCGCGCGGCTGAGACTAACGATGCCGCCGAAGCGAAGAAGGCGGCGCTGTCTTCGGCGGGCAACCTCCCGGGTGGGCAGGCGGATGTCGAGGTCTCGTTCGCCGAAGGCCGCGACAAAGGCTGCCCGGTCAAGGTGACCGTAACCTACCGCGTGCCGCTGCTGCTTCCCGGTCTCGAGCACATCATACCCAGGCCCTCATTGAAGCGATCGACCACCATGTCGCTGGAGCGGTCCCAGTGATCGCCCCCGGCGCGCGGACCTGGCCCCTCCTCGCCGCGCGCTTCAGGCGGCAGGGCGGTGGAGTGTCCGTTGCGGCCGTCGGCTGCATCGCGCTCATCGCGCTCCTGTCGCTTTTGACGGCCGACATCGGTCTTTACATCGCTGCGAGGTGCAGAGCCAAGGACGCGGCGGATTCGGCGGCCCTGGCCGCGGTGCAGGAGTCCTTCCCGCTCTTCTCGACCGGCGTGGGCCCGCGGGCCGCGGCGAGCAGGTTCGCGAAGGCCAACGGGGCGACCGCCGACGAGGTGAGCGTCAGTGACGGCGGACAACGCGCCAGGGTGGTGGTGTCCGTGCACCCCGAATCTCTGCTGCTGCGGAGGCTGGGAATAGGCCCGGACAGGGTCAGCGCATGTTCGGCGGCGGAGGTGGACATGGACGCCCTCCTCGCCAGCGGCGCCATCTGGTACACCGGCGACCCCGCGACGCTCAACGCCCTCAAGAGCCTGATCGCGAGCGGGAAGGTGAAAGACGCCCAGGGCGCGGCCACGATGGTGGCGCTGCTGGCGATGCAGCACCTGGGGAAACCCTACGTCTGGGGCGCCACCGGTCCCAACAGCTTCGACTGCAGCGGTCTCGTCTGCTACGTCTACGCCCAGATCGGCGTGGGCCTGCCGCGCGTCACCTTCGACCAGGTGCGCTGCGGGCGGGCGGTGGCGCCGTCCGAGCTGGCGCCCGGCGACCTGGTCTTCTTCAGGCGCAACAACCACGTCGGCATATACCTGGGCGGAGGGTTCTTCATCCAGGCCCCGCGCACCGGGGACGTGGTCAAGATAACACCACTGTCCGCGCGGTCCGACGTCTCCGCCTGCCGCCGCATCCTGTGACGGCGGGCCCTGTTTCGAACGGCCGCGTGACCGCACCGGAGCTCGCCGAGGCAGAGCAGGCCGCCGAGCGCGACCACTCCAGGCCCACGGGTCATCTGGTGCGCCTGGGGTTCCTGGGCTCCGAGGAGCTCGCGGAAGCGCTGTCGTCTTACCTCGAGGACCCGATGGTGAAGATAAACCCGGCGGGCATCAGCGGCGATGTGGCGGGATACGTCGACGAGCAGACCGCGGTCCTCAACGAGATCGTACCGGTGCAGATCTCCGACAACGTCCTGACCCTGGCCATCTGCGGCCCGATCGACGTGGAGGCCGCCGAGATGCTGGCGTTCAAGACCGGCTGCACCATCGAGTACGTGGTGTGCACGCGCGATGCGACCAGGGAGGCGATCCGCGAGCTCTACGGACATGACCTGGCCTCCGACGAAGGTGACTCGGGGGACATGGTCCAGTACCTGGAGGGTGACCGGGCCGAACCGCCCGAGGGCGTGAAGGTCGACGAGGTCAACATCACACACCTGGTCGACGGGATCGTGGCGCACGCGGTCAAGGCTGGCGCGAGCGACATCCACATCGAGCCCAGGATGGACCACGCGGACGTGCGGCTGCGCATCGACGGCATCCTCGAGGATTACAAGGTGCTCCCCGGCGAGCAGCACCACGCCGTCGTCTCCAGGATCAAGATCCTCGCCAACCTCGACATCGCCGAGAAGCGAAGGCCGCAGGACGGCGTGATCTACATAAGGTTCGGCGACGCGGACGTCGACTTCCGGATAGCGACCACGCCCACCATCTACGGCGAGGGCGTGGTCATGCGCGTGCTGGACCAGGGCAAGGCGTCGGTAAAGCTGACCGACCTGGGCTTCACCGGGAAAGACCTCGCTGTAGTCATGGAAGCGCTCGAGGAGCCGTACGGCTTTGTCCTCTCGACCGGGCCGACGGGCAGCGGCAAGACCACCACCATGTACGCCATGATCAACAAGCTCAACCGCTCCGAGCAGAAGATCATCACCATAGAAGACCCCGTCGAGTACAGGATGGACGACATCAACCAGATACCGGTGAACCACGCGATCGGGACCGACTTCGCCGTGCTGCTTCGCTCGGTGCTCAGGCAGGACCCCAACATCGTCCTGGTGGGAGAGATCCGCGACGAGGAGACCGCGCACGTGGCGGTGCAGGCCGCCCTCACCGGCCACCTGCTGCTCAGCACTCTGCACACCACGGACGCGCCCGAAGTCCTGCTGCGGCTGATGGAGATCGGGGTGGAGTACTTCTACGTGCGAGAGGTGGTCAAGCTCATCATCGCCCAGCGCCTCCTTCGCGAGCTCTGCCCGAACTGCAAGACTGACTACGCGCCCACGTCGGGCGATCTCGCCGACCTCGGCCTGCCGCCGGACAGCAAGGCGGCGTTGAAGACCTCTGCCGGATGCGCGAGCTGCCGCAACACCGGCTTCATTGGCAGGACCGGCGTGTATGAGGTGATGCCGATGAGCCCCGAGATCAAGGAGCTGATGGCGCCGGACGTCCCCCTGATCAAGGTGCGCCAGTGCGCCATCGAAGGGGGAATGCGCACCCTCTGGCAGAACGCCGTCGAGAAGGTGCTGGCGGGCCAGACTTCGTTGGAGGAGATCAGGAGAGCCGTCCCGCAGGCATGAAAAAAGGCCGGTCGCTCCCGGCCGGCGCCCTCGACCCTTCGGCTAGATGACTACCCTCAGGACCTCTTCGATCGACGTCATCCCCACGCGGCACTTGTCCCAGCCGTCCTGCCGCATCGTCTTCATCCCCTGCTCGACCGCGATCTTCTTTATCTCGGCGGTCGATGCTTCCTCGATCGTGAGCTGCTCGATCTCGGCGGTCATCAGCATGATCTCGACCAGCGCTACCCTGCCCTTGTACCCGGTGCCGCCACACCTGGCGCAGCCGGTCGGATTGGGCTTGTAGAGGACGATTTTCTCGTCGTCGAGCATGCCGAACTCCAGGCGCTCCAGAAGCTCCACGCTGGGCTCGTAGGGCTGCTTGCAGGTACACAGCCTGCGCCCCAGCCTCTGGCCCAGGACGCAGACGATCCCGGACGCCGTGAGAAAAGGCTCGATCCCCATCTCGGTGAGACGGGTGATGGCGCCGGGCGCGTCGTTGGTGTGGAGCGTGCTGAACACAAGGTGGCCGGTGAGGGCGGACTCGATGGCGATCTGTGCGGTCTCGGTGTCACGGATCTCGCCGACCATTATGACGTCGGGCGAGGTACGCAGAATCGACCTCAAGGCCGAGGCGAAGGTCAGCCCCGCCTTCGCGTTTATCTGTATCTGGTTGATGCCGGGGAGGCGGTACTCGACCGGGTCCTCGACGGTGGTTATGTTTTTGGTCTCATCGTTGAGCACGTTGAGCGTACCGTAGAGCGTGGTGGACTTGCCGCTGCCGGTCGGGCCCGTGACGAGGATGGCGCCGTTCGGCCTGCGGAACGCGTCCTCGTACTTCGCGAGCGTCTCGCCGTCGTAGCCGAGGTCGTTCAGCCGCAACAGGATGCTCGACTTGTCGAGGATTCGAAGGACGATCTTCTCGCCGAAGACGGTGGGCAGGACCGCGACGCGGAAGTCGATGGCCTTGGTGCCGACGGTCTTCTCGTAGTGGCCGTCCTGGGGGATCCTCTTCTGAGCGATGTTCAGGTCGGACATGATCTTCACACGCGAGGTAAGCGCGGGCAGCGTCCTGATCGGCAGGCTCTTGACGTCGTGCAGCACGCCGTCGACGCGGTAGCGGATCACGATCTCCTTCTCCTGCGGGTCGAAGTGGATGTCGCTGGCCCCCGCGGTCACCGCCTCGTTGATGACGAAGTTGATGAACCGGACCATCGGCGCGTCGTCGGCGGCGGTCCCCACCAGCGCGGCTAGCTCCTTGTCGTCCACCACTTCGTCCGCGAACTCGTCTGCCTTCTCCATCCCGTCGCCCGATTCGCGGTAATAGGTGCGGATCGCGTCCTCTATATCGCTCTTAGTCGCGACCACCGGCAAGACCTGGTGCCCGGTCGACATCTTGACGTCGTCCAGGGCGAAGATGTTGGTGGGGTCGGCCATGGCGATGATGAGGGTTTCGCCGTCGAACGCCAGCGGTATCGTCAAGTGGCGCTGCGCCATCTTCTCGTCGAGGAGCGCGACGGCGGTAAGGTCGACTCGGTAGGTGGCGAGGTCGACGAACTCCAGGCCCAGGTGCTGGGCCAGCACCTCGGTCAGCTTTGCCTCGGACACGATGCCCATCTCTATGAGCGTGCGCGCCAGGGACTTGCCCGTCTGCTTCTTCTGTTCGAGAGCAGAGAGCAACTGCTCCTGAGAGACGAGGCCGTCCTCGATCAGGAGATGGGTTACCGATTTGGCTTTCTTCTTGGCTTGCGCCATTAACTCAATCACACTCCGCAACATGAATCGGAATACCAGCCGGGGAACTGAAGCTGCCACCGGCTACCCTGATTATACGATTCGATGCCAACAGGTGTAATACCCTCCATCAACCTCGGGCCGCCGTCACAGCTCCGGCCGGGTGTCGACCACGTGAAGCTCCTTCATGCCTCCCTTGACCCGGAGCCTCTCCACCAGCTCCTCCAGGGGCAGGAACACTATATTGTTCGGCTTGACCTCGGTGGCGAGCAGCAAGCTCTCGTCGATCTTCGCCCGCATCTCCTCCTCGTCGGCTCCCTCCGCAACGGTGGCGTAGACGTCCAGCACGTCCATCTCGAATGGGTCCCCGCCGGCCTTGCCGATCTCGACCTGCCACTCCTTGATGCCTTTCTCGGCGGCCAGAACCGAGAAGAAAGCCCCCTGGTCGACCAGCGTGCCCTTGAGCTTGGTCAGAGAGAAGCCTTTCACCTTGCCGGTTCGCCTGATGTCGGCACCGAGCCTGGGCACGCTCCTGCCGCAGGAGGGGCAAGGCTCGTAGACGATGCCGCCCCTGACGAAATCGCCGCTGCGGAAACGTACGACGCAGGTGCCCCTGCCGTCCAGGCAGGTATAGACCAGCTCGCCGTCCTCGCCTTCGTCGACAGGCTCCTCGGTCTCGGGGTCGATCAGCTCGATGTAGTCCATGTCGGGATAGAGGTGGTAGCCGGTGTCGGTGCCGGGAACGCACTCGGAGTAACCCTTGCGGCCTTCGGTGAAACCCATGGTCGAGACGATGTAGAAATCGTCGGCCCCCATCTTCTCCAGGAGCTCGGACAGAGATTCCTTCATGCCCTTCGGCACGCGCTCGCCCGCCAGTATCAACAGGCGCAGCGACGAGAAGTCGGCCCCCTGGGCGGAGGCGGTCCTCAGCGTATGATAGACGTAGCCGGGCATGCCCACCACGCCGGTCGCCTTCATGCTCTGGGCGGCGCCGATGATGCGCTGCGTGCCCAGCACCCTGCCGCCTCCGGCGTGCAGCGAGAGTATGCCTGCGCGCTCCAGCCCGTCAGCCACCATCCAGAATCCGAGGTGCGGGGCGAAAGGCATCGCGTTGAGGATGACCCCGTCTCTGTAGTCGAGCTGATCGCCGAAGCCGGCGAGCTCGATGATGCGCCTGCCCGCCTCGGCCATCCGCTCGACGTCGGAGCGGGCGTACATGATCGGGGTGGGGAGCCCGGTCCTCCCGGTGGTGAACTGAACGTGGATGGGCGCGTACTCGGACCAGAGCTCCCTGGTCACGTAGTCCTGTCCTTTGAGGAGGCGGTCGAGGCGCATCCTGGTGAAGCCGAGCTTCGGCATCAACTGCTCGATCGATTTCTCGTCGGGCTTGAGGATGAACTTCTCGTAGATGTAGGCGTCATCAGCGGTGGGCGCGATGTCGGCCTTGTAGGTGAACGGCAGCTTTCTCAGGTCCTCCACGTGCCGTATGTCCTCGGGCGCGACCTTGGCGTCGTCGAACATCTTGCGGTAGAACGGGCTGTAGGGATAGAGGTTGGAGCGCACGAACCAGGAGAGCTTGCGGTCGCGGTACTCGCGCTGCTCATCGAAGGACATTCGGTCCCAGTTCCGAGAGAATATCTCTCTTGCCATCCTGACGCTCCTTGCAGGTACTGCCTCAAACCCGGTCGATCACATCGTGTAATGATAACGTCTTTGCATCCGCAAGACTAAGAGTGAGCTTGCCGGCCGCTCACGGCCCGGGCTCGCCGTGCAGCCCCAACGGGTCCAGCGTGTACCACGCCGGGCCCAGCAGGACGGCCAGGAGCACCATGACCCCGAGGTCCACCGAGCCGAAGACGGTCAGCCACGGCGCACTGTACTTCAGCCCGCCGGTCAGCGTAACAGCGCCCGCGACCAGCAACCCGGCCAGCAGGAACAGGGTGAAGTAGACACCGGTCTGTGACCGCTTCTTGAGGATGACGCCCGCGAACATGCCCGCCAGCCCGATCAGGATCAGGCACGCGCCAGCAAGCCACTGCGGGTAGGAGATCCACGGAGCACGTCCGTTGAAGAAGTCCAGGTCCCACATGAACGGAGAGACGTGTGGAAGGAACCAGCCCACGACGATGCCCTCCGCGACCAGCAGCAGCCCGCTTGCCGCAATGAGCCAGGCGAGCAACCTGACCAGGAAAGGGCGCCTGGTCTCGACGAGCCTGGTGCGGGTCATGTACCCGTTGAAGAACGCTCTTCCCATCCACGAGCGCCAGCCGCCGGCCACCCTAGTCCCCCATGTCCAGGTCGTGGTCGTAGCCTGTGAAGAAGCGCGCGGCCTTCCAGCCGTACCCGGCCACGTATCCCTTGAGCACGTCGCCCAGCTTGAGCGGCGGCGCGTAGCCCTGAAAGCTCTGGACAGCGAAGGCCGTCTCGATGGGCAGCGGCGGGCAGCCCGGTAGATAGGTCCCGCGCCCGGCGTGCTCGCGCGCGCACTCGCCCACGACGAGCGTACGCTCCGCGTCGAGGTCGCGAGGCAGGTCGTCCATCCCCTTCCCCAGAACCACGTTCATCTCTTTCACGTTCGCGCCGTCTCTCTCGAGCCAGAAGTCGAGCGCGACTCTGACCATGCCGGCGCAGCCGAACTGGCAGCACTTCTCTTCTCCCATGAAGACCCGCACCTTGTCGCTGGCGCCGGCCAGGTCGGTGTCGGGCTGGACGAACTTCCTCGCGTGTTCGCTCACCTTGCCACCCGCCACCTCTATATCACGCTCGGAGAGCGGGCCGATCCCGGCCTCGGCCAGGTAGGCCAGGTGCTTGATCTCCGTGGGGTCGAAGCCCATCAACCTGCAGGCCACCGCGTCCACGGCAACCCCGTTCGCCCCCCCGATCATGACTCCCAGCTCGACGGGACGGGCGACCATCGGGCCCTGGCCCTCGCCCGCGACAATGCTGTCGGCGAGCACCAGGTCCGGCGGCCGCACGCGATAGAGGTCGGCGATCTTTTCGTGGAGTGTCTCATCATTGTGGTTCTTGACCCTGTGCGACGGCCTGAGGAACCCGATGTTATTCTTCACCGACAGCGTCACGCGCGCGAACTGGTTGACCTTGATCTTGGGGAGGCTCACAAAGAGGTCGGCCTCTTTCCAGACCGCCGGCACTATGAACGAGTCCTGGACCAGCGCGTCGGGCACCTTCGCTCGGACGTGACGTATCTCATCGAAGTAGATCGGCCTGGCAAGCCCCCTGATGTGCGGGTATATGCCCATGGCGTAGAAGGCGGAGCGGGCCGGCCCCACCACAGCGTCCTCCCCCACCATGACCACCCTTGCGCCGAGGTCGTTAAAAGCCATGGCCACGCCTCTTATGAACGCGGGCTGGGTCACCACCCCGACGGTCTCGGGGCTCCTGGAGGGAAAGACGAAGCTGGGCTTGAGCAGCACACTCTTGCCGCGTGGATCTACTCCGCTGCCGGTGATGATCTCCTTGGCGACCTCGCAGACCCGCGCGGGCTCGTAATCATGCTGTTCGTAGAGGAATACTTTTTCCATCTTCTCCGTCGGAGGCCCGGCGTCAGGCCGGCGCCAGGAACTTGCTGAACTTCATCATCGCCAGCGGGTGCATCGTGGCGCCCTCCAGGCGACAGGTTCCCGACATAAACTTCTGCACCAGCTTCTGGCCCTCGGGGGTGCGCACGAACTTGACCGCCTCGAGGCCGGCGCCGATGTTCGCCATCTGCATGAGGGTCTCGTAGTCGCAGACGAGCTTGATGTCGGGCGAGGGCACCACGCCCGGCTCGATGACGATGTAGCCGTCCGAGAAGGTCATGGTGATCGCGGTCTCCGGCTGCTCCACCGGCTCGATCGAGATGACCAGGTTGAGCGTGTTGAGCAGCGCGACCTTCTCCGGCTGCTTCAACAGCTCTGTGATGAGGGACTGCATTATGGCTCCGAGCCCGCTCAGGTTCTCCTCGTCCTTGACGAGGACTCGCTCCTCGGGCCCCCCGGCGGGAACGCAGGGCGCGGGGCGCTGGCGCTGCGCGATGCTGTAGCCGAGCACGGCCAGCCCGCTTCCCACCAGCAGCCACCTCAGCAGGTGATGCTTCTTCTTGCCGACTTCAGCCTTCCTCCCCATCACGGTCTCCTTCCTGGTCCCGGCTCACGCACGGGACACCTTCACGAACATGAAGCCTTCCTCGTCCGGCGTCCACTTCACCACAGCGGGCTCGCCCAGAAGTGCCTTGTAGAATCCGAGCACCCGGCCGGCCAGCATCTCCTCGCTGAACGGGTTCTCTATCCTCACCAGCAGCTCGTCTTCGGCCAGCGATATCTCGGTCGGGTTGCCCATGCCTTTTATGCGCAGGTCCGAGAGAAGCTCCTCGAACGCCCGGCTCTCCTGGATCACAGCCGGCATGGTCGTGTTCTGGCAGATGTACTCACTCTCCAGGTCCACGATCATTCGGCCGACCTCGTCGCCGAGCTCCTCGGTCAGCTCCTTGAAGACGGCGTTGAGGCTGTCGATCATAACGGTCACTATCCGCCTGCCCGTGCTGACCTCCGTCGCGATTCCCCTCACCAGGTCGAACGAATAGCGGTGAGACAGCTCGAGCGGCATGTGGCAGCGCCCGCAGCGCTCGACCGAGTAGTCACCGGGCAGCGCCACCGGCAGCCTGGGCTTGAGCCTCTCGTCGGACCTCACCTGGTCAGGGTCATCGGTGATGGTTATGACGACGTGCCTGTCGTCGCCCTCCCAGCTCACGCGCGCCGGGCGCCGCGAGTACGCCTCGACGCTTCCGAGGATGTTGCCGGCCAGGACCGCGGGGTTGAACGGGTCGGTTATCTCGATCGTCAGATGGTGGTTCCGCTTCACCTCGGTCAAGCGCAGGTCTCCGAAGCCGGCGTTCTTGGCCGCCCGCACCACAAAGAGGAACACGCCGCGCATCGCCAGAGGGTTCCGGGCGATCAGGCCGGCCGCCCCGTGCCCCTTCTCCATCAGCGTATTGGTGAAAGCCAGCCCCGCTTTGCGCTCGCCCTCGACCACGATGTGGCTGATGTCCAGGCCGATGCGCTCGCTGATGCCCTCGAAGATAAAGTCCAGCTCGTCGCAGTAGGCCTGCACTACGCGGGTGTTGTGGACAAAACGGCCTGTCACGGTGCCGTCGTCGTTCCAGGCGGCGGCAAGACGAACATAGATGGGCAGACCGCAACGCCCGCATCTCTCGAGTACCAAGTCTTACCTCCCGGCCGGCGTGGCGCGAACCGGCCCCCCGCTCCGGTCGCGTCGCGAGCGGGATCGTTGATAAGAATCTATTGCTAGCCGGCTCGTTGCGCAAGGGCACGGGCTGCGGCCGCCAGGCCGCTGGACACCGCTCCCTCCACCGTGGGGCTCGTCATCCAGTCTCCCGCCAGCAACAGGTTGCCGACGCCGCTCCCCGAGGTGAACAGCGTCCTGACCCTGGCAGCGTGCCCCGGCGAGACCACGGGGAACGCCTCCGGGTGCCTGTCCACACGCACCTGGCGCGCCTTTCCAAAGGCCATCCCGAAGATACTCGAGCACGCCGATGAGGCCGCCTGGACTATCACACCGTCGGGCTCCTCGATCAGGACCGGCACTTCCTCGCCGCAGAAGACCACCGTCGCAACGGTGCCGCCGTCGGGAGCGTATTCCGCTGCCTTGCTGGTGTTCTTGCAGGCCCAGGCAGCGGTTATCTCCTCGCCGCGCGCCACGATCACGGGGCCGCCGGTCGCGGCGTTCGTTTTCTTCGTTGCGAAGTTGACGACTATAGCCGGGGCGTACCGCACCCGGGCGACGAAATCCTGCGCGGGCAGCCCGAGCTTTCCCGCTACACCAGGCAGGACTGTTGCGGGAAGCGCGCATATCACGACGTCGGCCCGGTAGGTCCTGGCGCGGCCGCCCGCCGCCGGCACCGCTCTCACTCCAGTCGCCTTCTTTCCCTCGCGCACCACCTCGAGGGCGACCATGCCCGTGATCACCTTCGCCTTTCGGGCAAGGGCCTCGGGCAGCGAGCCCATCCCGCCGGTGAATCCGCCGGTGCGGTCGCCGAACGTGTAGCGCAACGAGACCATGAACGCGGCGGCCGATATGGCGTCGATCGGCGCGCCCATCGCGTAGAGCGCCGCGGGATCGGCTATGTTCCTCCTGTAGCGGGCGGTCGAGCGCCGCGACAGGAAGCGCGCAGCCGTTACCTGGTCACCCTCGCTCCACCAGTGTGGGAACCTGATGTTGTAGGAGCGGTAGTGCGCCAGCAAGGCAGGCGCGACCGCCCCGAAGTCCGCCAGACCCTGCAGGCCCAGAGCCCGCCAGGGCAGCATGGTCGACGGGTTGAGGTCGCGCGGGACGAAAGTCGAAAGGCGGCCGTCGTGGAATATACCTTTGGGCTCTTGCGGTATCCGGAAGGTCTCCCCCAGGCCCGCGCGGATCGCGACGTTCAACGTGTCGTCGTAGGAGTCGTGGAAATGCTGGGCGCCCGTGTCGAAGAGGTAGCCACCGGCCCGTACGGTCCTGCACCTGCCACCGACGTCCTGTTCTTTCTCGAGGACGACGACGCGCCACCCCGCCTCGGACAGGGCCGCCGCCGCCGTCAGACCGGCCACGCCTGCACCGACCACCACCGCTCTCGGCCCCGGGCTTCCCTGTGCCAATTGAAGCTCCCCGGGCCCGCTCAGATACCGAGCTTCTCGGCCAGGAACACCAGGTCGAGCTGCTCGCACTTGCCGCGCGATATCCCGCCGCTCTCGTCGAGCTCGCGGTACTGGTAGTACTCGCTCTTCATGAGGTCGAAGTCGGGGACCGACCCCGCGTGGGGCCCCTCTTCCACCGCCTGGTAGAAGCGCGGGTGCATGATGTCCTCCTCGCCGCCCGAGCCCCAGAGCGACTGCATGCCCCGCTTCAGGAACCAGATGCGCTCGCCCACCCTCATGAAGCTCTCCAGGTCGTAGCCGGCTCCGGTGACGGCGTTGATGGCAGTCAGCAGCATATCCTCCTGCCAGGACACGGCCGTGAACAGACATACCACCGCCGAGTTGAATATCTGGCCCAGCTCCTGCGCCCGCGCGGTAAGGTACCCCTTCCCCTCGCTGGACTGCTCGTCGAACGGCCCTTCCAGGTCGATCTGCGGCAGAGGCGGGGCGCTGCCCTGCTCCAGGTAGAGGTTCATGCTGGCGCAGTGGCAGGCGCCTCTGGGAGAGGTCGCATATGCCAGCGAGAACCCGTGGAAGCCCCTGGGGTCGTGAGCGGGAAGGTCGAGCCCGCGGACCTGGACGGCCATCACGGCGGCCTCGGGCCCGAGCTCCTCAGCAAGCGCCCTCGAGCCCTCGGCCATCCTGGCGCCGAAGCCCTGCTTCATGGCGGCCATGTCCAGCAGCTTCAACATGGCGTCGGGGTCGCCCCAGGTGATCGCGACGCCGTCGCACTCCTCGGGGGTCAGCAGGCCCTTCTCCTGCGCTTCGGTGACCAGGGCGATGATCTCCCCCATGGTTATAGTGTCTATCCCGTAGCGGTTGCAGAGCTCGTTGGCCCTGGCGATGCTGGCGAGGTCATCGTTGAGGAGGTTCGTCCCGAACATGCAGACGGTCTCGTACTCCGGTCCGGCCCCCTGCTCGACCAGGTAGGGGCCCTCATCGACCTTGACGATCCTCTTGCAGCCGATGGGGCAGGCCCAGCAGGCGTAAGCCTTGACCAGTATGTCGTCGGAGTAGGTGGGTCCGTTTATCTTCGAGAGGACCTCGTCGTCCTCGCCTATCTGCCAGTTCTTGAACGGGACGTCGCCCAGCATGGCCCCCACCTCGAGGTTGGCGTTGGTCCCGAACGCCTTGAGCGACTCGACCACCAGGGAGTCCGCGTAGTTCTGCATGACCACCTCGCGCCACTCCTTGAGCGCGTCGGCGTCCGCGTACTCGACCTTCCTGCCCGCCCCGAGGACGGCCACGGCCTTGAGGTTCTTGGCCCCCATCACCGCGCCCATGCCGGTGCGCCCGGCGATGTGGTGCTTGTCGTGGACTATGGCCGCGAACTTCACGCCCTTTTCTCCAGAGGGACCGATGGCGGCGACTTTCGCCTTCTTGCCGGTCTCCTCCTTCGACCGCTCCGCGAGGATGTCCGCGGTCTCGTAGGTGTCCTTGCACCACAGGTCCTGGGCCGGGCGGAGCTCGACGTCGTCCCCGTTGATCCAGAGGTACACCGGCTTGTCCGCGGAGCCGGTGAAGATGATCCCGTCATAGCCGGCGGCCTTGAGCTCGGGGCCCCAGTAGCCGCCGCAGGAGGCCTCTCCCCAGTGGCCCGTCAGCGGCGAGCGAGCGCAGACGGCGAAGCGGTTCCCGCCCGGGACGCGCGTGCCGGTCCAGGGGCCGGTCATGAAGATGAGAGGATTGGCGGGGCTCATCGGGTCCACGTCCCCCGGCCAGCGGTCCATGTAGATCTTCGCCGCAAGACCCGAACCACCCAGGTAGTCCCGGCAGTCCTGCTCGTCGATGTCGAGCCTGGCAATCTCTGAGGTCGTGAGATTTACGTCGAGGATCTTTCCAGCGTAGCCGAACATCAGGGTACCTCCGTCGGTTAGGGAACCAGTGCACCGTCACCAGGGGCAGGAGAATGATAACAATGCGAAGCGCCGCCAGGCAACACGCCGCGATCCCTTGAGGTTCCTCTTTGATATGGGATTGGGCTGATGCTAGGATATGCCAGAACAGCGCGCAAAACGATCCCGGAGGTCTCAAGGATGAACTGGAAGAAGTTCGCGGCGGCGATAGTCGTGGTCTCACTGCTGGCGGCTGCCGTGCTGGCGCTCGCCGGCTGTTCGCAGGGCAAGCCGCAGGTGATCATCTTCCTCGGCAAGAGCAGCAAGTCTTACGCCGCGACCAAAGCGATTGTAGACGAGGCACAGAAGAAGTACGGCAGCAAGGTGACGTTCACGATCTATGACTACGACAGCCCCAAGAGCGCATCGGGGAAGAAGAAGTACTTCGTGTCGATGGACCCGACCATCATCATCACCAACGCGCAGGGGCAGATAAAGCAGACCTACATGGGGATGCCGATGAAGGATGAACTGTTGATGACCATCGAGAGCTTCATCCCGCAGAAGGCCGGGGCCAAGACCTCGACCCCGACGTCGACGCCGAACTCCACTGTCATACCAGGCACGCCGTATCCGTCGGGCTCGACCCCGGGGGTCTCGACGCTGCCGGTCACAACCGTCCCCAGTCAGCAGCAACCGTAGAGCGAGCCTTCAAGGGAGGGTCGGGTTGGCGAAGCGGCGACTACGCATGAGAGCTCCATACGTGCTGCTGGTGGTCTTCGTGGTGATGCTCATCACCGGCCTGCTGCTGGGAGGCTTCGGCAAGGTGCTGGTCAACGGGATCGTCATCTGTCTGGACTGCATAGGGCTGATCTGAGAATGGTCACCCGCCGGTGGTCGCAGGTGCTCGGCACCCTGGTGGCCAACCCCTGGTTCGCTTACTTCGGCACCCGTACGATCTACCAGGGCAGCGCCAAAGGCCTCTGCTTTCCCGGCTTCAATTGCTACGCCTGCCCGCTGGCGCTGTTCTCCTGCCCCATCGGGGCGCTGCAGCAGTCCTTCGCGCTGCTGTCCCCAAGGTTCAAGAGCGTCTCGGCGAGCCAGGCCGCGGTGACCGCCGTCAAGCGCGCCGCTTCTTACCCCGTGAGCGCCTTGCTGTACGTGGTCGGCTTCATCGGGCTGGTGGGAGTGCTTACGGGTCGGCTGGTCTGTGGATGGATATGTCCGTTCGGCTTCCTGCAGGACCTGCTCTATAAGATACCGACGCCGAAGCTGGGGCTGCCCCAGTGGATGCGGTTCGGGAAGTACTTCGCGCTGGTGGTGGTCGCGATGCTCATACCCTACATCACCGGTGTTCACTGGTACTCGCGACTCTGTCCCGCCGGCTCTCTGGAGGGCGCGCTGCCGCTGGAGGTCCTTCCCCCAAAAACCCCGCTCCCCGCGGTCGGTTGGTTCTTCTGGTTCAAGATCGCGATCCTGGTGGTGTTTCTCGCCTGGATGGTGGTGACCAAGAGGCCGTTCTGCAGGACCGCCTGCGCGCTCGGCGGAGCCTATGCGGCGCTCACGCCGTTCAGCTTCTACCGGATGGAGGTCGACAGCGCGAAGTGCACCAGTTGTGGCGACTGCAAGAAAGCATGCCCCGTGGACATCAACATCTACGAGAACGCCAACTCGCCGGAGTGCGTGCGCTGCCTGACCTGCAAGAAAGAGTGCCCTACCGGCGCGGTGACCTCAGGCTTCGGGCGTCCCTACGCGTCGACTATTTTCGAAAGAGAAAGCGGACCACCAGCATAGCCACGAAGCCATTGAGCGCCGCCAGCGCCACGTAGCCCGCGAAAGCCTTGCGGCCCTTGCCGCGCCTGAAGTCCTTGCGGTAGTGATAGTAGAACGCCGCCATCACCGCGAGGGCGCCCGCGAGGGCGACCAGGCCCCCGGGCATGAAGACGAACGAGCCCGTGGACCTGGTCATGTTGGCGCCCCAGGCCATCAGGCCCAGACCTCCCAGGGCCAGGAGCGCCATGACCGCAAACTCCTTGAGCTGAACAGAGGCATTCTTTTTCGACATCTCATTCCTCCTTCGCGAGGGACGCTTCGCGTTCGTGGAACAGCTTCTTGAAAAACGATTGCAGGCCGTTGCTGACGGTCTTGTGGATGATCTTGTTGATGAGGCGGAAAGAGTAGCTGCGGAAGACCTTCCCCACGCCGGTGTCGAGCAGCCCGAAGTTGGAGACCAGGCCCTCGAGGCCCTTGCCACCGAACATGAGGCCGATGCCCCCCATGATCATGCCGGTGAAGAACGAGGCGGCCAGGCCGGTGAGCGTGATCGGCTTGTGGTTGAGGAAGCACGAGGCGAGGTTGCAGGTGACCGCGAACGTGCCCGTGAAAAGCAGGTAGACCGCCTTCCCGCCGAAAGCCGTCGCGCCCTCCTTGAGAAAGGTGACCATCACGTGGATGAACTCGCCGCTCTGTTTGAGGAACAGCACGGCCGTCCGCACTGTGACCGCCATCCTGCCCTCCGAGACGCTCACCAGCAGCGCCTGCACCAGCCGGCTTCCCACCACGCCATCCTTGATGGCCTTGGACACCGGCCCGGAGATCGCGCCGATCGCGAAGGCCACCACCAGCTTGGTAATGGAGACGCGCCCGGTGAACAGGTAGGACGTCGAGCCCTCGAAGATCGTGGACAACACCCCGTTGGCGAGCGCGCACTTGCTCACTCCCGCCAGGCCCATCTCGGCCCAGCCCGCCGAGAACGCGGCGCTGAGCGACCCTACGCTTATGACCGTGGCGGCGACCGCGACCCCGCCGCTGAGGCACTTGAGAAAGCAGCCACCGAAGGAAAAGCCGGACGCGTGGGTGGCGGCGTAGTAGATGGCTATCCCAAGAGCGGTCACGCACGCGGCTATCCCAGCTATTACGCCGCATATCAGCGAGACGGGCAGGGTGATGACGACGATGATTATCGCCACGATGATGACCGCCGTCGCCGCCAGCGCGGCTGCGACCGCCTGGACGTAGCGGTTGCTCCAGCACCAGGCCGCTCCGTGTGCGATCCACTTGCCCAGCCGGCTGATGCCGCTTCCCACCCAGGCGCCGCCGGCGCACACGCCCTTCCAGGCCGCACGCAGGCCTCCGCCCACCGATGAGACCACGGTCTTGACCGGCTTGAAGAGCCCGCTCCAGAAGCCTTCGTCCGACTGAGGAGGCCCTCTGGGAGCCGGGGCGACTTCCTTGGCGCCCGTGGGGCAGAGCCGGATGAAAGACGTGACCTTGAGGCCGCTGAAGAGCAGGTGGGGGTCGACCGGGGTGCCGTTCAGGTAGGCGTCGAAGTGCAGATGGGGCGCGGCCGACGAGGCGTCGCGCGTACCGCAAACCGTTCCGATCTCCTGCCCCCGCGCCACGCGCTGACCGGCCGCGACCGCGACGTCGGCCAGGTCGAGGTAGGTGGTCCTGGTGCCGGCGGCGTGGGTTATGGTAACGAACCTGCCGCGCGGCAGCTCGCCCACCCAGCAGACCGTCCCATCGCCGGCGGCTCTCACGGTCGTGCCGGGGGCCGCGGCCAGGTCGAGCCCCTGGTGACCGCCCTCCCCGTAGGGTCCCGTGGGCTTTTCGAAGCCCCTTACCACAGCGCCCGGGACCGGCCACGAGTAGGCGCCGGATGCGAAAGCGTGCGGCAGGGGAAGCACGGCCAGGAACGGCAGCACCACCAGGCCCAGTGTGAACAGGAGCAGGAGCCTCTTATGGGACGAAAAGTAGATGGCGGACCTCCGGGTTGCCTCGGTTCATCCGGAGAGGTGCAGAGTAACAAGCATTGCAAGCAATATTGTAAGCCCGCCCGGTCAAGCAAGTCAAGCTAACGGGTCCCGCGCGGTCGGGGCCGACCCTCCGGCCCGCGTTCATGGCTCCGACCGGCGCGATGGTGCCCGCCCGGCGCCCGTTCGCGGGAAAAGCCTTTGACTATGCGGTCCCGTTTCACTATCATCTTCGCAGAACGCGGCTGGAGTCTCAGCCCGCGCGGTATCCCACGAATCACCTCGGTGATCGACGATACCCGGTCGGCGATGAGGCCTGACCGGCTTGCGGCCGGCGGACCCAAGGAGGGCAAGGAAATGGAAGACGAACACCTCGAATACCTGAAGGGCAAGCTCGCGCCCGAGCAGTATGCGAAGCTGGTCGAACTGGGCCAGCCTGATATAAACAAGTTCATCGCCGACACGGAGAAGCTCTGCAAGCCCGACGAAGTGTTCATCAACACCGACTCGGAAGAGGACAAGGAGTACACCAGGCGCAGGGCGGTCGCCGAAGGCGAGGAGTTCGAGCTCTCCACCACCGGGCATACCTGCCACTTCGACGGCATCCTCGACCAGGGGCGGGACAAGGAGAACACCAGGTACCTGCTTCCCCCCGACGTCCACCTGGGGGAGCACATCAACTACATGGTGCGGGACGAGGGACTCGAGGAAGTCCTGGGCATCCTGGACGGCCTGATGCGGGGCAAGACCATGATCGTCAGGTTCTACTGCCTGGGGCCGATGAGCTCGATCTTCTCCCAGCTCTGCTGCCAGATAACCGACTCGTTCTACGTGGGGCACAGCGAGGACCTGCTCTACCGCTCGGGATACGACGAGTTCAAGAAAGGCGGAAAGAACTGCGAGCACTTCAGGTTCCTGCATTCCGCCGGGCCTCTGGTTAACGGGGTCTGCGCCGACATCGACAGGCGCCGTATATTCATCGACCTGGAAGAGAACACGGTCTACAGCACCAACACCCAGTACGGCGGCAACTCGATGGGCCTGAAGAAGCTGGCGATGAGGCTGGGGATCCAGAAAGGCCTGCGCGAGGGGTGGCTGACCGAGCACATGTTCGTCATCGGGGTGCCGGGTCCGGGCGGGCGCAAGACGTACATGACCGGGGCCTACCCCAGCATGTGCGGCAAGACCTCGACCGCGATGATCGAGGGGCAGAGCATAGTCGGCGACGACATCGCCTACCTCAAGAAGATCGGCGGCGAGGTGCGGGCGGTGAACGTCGAGGCGGGGATCTTCGGCATCATCCAGGACGTGAACCCATCGGACGACCCCGCGATCTACCAGGCGCTGATAGACCCCAACGAGGTCATCTTCTCCAACGTGCTGGTGAAAGACGGCAAGCCTTACTGGCTGGGCATGGGCAGCGACATACCCGAGGCCGGGCTCAACTTCTCGGGAGACTGGAACCCGGGGAAGACCGACGAGGCGGGCAAGGAGATCGACCCCTCACACAAGAACGCGCGGTTCACCATCCGGATGAACTCGCTCAAGAACATGGACGAGAACCTGGAGAACCCCGAGGGCGTGCCGGTCAAGGCGATGATCTTCGGGGGCAGGGACAGCGACACCTCGGTACCGGTGGAGCAGTCGTTCAACTGGGTCCACGGCGTGATCACCAAGGGCGCCTCGCTGGAGTCGGAGTCCACCGCGGCGACGCTGGGCGCCGAGGGCGTGCGGACCTTCAACCCGATGTCCAACCTCGAGTTCCTGGCGGTCTCGCTGGACACCTACCTTCAGAAGTACCTCGAGTTCGCGGCGGTGCTCGCGACCCCGCCCAAGATATTCGCTGTCAACTACTTCCTGATGGGCCCGGACCGAAACTACCTCAACGGCATGCTGGACAAGAAGGTGTGGATGCTCTGGATAGAGCAGCGGGTGCACAACGAGGTGGCGGCGCTGGAGACTCCCACCGGCCTGATACCTCTGTACAAGGACCTGCACCGGCTGTTCTCCAGCGCGCTGGGCACGGAGTACTCCGAGGACCAGTACAAGACGCAGTTCACCGTGCGGGTGCCCGAGCAGCTCTCCAAGATCGCGCGCGTCGAGGAAGCCTATCGCAAGGAGTGGGGCATCCCCGAGGTGCTGTTCGTCGCGCTCGACGAGCAGAGGCAGCGCCTGGAGAAAGCACGCGCGGAGTTGGGCGACTACATATCACCGCTGCTGCTCTCCCAGTCGTAGAAGGAACCAGGTCTGGCCGGTCTTCCCGCGTCGCCTGTGTCGCTACCGGTTCTCCAGCCATGCAAGCAGGTTCTCCATCGCGCGCGGGTCGTGCCGAAGCCTGTGCTCGCCTCCCGGCAGCGTCACCAGCTCTTTGGGGTCACCCGCCGCCTCGAACAGCTCTCGCGCCTGCTTGATGGGAACGAGCTCGTCCGACTCGCCATGGACTATCAGCAGCGGCACCGGGCTCACGCCCGCGACGTAGTCGATCGCCTCGTTGGCCGCGATATCCGCGAAGAACCAGTCGGGCGTGGGCGGGAAGAACGTGTCCTTGATGATACCGATGTCGCGCGCGGCCTCGATCAGCATCAGCAGGTTCTGGCGGGGAAACACCTCGGTCAGTCGTGAAGGTGAGGCGAACGCGGCAACGCCGTCGACGTTCCCATGCTCGGACGCGTACTTTATCGCCAGCGAGCCGCCCGCCGAAAAACCGGCCAGGTAGAGCTTTGGAAAAGAGAGTTGCTCGCGGGCGAAGCCCATCACCGAGCAGAGGTCCCGGTACCAGCCGCCGAGGTGGAAGTCGCCTGTCGAGTCTCCGCAGCCCCTGAAGTTCACGAAGAGCGCGGCGTAGCCGCTTTCGGCCAGCCGGTCGCACAGCAGGGCATAGCCGGGGTCGGCGGGGTCGGGGCTGGAAAGCGGTATCCCGTGGCAGAGAACCACCAGCGGCGCCCCCTGACCGGGCGAGGTGAGGTCGCCGGCCAGCACCACGTCCACCGAGGCCACGGATATGTCTGTCTTCTCTATCGGCGCCATAGTCTCCATCCGCCCCTAGAGCGGGAGCATCATGCCGGTCGCGCCGGGGATGAACCGCTCCCCGAACCGGTCCAGCATCCTGGACATCACTATCGAACCCGTGCAGTGGTTGATTATCATCCTGTCGGGCATTATCTCCTCGAGGAAGTCCATCGTCGCTTCCACCTTTGACAGCGGCGCTCCCATCCCCAGGTGCGTACCGCCGCAGACGGCCTTGACCGGACCGTAGGCGTCGGTAACGTGCTTGAGGATGTTGACCAGCCCGGAGTGCGCGCAGCCGGTGAGGACCACGCAGCCGTCGGGCCGCTTGACCACCAGCGCCTGGTCGTCGTCGAACGGATCGGGAATGAGCTCGCCGTCCTTTTCGATGAAGAGCATAGGCTCGGGGCCCTCGAAGTCGGTGACGCGCGGGATCTCTCCCGTGAGCCAGACGTCAGGCAGCACCTCCACCGGCCCGCGGCTCATCTCGATTCCCGAACACATCGTCTCGCAGGCATCCTTTCGCAGCGGGATCCCGGCGAAGCGCTTCACGTCGCCGAACACCATGTAGCGCGGCGCCCAGGCGACCGGGTGCGTGTAGATCTTCTTGGGGCCGCAGGCATACAGCATAGGCGCGAGCCCGCCGGCGTGGTCGAGGTGCCCGTGCGACAGGCCTATTCCCTGAACCGCGCGCAGGTCTATCCCGAGGATGTTGGCGTTGTGGAGCGCCACGTCGGACTGCCCCACGTCCCAGAGAAACGAGCGGCCGTCCACCTCGAGCCAGACCGAGAGGCCGTGCTCGGCCTTGAACGGCGGCATGCCGGATATGTTGTCCGCCAGTATCGCTATCTTTACTTCCATGCTGATTCCTTTCAAGGTCGGTTCGGCGTCATACATTCTATAATGAACGCCGCGGACCACCAGCAAATCGGAGGCGATATGGCAGGCAGAGTAGTAATGAAAGCATGCTCCAGCTACGAGCGCGCGTCGGTCGAGCGCGCGGTCGAGGAGCTGTTCGAGCCGTTGGGCGGGCCGGGCGCTTTCGCGGGAGAAGGTCAGTCGGTCTTCCTCAAGGTGAACGCCTTGCTGGGCGCGGCGCCGGAGAAAGGCGTGACGACCCACCCGGAGGTGGTCCGGGCAGTGGTGCGCCAGTTCCAGTCCGTGACCGACCGGATCACCATCGGGGACAGCCCCGGCGGGCCGTTCACCCCCGGCTACCTCAAGCGGGTCTACGAGAAGACAGGGTTCGCCGAGGTGGCGCGCGACACCGGGGCGGAGCTGAGCCT
>Ga0209747_1000426_pt1 | contig 23121 bp, 16 predicted proteins | sample BarGraNGADG00311_FD_184498 | JGI IMG/M metagenome (GOLD analysis project Ga0209747, IMG submission 184498) | Arctic peat soil microbial communities from Barrow, Alaska - Barrow Graham LP Ref core NGADG0011-311 (SPAdes) (version 2) | ecosystem: Environmental > Terrestrial > Soil > Wetlands > Peat...
TTCATCATGGTGCAAAACGCACCGCACGACCTGACCCCGGGACTATTTCTTTTCGCCGGCAGCCTTGTCCCATGGAAACCCGACTTTGCGGGTGACCCGAGTGCGCTTGTCCTTGAGCTTGGGCTCCTGGTAGATGGAAAGCGTGAGGATCGTCCTCGCCTGCTCCGGGTACTTGGCCACGAACTTCAACTCGTCTTCGGTGAGGGGTTTTCCCGTCGTGACGTTTGCGAGCCTGACGAGGTCGAGGATCTCGCGGGCTTCCTCGTCGGAGTTGAACTCGACCTCGAGCCGGTCGTAGACGTTGCGGAATCCCTTGACGCCGCCGTACGCGCCGGTGGTTATCATCCGGCCCGTCTCGACTATCTCAGGCTCTCCGCGGCCCAGCTCTTCGCAGTCGTAGAGCTCGTAGTTGCGCCGGTCCTTGAGGGCTCCGTCAGCGTGGATGCCGGACTCGTGCGCGAAAGCGTTGCGCCCGACGCCGACCTGGTTGACGGGAATGGGGACCCCGAAGGCGTACGAAGCATATTTCGCCAGGCGCCACGAGTGAGTGATATCGATATTGGGGTCGAGCCTGTAGCGTCCCTCGAGCCCGCTGGACTTCATGAACGCGAGCAGGCAGGAGATGAGGTCGGCGTTGCCAGCCCTCTCCCCGATGCCGTTGACTGTCGTGTTGATGTAGCAGTCCACTCCGCCATCTATCGCTCCCTTTGCTCCGGCCACCGAGCAGGCGGTCGCCATGCCGAGGTCATTGTGGCAGTGCATCTCGATGTCGAGCTTGACCTCTTTAGCGAGCTCGACCATCCGGTCATAGACGGTGAAGGGATCGTCGTAGCCCAGGGTGTCGCAGTACCGTATGCGGGTCGCGCCGCTCTCCCTCGCGGCGTGCGCGAACTTGATGAGCTCGTCCATCGGCGTGCGCGAGGCGTCCTCGGCGTTGACCGCCACCGTCTTGAATCCGAGCTCGTAGGCTCTGCTGAGCGCCTCCGTCATGAGCCTGGTCACGTCGTCAAAAGTGCGCTCGCCCTTCCACTTCCCGTTGATCATCTGGGGAGAGGTCGAGATCGATATGTTGACGTGCTCGAGCCCGGGGACCATCTCCCTGGCCAGTTCAATGTCGGCCTTGATGGCGCGCAGCCATCCGGCGATGCGGCACCTCTTGATCGCTTCGATGTCGACGAGCTCGAGGTTCCCGCGAAGGTAGTTCGTCTCGTGGTTGGTCGTGGGGAAGCCGGCCTCGCTCTGGAAGACGCCCATCTGGTCGAGGTACATATTGATGATCGTCTTCTCTATCTTGGCAAGCCCAAGCTGCGACGTCTGTACGCCGTCGCGGTTCGTCACATCTATTATGTAGATAGTGTTCTGAGTCTTGGTCATCTCGTTGTCTCCTTGCTCCAGGGCTTGACGCCCGGGGGACCGGATCTTACGGCGCGTCGGCGGAGCCTTTAAGCTCCCTTGCGCAGCGATACATTATATCAAACAGATCTGAGATTTCGTCCTTCTCAAGGCAGGAGAAAGCGATTCGGATGTCGGTCGCTCCATCGGCGATGACGCCGACTCCGTGCTCGTGCAGGAGCCTGACCCTGAACCGCTCCGCGTCGATGCCCTTGAGCGCGATGCTCATGAAGTAACCGGCGTTGAACGGGTACGGCTCCCAGAACTCGTCGTAGTCCGGGTCCTGGAGCACATCGCTGACCCTTTCAGCCCTCGCGAGCATCAGGTCGAACTTCTGTTTTTTCTGCCCCGCGAAAGCCGGGTCCGACATCGCGGCGAAGACGAGGGACTGCGAGAGCTGCGAGCAGTTGCTGATGTTGCCGCGGATAGCCCCGCCGACTTTCTTTTCCAGGGCACTGTAGACTTCCGCTTCCCTGCCGCCCGCGGCGACGGAGAATGTTATGAATCCGACGCGGAGGCCCCACGCGTACTCTTCCTTGGTGACACCGTCCAGCTTCACCGGGAACACGTGGTCACCCGCGCCGGCGAGCTTCGCGAACAGCGACTCCTTCAGTGCATCGTCCGTGTAGAAGAGGCCGAAGTACGCGTCGTCGAGAACGACCACGACCTCTCGCCCCGGCCCCGCCGTCGACTTGATCGCCAGGACGATGTCGTCGGCCTCGCCCTTTCGGACCGAGTAGCCGGTGGGATTGTTCGGGAAGTTCAGGACGATGAGCGCCTTGCCCTTATCGTCCAGGGCTTTCGAGAGCGTGGATTGCATGCCGGCAGTGTTGAAGCCTGAGCCGGAGTAGAGAGGGAACTTTCTGATGTCCGCCTCGCGCCTGACAGAGTAGACCATGTTGTAATTGCCCCAGGCCTTGTTCGGCAATATCACGACGTCGCCGGGGTCGAGGAACATCTCGCCGGTGACCGTGAGGCCGTGGGTTATTCCGCCGGTGACGACGGGCAGGCTGACCTCTTTGCCTGCGAGAGACGGGTTCTTCCTGTACATCTCCTCGCGCCAGAGGCTCCTGAGTGCCATGTTGCCGGTGGACGGCGCGTAGTCGACGACCTGGTCGGGCGTCAGCCCACTTATGCGGTCCATGATGGCAGGAAGGTTCATCGCACAGCCGCCCTCGCGGGCGATGCCGATAGTCGCATCGTACTTGTGCGCGTGCTCCCGCGCCTCGGCGGTCTGTGTGAGTATGCCCTTCGGGAAAAAGACCTCGCGTCCGAGCCGCGACAGCACCGAGTACAGGGCCGGGTTTGCCTCTTTTATCGTAGCGTTCAGTTCATCAGCAAGTGGGTTCATGTTTTGCACCTGTCCGGTTGCGGGTACGCTCCTGATCGAGCACCCAATTCTAACCGATTGAAAGTGCGTCCGCCACACATTTATCGCATAGAATCCCTGAGCCACCCCCGTAGCGGAATGAACTTAAGAAAATGGGGTCAGGTCTTTTTCTTTGAGTCAGGTTGAAGCAAGCCAACCGAAGTGCCTGAGTGACTCAAAGAAAAAGACCTGACCCCGGAAATTTAAGCTAGATGCCGGAGCAGGCTGCTTTGATCTGGGCGTATATCTGTTGGGGCTTGAAGCCCAGCAGGCGGTTCGCGCCGGAAGTGCAGGCTGCAGAACACGCGCCGCACCCTTTGCACAGCGATCGGTTGACCACGGCGACCCCTCGCTCCTCGTCGAAGCTGATGGCCTCATAGCTGCACAGCGCGATGCACTGGCGGCAACCGGAACAGAGCTTTTCGTCCACGAAGGCCACGACACCTTCGGTAACCACGTTGTCCTTCGAGAGCACGGACTCCGCACGGGCTGCAGCCGCGCATGCCTGCGTCAGGCTCTCGGAGATCGTCTTCGGGTAGTGCGCGAGGCCGGCCACGAAAACGCCGTCAGTAGCGAAGTCCACCGGGCGCAGCTTGACGTGCGCCTCGAGGAAGAACCCGTCGGACGTCAGCGGCACCTTGAGCCGAGGTGCGAGCTCCCGGGCGTCGGGGTTGGCGACGACGCCACACGACAGGACGACGAGGTCCGGGTTGATAACGACCTCCTCGCCCCTGACGTTCTGGTCCGCCACTTTGACCTGCAAGTCGCCGCGCAAGGTGTCCACGCGGGGTGGCTCATCTTTTTCGTAGCGGATGAAGTTGGCCCCCAGGTTGCGAGCCTCGAGGTAGTGGTCCTCTTTCAGCCCATAGGTCCGCATGTCGCGGTAGCATACGTTGACCCCGACGTCGGGGCCGATCTTCTTCAAGGCCACGGCGTTTTTCACCGCCACGCCACAGCAGATCTTGCTGCAGTAGGGGTGCTCGTCGTTCCGGGAGCCGACGCACTGTACCATCACCACGTCTCGCAACCCCTCGAGCGAGGCCGGGTCCTCGGAGATGCGCCGCTCCAGCTCGGTCTGCGTGATGACCCGCTCGTCGGTGCCCCATCCGAACTCGCCCTCGTGAGGCGCGTACTCCAGCCCGCCGGTCGCGACGATCACGATGCCGTGATCGAGCTCCACCGGGCCCTCGGGAGTGTCTACAACCGAATGGAACTTCCCGATGAAACCGTCTACCGACTCCACCTCCGAGGCGAGGTACAGCCCGATGTTCTTGTGAGCGATGACGCGCATGGAGAGGTCGGCGAGCTTCGCCGTAACATCAGCGCCCTCGATCGTCCTGGCGATATGGCGCATGTTGCCACCGAGCTCGCGCTCTTTTTCGACGAGATAAGTCGTGAAGCCCGCGTCGGCGAGCTGAAGGGCCGCCGTCATGCCCGCTCCACCTCCGCCGATCACCAGCGCGCGCGGCGTCACCGGCGAGATGCCTTCCTCGAGCGGCTCGAGCAGGGCCGCCTTCTCGACGCCCATCTTCACCAGCAGCTTCGCCTTGTCCGTAGCCTCGTCGGGCAGCGTCATGTGGACCCAGGAGCAGTGCTCCCTGATGTTCGCCATCTCGAAAAGATATTTGTTGAGGCCGGCGGTCCGCAGGGTCTCGCGGAACAGCGGCTGGTGCGTCCGCGGCGTGCACGAAGCCACCAGCAGACGGTTCAGCTTGTTCTCTTTGACTGTCTCGCGGATCCACTCCTGCGCGTCCTGGCTGCAGGCGTAGAGACGCTCCTCGGCAAAGACCACGCCCGGCAACAAGCGCGCGTACTCGACGACCGAGGGCACGTCGACCACTCCGCCGATGTTCGTGCCGCAGCGGCAGATCACGGCTCCTATCCTCGGAGGCTCGCCGGCGACGTCGCGCTCGGGAGGGTACTCCGTGCGCTCGATCAGCTCTCCCCTGCCGGCCCCGAGCCTGGCGCTCGCCAGCCCTGCCGAAGCGCTGGCCTGGACGACGCTGTCAGGGATGTCCTTCGGGCTCTCCACCGCTCCACAGGCGTAAATGCCGTCCCGCGACGTCTCGACGGAGACGAAGTCGTCGGAATCGACGAACCCGTGGGCGTCCAGGTCGACGCCGAGAGCCTCGGAGAGGCGGCCCGCGTCGGGCACGATTCCTACACCGAGCACGACCAGGTCGAACTCCTCTTCAACCGTGTTCCCGCTCTCGTCGACGTAGCCGATCAGGATGTTCTTCGTCGGCTGCATCTCTTTCGCGTACGACGCGAGGCACCTGACGTACCTGATGCCCTGTTCGTTTTTTGCCTTCTCATAGTATTCGTCGAAGCCCTTGCCGTAGGAGCGCATGTCGATGAAGAAGATGGTCGGGTCGATGGTGTGCTCATGTTCCTTGGCGATGATGGACTGCTTTGTCGCGTACATACAGCACACGGACGAGCAGTAAGTGTTGCCGTTGGTGGAGTCACGCGAGCCCACGCACTGGATGAACGCGAGCTTCTTGACTGGCCCGCCGTCCGAGCGCCTGACGACGTGACCGCCGGTCGGGCCGTTCGCCGCGAGTATCCTCTCGAACTCGAGGCTGGTCACAACGTTGTCGTATACCCCGTACCCATACTCCGCACGGGCCTTCGCGTCGAACGGCTTGTAGCCTGACGCGACCACGATGGAACCGACCTCGATGACCTCGGTGTGCTCTTTCTGCTCGTAGTCGATGGCATCGGCAGGGCACGCCTCCTTGCAGTTGCCACACTTGCCCCTGAGAAGGTAGAGGCATTTCGTCGGGTCGATGAACGCGGCTCCCGGGACAGCCTGTGGGAACGGGACCCTGATGAGCGGCGCCTTGGAGAGGCCGGCGTTGTACGGGTCTTTGACCTTCACGCGGCATTTCTCACTGCATATCCCGCAGCCTGTGCACTTTTCAAGGTCGACGAACCGCGGTCGGACGCGAACGCTCACCTTGAAGTTGCCGGGCTCGCCTTCTACCCCCAGCACGTCGCTCAGCATGAAGAGCTCGATGTTCTTGTTCGAGCCCACCTCGACGAGCTTGGGCGAGAGGATGCACATCGAGCAGTCGTTGGTAGGGAAGGTCTTGTCGAGCTGCCCCATGACCCCGCCGATGGAAGGACCGGAGTCTACCAGGTAGACGCGATAGCCCATGTCCACCAGGTCGAGCGATGACTGGACGCCGCCGATGCCTCCGCCGATGACCATGACCGCTCCGACCGGCTTGTCGCCTGCGGGTGCGGAGACGTGTTCTGCGGACTTCGAGGCGGGCTTCTTTGCCGCTGCTTTTTTCGCGGCCTTCTTCGCCGCGGGTTTCTTTGCGGTGGCCTTTTTCGCCACGGCCTTTTTTGTTTCTTCGCTATCAGGCATGTCTTCCTCGTAAGACGGCTTCAGGCCGTCAGGTCAAGCTCTTTGAGAAGAGGCATCGGGTTTATGAGGTGGCTCTTGAACCAGGCGTCCGCGCCATCGAGCCCCATTGCGAGGCCGAGCAGCTCGGTGAAGTAGAGCACGGGCATCTTGTGCGGCACCTTGAAAGAGAACTTCCCTGGCTGCTGTCTCATCTCGAGGTTCGCCGTGCACATAGGACACGCTGTCACGATGCAGTTCGCGCCCGCTTCCTCCGCCCTGGTGAACAGGTTGTTGACGAGCTTCTCAACCACGTCGGTCCGGGACAGCGAGAGGCTGCCGCCGCAGCAGTCGGTCTTGTAGGACCAAGGTCGCACCTCGACCCCGAGCGCGTCGAGGAACCTGTCGAGCTCGGTGGGGTTCTCCACTGAGTCACAACAGCAGACCTCGGGCGGCCGCACCAGCAGGCACCCGTAGTAAGGAACCGCTTTCAGCCCGGCGAGGTCGGTGCGGAGCCAGCGCTTGATCTCTGGCATCCCGACGTCGTTCACCAGGACGTCGAGCAGGTGCCGGATCTCGCCTGTGAACCTCGGGTCGGCCTGCGCGGCGGACTCGACCTGGCGCGCAAGTGCTTCGTCCTCGAGGATGCGCTTCTGGGCGACCTTCATCCGCGAGTAACAGGCAGCGCAGACGACCAGCATGTCCTTGCCGATCTTCTTTGCCATCGCGAGATCGCGACCGGGCAGTGCGACGGACAGCAGGTCGTTTGTCATGTGCGCCGAAGATGCTCCGCAGCAGCTCCAGTCAGGGAGCTCTTCCAGCTCTATCCCAAGCGCCTTACAGACGGCCAGGGTCGAATCGCCGAACTCCTCGGCGGAGCCGGTCTGCGAGCAGCCCGGATAGTAGGAGAAGGACAAGCGGCTCATTGGCACCCGCCTTTGGAGGTCTCATCGAATATCCTCTTCACCGCCTTGCGGTCTTTGACCACGCGCGGGAACACTTTGATCTTGCGCTTCGCGACCATGACGGCCCCGAGGCCGAGGTCGTCGAAGAGCCTGCGGCTCATCGCCTTGTAGGCGCCGATGAGAACGGGCTCGTTCGTCTTGCCCGTGTACTTGATGCCACCCAGGAATGACTTGTGGAAGAGACCTATTTCCGGCTCGCCCAGGCGCTCGTCTTTTTCGAGCGCCATCTGTCGGAGCCCGTCCATGACACCCGCGATGTCGATCTCGTTGGGGCACCGCGTCGAGCACGTCTCACACGACGCGCATAGCCAGATGGTGGAGCTGCGAAGAAGGCGCTCCTCCTGTCCGTACTGCACCATCTTCATGACCTCATGGGGGACGAGGTCCATGGCGAAAGCGACGGGGCAGCCGGCCGAGCACTTCTTGCACTGGTAGCACGCCCGGACTTTCTGGCCCGTCCGCTCCTCGAGGTCTTTCTCCAGCCGCCGGTTTATGGTGTTGATCATCAGGTCACACTTTCTCCAATACGGATATTGATTGTGACTGGTTAGTCGTTATCAATAACCCGACACCGTGTCAAGGGCCGGGCTTTCCTTTCAGAGCAAAAGATTACCATATCGAGCGCTCGGATGAATTGATAAAAACAGTGTCACGCGCATCAGGTTACGACCCCGGTGGCGCACCTGAAACGCAGCGCACTACTTGACCCCGTGATATATTGGACAGAATCCATTCAATGAGGAGAACGCTTGCTTTGCGAAAGCTGTAACAGGCGCCCGGCGTCCATGAAGATGACAGTCCGCAATGCCTCGGGCGAGCAGCGCATGCTCATGCTCTGCGGCCTGTGCGCATACCGCTTCACCAACGTCCTCCCGAACATGGCGGCGACGCGCAGCACCGCCTCGGGCGGCCAGCTATCACCCGAGCTCTTCAGCGAGGCCCACTTCCCGACCCAGCGGCTCGGCGCTTTCCAGGGCTATTCGACCGCGACTCAAGAGGCGCTCGGGAACGCCGAGAACGTGACGCGCGACTTGGGCATCCCCTTGATCGGGACATTCCAACTCCTGATGGGAATATGCGCCCTGAACCACCCAGTCAAACAGATACTCGAGCGCTACGGCGTGACCCTGGAGAAACTCGAGGTGGCGGAGCAGAAAGCCGTGGACAGCGGCGTCTTCAAAGGCGCTGTCGAGAACGGCGCCTCCGTGCGGGGAACGCCGCCCGCGCAGCCGAGCCAGCCTGCGCAGGTGAAGATGCAAGGCAACACCCTGTCTATATTGGAGATGGCGCAGAACAAGGCCGTCGGGACTTCCTCCAGCTTCATCGAGCCCGAGCACCTCATCCTTGCGATGATCGAGCTGCCGCAGGTGAGCTCGACGCGGTGGCTCCTGCAGCTCGGCGTCAACCTCGACGCCCTCAAGGGAGACCTCCTGCAGTCCCTCACTGACAGGCAGGCCGGGCCTTCGGCGAACGTGATGCCGGCCAACCTCGCGGGCCTGAGCGTGCCAGACACCGCGGACGGCCAGCCCGCGCGCGACACCGACGCCCTCGCGAAGTTCGCGCAGGACCTCACCACACGGGCCGAGCAGGGAAAGCTCATGCCGATCGTCGGGCGCGAGGTCGAGCTGAACCGGGTCGAGATGATCCTTTCACGGCTGCAGAAGAACAACCCGATACTGCTCGGCGAGCCGGGGGTCGGCAAGACGGCTGTGGTCGAAGCCCTGGCGCAGCATATCGCGTCCGGGGATGTGCCGACCCGCCTGCGCGGCTGCAGGGTGTTCGAGGTCGACCTGGCGTCCATGATCGCGGGAACCCAGATGCGGGGCGAGTTCGAACAGAGGATGAAGGACCTTATGACGCAGGTCGAGGCGATAGGCCCGAAGGCGATACTGTTCATCGACGAGAGCCATACGCTCGTCGGCGCGGGCTCCAGCGAGGGCAGCATGGATGCGGGGAACATGCTCAAGCCTGCGCTCGCGCGCGGCCAGCTTCATCTGATCGGCGCCACGACCAAGGCGGAGTATCAGAAGTACATCGAGAAGGACCCGGCCCTCGCGCGCCGCTTCCAGCCGGTGCTCGTGGGTGAGCCCACGACGGGCCAGGCGATAGAGATGATTGAGGGCATACTCGATCGCTTCGAGAAACACCACAACGTCACGATCGCGCAGGAGGCCGTGACCGCGGCGGTGACGCTCTCCAATCAGTACATCACCGACAGGTTCCTCCCGGACAAGGCTATAGACCTGATCGACGAAGCATGCAGTTGCGTCGCGATGGCCAACGAGAAGTCCGGCGAAAAGCGGGCGGTCATCGCCGAAGACGTCGCGGAGGTCATATCCCAGATCACCGGAATACCGCTCACCAAGATGATAGAGCCCGAGAAGAAGCGGCTGCTCCAGATGGAAAACGTGCTGCATGAACGGCTCATCAACCAGGAAGAGGCGGTCGCCGCGGTCTCGAGCGTGGTGAAGCGCAGCCGCGCCGGGTTGAAAGACCCGCACAAGCCGAACGGTTCTTTCATCTTCGCCGGGCCAACGGGCGTCGGAAAGACGGAGCTCGCGCGGTCTCTGGCTGAGTTCCTCTTCGACAACGAGGACGCGCTCATCAGGATCGATATGTCCGAGTACATGGAGAAAGAGTCGGTGTCCCGCCTGATCGGCGCGCCGCCCGGCTACGTCGGTTACGATGAGGGCGGGCAGCTCACCGAGAAAGTGAAGTTCCGGCCTTACTCCGTCGTGCTCTTCGACGAGATGGAGAAAGCTCACCCCTCAGTGCTCAACATCCTTCTGCAGGTCGCCGACGCCGGCTGCCTGACCGACGGGCAGGGACGCACCGTTAACTTCAGGAATACGATCATCATCCTCACGACCAACGTCGGCGCGGATATCTTCTACAAAGGTCTTCAGGCCGGCATGACGCACGACCAGCTCAAGCAGAAGGTGACCGACCTGCTCGTCTCGGCGACCTCCCCCGAACTGATCAACCGCATGGATGCGCTGATCGTATTCACTCCGCTGACCGAGGCGCAGGTGCGGCAGGTCATCAAGCTCCAGGTGAAGGCGCTCGGCAAGCGCCTCAAGGACCAGAACATGTCACTCGACATCACCGACGAAGCGCTGACTTACATGGCCAAGGTCGGGTACGACCCGCAGATGGGGGCAAGGCCGGCCAAGCGCCTCATCCAGAACGAGATCGAGTCGCCGCTGTCGGACATGATCCTCGGGGAGACGCTGAAGCCAGGCCAGACGGCGAGGATTGGCCTGAAAGACGGCAAGCTGAGCATTACGCCCGTGGAAGGCCAGGCTGTGGAACAAGTGGCGGCTGTCACGACCGCCCAGCCTCCCGTCGAGGAAGTCGCGGCGCCTGAAGTCGAGCCTTCCCCTGTGTCACCGACCTCGCCGCTGCCCGATCTGGAACCCCCGCCGGTATACGAGCCTGACGCCACGCTCAAACCACAACCGATGATGCAAGAATCGGACGAGCCGGAATAGTTAATGAGTAATTGGGGTCAAACCATCAATATTCCATTTTGGCGTGCACCTGATCCCGGGATGAAAAGGAATATTAATGGTTTGACCCCAATTACTCCTCAGTCGATCAGGATGCCGCCGTCTACTACTATCGTCTGGCCGGTGATGTAGGTCCCACGTGCGACGAGGAAGCTCACGAGCTCCGCTATCTCAACGGGCTCTGCGAACCGTCGCATAGGTATGCGGGGCAGGACCTTCTCGAAATGCTGCGGCGGCCAGTCGGCGATCATCTCGGTAGCGACGTATCCGGGGGCCACGCCGTTCACCCTGATGCCGTGGCGGGCGACCTCTCGCGCGAGGCAAACCGTGAAGCCGTTAAGCCCGCCCTTGGCGGCGGCATATGCCGTCGCGCCGCGCATCCCGATCATCCCGATGATTGATGAGATATTCACGATCGCTCCGCCCGACCCGCGCTCGATCATGTCCGCTACCGCATACTTCGAAGTGTAGAAGACGGACAGGAGGTCGATGCCTATCGTGGCGGCAAGCTTCTCCCCGTCCAGCTCCCCGATGTCGACGTGGTCGATCACGCCCGCGTTGTTGACGAGCGCATCGACGCCGCCGAGCTCCTCGACGCAAGTCGCGACCAGCCGCCTGGCACCTTCCTCGGTCGACAGGTCCGCCTGCGCCAGCACGCCCTTGACGCCCATCGATTCGATCTGTGCCACTACGTCGCGTGCCAGGTCGAGGCGCGACCGGCAGTTGACGACGACGTTTGCGCCGTTGGAAGCCAGGTCCAGCGCGATCGCTTTTCCGATGCCGCGCGACGACCCCGTGACTATTGCGTTCTTACCACTCAGCATCACAACCCCCAGGAATGATCGGAGGAATATTAATGGTTTGACCCCAATTATTCCACTATCATTGTTCCTGTAGGAGTACTCAAGGGAGGTTTCTGATGAGTTCGGGAAAGTCGCTGAAGATAACATGGTACGGGCAGGCGATGTTCAAGATCTCCAGCGCCGAGGGCACCGTCGTCGTGGACCCGACCCCACCTCAGACCGGTTACGAGTACGAGCCTATGAGCGCCGACATCGTCCTTGTCACGCACAGGCACTTCGACCACTTCTACCTCGATGGGATCACCGGCAACCCCAAATTCATCAACGCCAGCGGCAAGTTCGACCTTGGCGGGCTCAAGGTCGTGGCATTTGACTCCTTCCACGACGCGAAGCTCGGCGAGGAGCGCGGCCGGAACGTCATCTATACCTGGGAGCAGGCAGGGCTGAGGCTTGGCCACTTCGGTGACCTGGGGCACATGCCCGAGCACGACCTCATGAAGAAGGTCCTCAAGCTCGACGTCGCGATGGTCCCCGTCGGCGGCATATTCACCATCGACGCCGAGCAGGCGGTGAGGCTCATCCGCGACCTCGAGGCGCGCATCGTGCTGCCGATGCACTACGGGACCCCGGACTGCGTCGTCCCGCTCGAGCCGGTGGACGAGTTCACCCGCAGGTTCAAAGGAAACGTCAGGCTGGTCACGGAGCGCCCCGTCGAGGTCCCGCGCGACTCCGTCCCACCCACCACCGAAGTATGGGTCCTCCCCTACAAATAATTCACCTTCGGGGTCAAACCTGAAAGGTGAATTTCCTTATTACAACATGAGCGCGTGGGACAAATTCACCTTTCAGGTTTGACCCCGAAGGTGAACGCAGGGCTATACTCAGGTGGAGCCCGCGGTTGACAAGGAGACTCCATGGCGGTCCAGGCGATAGACACATCAGAATTCCTGCCGGAAGACAGCCCGAGGATCGAACGGCTGAAGGACCGGCTCCTTCGCGCCTCCTACGACATCTGCCTTGCGCGTGCGCGCGAGTACACGCGAGTCTATAAAGAGACAGAGGGGCTGGACCCCGCGCTCCGCAACGCGCTCGCTCTCAAAGCCACCTGCGAGAACCAACCCGTACGCATCTATGCCGACGAGTGGATCGTGGGCAACAAGACTAATGCTTACATCTCCCCGGTTATCGCGCCGGAGCGGGGCGACTCCATGCGCTCCCTCCAGATCGAGATGGAAGTGCTGCCCGAGAAGGGGCACCCGTTCAAGATCAAGCCCGAAGACAAGAAAGAGTTCCTCGAAGAGATCCTCCCCTACTGGGAGGGCCGGACCCTGCGCGACCGAAAAGCCCGCAACTGGATCGCCTCAGGGATCATCGAGCGCGTTCACGGCAACCCACTGCGGACCGCGAGGCAGGTCGTGCAGATGCTCCGTTTCGCACATAACGCGGGACGGGAGAACCTGCGGACAATGGCCGGGCTCAAGGAGGGAGACCCACAGCACCCGCGCCGCGCGCTCACCGCGTGGACGACGCGAGACGAGCTTTCCAAGAACAACCCCAACATGTCCGTCTACTGTTACGACGTCCAGGGGCACCTCCACCTGCCGGTCGAGAAGGTGGTGGCCGAAGGTTTCCTCGGCATCAAGGAGCGCGCCGAGCGGAGGCTCGACGACCTGGACGAGGATGAAGAGGGGTACGAGGACAAGAAGGCCTGGCTCGAAGCAGTGATGATCAGCATGGACGCGGCCTGTATCTACGCCGAGAGGCTTTGCGCGCTAGCCGCGGGAGAAGCCGCGAACGCCATCGACCCTGCCGAGAAAGAAAGGCTGACCAGGATCGCCGAGGGCCTCGAACACGCGCCGGCGCGTCCCGCCCGCACCTTCCGGGAGGGGGTGCAGGCGGTCTGGTTTGCGCTTCTCATCGGTGAGATCCAGTACGGGATGCACGACGTGCTCGGCCTAGGTCGCACCGATCAGTATCTCTATCCGCTCTTCCGAAAAGACATGGACGAGGGGCGCCTCACGGTCTGTGAGGCACTCGACCTGCTAGAGGAGCTCAACCTCAAACTCACCGCCAACGTCTCTCTCATCCCGGAGATCGCCGCCGAGGCGAACGGGACGCTTGGCGTCAGCCAGCACTGCCTCATCATCGGTGGGACGGACGCTCAGGGCAACGACGTCACCAACGAGCTCACTTACCTGATGATCGATGCCTATGAGCGGATGCATGGTGCGATCAACCAGCTTTCGCTCCGCGTCCACAAAAACGCGCCGCCCGAGTACCTCAAGCGCGGGGTCGAGGTCTTCAGGACGACGAGCGGTCATGCGTTTTTCAACGACGACGTCATCGTACCGGCGCTGGTGCGCAACGGGATGAGCGTCGAGGACGCGCGCGACTACAACGTCGTGGGTTGCATCGAGACGAGCGGGAGCGGCAACTGCTTCCCCTGTCCGGGAGGCCACGAGGTCGTGCTTCCGCTCGTCGTCTACATGACGATGACTAACGGGCGCCTGCCGGTCCCAATATTCGGCCAGAAGAAAAGCGTAAAGACGGGCGAGGTGGATACGTTCAAGACGTTCGACGACTTCATGTCCGCGTTCGACCGCCAGCTCGAGCACAATGTCGAGGTCCTGGTGAAGGCAGTCGAGGGCAAGGACAAGGCGTACATGGAGTTCCTTCCCTCGCCTTACGTCTCATCGATGATCGACGGCTGCATCGAGAGCGCGACCGACATGACGCGCGGCGGCGCTGTATACGACTTCACGTCACTCATCGGCCGCGGGCTCGCCACCTGCGTCGACTCTCTGCTGGCGATAAGGGAGTTTGTGTACGAGCGCCGCGAGGTCAGCCTCTCGGAACTCACAGACGCGTGCCTGCGCAACTTCAAGGGACAGGAGGACCTGCGCCAGCGGCTCGTCAACCTCGCGCCCAAGTACGGCATGGACGACGAAGAGGCAGACGCGCTGGGCCGCCGGGTGGTCAGGACGTTCACGGAACAGGCCGAGAAGCACACGAACGTGCGCGGTGGCCGCTTCCGCACCGGGATGTATTCTTACGGCAACCACGTGCTTGACGGCTTCTACATCGGCGCGACGCCGGACGGGAGAAAGCGGGGCGAGCCTATCTCCAACGGCATCTCCCCATCAAACCGGATCGGAGAGGGTAACGGCCTGACCGCGTACATGAAGTCGGTGGCCTCCATCGACCACGGGCAGCTGAGCGGAGGCGTCTCGCTCAACGTCAAGATGCACCCCTCTTATGTGGAGAGCGACGAGGGCGTCGCGAAGATGGCCTCTCTGCTCGCGACGTACTTCGAGCTCGGGGGGATGCACGTCCAGCCCAACGTAGTCTCCGATGCGACCCTGCGCGCGGCCCAGGACGACCCGGAGGCATACCGCGATCTCGTGGTGAAGGTCGCGGGCTACAGCGCGTACTTCACAGACCTCGGGCGCTCGATCCAAAACGACATCATCGACCGCTACCAGTTCGAGTAAGAGGCGTCGTAAGAGGCGTCGTTCACTTTACACTTTTTCATTACACTTTTTCGCGCGCGGTGCGACGCCGCACTCCTGCTATCATTGAGCCATGGTACGGGGAACGGACAAGCACATCGAAATACCTGCGGCGGTCTCGGCTTTCTCGTCGCGGATCGCGGCGGCGGGCGGTGAGCTCTATGTCGTCGGCGGGTGGGTGCGCGACAGGCTCCGCGGCGCCGATTGCAAGGATGTCGATTTCGCAACCGACCTTCCGCCCGCCCGGGTCAAGGAAGCCATCGAAGGCGTTGGCCCCGTATGTGACATCGGCCTGAGGTTCGGAACGGTGTGCGTGCCGTCCGGCGACTACACGTTCGAGGTGACGACCTTCAGGACCGACGTCTACACCCCGGGCTCGAGGCACCCCGAGGTCACTCACATCGCGGATATCACCGAAGACCTCGAGCGCCGCGACTTCACGATCAACGCGATGGCGCTCCAGGTGGCGCCCCCGACGGGCGAGCTCATCGATCCGTTCGGAGGCGCGGCGGACCTCCAGGAGGGGATCATCCGGACGCCCGGCCCGCCCGCCTCACGCATGGCCGAGGATCCGCTCAGGATGATGAGAGCCGTGCGCTTCTGCGCTCAGCTCGGGTTCGAGGTCGACGGCGACCTGCTCGACGTGATCCGCGCCCAGGCCCACCTCCTGGACGACATCTCGCAGGAGCGCAGGCGCGACGAGCTGGAGAAGATAATAGTGTCGCCGGCTCCAGACCGGGGAGTGCGCCTCCTGGCCGACACAGGCCTCCTGGACCGCGTGTCCCCGGAGCTCGCGGCGATGAAGGACGTTGACCAGCCGCGCTCGTACCACAGAGCCGACGTCCTCGAGCACACTCTGCTCACCATGACGTACGTTCCCGACGATGCGCTGCTGAGACGCTCCGCGCTCTTCCATGACGTCGGCAAGCCGCCGACGAAAGTCACCGAGCCGAAGGTCATGTTTCCGGAGCACGACAAAGTGGGAGTCGAGCTTACCCGCGCCGCGATGCGCAGGCTCTGTTACAGCACCGAGGATATCCGGAAGACCGCGTTCCTGGTCCGCCACCACATGCGTCCCATCCGCTACGAGAGCGGCTGGAGCGACGCCGCGGTCCGAAGGCTCGTGCGCGCCTGCACGATGATCAAGGACGGCGAAGTGATCGTCCCACTCTCCTCGGTATTCGCGCTGGCGCGCGCCGACATCAAGGCCGGCAACCTAGAGAAAGCCCCGCTGTTCCTGGCAAGTGTCGATGAGCTGCAGAAGAGGATCGACGATCTGGGCGCTCACCATGAGATCGCCGCCGCGCGCTCACCACTTGACGGCAAGGACCTGATGGAGCTTTTCGGACGTCCGGCCGGCCCATGGCTGAGGCCGCTCAAAGAACACCTGACACACCTGGTCGTCGAAGGCCGACTGGCGCCCGACGACAAGGAGAGCGCGGCGAACCTTGCCAGCGAGTTCATGGATTCACCTGCCGATGACTGACGGCGGTCAGTCCCCCTCGGCCGTCATGTCCTCCATCCACCGGGCGATCAGCGGATAGACATCCTCGCTGACGTGCCTGCCCATCACCAGGTCCGTGTGGCCGTACCCGGGCAGCATGACGAACTCCTTCGCGGCGCTCGAGATGCGGTCGAACCCGTACCGCTTGATGCCTTCCCAGTTGGCGAAGTCCTTGTCGCCGGTGAGAAAGAGCATGGGCGCGGTGATCAGAGGCATGTTCAGGGTGTAGTCATAGGGGTCATCCCTGAATATGAACGGGAAATACTGACGGAAGTTGATGTTCCATACGCTGTCGATGAGCTGTATGTTCATGTGCGCGGAGACGTCGTCCGCACCCCACTTCACGAGCGACGTCGACGTCTCGGAGTCGGTGTTCCGCCTGTTGTACAGCATGATCCCGATCGGGCTGCGCGAGAGGAACTTGATCCCGCGCGGCCGGTTCATCACCGCCTTCTTCGCGTTGCTGCCGAGGCGGACCCGGGGAGCGAACGGGCCTCGGAGCCTGTTCCAGAGGACCATCGTGCCGATGAGGCTGCGCCCTATCGATGATTCTGTCGCTATCTGGAACGGGTGGTGCCTCGGCCACCACATCGCGGGGGGTGATGCGATGGCGATGCCGCCCACCAGCTTCCCGTTTCGCTCCTCTACCAGCTCGGGGTCGGACACGACGCGAAAGTCGGCCGGGTCGCCCTCGAACCTGACGCCCTGCAGGTACATGTACAGGACCATGCCGCCCATGCTGTGCCCGATCCAGTAAGGCTTCTTTCCCGTGATGCGGATCACGTTGTCGATAAGGGTCGGCGCGTCCAGTATCGCGAGCGTGTCGATGCTGTGCGACCAGCCTCCCTCGTCGCACCGGTACGGCTCCACGCCGCATCCCCTGAAGTTCGTGATCCACACGTCGTAACCGCGCTGTGCGAGATACACTGCCATGTTGAAGCCTTCGCGAGGGATGTCGAACTCGAAGCCGTTCCCGTTGAAGCCGTGGAACCGCCGGGATTAGCGTATCTCTTCACGCGAAGCGTTACGCCGTCAGGTGTTACGAACTCGTACTTCTCCGTCGTGAGCCCTCCGGCTACGTCCTGGTCCACTCCCGGAATGGGCGTCTTGAGCCCCATGTAGACGTATGTGCCGGCAATGATCGCTGCGCCCGCAAGAAGGGCGGGGAATATTCTGTCGCTGGTCCCGTTGTCCATCGGTCCTCCTGTCATTCAGTCTTCGCACGGCTTGATGTCGAGCACCGGCGTGCCGTCGATCGCGTCGAGGCCTCGCACGGTCAGAGTCTGTCCGTCCACGCCGAGGAGGTCGACGACCGTGAGCCCTATCGGGTTCGGGCGGCGCGGGGAGTGCGTGGCGAACACGCCTCTCTCGGGGCGCCCCGGATCGGCGCGCGGGTGAAGCACGATCTCGAACCCGGTGGAGCGATCGAAAGCATAGATAATATAGAGACGCTTGTATCCTTCGATCCGGAAGAGCCCGCGCGCGAAAGCCCCGAGCAGCCGGATGCGCGAGACCGTCCCGACGAAGACGTCCGGGTCTCGTTGCGTCTCTTTGAATTCGTTCTCTACAAACCCGATCGCCTCGAAGCAGAATCCGGAAGAATCGTCTGTCGACAAATTTACCTCCAGGCCGTGATTTTCCCTCCTGGCCTTTGTCTATACTATGATAGCAGTCGGGGAATCACCCCCGAGAGAAAGCGGAGTGACTCCATGCAGGATGATGTGCCACCCCCGACGATCAGGTGCGAGACTTGCGGGCGCGAATATGCCGGCAAGCGCCCGACCTTCTGCCTGACGTGCGGAACACGGCTGGGCGGCGCGCAAGAGCCTAAACAGGTTGACCCCGCCCCGTCCGGGACCGCGGGCGGCGCTCGTGCCCCTGCTCCGGTTACACCACCGCAAGCCGCTGAGAAGCCCGTCCGCAAGCCACGACGTGACATGACCAAGGTACTGATCATCCTTGCTGTCATCGTCGTTCTGGCGGCCGGGGCCGTGGCCGGCGTGGTCGTGGCGATGCGCCTGACCCGGCACGCCGCTCCGATGCCGACGACGGCTGCCGAGATGCGAGATGCGGTGACCGGCGCCCAGGATTACCTCAATGGCAGCTGGAAGAACCTGGCTTCCGGAAGGGTCAAGGGCGCTACGATCTACTCGGTAACAACGAAGCTCGACACAGACACCAACACCGTGGGCGGCACGGCCCGCATCCTCTACACGAACAACACCGGCGTCAGTTTGAGCGAGATCATCCTGCGCGTCTACGCCAACAGCAAAGTCGTCAACCCCAGCGGAGCCGGGGCGTCCGTTTCCTCGACGAAAGTCGACGGCCGGAACGCGGTCACGAGCTCCGCCGGTTCGATTTTCCATATTGCCCTGCCCGCAATCCTCGAGGACGGTAAGGAAGCACTCGTCGAGATCGCCTTCAACGAAACGGTCCCCGAGGTCCAGACCGGCCTCGGCGGCATCGAGCAGTTGCTCGGGCAAGGGACCGGGGGAGGCTATGGCGTTCTCGGCAGGAGCGGCAACGTCTACGATCTCGGCTACTTCATACCGACCGTGCTGACGTACGGCCCCACGGGCTGGGACCAGCGGGACGTGCCCGCGCTCGGAGACATCGGCGATTTCGACTGCGCCTATTACGTCGTGGCGCTCGACGTCCCTGGTGGCTTCGTGGTCGCGGCGCCAGGCGTCTCCTCCGGGGTAAGCTCGTCCGCCGGCAGAAAGACTTTCGAGTTCAGGGGTGGACCCATGCGCGACTTCACCGCGCAGGCAAGCCCGGACTACAAGGTGGCCAGCGCCAGGGAGGGCGAGACCGTCGTCTCCTCTTACTTCCTCAAGGACGGAGCCGGAAACGGCAGGAAAGCGCTCGGGTACGCGCGCCAGGCGCTGAAAGAATACAACGCGCATTTCGGTAGCTATCCTTACGTCGGCCTGAACGTCTGCGAGGCCGCGCTCGGCGGGGGCGCCGGTGGGATGGAGTTCGCCGGCCAGGTCCAGATCGCGAAAATGCTGTACGGGGACCTTGGCAGCCTTGCGGGCTCGCAGGGCACTGACCTCAGCAGCCTCCTCGGCTCGCTCGGAAGCGGGCTACTCGGCGACATGATGGAATTCACCGTCGCTCACGAGGTATGCCACCAGTGGTGGGGACTCACCGTCGGCAACGACTCTATCGACCACCCATGGCAGGACGAGTCTCTCACCAACTACTGCACCGTCCTCTACTTCAGGTGGGCGCACGGCGCGGACGCGGCGAAGAAGCAGCTCGATACCGAGATAACCCTTCCCTACTCCGCGGGCCAGTTGATGGGCGCCGGGGGAGACATGGTCGTGGACACACCGGTGGCCGGCTTCGCGAACGAGGCGCAGTACTCCGCGATCGTCTACTCGAAGGGCGCCCTGTTCTTCCAGGCTCTGGAGAGGCAGATGGGCGCGCCTGCATTCGAGAAGAGCCTGAGGCAGTATTACGACGCCTATGCATTCCGCAACGCCACGCCCGCCGAACTGATCTCCGCTTTCGAGGCGAACGGCAACGCCGACTCCGTAGCGCAGTTGCACCGCCGCTGGATCCTGGAGACGCATGCGAGCGAAGACATCGCCGCAACGAACCCCGGCATGGATATTCTTAACGACCTGCTCAAGCAGCTACCGGGGGGGCTCGACCTCAACAACCTGGAGGACCTGCTGAATCAGTTCATGCCGAACAGCAGCATGCCGCAGATGCCCGGCCTTGATGACAACGGATCCAATGCCCTGCCCATATGACGGCAGGGTCGTTGATGCCTGAGGAAAAGGACGGCAGACTATGTTAGCCGCTAACAACACCGTGACAGCCGGCGCCCTGGTCCTCTACGTTCTGTTTGTGATAGCCGTGTACACCGGATTCGCCTATGGATCCGCGAAGTTGATGCAGCTTTCCGGGCACAGCCCGATCCTGGGAGTCCTGCTCGGACTCTTCTGCGGCGCAATAGGGCTTCTGATCGCGCTCGCGTTCTTCCTGTCCGACCCCAAACGGCGCCGCAACACGCCGCGGCAGTCACAGCCGATCTATCCGCCTGACCCGTACGGCTACGGCTACCAGCAGCCTTACCAGGAGCCATATCCCCCTGCCGCCCCGCCGCAATACCGGGGGGTCGTTCCGCCGGCGCCGCCGGCTGGCGGCTTCGCTACGTCGGTCCGGTGCCACCAGTGTTCGGCTCCTGTATACCCGGGAAGTGAGTTCTGCGACAACTGCGGCGCATACGTCCGGGACCAGCAACCGGCACTGCCACCGCAGCCGGCGACGCAGTCCTTCAAGATCTGCCCGCTTTGCCATGGCAAGGCGACCGCAGACAGCGAGACGTGTCCGCAGTGCGGCTCCAGCCTCAAAGACACCCCCGCGTGGTGATGCTCCGGCAGCGCACAGCATCCCGCCGATGCCTCCGCCTCCAATGGGTTGAATTGCCACGGTTGTAATATAATGCCCTCGCGTGGATTCCCGTCTAAGGAGGTACAAAGAAGTGGAGAAGAAATACCCTTATTTCACTGAAGAGCACGACATGCTCCGGCAGTCCGTACGCGAGTTCGTCGAGAAGGAGGTCACACCTTTCGTCGACGAGTGGGAAGAGGCCCAGACTTACTCGATGGATACCTTTAAGAAGATGGGCGAGATAGGACTGCTGGGATTGAGAGTCCCCGAGGAATACGGCGGCGGCGGCGCGGACTACTGGTCGGTCGTGGTGCTGTTCGAAGAGCTCATCCGGAGCGGGTGCAGCGGCTTCCTCACAACGGTCGGCGTGCACACCGAGGTCGCGATACCGGCTATCCTCCACCACGCTACAGAAGAACAGAAGCAAAAGTACCTGGTCCCGGCGGCCAAGGGCGAGAGCCTGGGCGCGCTTGCGGTGACGGAGCCGGAAGCGGGCAGCGACGTCGCCGCGATGCTGGCGACCGCCGTCCCGGACGGAGACGACTTCATCATCAACGGCAACAAGATATTCATCTCGAACGGCGCGCGGGCCGACTGGATCGTCGTAGCCGCGAAGACGGATAAAGAAGCCGGTTACGGCGGTATCACGGAGTTCATCGTCGACAAAGACACGCCGGGCTTCGAAGTCAGCCGCAAGCTCGACAAAGTCGGACTGCGCAGCAGCGACACGGCCGAGCTTTTTTTCACCGACATGAGAGTGCCGAAGTCGGCCGTGCTGGGAGAGGTCGGCAAAGGCTTCTTCCAGATCATGTCCAACTTCCAGCCCGAGCGGCTGCTGATTGCAGTCGGCGCGTACGGCGGCGCCGAGCGCGCTCTCGAGATGGCGGTCGATTACGCCAAGGAGAGGAAGCAGTTCGGCAAGGCGATCTCCCGCCACCAGCACAACGCCTTCAAGATCGCCGAGCTCGCGACCAAGGTCGAGGCGGCCAAGGAGCTAACGTACCGCGCGGCGGACATGTACAACCGCGGCCTCGACTGCCTCAAAGAAGTCTCGATGGCCAAGTGGTACACGACTGAGACCGCAAACGAGGTCGCTTACCAGGGGATGCAGCTCATGGGCGGTTACGGCTACATGATGGAGTACCCGATGCAGAGGGCGTGGCGCGACCTGCGGGTCCAGACAATAGTCGGTGGGACGACCGAGGTCCAGAAGCTCATCATCTCGAGGTGCCTCGGCCTCTAGATTCACCCTTGGGGTCAAACCTAAAAGGTGAATTGCTCTGATCGGCCTGTTCAAAAGGGCGGCGCTTTCCGGCACCGCCCTTTTCTTTTTCCACAAATACAAACATGCCGGAATTCACCTTTTAGGTTTGACCCCAAGGGTGAATTTCACAAGTTCAACATCTTTTAACAATCCCTTTTATAAGCAACAGAACCCTACTTTTACCCCACCGGTTCGGAAATTGTATAAACCTTCAACCTGAGGTTTACAATGGTTCCGGCGGTGTAGTATTATTCTTGTCAGTCCGTATGGGTTCTTCAAAAACCGTGGCCAGAGGGCGTTTCAGGCGCCTCAGAGGTCATGGTCCAGCCTCATTGAATGAGCGATTAATCCCTTTGTTAAAGCATTCGTGCTGCGCCCGTGCCCGGCGCGTTGATCGCCACCACGGCTGTGCCGGTCCGCCGTAGCCGGCAAAGATCAGAAAAACAAGAAATAGCAAAAGAAGGGAAAAACAGGGTAGTAAATTAACTATTAAGTTGAGATGACAGTTAGAGCCGGAGTACACGAAAATACCTTTGGTCATATTGATTACGCCTCAGCGGTAAGGCCGCTGGCGATTTTCCTGCGCAAGATCACCCCTTACATACTTGCGGTGGTGCTGGTCGCCTCGACGATCTTCTTCGCGATCAGCTGCAAAGGGTCCACGGTCGCATTCAGCAACGACGGCCAGGTAGCCGCACTCAACGTCGAGCTGGCGAGCACGCCGGCCGCCAGGGCGCATGGACTAATGGACCGCAGGACGATCTCCTCCGACAGTGGCATGCTCTTCGACTTCGGGCAGAACGTGAACACGCCGTTCTGGATGAAGAACACCTCCATCCCGCTATCGATCGCGTTCATCGATTCCTCGGGCAAGGTCCTCGCCGTCAAGGACATGAAGCCCTTCGACCTCACTCCCGTGGCGCCGGCCGGCGCATACCGGTACGCCATCGAGGTCAACCGGGGATGGTTCAAGGACCACGGCATCAAGCCAGGGTTCAGAGCAACAATAGATATCTAGGGAACGGACGAGCCCCCTTAAAGAACGGGCCC
>Ga0209747_1000431_pt1 | contig 23075 bp, 11 predicted proteins | sample BarGraNGADG00311_FD_184498 | JGI IMG/M metagenome (GOLD analysis project Ga0209747, IMG submission 184498) | Arctic peat soil microbial communities from Barrow, Alaska - Barrow Graham LP Ref core NGADG0011-311 (SPAdes) (version 2) | ecosystem: Environmental > Terrestrial > Soil > Wetlands > Peat...
GACTTTTATAGAAACTGTGCAAAAACGGAAAAGTAGTTCCACTAATAAAATGCCTTAAACTTGCTTGAAATGGAAAATAATGTACCTCATTTGTACCTTGATTTTCCCAAGTAGTTGAAAACCAAGAGTAAATACTTTCTGTATCGGAAAATAACCAGCGCAAAACAAACAAAACATTAATGAAACTGAATTTTTGTAGTCTTAGCAGTGGAAGTAGCGGAAATTGTTATTATCTGGGTAACGAGTTCCATGGTATATTGATCGATGCCGGAATTTCAGCATCCACTATACGTAAGTTTCTGAAGGATATGGATATATCTATGCAGACTATTATGGGCGTCCTGGTAACACATAATCATACAGATCACATCAGAGGACTAGAAATACTTACCAGGAAAAACAGTCTTCCTGCATTCACCACTCATAAAATCTGGGAAAGCATTCTCACTCCGCAAAAGAAAATATCCAGGGACTGTATCCGCGAAATTCCTTTACAGCAAAAGTTCAATCTGGCAGGTTTTGATATAGAGGCATTCCCGGTTTATCATGACGCTCCTGAAACCATAGGGTTCCATATTTGCGTTGGAGATAAGAAAATAACAATTGCTACCGACCTGGGACATATTTGCCAAACGGCTGCTCCATATATTAAAGAAGCTAATTTGCTTGTCATAGAGTCAAATTATGATGAGCAGATGTTGGTGAATGGCAAATACCCTCATTATTTAAAAGCGAGGATACAATCAGACTATGGACATTTAGGAAATCATCAAACGTCTGTTTTTCTGGCAGATAATATTAATGACAATCTCAGCCATATCTGTCTTGCCCATCTCAGTAAAAACAATAATACCCCCGAAAAAGCACTTCAAACCCTCCATAAGGCTTTTTCAGAGAGGGGCATTATTCTCAATGGTCAACATCAAATATCAATTCTGAACCGTAATATACCAACTGAGATGATAAGATTGGTTGAATAGTACATGAATCTTAGTTACTCCCCATTTACAATTCCAATTTACTTCCTTTCCCAACTTCGCTTTCAGCGTAGATTCTCCTTCCATATTTTGATATAGAATCTTTATTTCCGTTTTGGGAACTATAAAGATGTGATAATTATGTAACATCTTTCTGAATTTATATAACGTTTATCTTGTGTTATATACATAAAATTGAGGCTTAAATTAAAAGATGTTGTTCAGAATCAAATAAACATATTTAAATCTCATACTGTTTAAGTAAATAATCAGTTTAATCTTATTACAAAAGATCAGTAATATTATGAAGATAGGGCCTTCAATAATTAACGAATCATTTCACCTTTTGAAATCACATTTATGGGAAAATGATCTTTCGCAAAAATACGCCAATGGGGAACCTCCCCTGAGTTCGGAATTATTCAGTGCCGAGCAGATGGAACAGCATGGCAAAACCCTGGCAGGATTGCATTTTCTGGGTCCAAATGTTGATCCTGATCAACAGCTTCTTTCCCGTCTTGCTGAAAATGAAAATATTCTGCTTGAAGTGCACGAGCTTGTTTCAGAAGCAGTTAAAGCTAATCGTCAAATCACACCCGCCGGTGAATGGCTGCTTGATAATTTTTATTTAATTGAAGAGCAGATTCGTACTGGAAGAAGACATTTGCCAAAAGGCTATAGCAAGGAATTGCCCCGTCTGCTCAATGGTCCATCCATCGGACTTCCGCGCGTTTACGATATTGCAAAAGAAATTATATCCCATGGTGAGGGACATGTCGATCCAGAAAACCTTCTTCGTTTTGTAACTTCATATCAAACTATTACTACGTTAAAATTGGGTGAATTATGGGCTATTCCCATTATGTTGAGGTTGGCCCTTATTGAAAATCTTCGACGTCTTGCCGTCAGGGTAGCCTCAGGACGGATCGACAGAAATCTTGCTGATTCCTGGGCCGACAAGATGACTGAAGTAGCAGAGAAGGATCCAAAGAGCCTGATCCTTGTGATAGCTGACATGGCAAGGTCCAATCCTCCGATGTCAACATCTTTTGTTTCCGAATTTGTTCGGCGATTACAGGGACAAAGTCCCGCGTTGGCTTTTCCATTGACATGGATTGAACAGAGGCTTTCCGAATCAAATCAGACATCTGTCCAGTTAATTCAGTATGAGAACCAGCAACAAGCTGCTGATCAGGTTTCTATCAGTAATAGCATTGGCAGCCTTCGTTTTCTGACTGCTTTAGACTGGCGTGAGTTCGTTGAATCCATGAGCAATGTAGAACATCTTCTGCATGATGATCCTGCTAAAGCATATATCTTAATGGATTTTAATACCCGCGACCATTATCGTCATGTTATAGAAAAGATAGCAAAGAAATGTGACTTTTCTGAAATTGATGTGGCGCGTAAATCCATCGAACTTGCAAAAAACGGAGCTGAATTGCATGGAAACGAGGACCGGACAGCTCATGTAGGATTTTACCTGATCGGTAAAGGACTTGGTCAACTTGTACAACTTACAAAAACAAAAAATACATTTTCTTCGGTTTGTAGAAATACCTTCTTCCGGTTTCCCCTTTTTTTCTATCTGTTTTCAATTGTATTGTTGACATTAACATTCAGCTGGAGCCTGTTAGAAAAAGCTCATAGTGACGGAATTGGCAACTGGCATATCTGGGTCCTGTGTTTTCTCCTTACATTATGTTCAAGTTATCTCTCAATATCTCTTGTGAACTGGCTGGTCACTCTTTTAATCAAACCAAATCCATTGCCACGATTCGATTACTCAAAAGGGATACCCCCTGAATCAAGATCGCTGGTAATTGTTCCTGCTATGCTCATAAGCACTCAAAATGTTGATGATCTTGTGGAAGCTATGGAGGTTCGTTTTCTGGCAAATCAGGATAAAAACCTGCATTTTGGGTTGTTGACCGATTTTAAAGATGCCGATCAGGAAAAATCAGAGGAAGATGACCAGCTTATTAAACTGATTAGTAAAAAAATTACAGATCTGAACGAAAAATACCCCGGGGAAAATAGTGATACATTTTTCCTTTTTCATCGTCCGCGAAAATGGAATCCAAAAGATCAGATATGGATGGGATATGAACGGAAAAGAGGAAAACTGTCAGATCTGAATTCATTGTTGCGTGGAAACTCTGATAACGGCTTTTCGCAGATCATAGGAAAAACTGAAGTACTAAAAAAAATAAGATATGTAATTACTCTGGATACCGATACTCAGTTACCGCGAGATTCAGCACGACAGTTTATCGGGACTATGGCACATCCGCTCAACAAGCCAAAATATGATACGAAAAAACGGCGCGTTACAGAAGGATACAGCATTCTTCAACCAAGGGTTGCTGTTAGTTTACTTAGCACAAACCGATCGGGGTATGCAAAGCTGTTCGGTAGTGAACCAGGTATAGATCCATATACACGTGCCATATCAGATGTTTACCAGGATCTGTTTGGAGAAGGATCCTTTATCGGTAAAGGTATTTATGATGTTGATGCATTTGAACAAACGCTAAAGGACCGGTTTCCGGAAAACAGAATTCTGAGCCATGATCTTCTGGAAGGTTGTTATGCCCGGTCAGGATTGTTAAGTGATGTTCTTCTGTTTGAAGAGTATCCTTCAAGTTATAAGTCGGACGTAAACCGTCGATACCGCTGGATAAGGGGCGACTGGCAATTGATTCCATGGTTATTGCCAATTTTACCCAGGTTAAACGGTGCATCCCGGAAAAACCCTTTGTCCCTTTTATCATGGTGGAAAATTCTGGATAACCTGAGACGAAGTCTCATTCCTTTAGCACTTACTTTACTTTTGTTATCAGGGTGGACCATTTTATCATCAGCATGGTTCTGGACTCTGGTTGTGATTGGAATCATTTTGATTCCTTCCCTGATCATTTCTGTTGTTTATGTTTTTCAGAAACCAGAGGAAGTTCACATTCGGCAACACATGCTGGCAGTCGGACAATCGGCTGTAAGGCAATTGTCCCAGGCTGCATTTATGCTTATTAGCCTTCCCTACGAAGCATATTATAGTACGAATGCTTTAGTACGAACCTGCTGGAGATTAATTATCTCAAAAAAAAGGCTCCTCGAATGGAATTCTGCAACAAGAGATGATCATCAGAGCAGGTTTGACTTTATTGAATCATTCCGGACTATGTGGATATCACCCTTTATTGCAATTCTGTCTGCAACATGCCTTTCGATTTTGTTTCCTTTAATTCTTGTAATGGTTTGGCCAATTATAGGACTATGGTTTGTTTTTCCGGTAATTGCATGGTGGATCAGCAGACCTATAGTCCCGCATACAGCAAAACTGACTGATAAACAATATCGCTTTCTCCGGGAATTATCACGTAAAACATGGTCCTTTTTTGAAACTTTTGTTGGTCAGGATGATAACTGGCTGCCCCCCGATAACTACCAGGAACATCCTGTTCCAGTTATAGCACACCGAACTTCGCCCACTAATATGGGTCTTTCACTTCTTGCAAATCTGTCAGCCTATGATTTTGGCTACATTTTTACAGGTGAGCTTTTGGAAAGAACTTCGAATGCTTTTAACACAATGAATTCACTGGAGAGATACCAGGGTCATTTTTATAACTGGTACGATTCTCAATCATTGAAACCGTTGAGGCCGCTATATATTTCATCGGTTGACAGCGGAAACCTTGCCGGTCACATGTTAACATTGCAACAGGGACTTCTCACCCTGCCTGATCAATTAATAATTGGTCCCCGGATTTTTGAAGGGATTAATGATACATTACAAATTCTCCTGGAGCAGACAGGGAACTCAATACCTGTACAGATTGTTCAATTCCGGAATTACTTGAACACAATTTTAAATGAACCACTGGGGACACTTGTTTATATCCATCAATGTTTGGAAAATCTTTCTGCATCTTCTGCTGAAATTATAAATGCTTTCAATACGGGCACAGAAGAACAATACAGACTTTGGGCAAATAATCTTTCGAGACAATGTCGGAGCGCTTTTGATGAATTAACATATTTGATTCCTTGGATATTACATCCTATTTCTCCTGAACTACATGAAAAATATCAGGAAATTATGTCGATTCCAACATTACGAGAAATCGCCTCCGGTAGTCTGTTTTCTAACGGAACAAATTCAAAAGTATTGGAAATAAATGAGGAGTTCAAAAGCCTGTTAAAAAGCGCAACTGATCATGCAAAGGAGAGGCTTGAACTTATCGAAACTCTTGTAACCCAATCAGGAGTCTTTGCGACTATGGAATATGGCTTTCTTTACGATAAGTCGCGTCATCTTCAGACTGTAGGATATAATGTTGATGAGCGGCGAAGCGATTCAAGCCATTATGATTTATTGGCATCTGAGGCAAGACTGTCAAGCTTTGTGGCTATAGCTCAGGACCAGATACCACAGGAAAGCTGGTTTGCACTAGGGCGTCTTCTTACAACTATTGACGGTGAACCAATTCTTCTTTCCTGGAGCGGTTCAATGTTCGAATACCTTATGCCTCTAATAATTATGCCTGAATATGAAAATAGTTTACTTTATCAAACCTGCAAATCAGCTGTTAGCAGACAAATCGCATATGGAAAACTAAGAGGCGTACCATGGGGTATTTCGGAATCGGGATACAACAGAGTTGATGTTCAGCAAAACTATCAGTATCGTGCATTTGGAGTACCTGGACTTGGTCTTAAACGCGGACTTTCTGAAGATTTGGTTATTGCGCCCTATGCAACAGCGCTTGCACTGATGGTTTTGCCTGAAGAAGCATGTGCTAACCTGGAGCGTCTGGCTGATAATGGGTTTATGGGCAGATTTGGTTTCTATGAGGCTATAGATTATACATCAGCCCGTCTGCCAAGAGGACAATCTAACGCTATCGTAAGGTCATTTATGGCGCATCATGAAGGGATGAGTTTTCTCTCGCTGGCATATGTTCTATTAGATCGGCCCATGCAAAAGAGATTCGAGTCATATCCTTTATTCCAGGCGACCTTATTGTTGCTTCAGGAAAAGATACCAATGGCTACAACATTCTTTTCTCATACTTCCGGTGTAACAAACGTTCGTCCTACTGCTAACAACCAGGAAGCACCTTTCCGGGTTTTTAATACACCTGATACAACATTTCCGGAAGTCAATTTATTATCAAATGAGGGCAGGTATCGGGTAATGGTTACGAATTCAGGTGGTGGATACAGTAATTGGAAGGATATTGCAGTGACTCGCTGGAGGGAAGACAGTACTTGCGACAATTGGGGAGCTTTCTGCTATATACGTGATACTGAAAATGGAAATTTCTGGTCAGCTACATATCAACCTACACTTCATCGGCCGGAAAAATATGAAGCAATATTTTCAAAAGGACGTGCAGAATTTCGCCGTCGCGATTTCGATATTGATTCTCATACAATAATTGTAGTCTCTCCTGAAGATGACATTGAATTGCGAAGGCTCCATCTGACAAACCGCACCAGGACAAACAGGATTATCGATATTACAAGTTATGCGGAAGTAGTACTGGCAGCAAATGGAGCTGATTTGGCACATCCTGCCTTCAGTAATCTTTTTGTTCAGACAGAAATTATCTACCAGCGACAGGCAATTCTATGCACACGCCGGCCCAGGTCAGTAGACGAACATTCGCCGTGGATGTTTCACCTGATGGCCGTTCATGGAGCTGAAATAAGAGATATCAGCTATGAGACTGACCGGATGCAATTTATCGGTCGTGGAAACACTGTTGTTTCACCTCAGGCGATGACAAATCCAAAATCCCTCTCAGGAAGTCAGGGTTCAGTGCTGGATCCGATTGTTGCTATTCAGTTTAAAATAGTATTGGAGCCAGAGGGATCAGCTGCAATCGATATAGTTACAGGAATAAGCGAATCACGCGAAGGAGCGTTAATTCTTGTAGAAAAGTACCAGGATATGCAAATTGCAAACCGTGTTTTTGAACTTGCATATACACACAGCCAGGTAGTATTACGACAGATTAATGCCAGTGAATCGGACGCTCAATTATATGGCCGGCTCGCAGGTTCTATCATTTTTGCCAATTCATCACTCAGGGCAGAACCCGGAATCCTGATAAAGAACCGTCGTGGCCAATCCGGATTATGGGCGTATTCCATTTCCGGGGATTTGCCGATAGTACTTTTACAAATTGAAGATCCGGCCAATATTAACCTGGTACGTCAGTTAGTTCAGGCGCATGCATATTGGAGATTAAAAGGATTAGCTGTCGATCTGGTAATCTGGAATGAAGATCATGCAGGTTATCGTCAGTTACTCCAGGAACAGATTATTGGATTGATTGCTGCGGGAATTGAAGCTAATATCATTGATCGGCCTGGCGGGATATTTGTGCGTTCGGCTGACCAGATATCAAATGAAGATCGAATTCTTTTTCAAACTGTTGCCCGTGCTATCATCAGCGATACAAGGGGAGTCCTGGAAGATCAGATAAACCGGCGTGGTTACAGAGAATTGGCTGTTTCTCGTTTCAAAGCAACCCGTACATTCAGGCACAATCCGCAATCAGATCAGGTCTTACCCAGACAGGACCTGCTCTTTTATAATGGTATCGGAGGATTTACATCAGACGGCCGGGAATATGTAATTACAACATCGAAGGACAGGATAACACCGGCACCTTGGGTAAATGTCCTGGCAAACAAGGGATTCGGGACTGTAATTTCTGAGAATGGGATGGCATATACCTGGGCAGAAAATTCCCATGAATATCGTCTCACTCCGTGGTATAACGATCCTGTAACAGATGCTAGCGGAGAGACAATGTATATTCGGGATGAAGAGACAGGTCATTTCTGGTCGCCAACACCTCTGACTGACAGTGAATCAAAATTATACCTGAGCAGGCACGGATTTGGGTATAGTGTATTCGAACACAACGAAGGAGGTATAATTACAGAACTCTGGGTTTATGTAGCTATAGATGCTTCGGTAAAGTTTTCTGTATTAAAAGTGAGGAATGAATCGGAACGATCTTGCAAATTATCAGCTATAAGTTATGTGGAATGGGTTTTGGGCGATTTAAGGTACAGGTCCGCCATGCATGTGAATACAAGTGCTGATTTAAACAGCGGTGTGATATATGCAGTAAATCCATATAATCCGGAGCTTCCAAATCGGGTTGCCTTTCTTCAGACTGACGATACATCATGCTCTATTACATGCGATCGTACAGAATTTATTGGACGTAACGGGACTTTGAAAAATCCGGCTGCAATGTCACGTTCTCGTCTCTCAGGGAAAAGTGGAGTAGCTCTTGATCCTTGCGCAGCAATTCAAGTCCCTTTTGTTCTGGCAGCCGGACAAAACCGCGAAATAATATTCAGACTTGGTACCGGACGGAATATGGAGGATACTACCAGGCTCATACATCGTTTTCGGGGAGCAGATCGGGCGTATGCCGCTCTTGAAGCAGTATGGGACTATTGGAGCCATACTCTTGGCGCAGTCCAGATTGAAACTCCTGACCTTTCTCTTAATGTACTGGTTAATGGATGGCTTTTATATCAAACTCTGGCATGCAGGCTCTGGGCACGCAGCGGATATTATCAATCGGGCGGAGCATTCGGTTTTCGCGACCAGCTGCAGGATGTAATGTCCCTGATTCATACTAAACCAAATATCATGCGGGAGAATCTTCTGCTTTTTGCAAGTCGTCAATTTACTCAAGGAGATGTTCAGCACTGGTGGCATCCACCCGCCGGAAGAGGTGTTCGTACACATTGCTCAGACGATTACCTTTGGTTACCATTAGCGACATCCCGCTATGTCATAGGTACCGGAGATACCGGAGTCCTTGATGAAGGCATACATTTTCTTGAAGGACGTCTTGTAAACCCGGAAGATGATTCTTATTACGATCTGCCAAACCGGTCAGAAGAAAAAAATTCATTGTACGAACATTGTAAACTTTCTATCCTTCATGGGCTTAGATTTGGCGATCATGGGCTCCCCCTAATTGGTACCTGCGACTGGAATGATGGAATGAATATGGTTGGGAACCAGGGAAAAGGTGAAAGCGTTTGGCTGGGCTTCTTTCTTTTTGATGTTCTGACTCAATTTATCAAAATTGCAGAGTTAAGAAATGATTTTGACTTTGTTGAAGTATGCAGGAATGCAGCTAAAAAAATACAGCATAATATTGAAAAAAACGCCTGGGACGGAGAATGGTACAGACGGGCATATTTTGACAATGGCTTACCTCTTGGATCGGCAAGCAACGATGAATGCCAGATTGATTCTATCTCTCAAAGCTGGTCAGTGCTTTCAGGAGCGGGCAATATTGATCGCTCAAGAATGGCTATGGAATCTGTGAATAAAAGACTTGTGAGGCATGAAAATTCGTTGGTTCAATTATTAGACCCTCCTTTTGATAAATCAGATTTGAATCCCGGCTATATTAAAGGATACGTTCCCGGGGTCAGGGAAAATGGCGGTCAGTATACGCATGCAGCAATATGGGCGGCAATGGCATTCTCAAAACTGGGGGACAGTAAAAAAGCATGGGATATTTTAACAATAATCAATCCAATTAATCATACCAAAACTCCTGAAGAAGTTGCAAAGTACAAAGTAGAACCTTACGTAATTGCTGCCGATGTCTATGCCCTATCGCCCCATATAGGCCGGGGCGGATGGACCTGGTATACAGGATCGGCTGGCTGGATGTATCGTTTGATATTGGAATCTTTACTGGGATTAAGACTTGAAACGGACAAATTATATTTTGATCCTTGCCTTCCTTCAGATTGGGTTTCTTTTAAGATACACTACAGATACAGGGAAACAATATTCCGGATAACGGTAACTCAACTTCATGAAGACAATGCGAGTCTAATTATAATGCTTGATGGAGTTGAATGTCATGATAAGTTTATCAAATTGGTTGACGATCGTCAGGAGCATCTTGTAGAAATAAAATACCAAACTTCTTAAAAAGTTATCTATCTTCATTAGGCAAATATTTAATAGGTTCTTACTGTTTAAGTCCTTAGATATTAAACAGAATTTATAGATATTTGATTTTTATTGAAACGGATGCTTTCTATCTACCTGATAAATAACAAGGAGGTTTTATGAAATCCAGAAAAACTGTTCTTCCTCAAATGCAATATCTGTTTGCCGCATTAATTTTTATCTTAATTCCTCATTTTCATGCGTGGGGACAGATTCCAATGTATTCTCCTGACAAGAACCAGGAGTTGTTAAATGAACCTTTTGACATAAGTGGTGATTTTAGGAATTTTTCAAATACATATTATTTAGCAGATAGTCTTTCCTTTTTCGATCCAACGACCGGTAAAGGTGAGGTTACTTACCGGCGTTATGAAAACGTCACACGACAGGCATTTAATAACATGATGGGAGTGTTGCAGTCCGTCACTCCAAATGAATTTCCAACTGGCGAATACGCCGGCTCCCCATCCCTCCCCTTTTCAATTGAGTTTATCTCCCCCCGCACTATTCGTATAAGAGCTAGCTCCCGTTTCCAGGTAAAACCAGAAAAGGAATCTCTTATGCTTGTCAATGGCCAGCCACCACACGATAATAGTTCATGGCAATATAGGAAGATTGAAGGTGGCTATAGCTATACGAGTCCTTTTGGTTCGGTAATTATATCAAAATCTCCCTGGCGTGTAGAAATACGTGATGCCGAAGGGAAATTGCTTACTCACACTATTCATAAAGCAGATGGTGCAGAAACATTTATGCCTATATTGCCTTTTTCCTTTGTTCGCAGGGCATCAGATTATTCTACCAGTATGTCAGCTGTTTTTTCTTTGTCGCCGGACGAAAAAATATATGGTTGCGGTGAATCCTTCACAGAATTTAATAAAAGAGGTCAGAAAGTTGTTTTGTGGGCTGACGATGCGAACGGTGCTCAGAATGAGGCAATGTACAAACCAATCCCCTTTTTTCTCAGCAGTCGGGGATACGGGGTTTTTATGCATACATCATCCCCAATTACCTGCGATTTCGGAAAGTATTATAGTGGTAATTATTCCCTCATGATCGGAGATGATGAAGCTGACCTTTTCTTATTTCTTGGAGCACCGAAAGATATTCTTAATGAATATACCAATCTTACCGGAAAAGCTGCCATGCCACCTCTCTGGTCATTTGGTTTCTGGATGAGCAGGATCTCCTATTTCTCTGAAGCCGAAGGGCGGGAAGTCACTAAGAAATTAAGAGATAACCGGATACCTAGTGATGTACTTCATTTTGACACTGGTTGGTTTGAGAAAGACTGGAGGTGTGATTATCAATTCTCAAAAACGCGTTTTAAGGATGCTGCTAAAATGATGGCTGATTTCAAAAAAATAGGTTTTCAGACCAGCCTCTGGCAACTGCCCTATTTTGTACCAAAAAACACATTATTCCCCGAAATCATCGAAAAAGGCCTTTTTGTAAAAGACTCAAAAGGTAACCTCCCATATGAAGATGCTGTCCTTGATTTTTCAAATCCTGCCACGGTAAGTTGGTACCAGGATAAAATTGCAGGTCTATTAAAACTGGGAGTAGGTGTTATAAAAGTAGATTTCGGTGAAGCTGCACCGAAAAACGGATTGTACTTTTCGGGACAATCAGGCTTTTATGAGCACAATCTCTATCCACTTCGCTATAATAAAGCTGTCGCTGAAATTACAAAACAAGTTACCGGCGAGACAATTATCTGGGCACGGAGTGCATGGGCAGGAAGTCAGCGTTACCCTTTGCATTGGGGAGGTGATGCTGAAAACACCAACACTGCAATGGCAGCTACCCTGAGAGGAGGATTGTCTCTTGGTCTATGTGGTTTCTCATTCTGGTCGCATGATATTGGTGGATTTGTCAATAAAAAGCCCGAGGATATTTATCGGCGCTGGACCCCTTTTGGAATGCTGACCTCCCATACACGCAGTCATGGAGCACCACCTACTGAACCCTGGGAATATGGTGAAGATTTCATGAATGCTTTCAGGCTTGCAGATAATATGAGATATGAACTCATGCCATATATTTATTCCCAGGCCAAGGACTGTACTGAGCGCGGTCTGCCAATGTTACGTGCTCTTTTTATTGAGTTTCCGGATGATCCGGGTTCATGGCTTATTGACGATGAGTATCTTTTTGGCACCGATATGCTGGTAGCACCGTTGTTTGAAAATGTTTCTAAGCGAGATGTCTACCTTCCGCATGGACAGTGGATCGACTACCAGACAGGGAAGGTCTATTCAGGCGGATGGCATAATATAGAAGCAGGAATAGTTCCGATTATTGTCCTGGTGCATGAAGGTTCAGTAATTCCGCGAATCGCACTCGCTCAATCCACCTCCCAGATGGATTGGTCAAAACTCGAACTTGCTGTTTATGTTACAGATTCGCAAAGAGCTGACGGTCTGGTCTGCCTGCCGTCCGACCAAATACTACATAGAATAACACTTTTAAGAAAAGGAGATACTTTCTCGATGGATAAGGATCCATATAATGGAAAGGTGAAGTGGAATGTAAGTAAATATTCTAAATGAAAGTTAATGAGTAGAGCCAGGATATTAATGATTCAAAAATTTAATAAGATTTATTATTTCTCCGTTTATTGCGGATTCATAACTAATGACAATATTTTATAAATCATAGATTATAAGAGACTTGTAGCATGATACTTTAAAATTTGTTTTTGATAACACTAATATTGAAGAATGAGATCCCTCGCTCGGGATGACATGGTTTGTGAGTGGCATAAGGGAAGAAGTGGCGATTCGCGACACCAGTGAGCGTTTTAGAGGCATTCATCTGCGAATCGCCACTTCTTCCCCTGTTAACCATCTAATTGCCATGTCATTCCGAGCATAGCGAGGAATCTCCTGGTATATTATTATTGATTCCAGAGACACATTTAATAAATTAAGCTATTATTCCGTTCTGACAAGCATTTTTCCCTGATTCTGACCGCTGAACAGGCCAAGAAACGCATCGGGAAGTTTATCGAAACCCTGAATAATCGTTTCAGTGTATTTAAGCTTTCCTTCATTCAGCCACTGAGTCAGATGCGAGAGTGCTTCTTCAAAACGATCAGTGTAATTGCTGACAATAAATCCCTGTAACATGACGCTCCTGGTAAGAAGGTGAGGTAAAATTGAATACCCAACATAAGGTTTTGCGTTGTTGTATTGGGAAATTTGTCCACATAAAGCAATTCTTGCATGGAAATCCAGATTAGCAGCAACTGCTTCGGTGATTTCTCCGCCTACATTATCAAAGTAAACGTCCACTCCTTCAGGGCAAAGAGCTCCTAAATCTTTTCTGACTGATTTTGAAGTTTTATAATTTATAGCTTCATCATAACTGAATTTCTCTTTTAATAATCTGCATTTTTCATCGGTACCCGCTATTCCAATTACTCTTGATCCCTGAATTTTTGCAATTTGCCCGGCCACAATACCTACAGCACCTGCGGCTCCGGATACAACTACCGTTTCACCTTTTTCAGGCTTGCATATATTCATCATACCAATATAAGCTGTAAAGCCCGGCATTCCAAGAACTCCAAGATAATAACCCGGAGGAATTTTCCGGATGTCTACCTTACGGAGATTTTCTGCTTTCTCAATACAAAAAGTTGCCCACGGCAGCGTACCAAAAACAACTTCACCGGCTTGTAAAGACTTGCTCTTGCTTTCAATAACCTTTGCCACAACGCTGCCTTTTATAGGCTGATCAACTTCCCAGGATGCGGCATAAGACTTTACATTGTTCATGCGGCCCCGCATATAAGGATCGACGGAAATGTACCAGGGTTTTAAGAGAACTTCGTTATCCTGAAGTTCATTAAGTACAATTTTCTCAATTTTGAAATTGTCAGATGAGGGTAACCCAAAGGGTCTTGACGCTAAGACAAACTGTGAACTCTCCATGCATTTATTGATCATCGGTGTCAATTATAACAACTAAATTGAACATAATGTTCAATCCATCCAAAACAAACTGGCATAAATGAAAAGAATATAGCTGTTTAGAACTTTTTATGTTAACTGTTGTTAAACTGATCAAAGAAATTTTCAAACTAAAACAAATGCAATATGAAAAATCAAATTTTTTACAAAGGATTGTTAATAGGTGTTATTCTGTTTGGTGTCTCTGCAATTGCAAAATCAGCAGGCATGCCACCGAATATTAAAGAAGAAACAGTATCATACACAGTCAATGGTGTGACATATAAAGGATTTATTGCTTATGACGATAATATAAAAGGTAAGCGGCCTGCTATTCTGGTTGTACCTGAATGGTGGGGTGTGAATGATTATGCCAGAATGAGAGTACGAAAACTTGCTGAACTGGGCTATATTGCTTTGGCAACAGATGTATTCGGAGACGGAAAAGTTGCAGCAAATCCAACTGAAGCCCAGCAATTTACGACTCCGTTTTATAAAGATCCAACTATGGCAAAAAGCCTTCTGGATGCAGCCCTCATGAAGTTAAAGGAATATTCTCAGACCGATCCGAACAATTTAGCGGCAATAGGCTATTGTTTTGGAGGATATATTGCTCTTAACTATGCCAAACTTGGCGCCGATCTGAAAGGAGTCGTGAGTTTTCATGGCGGTATGGGTGGAGCACCTGTTGATAAGAAATTGTTAAAAGCTAAAGTACTGGTTTGCCAGGGAGGAAGCGATAAGTTCGTAGCTCAGAAAGATGTAGATAAATTCAAACATCAGCTGGATTCCATCGGTGCTGACAATACTGTAAAAGTCTATGCAAACGCAACACATGCATTTACTAATCCGGATGCAACAGCCACAGGTAAAAAATTTAATATGCCAATTGAGTACAATCCTGAAGCTGACAAGGATTCATGGAATGATATGAAAACGTTTTTCGGAAGAGTCTTTAAAAAATAAAACTTTAGTTCAACGATTAACAGAATATTCTCTTTGTGGCCCTCTGTGTCTCCTCTGTGAGACTCTGTGAAACTTATAAATGAAGAACTTCCTCAGAGTTACACTGAGTAGCACAGGGTTACATAGAGAAAATCCCCTATTCTTTTTTTCTCGCTTTCTCCCCATCTCCCACTCTCTCACTCTCCCACTCTCCCAGCCTTTACTGCTGATCAAAATCGGTTCTATTTAGAAGGTACCGGATAATTCTGAAATCCACCAATCTAAACAATTACCGAAAAAATATTCCGGTTTTAAATGTAACCATTTGTAACTTTACAAGTAATCATAGTAGATACAAAAAATAAGGCAGTGGCGGATACTGAAGACGAAATATTAATGCAACATGTTAAAGACGGTAATCTGTCGGAAATGTCTGAGTTGTTTGAAAGATATAATGTCAGGCTGTATAATTATTTCTTTAAGTTAACCCGAAATAAGCTCATCAGCCAGGATTTGACTCAAAATTTATTTTATAGAATGATAAGGTATAAAAATTCATATAAGAACGAGTACAGTGTCAAGTCATGGATGTACCAGATGGCTAGGAATCTTCATATTGATTATTGTAAAGAAGAAAAAAGATCGGGGGAACTTTTTATGAATACAGATACCTATCCTGTAGACATCAGCGAAGAAAATGACGGTTTCCCTGAAGATGATTATGAGCGGTTGGAATGGTCATTTGCAGTATTGAGCAATGAACAACGGGAGCTGATTATACTCAGCAGGTACCAGGGATTGAAATATGAAGAGATCTCCCATATTGTAAATCAATCCGTTCCTGCAATTAAAGTAGCCATTCACAGAGCTATCAGGCAATTACGAGGGATCTATTTTAAACAGACTTAAGCTAAGAACCATGAAATGTGAGGAAGTTGAATCTAAAATGATCGATTATCTCGATAAAAACCTTGAAGAAGGTATATGTAAGGAAATTGAAAAGCACCTTGAAACCTGTGAAAGATGTCTTGACGAATTAAGAGACAGTCAGCAGGTATTGAATCTGATTTCAAAGGACAAGATGGTGAAACCAGATGATTCATTAAGAATCAACTTTTACCATATGCTTCATAGTCAGATTAAAAAGAATGAAGAAAGCAATGCTTCATTATCCAGGAAACCGTTTAGCCCCTGGTATAACCTGACCCGCTATAGAATTGCTGCAGGGATTGCGCTGCTCATTTGCGGAACATTCATTGGCATGTTTATCCGTTCCGGGTTAAATAACACTTATGCATCAAATGAATTAAAACAATTGCATTCTGAAGTCTCTGATCTTAAAAAAGCTACAATGTTCACTATGCTCAAGGAAGTATCATCAAGTGACAGAATCCAGGCGGTGAGTTATGCTGGCGATCTTGATAACGCAGACGAAAATGTTATAGATGTCCTGGTTAAAACTTTAAATAATGATAAGAATGTGAATGTAAGAATGGCAGCAGCTTATGCTCTTTCAAAGTTTGCTGATAAAAAAGCTGTCTGCGACTCTCTGGTTAAGTCTCTTACACTTCAGAACGATCCTATTCTGCAGGTTACTCTTATAAATATACTGGCTGAAAGAAAGGTAAAAAGCGCATTAAAACCAATACAGGAGATTATCGCAAACAGGAGTACATTAAAAGAGGTAAGGGAGGTAGCAGAAAACAGTTTAAGGGTTCTTATCTGAGAAAAAAAGGAAAAAGATTGAATTCAGTTTAAAATAAATCGTGGCAAAATCCGGGTTTGCCTGATTAAAATGTTAATTACTTAATAATAAATAAAATGAAAAAGATGAAAGTTAGCTTGATAGCACTGTTAATATTCTTTACAGCAGGAATTCTCTCTGCCCAGGAATACAAGATTACTATCCAGAACAACATAGAAGGGAGACTTATCCTTAAGGACTTCAGTGATGAATTACCAATTGAAGGTTATAACGGGACTGATATTATAATTACTTCAACTTCTGAAGATCTTACCCCTCCTGCGAAGGCCAAAGGCTTAAAGCCGGTGTTTCCAGCCGGAACTGATAATACTGGCATTGGTCTTGACGTACAAAAAACTGACAACCTGATTACCATTACGTGTCTTCTGCCATTCACAAGAGGTGGTGAATATAAGATCAAAGTGCCGGAAAACCTGTCAATAGAACTTAGCAGCGGGTGTGAAAGAAATAATGATATCTCAATTATAAATATGAAAAACGAGATTGATATCAAGAGCTGCCACAATATTGATCTTAAAAATGTGACAGGCCCACTTGTACTATCAACCATAAGCGGCGATATAAATATAACTTACAGCAGCATTAATTCCTCCAAATCATCTTCTGTAAATTCAATAAGCGGTGAAATTGATATTACATTACCTGTTAAAACAGCAACTGATTTGGAATTACGGACAGTTTCCGGTGCAATATACTCTGATTTCGATTTTTCAGAATCACAAAAGAATCTGAAAAAGGTCGGAGGCAATGAAATGAATTATTCTCTTAACGGAGGCGGTTTTAAACTCAATATTGGCACTGTAAGCGGAACTATCTATCTGCGGAAGGGAATTTAGTTCCCTCCTCTTTTTTTAATCTTATAAATACTTCGATAAATGAAAACATATAGCATTTTAGTTGTAGTATGGCTATGCTTTGGTTCAATCCAGGCTCAGCAGATAATAGAAAAACATATAGATTTTTCAGGAAAAGAGTCTCTCTCTCTGAAAATTCAGATAGCCGATTCCATAAACGTTCAGACATGGAATAAAAATGAAGTCTATGTAAAAGCTTCAATTAATGTCAATGAAAATAAGGATAATGATGCTTATGTGACTTCATTCGATGAAACAGGTAGTAACGTTGCTGTCAAGGCAAATTTTAAGGATAATTATTTCAAAGGGGAAAAGAATTGCTGTAATGAAACTGACATCTTCTGGCAGATCTTTATTCCGGAAAAAACAAAATTTTCAATTGAGACCATTAATGCAAACGTTACAATAGCAGGTAAAACAAGGGAGATGAATGTTAAATCAATCAGTGGTTATATAGATCTGACAGAACCGGCAAGCAAACAGGCAGACTTAGATTTTTCAACAATTTCAGGAAGGATGTATTCAAACCATGAACTTGCTCTGAATAAGCTGCACAGCGGTATACCTTTAAAAATAACTGAAAAACTTAATAACGGAGGTGATCCAATAAAACTGGAGACGATAAGTGGTGATATCTATTTCAGAAAGACAAATGTTAATTGAAATTATTTTTTAAACCAGAAGGAATGAAGAAGTTCAATATAAAGATTGCATTACGCAATATATTGCATCACAGTCTGATCTCCTTTATAACTATTTTCGGGCTATCTATAGGGCTGGCCGGCAGTATGTTCATCTTTCTCTGGGTTTCGGATGAACTCAACTTTGATCATTTCAATAAACTGGGTGAGCGCTTATACCGTGTTGAAGAGGATCAGCCTTATTCTAAAGGGCTTTTTCACGTAAATGTTACACCATGGCCATCGGGACCAGTTTGGAAGGAGAGTATTCCGGAGATTGAGAAAAGCTGCAGAATGACTAATGCCGGAAGTATTCTCTTCCGGCATAACGATAAAGTTTTTTATGAAGACAAAGTTGTTGCTGCAGACTCTTCTTTTTTCAGTATGTTCACTTTCCCTTTGCTGTCAGGAGATCCGCGGACCGTGCTCAGGGACCCTCAATCAATTGTAATGAGCGATGAAATGGCACGGAAATATTTCGGAAACGAAGACCCTCTCGGTAAAAGTATTGAATTGAATAATAAAGAGGTATTCCAGGTATCAGGAATTATGAAGAAAATTCCTTCAAACAGCTCAATTGAAGCTGACTTCCTAATTCCATTCAGCTATATGAAGAAATCAAGCTGGTATTCCGATAACTGGGCAAATAATTCCATTGCTACTTATGTTCTATTGAATAAAGGAGCAGATATTGATCAGGTTGCTACTATGATTAATAAGGTTGTAAAGGATCATAAACCAGAAGGCACCACAAAATTCATGCTATTCCCATTTCTGAAGATACATTTACATGCTTACTGGGGATTCGGTCATCCTCCCGGAGCAATTGTGAATATATGGATATTCTCATCCATTGCGCTTCTGGTCTTGATAATTGCTTGTATAAATTTCATGAACCTTAGTACAGCTCGTTCAGCAGCCAGGGCAAAAGAAACAGGCCTTCGCAAATTAAACGGGGCATATAAAAGAGACCTGATTTTTCAATATTTCGGAGAGAGTCTGTTATATGCATTAACATCAATGCTCCTTGCACTTGGAATTGTAGCTGCACTGCTTGGGCCGTTCAATCTACTAACAGGTAAAACATTCTGGGAAACTGAACTGATAACTCCGGTATTTGTTGTGAGTGCTTTGCTGATAACAATTCTTACATCCATTATTGCCGGTAGCTATCCTGCATTCGTTTTATCGTCTTTTAAACCCATAAATGTTCTACGATCAGGAATGACAGGCGGAACAAGAGGAGTCTATTTCAGGAAAATAACAGTGGTGGCACAATTCATTATCAGTATAATTCTTATTCTGTTTACAATTATTACTTACCGCCAGCTGAAATTCATGCAGAACAAGTCGTTGGGCTATGATAAGGAGAACCTGTTATATGTTCAGATGAAAGGGAATATGAGTGATAACTATCAAGTCATAAAACAAGAATTCTCAAGAAACCCCTTAATCATTTCAGTATCAGCCTGCACAAATCCTCCGCAGAGTATTGGAAGCAATGCGGATAATATTTGGTGGGAAGGGAAATCACCTGATGAACATTCACTCGTTAGTATGGCTGGTGTGGATTTTGATTACGCAGAGGCAATGGGTATTAAAATGAAGGCAGGAAGGCCATTTTCAAAGGCCTATTCAATGGATATTCCGCATGATACGGCCGGAACATTCTTGATAAATGAACAGCTCGAAAAATTGATGGGAACTGATGACGCTGTTGGGAAACAGCTAAAATTCGGAACAACCCGGGGCCTTATTGTTGGTGTGATGAAGGATTTCAATTATGCATCATTGCAGTCGAAAATAGAACCCTTGGCTGTATGGATCTGGCCTGATAAATACCTGAATTTTATTTATTTCAGGATTAAACCAGGAAATCTGCACGAAACAATTTCCGGACTGGAAAAGACATGGCAAAAGATCATGCCACAATATCCATTTGAATATCAATTTCTTGATCAGGAGATAGATAAGATGTACAAGGTGGAAGAACGCACCGGAACACTTTTGAAGTATTTTTCAGTGCTGGCTATTCTGATCGCATGTATCGGACTTTTTGGTCTGGCAACACATACTGTAGAACAAAGAAGACGCGAATTGGGATTGCGAAAGGTCCTTGGGGCTTCAGGAAGATCAATATTCAGGCTTATCTCGCGCGAATTCATTCAGCTCCTCCTCATAGCTTCTTTTATTTCCGTTCCTCTCTCAATATTCATGCTGCAAAGATACCTTTCCAATTTCGCGTTTCATATTCATCTTACTATCGGGACGTTTGTTCTGGCATTGTTCCTTGCCATAGTAGTTACCGGTCTCGCTATAAGTTATCAGGTTGTTACTGCAATAAGAACCAATCCTGCCAAAAGCCTTAAATACGAATAAAAAAAACGGTATGCTATATGTGGCCTGTGGTGAGCGGCAAGCGGAATATCCGCGCAGGTTTGCAACTTTCCACATAAAGTGACGTCTTTATAAAATAATTTGTAACCCTTCTTCTCGCGAAGCGTTATCAGAGTTGTGACCAGATAATAATTGATTTACTCTCTAACAGATTTAACATTATGAAATTTAGGTATTTAAAAAGAATAGTTCTCATCCAGATATTAATTCTGATATATGCAACCAGTTATGCCCATACAACGGACTCAACTGTTGTGAAGAGAACTTACCGGACCGCATTCGTGAAAACAGAACCGGTAATTGATGGACTTATGAATGATGATTGCTGGAATCTTGTTGAATGGACAACCGATTTTATTCAATCCCAGCCTGCTGAGAATAAACCTCCATCTCAACAGACAGCCTTTAAGATACTCTATGATAATGATAACCTCTATATGTTCATCCGTGCATATGATACTGAACCGGAAAAGATAAGCAAGATAATGTCAAGGAGGGATAATTTCAACGGAGATATGATATTTGTGGAATTCGATAGTCACTTTGACAAACAGACAGATTTTTTATTCTCTGCATCTGCTTCAGGGGCCAAAAGTGATGCGGCAATTTCTGATGATGGTAATAACGAAGATGACAACTGGAATCCAATCTGGTATATGAAAACTTCGGTCGATGATAAAGGTTGGTGTGCTGAAATGAAAATTCCGCTAAGTCAGCTTCGTTTCGGAAAAAACAATGAACAGATATGGGGGCTGCAGGTAACCCGTTCAATTTATCGTTTGCAGGAACGTTCTCAATGGCAGTATATTCCAAAAGGATCCCCGGGAATAATTCATTTATTTGGTGAACTCCACGGAATAAATGACATAAAACCAAAACACCAGATTGAATTAATGCCTTATTCAGTCGCACGTACGGAGCGATTTGAAAAAATAGCCGGAGATCCGTTTAATACCGGAAAATTATCAAAGATCTCAGCAGGACTCGACGGGAAGATTGGCCTGACAAATAATTTTACCCTCGACTTCACCATCAATCCTGATTTTGGACAGGTAGAAGCCGATCCTTCAGAAGTTAACCTTACTGCTTTTGAGTCATACTTTTCCGAAAAGCGCCCCTTCTTTATTGAAGGTCAGAATATCTATCAGTTCATGCCTAATCAGACAATAGTAATTCATAACATGTATTCTGATAATTTGTTTTACTCCCGCAGGATTGGAAGATATCCACAGTATTACCCTTCTGTTGGCGCCAATGAATATGTTAAAATGCCGGAAGCAACTACAATTCTTGGGGCGATGAAGTTATCTGGAAAAACTAAAAAAGGATTGTCAGTCGGTATTCTTGAGAGCGTGACGTCGCGGGAAGATGCTTTGATCGACAGCTTAGGGACAAGACGAAAAGAGACTGTCGAGCCTCTCACAAACTATTTTGTGGGAAGAGTGCAGCAGGATTTCAATAAAGGGCAAACCATTTTAGGTGCAATTTTTACTTCGGTAAACAGAGATATAAAAACACCTGCTCTTGATTTTCTTCACACAGCAGCTTATACTGCAGGAATAGATTTCCAGCATAACTGGAAAGAGAGAACCTGGTATGTAGCTGGAAATGCTGAATTCAGTAATGTAAAAGGATCCACCCGGTCAATAACTGAAACACAAACATCATCTGCACGGTATTTTCAGAGACCAGACGCAAAATATCTTTCCGTTGATTCTTCCCTCACTTCACTTGCAGGCTATGCGGGAACAGTAAAATTTGGGAAATCAAGTAAAAAAAGATTGCAGTTTGAGACAAGTGTGACTGTACGATCTCCGGGTCTTGAGTTCAACGACATTGGCTATATGAGATATTCAGATGTCATTCACCAGGGGTCATGGGTAGCTTATTATATGCGAAATCCATTCTGGATATTCAATAATTTTTATCTCAATACAAATTACTGGATGTACTTTAACTTTTCAGGTAAACTCTTGTCAAGAAATTATAATACTAATTTTAATTCCCAGTTTAAAAATAAATGGCGGATTAATGGGCAGTTCAACAGGCAGAGTCAGAGTACTTCCACAACCTTATTACGGGGTGGGCCATCATTTATTAATCCGGGTAATCAGAGCTTTAATCTGAACCTGAGTACCGATCCGTCTAAAATGCTTTCTTTTTTTATAGGTAACTATCACGGATCAGGTGACGTGAAAAGCATGAGAGGACATGAATACTACGGGGAGATAAATTTCAAACCAACAAACTCAATCTCTATATCGTTTGATCCTGATTATGGCATTCAGACTTCGGAGCTTCAGTATGTAACCACAACAGGCAGTAGCGGAAATCCACTTTATCTTTTTGGTAAATTGAATCAGAAGACTTTAAGTTTCACATTCAGAATAAACTATACAATAAATCCTGAATTAAGCATAGAATATTATGGGCAGCCATTCGTTTCAGCTGGAAAATACTCCGCTTTCAAAAAAATTACTTT
>Ga0209747_1000432_pt1 | contig 23060 bp, 20 predicted proteins | sample BarGraNGADG00311_FD_184498 | JGI IMG/M metagenome (GOLD analysis project Ga0209747, IMG submission 184498) | Arctic peat soil microbial communities from Barrow, Alaska - Barrow Graham LP Ref core NGADG0011-311 (SPAdes) (version 2) | ecosystem: Environmental > Terrestrial > Soil > Wetlands > Peat...
GAGTGGTTCCAGACCCAGGCGATCTACGACATGGACAACTTCGCGAAGTTCATGAAGACCGCGCGCCAGTATCCGATCAAGATGCAGGCGGGCCTGGTGCTGCTGACCTCGGCCGGAATGGCAAAGTACATGAACAAGAACGTGCCGGGCGTCGTCGTGCCCGACGATTTGATCGATGAGCTTTCGGCCGCCGAGAAGGGCAAGGCCATCGACGTCGGCATCAAGATCATGGCGCGTCACATCAAGCGGATCCGCGAGGAGAACCTCGCCGACGGCGTGCATATCATGGCTATCGGCAAAGAGGGCGTAGTCCCGAGGATCCTGGAAGAAGCTGAACTGGACATCAACGCTCTTTAAGAGTGGATTTGATGCTATTCGAACCGCGGTTCGCGATGATCGCAATCGGAAGCCTGCCGCATACTGATGCCGAGCTGGCCACGAGGCTCATGCTCGAGGCGTTCCCGGAGGTAGCCGCCTGGCCGCAGCTGCCGAGGCTGAGCTTCAGAGAGAACATGTACGCACAGTACTCTGAAGGGATGCCCGGCATAAGGGTGGACACCTCCGGGAAGCGGCTGTGGTTTCAGGTGGACGAGTCGCTTTCCGCGGAGCTCGAAGAATTCTACCAGGCCGTGATCGACGAGGACCTGGACAGGTTCAGGATCAGCCGCGAGTATGCGGCCGGACTCGACCTCTTCCTCGGCGGTGCTTTCGCGGATGAACTCGCCAGCCGGCCTTACGTGAAAGGTCAGATGACGGGGCCGATATCTTTCGGCCTCACGGTGACAGACCAGAACAAGAGGGCGAGCCTCTACAACGGGGACCTCGAGCAGGCGGTAGTTAAGGCCCTGACGCTCAAGGGCGCGTGGCAGAGCCGCGAGCTCAGGATGGTGGCGCCGGGCGCGAAAGTGGTCATGTTCTACGATGAGCCTTACCTGCACTCGGTGGGCTCGGCGCTGATCAGCGTCAGCCGCGAGCAGGTAATGGGACACATCAAGGAGTGCCTGGCAGGTTGCGGCGCCGACATCACCGGCGTCCATTGCTGCGGGAACACCGACTGGTCGCTCGTTTTCGCGACGGGCGTGGACATCGTCCACTTCGACGCGTACGAGTACATGGAGCCATTTGTGGCCTACGACCGCGAGATAGGCGAGCACATCGAGAGGGGCGGGGCCATCGCCTGGGGAGTGATCCCCAAGGACGAGAGCGTCCTGACGGTTTCGGCTGATGCGCTGGCCGACATGCTCGAAGGCGGGTTCGATGTCCTCGAGGGCAAGGGGCTGGACAGGCAGAAGCTGGCGCGCCAGTCGCTGGTATCGCCGTCGTGCGGGCTCGGGTCGGCCAGCATTGAGATCGCCGACAGGGCGCTGACGCTCACGAGGGAAGTCTCTGAAACGATGCGGGGGCGGTACTCATAGCGGAGGACCGGATGCCCCGCTGGCTGCTCCGCCCGGTGAGGTGCGGGCCGGAGCTGGCGCATGTCGAGGGAGTCCTCGAGGAGGCGCAGCTCAACACGGTGTGTGTCGGGGCGAAGTGTCCCAACCGCGGTGAGTGCTACTCGGCCGGCACCGCGACGTTCATGATAATGGGCGTGCGTTGCACAAGGGGTTGCGGCTTCTGTGCCGTGGCGACGGGCGTTTGCGAACCGCTCGACGAGGGCGAGCCGCGCAGGGTTGCGGAAGCCGCTATCGCGATGGGGCTCAGGCACGTGGTTGTCACCTCGGTGACGAGGGATGACCTGCCCGATGGGGGAGCGCAGCATTTTGCTTCCACGGTCTCGGCGGTGCGTGACGCGCTGCCCGGAGCGACCGTCGAGGTGCTGGTACCGGACTTCGGAGGACGCGACGGTGACATCGACACGGTCATCGAGGCCGGGCCGGACGTGTTCAACCACAACGTCGAGACGGTCGGGCGCCTCTACAGGGAGGTGAGACCGCAGGCTGACTATGAGAGGTCGCTCACGGTGCTGGCTCGCTCCGCGGGAACGGGGCTTGCGACCAAGAGCGGGTTCATGGTGGGCCTCGGCGAGACCGAGGACGAAGTCCAGGGGCTGCTGGCGGACCTGCTGGGCACGGGGTGCAGGCTGATGACCGCCGGTCAGTACTTGCGGCCGTCGAAGGAGAATCTGCCGGTGGAGCGCTACTGGGAGCCGGCGGAGTTCGAAGCGCTGAGGGAGAAGGCACTCTCGATGGGCTTCGAGGCTGTGGCTTCGGGGCCGCTGGTGCGGAGCTCATACTTCGCGCACGAGATGCTCGATAAGCGCAAGGCGCATTAGATAAGTCAAAAATGGAGATGGCAAGGAGGTAGAGATGTATATCATCGCCGAGAAGGTCAACGTGATCACCACGAAGATCAAAGAGGCCATGGTCGCCCGCGAGAAGGGGCCCATCCAGGAAATGGTGAAGGTCCAGCTCGAGGGCAAGCCCGACTGCATAGACATCAACCTGGGGCCCGCGACCAAGAACGGCCCGGAGATCATGCAGTGGATGGTGGAGACGATCGAGGAGGTCACCGACCTTCCGCTTTCGCTCGATACCATGAACATGGACGCGATGGAGGCGGGCCTCGAGGTAGGCAAGAACCCGAAGATCGTCAACTCCGTCTCGAGCGTCCAGGAGCGCATGGACAGGCTCATCCCGCTGGTCATCAAGTACAAGGCCAAGGTGGTCGGGCTTTGCACCAGCGAGGCTGGCGTACCGCGTGACGCTGAGGAGCGGGTAACGAACGGCTACAACCTGATGATGGCGTTCGAGGCTGCCGGGATCGGCCATGACGACTACTGGATCGACCCGATCGTGCTTCCCGTGGGCGTAGCCCAGGACCAGGTGCACGCGTTGGTAGATGCGACACAGATGTTCTCAGAGCTCCCGGAGAAGCCGCACCTCGTATGCGGCCTCTCGAACGTGAGCAACAAGGCCGGCCTGACGTCCGAGGACGCGGAGTTCGTTAACCGCATCTTCCTCGCGGCGCTGATGGGACACGGCATGGACGCGGCGATCGTAGACCCTAACGACGCGAAGCTGATGGCCGTCGCGCGCATGGAGAGCCCAGAGTACGACCTCGCGCAGATCGCGGAAGGCCTCAAGGAAGGCGAGCTCGACCTGAGCGACCCCCTCCAGCTCGCGATCAAGAAGACCGTAAAGCTCTTCCACGAGGAAACACTCTTCGCAGCCTCCTACCTAGAGCTCTAAAACGCAATATAGAGGTCAGGCTCATTTATTGCGCAGGCCGCGAGAATCCAACCTGACTCCAACGTCGATGTAAAGAAACGAGGGTGGATTCAATCCGCCCTCGTTGTCTTATGGGTTCACTTTTGTATCAAGCTCGCTTCTGTCTATGGGCTTTAATTCCCCTGGTTACAGATGAAGGAGACAGGCCAAGGAATGCCGCGATATCTTTCATCCAGTAACCGAAATCGAAATGCGCTGCAGACATCGCACGTGTCATTCTCTCTCTGTCCGGACATTCGGAAAGCAATTCCTCCAAAGAGGGCAGATGATTCAGATCTCCGGCCAACGCATTGGGAATTCGTTCCGCTATGAAAGCACGATAGCCGCCGGACCCATCTTCGTCAGGTGAGGTGAAATAGGACCGGACGAGGCTCTCCTCAAGAAATGGAGGCGACGATACACGACCGGCAAGAGCGTTGTAGCTGCTCCATTTCCAGGCGGCCGGGTCTGTAGTCAGACCGGCTTTAAGGGGATTCAACGCTGTGTACCGAACCACCGTGAGGAGATCTGAGTCGTCTTTGATCAGGCGAGACCAGTATCGTCCTTGGAAGACATGCCCGGTTCTATGATGACGCTTGTTGAATTCCCCGGAATAGCCACTGTTGATCAAATGCATTCCTTCGGATAAACCGCCATTGGTTGTCTCAATCAGTAGATGATAGTGGTTCGTCAGCAGGCAATATGAGTGGCAACGCCAGGTGTAGTCAGCGACGGCGGTTTTCAGTAGGTGCAGAAAATACTCATGATCGAGACTCGAAAGGAAGATGTCCTGCTTCCGGTTTCCTCGAGAAGTGATGTGATAGTAAGCTTCGGGAAGTGCATCTCTCGGGTAGTTCATGACAAGACAGAATGATACCAGCAATACAAGCTAACATTCAATGGCTAGTGAAAAATTGAGTCGGGAGACTCTCACGGCCGATGCAATAAATGAGCCTGACCTCTATGTTGCGGTTAGCTCGCTCGCGAACCACTCTCCATTCCGCCCAGGTTGGTGGGTTCGCCCAGCATTTTAACGGGGCTTGTCTCGTCGGGGTTAATGCCTGGCTCGTAGCCGAAGGCGTCTTTCACGACCTGGCGGGCCTGCCTGTAGAGCTGGCGAAGCGGGATGTCGGCGGGGCAGATCTCCTCGCACATGCCGCAGTCGATGCAGCGGTCGGCCATGTCGATTGCGCGAATGAGGTGGAAGATCGGGATGTCGGGCGGCTTCGAGTCGGGGCCGACGATATCAGGATTATCCAGCGCGCACTCACTGCAGTAGCACATCGGGCACACGTTGCGGCAGCCCATGCACCGGAGGCACCTGGAAAAGCTGTCCATCCAGAAGTCCAGGCGCTCCCCGGCAACTTTGGCCAGAGCCCCATCAGGAGCGCAAGGCTCGGCAGCGACGGCCATGGCTGACATCACCGCAATATCTTCAGGAGTCGCCGGGTGGTCGCACCCACATGCGTCGGCAACGTCCTGTGAGCAAGGTATCCCCAGCAGCACGAGCCGGCCCGGGTCGATCTGGTTATGCTTCTTCAGCTCGACGATCATGCGCCTGTCACACTCTCTCACCGGTAGAGCGAGCTTCCCTGGAACGAGCGGCAAAACCATCAGAGCGAAGGATGTCATAGGGTAGCGCACTTCCCCGGCATAAAGTTCGTCGATGGCTGGATCGTCGGCCTTCTTCACGATTCTCGGCACGATCACCCCATCGCGGACTGTGAGCACCACGGCGGCGGACGCGTCCCCGCTCTCGAGAGCGCTCCGGACCGATTTCGTCACGGCCTCTTCCGTCGGGCCGGGCTTCCACTCGCCGACCCCGATCTTCAGCGGCTCCGCGCCTTCAGCTCTCGCGACAGGCCTATTCCCGGCCTTGCCGAACGGAGACTTTCCTGCGGCTCTGACCTGCTCGGTGAACGAGGTTATAACGTCCTGGAACTTGGCGCCCTCGGCGGCGCTGACCCACTCGAGCCTGATGCGTCGCGGGTCCATGCCCATGCTGACCATGAGGTCCTTGATGACCCTGAACCTTTTGGCGGTCGCGTAGTTACCCTTGTCGTAATGGCAGTCGCCTATGTGGCAGCCGGCGATGAGCACGCCGTCGATGCCTTCCTGGAGCGCTTTCAGGACAAAGTACGGGGAGATCGTCCCCGTGCACATGACCCTGATATCCACCACGTTCGGCGGGTATTGCAAACGCGAGACGCCCGCCAGGTCCGCTCCCGCGTAGGAGCACCAGTTGCACAGGAACGCCAGTATCCTGACGTCCTCCTTGCGCTCAGGCGCGCCTTCGGTCTTATCTTCCGGCTCTACCAGAGTCTCTTCCATCACTCGCTCCTGGTCCGTTGGTAACTCGCGGTGTCGTCCGATAAAGCGACCCCGCAATCTTATACGAATCGCGGGGCCGCGGTGTTTCTACCAGCCTCGAAAATTCACCTTTCAGGTTTGACCCCGAAGGTGAATTATTTCACTTTTACTTTTGCGGCGCTGACCTTGAACTCGGGGACCTTGGAGACCGGGTCCACCACGTTGTTGGTGAGCATGTTCGCCGCCGACTCGACGTAGTGGAACGGGATGAAGATGACGCCGTCAGGCATCCTCCCGGTCACCATCGCCTCTATGTCGATGTTTCCGCGCCTCGTGCTGACCACGACCTCGTTGCCGGCTTCGATCCCGTACTTCTCGGCGTCGCCCGGGCTTATCCAGACCTTGCCGTGCGGGTCGATCTCGTTGATGCCCTCCGACTTGCGCGTCATAGTCCCGGTGTGGTACTGCCACAGGACCCTGCCCGTCGTGAGGACCAGCGGGTAGTCCGCGTCGGCAACCTCCGCCGGAGCTTTGTAGGGAACAGGGCAGAACCAGCCCTTGCCCCGAGTGAAGAAATTGGTGTGCAGGATGGGCGTGCCAACATGCTCCGCGTCTGGCACGGGCCAGTGCAGGGACGTTCCGTCGGGCAGCGCGTCAAGCCTCGCGTGGCTGTAACCCGCGTACTGAGGCGTGAGCCCCGCCAGCTCGTCCATCACGGCCGCGCCTTCGACGGTCGCCATCTCATAGCCCATGCGTTTCGAGATCTCACCGACGATCTCGTAGTCGGTCTTCGCCTCGCCCGGAGGCTCGACGGCCTTGCGGACCCTCTGGACGCGCCGGTCCGTGGCGGTGAAGGTGCCTTCCTTCTCCGCGAAAGATGCGGAAGGAAGGACCACGTCGGCGAGCTCGGCGGTCTCGGTCAGGAATATGTCCTGGACGACGAGGAAGTCAAGGTTCTTGAGCGCTTTCTCGGCGTGCTTGATGTTGGCGTCCGAAAGCATCGGGTTCTCGCCGACGATGTACATCGCTTTCAGGTCGCCTTCGGCGGCCGCGTCTATCATCTCGGTCGCTGTCAGCCCGACTTCCTCCGGCAGCTTGACGCCCCAGGCCTCCTCGAACTGTTTGCGCACGTCCGGGTCGGTCACCGAGCGGTAACCTGTCAGCACGTTTGGCAGGGCGCCCACGTCGCACGCGCCTTGGACGTTGTTCTGGCCACGGAGTGGGTTGACTCCCGCGCCCGGCTTGCCGATGTTGCCCGTCAGCATCGAGAGGTTGGCGAGCGTCACGACGTTATCGGTTCCCGTGGTGTGCTGGGTGATGCCCATCGCGTAGACTATCGCCGCGCACTCGGCGGTCGCGAAGGTGCGTGCCGCTTCGCGTATGTCGTCGGCGTCCACTCCGCAGATCTCGGCGGCCTTTTCGGGAGTGTACTCCTTGACGAGCTCGGCGAGCTCCTCGAAGCCATCCGTCCGCTCTGCGACAAATTCTTTGTCGTAGAGGTCCTCCGCGATGATCACGTTCATCATCCCGTTGATGAGGGCCACGTCCGTTCCCGGCTGGTGCTGCAGCCACTTGTCGGCGTAGTAGCACAGCCGGATGTGCCTGGGCTCCGCGACGATCAGCTTGCAGTCGTTCTGCATGACCGCCTTTTTGATGCGCAAGCCGATTATAGGGTGGGCCTCGGTTGTGTTCGAGCCGATGACCAGTATCGCCTTTGCCTCCGCGATGTCGTCCATCGTGTTGGTCATCGCACCGCTACCAAACGTTTTCGCCAGACCGGCGACAGTTGGAGCGTGTCACAATCGGGCGCAGTGGTCGACATTGTTTGTCCCCACCACCGCGCGCGTGAACTTCTGTATCAGGTAGTTCTCTTCGTTGGTTATCCTCGCAGAGGAGAGGACCCCGATGGAGTCGGCTCCGCTCTTCTTCTTGATGTCGCCGAGCTTCTTCGCTACCAGGTCCAGCGCCTCGTCCCACCCGGTCTCCACGAACTTGCCGCCCTTCTTCACCAGCGGTTTGGTGAGGCGCTCGTCGCTTCCGATGAAGTCGTACCCGAACCGCCCCTTCACGCAGAGGTTGCCCTGTCCGGCACCGACCATCAGCGGCGAGGTCACCTCGACCACCTTGTTGTCGATCACGTGAAGGTCGAGCTGGCACCCGCAGCCGCAGTAGGCGCACGTCGTCCGCACGACCCAGTTGTCGAGCCCGAGCGCGTCCATCATGTCTTCCTCGGACATCTTGAAGTAGGCGCAGGCGTTGCGCAGCATGTCGCGCGCGGCCACGCGTCCTTCGCCCTCGTAAGGCCGGGCCTTCAAGGCACCGGTCGGACACGTCGAGATGCACTGCCCGCAGAACTCGCAGGGCGTCTCCTGCATGGCCTTGTCGTACGGGGTCCCGGGGATCGCCTTGAAGCCGCGGTTGACGAAGTCGTAGACGCCGACCCCTTGCACCTCGCGGCAGATCCTGATGCACCGCCCGCACATCACGCACTTGTTGTAGTCGCGCATCACGAACGGGTTCTCCTCGAGCACCTCGTACTCGTGGACTTCCCCTTCGAAGGCCGAGTTGTCGGTGACGCCGTACTCGTTGGCGAGCTTCTGCAGCTCACAGCGGCCTGACTTCGAGCAGCCCTGGCACTCCATAGGGTGGTCCGACACGAGCAGCTCAACGAGCGTCTTGCGGATCCGCTCGAGCTGCTCGGTCCGGGTGCTCACCACCATCCCGTCGGTCGCTTCGGCATAGCAGGCGGGGAGAAGTCCCCTTGCGCCAACGACTTCGACGAGGCACAGGCGGCAGGCGCCATAAGGCGTGAGCCGCGGGTCATAGCAGAGCGTGGGGATGTCGATACCGCCGGCCTTGGCCATGTCAAGTATCGTGGAACCCTTAGGGCCGGTGACTTTCGTCCCGTTGATCTCCACTGATATCTGTTCCACCTCAAACCTCCCGTTGCGTAACGGTCAAATGTAAGTTCTCACTGAGCAATGATCGACTCGGAGGGGCACCTGGACAGGCACATCTTGCACCTTATGCAGGCGTCCACGTCGATCACGTGCGGCTGCTTCTTCTCGCCTGATATCGCCTCCGTCGGGCACACCTTCACGCACGCGCTGCAGCCGGTGCAGGTCTCGGGGTCAATGGAGAGCGTAATGAGCGCGGGGCAGGCCCCCGCAGTGCACTTGTGGTTGAAGATGTGGTCCTCGTACTCGTTCTTGAAGTACCTCAGCGTCGTCAGCACCGGGTTGGGCGCGGTGCCACCGAGCGCGCAGAGGCTCGCGGCCTTGATGTCGTCCGCCAGGGCCAGGAGCCTGTCCATATCGTCGGGCTTGCCTTTGCCTTCGCATATACGCTCGAGGATCTCGAGCATCCGCTTGGTGCCGATGCGGCACGGCGTGCACTTGCCACAGGACTCGTCCTGCGTGAAGGAAAGGAAGTAGCGTGCGAGGTCGACCATGCACGTGCGGTTGTCCGCCACGATCATGCCGCCCGAGCCGATGATGGCGCCGGCTGCTGTGATCTGGTCGTAGTCGACCTGGGTGTCCAGCTTTTCTGCCGGCAGGCAGCCGCCGGAGGGCCCGCCCATCTGGACGGCCTTGAACTCACGGCCGTCGGCTATGCCGCCGCCGATGTCGAAGATGACCTGCCTGAGAGTGTATCCCATCGGGACCTCGGCAAGGCCCGTGCGCCGCACCTTGCCGGCAAGGCAGAACACCTTGGTGCCTTTGCTCTTTTCGGTGCCTGTCTCGGCATACCGGGCGCCCCCATTGGCGAGGATCCACGGGATCGCGGCCAGCGTCTCCACGTTGTTGATGTTGGTCGGCTTGGCCCAGAGGCCCGAGTTGGCGGGGAAGGGCGGGCGGGGCCGCGGCATTCCGCGCTGTCCCTCGATCGACGCCATCATGGCGGTCTCTTCGCCGCACACGAAAGCGCCGGCCCCCTTCTTCACCCTGATGTCGAAGTTCTTGTCCGTACCGAAGATGTTCTTGCCGAGGTAACCTTTCTCGTGGCACTCGGCGATGGCTATGTCCAGGCGCTTGAGCGCGAGTGGATACTCGGCACGGCAGTAGATGAGCCCGGTCTCGGCCCCGATCGCGAACCCCGCGAGGATCATTCCTTCGAGAACGGAGTGCGGGTCGCCCTCGAGGACGCTGCGGTCCATGAAAGCACCGGGGTCTCCCTCATCGGCGTTGCAGATAAGGTACTTCTCGTCGCCGGGCGACTTCTTGGCGAAGCCCCACTTTGTGCCGGTAGGGAAGCCCGCGCCACCTCTGCCCCTGATGCCAGAGATCGATACTTCTTCGATGACCTCGTCAGCCGTCATCGAGGTGAGGGCTTTGCGCGCGGCTGCGTAGCCGCCTATCTCCTCGTATTCCTCGATGCTCTCGGGGTTGATCTTCCCGCAGTTTCGCAGCACTACGCGGTGCTGGTGCTCCAGGAAGTCCCCTTCGATCGCAGAAGGGTCGTCACTCTTCCTGAGGACCCAGTCCTCGACGAGCCGGCCCTTTCCCACGTGCTCATCGAGCAACTGGGGTACCTTCTTGGCCGTCATGTCCCCGTAGATGACCGATCCGCCCTCGCGGTCGAATATCTCGATGACCGGCTCCTTGAAGCACAGTCCCATGCAGCCGGCGATGTCGAGGTCCACATCGTAGTCGCCGCCCTTGACCGCGTCCTCGAGCGCATCTTTGACGGCTGTCGCGCCAGCGGCGATCCCGCAGGTGCCGTAACCGAGAACCACCTTATATCTGTGTCCGTCTTCACCCATGGCTACTCTTCCTCTTCCGTGGAGCCGGACGCGCCGGCGTATTGCTTGAGGATCTTTTTGATGCCCGTCGGCTTGAGCTTGCCGTGCGTGTCGTCACCGACGACCATGATCGGCGCCAGCGCGCACGCGCCCAGGCACATGACCGACTCGAGCGTGAACTTGTTGTCGGGCGTCGTCTCGCCTTCCTTGACCTTCAACTGGTTCGAAACCTCGTCGGTGATTTGCGTGGCTCCGGCCACGTGGCACGCCGTGCCGTGGCACACCTTGATGAGGTACTCCCCGATGGGCTTGAGCCTGAACTGCGCGAAGAAGGTCGCGACCCCATAGACCTGGCTCAACTGGTAGCCGGCCCGGATCGCGATCTCGCGCATGATCTTTTCGTCGAGATATCCGTATGCGTCCTGCGCCTCCTGGAGCAGAGGAATGAGGGCACCTTTCTCTTTGCCGTACCTCTCGATTATCTGCTCTACGGGGCCCAGGTCATCGACGTCTGCGAACCTGTTGGTGCAGGTGCATTCTTTTTCCATCTGTCCCCCCTCGTGCTCCGGCCGCCGCAGGGCAACGCCGCCGGGCAAACTGTGTGCTTGCTACAAAACAACTATCACGTTCCAGCGCCTGAAGTCGAACGCCGTAGTGGCAACCGGTGATGCGCGATCGCGCCCCGGCCTGGCAGTATTCACGAGACTATGTGAAAACAGTGCAGATGGAGTTTGCAGCTAAGTCTGAATGGAAGAGCGGCTTCTGTATATATTCGCGTCTTCACGGTCTCCATCGACATATCCATCATGCGTAATTATACTCTAGTTGAGGGCGCTGTTCCTGGATATTAGTCATTTGAAACCCGCACGAAAACACGTCCGTTCGCCTCACACCTGCGCTGATTCCGGCGGGCGTTCCGACGGAGAAGGGAAGCGGTCCGGCATGGCAGAAGAACGCTACGTCGAGCGCGGATACCGCAGTGTGATGGAGCCCTCCGGCCTGACCTGCTACCGGGTCGTTGCAGGGGAGAGCGACCTGTTCGTCTGCACCCTCGGCGACCAGGGAGCGGCGGCCCGCGACAGCCTGAGCCTCCACCGCGAAGTCCTCGAGGATTACCTCGGGAGGCATCTCGATTTCGGGACATCCTTCCGGCCCGTTCCCACGGCCGACGACGCGCCGGAGATAGTCAGGGCGATGGGGGAGGCTGCAGGCTTGTTCGATGTTGGGCCGATGGCTTCGGTAGCTGGCGCGATAGCGCAGTTCGTGGGGTCTGACCTGCTGGACGCGTCCGGCGAGGTCGTGGTCGAGAACGGCGGGGACATCTTCCTCGCCGGAGGCGGAAAAAGGCTGGTGCGGATATTCGCGGGAGCTGACTCTCCGCCGGTAGACATTGTCGTCGAGGACTCCCCCCGGGGGATCGGTCTGTGCACGAGCAGCGCCACGGTGGGGCCCTCGGTCTCCCTGGGCGCCGCCGATGCGGTCACGGTCCTTGCGAGAACGGCGACGATCGCCGATGCCGCCGCGACCGCAATAGGCAACAAGGTCGTCTCGCTCGCCGACATCGAGACAGGTCTGATGATGGCCTCATCGTTACCAGGTGTGGACGGCGTCGTCATCGTCCTGGAGGGTTCGGTCGGCGCGTGGGGAAAACTGGAGATAGCCTGATCTCAAGGAATTCTCCTATCACGCTGTTATAATCAGGCCGGGCGGCGACGGCCCCCTCAGGGGCGCGCGCAACTCGATGCAGCCGGAATGCGAGGTGTTCCTTTGGGCGATAGAGAGGGCGGACAGGCCGGGTACCCGGGCAATAAGGGGAACCCGACTCAGCGCGTGCAGTTGCCCCCGGGACAGCTCCCGCCGGCCCACCCTCCGCACCCGCCGTATCCCCCGGGATACTACGGGCAGCCGTACGGGCCGCCTCTCATGCCTCCGTACCACGGGCATCCTCAGGCTCCACAGGAAGAGCGGAGGTCCAGGGTCGTGCGCAGGGTCGGCCTTGTAGGTGCGAGCGCCTTTCTGCTGATACCTTTCTTCATACTCCTGGCGATATTCCTGACGCTCGTCTTTGTCGGTAAACCATACATAGTCCACGGGCTGTCGATGATGACGACAGTCCATGACGGCGACAGGGTCTTTGTTGTCCCCTACCGGGGCAACACGACCCCGAACTGGGAGGACGTGGTCGTGCTCAAGGGAATCGCCGGCAGCCCGGAGATGCTGATCAAGCGTGTGGTTGCCATCGAGGGCGACCGGGTGACAGTCCAGAACGGCTACATAATCGTCAACGGCAAGTACCGGCACCGGAGCACCAACCGCTTCATTCCCGAGTCTTATACTCAGCTGGTCCCGGACAACAGCACCTTCGTGATGGGAGACAACGAGGCCCACTCTTTCGACTCGAGGACCTTTGGCACGATCCCTCTTTCGAAGGTAGTGGGGAAGGCTTTGATCGTCTTCTGGCCGCCGGGAGATTGGAAGAAGCTCTGACGTTCCGTGGGGCCCCGGGTGCGTAACGCGGGTGGAGGGGATGCGGCGGTGTTCGAATCCAGAATACGCGTGCAATGGGATACCGACTGAAATGGGCGGGAAGAAGCCGAGCGGGAGCGCAGCCAACGAGGCGCGCCGGCTGCGTGAAGAGCTGAACAACCATATCTATCGATACTACGTGCTCGACAGCCCTGTCGTGAGCGACGCGGAGTACGACGTGATGTATCGCAAGCTCCTCGACCTCGAGGAGCAGCACCCGGAACTGATCACGCCGGACTCCCCGACGCAGCGCGTCGGTCCTCCCCCCGCCGCGGGGTTTAAGCCGGTCAAACACCGAGGCCGGATGATGAGCCTCGACAACGCTTTCACTTTGGAGGAGCTCAAGGCTTTCGAGGAGCGGGTCCACAGGCTGCTGAGCGCCGCAGCGTTGGTAGAGTACGTCTGCGAGCTCAAGATGGACGGCATCGCAGTTGCCCTGACTTACGAAAAAGGGCTGCTCGCCAAAGGCGCGACCAGAGGCGACGGCGAGGTCGGCGAAGACATCACCCCCAACCTGCGCACCGTCCCGGCCATCCCCCTGCGGCTCATGGCCGACGAGAGTCCCGAGGTTATCGAGGTAGTAGGCGAGGTCTACATGCCCGAGTCGTCGTTCCTGCACCTCAACGAGGAGCGCCTCGAGAAGGGCGAGCCACCGTTCGCGAACCCCAGGAACGCCGCGGCCGGATCGCTCCGGCAACTCGACCCGGCTATCACCGCAAGGCGCAACCTCTCCATGGTCACCTTCGCCATCGGTTCTTCGACCGGGCAGGTGCCTCAGAACCAGTGGGACCTGCTCGCATATCTCCGGAAGCTGGGTTTCAGACTGGGGGAGCACAACGTGAAGGTGTCGTCGATGGACGAGGTCTTCGCTTTCTGCGAGGAATGGCAGGGCAAACGTAACGAGCTCTCATACGAGATCGACGGGGTGGTCGTAAAGGTCAACTCGCTGGGCCAGCAGTTAGAACTGGGGTACACCAGTAAGAGCCCCCGCTGGGCCATCGCCTTCAAGTTCCCGCCAGAGGAGAAGACGACTACGGTCGTGGACATCATGGTCGGGGTGGGCCGCACGGGCGCGCTGACGCCGGTCGCCGTACTGGAGCCTGTGTTCGTGGCCGGCTCCACCATAACCCATGCCACCCTGCACAACGAGGACGACGTCAGGCGAAAGGACGTGCGCATCGGCGACCGCGTCATCGTCCGCAAGGCCGGCGACGTAATCCCAGAGATTGTAGGGGTGGTCAAGGACGTGCGGACTGGAGCGGAAAAGATATGGAAGATGCCCGAGCGCTGCCCGGTGTGCCACTCTCTGGCGGAGCGGGAGGAGGGAGAGGCGGTCACTCGCTGCACGAACGTCGCCTGTCCCGCCCAGACGTTCGAGCGCATCCTTCACTTCGCCGGCCGCGGCGCGATGGACATCGACGGCATGGGTTCGGTCACGGTCTACCAGATGCTCGACAAGGGTTTCATCAAGGACGTCGCCGACATCTTCTTCCTGACCCGTGAGCATACGGGCGAGCTGCCGGGCTACAAAGAGAAGTCGATCGACAACCTTATGGCGGCAATCGTTGCCGCGCGGGACAGGCCGTTGTGGAGGCTCGTGTACGGGCTGGGGATCAGGCACGTGGGCAGCCACGTAGCCCGCGTCGTGACGGAGCGCTTCCGCTCGATCGACTCCTTGATCGACGCCACCGAAGAAGACTTTGTGGCGATAGAGGGAATAGGGCCCCGTATCGCGGAGAGCATCGCCTTCTTCTTTGACCAGAAGGAGAACCTCCAGGTCATAGACAAACTGAGGCGCGGCGGCGTGCGCATGGCGGACGAGGCCCGCGCGGCGCCGGCGGAGGGGCCGCTCTCGGGGAAGGCCTTTGTATTGACCGGCGGCCTCGATGATTTCACTAGAGAGCACGCTTCGGAGATAATAGAAGGACTCGGCGGAAGGGTCTCGGGCTCGGTCAGCAAGAAGACGGACTACGTGCTGGCCGGCGCCGACCCGGGTTCGAAGCTCCAGAAAGCCCTTGATCTGGGCGTGGAGGTCATAGACGAGGCGGAGTTCAAGAGGATGACGGGCGGCTGACCGGCGGTCCGACTCCACCAGGGGGCATACGTGGCGATAACCAATGAAGACGTAGAACACGTTGCGAAGCTCGCGCGGCTGAGGCTGAGCAACGAAGAGAAAGAGACGTTCAGGCGCCAGCTATCAGACGTACTCGAGCACGCGCACGTCATCAGCTCGGTCGATACCGAAGGCGTCGAGCCGACCAGCCACACCCTGCCACTCGTGAACGTGTTTCGCGAGGACGACGTGATGCCGTCACTTCCCGTGGAAGAAGTGACGCAGAACGCGCCGTGGGCTGAGGACGGGGTGTTCAAGGTCCCGAGGATAATCTGAGGCGGTTGTGATGGACATCCTTAACAACAGCGCGGTCGAGATCGCGGAGCTCATCCGTCACAGAGAGGTCTCGGCCCTGAAGGTGACGGACACGTTCCTGGAGCGCATCGACCAGGTCGAGCCCGGCGTGCGGGCTTACGTGAGCACGTACGGCGAGGCCGCCCGCCGGCGGGCGAAGCTCATCGATGAAGACATTGCGCGCGGAGAGCAGGTAGGACCGTTCGCGGGCGTGCCGATCGCTATTAAGGACGTCCTTTCGACGAAGGGCTTCAGGACTACGTGCGGCTCGCGGATGCTCGAGAACTACGTACCGGTCTACGACGCCACCGCGGTCGAGCGCGTGAAGGCGGCGGGGGCCATAATGCTGGGCAAGGCAAACATGGACGAGTTCGCCATGGGTTCGTCGACCGAGAACTCATATTTCGGTCCGACGCACAACCCTTGGGACCTCGACCGCGTCCCCGGGGGGTCGAGCGGAGGCTCGGCCGCGGCGGTCTCGGCCAGGGAAGCCCCGTGGGCGCTAGGGTCAGACACCGGGGGCAGCATCAGGCAGCCGGCGGCCCTCTGCGGCATCGTGGGCATGAAGCCGACATACGGGCTCGTCTCCCGTTACGGCCTTGTAGCGTTCGCCTCATCGCTGGACCAGGTCGGGCCGATGGCGCTCCGCGTGCCTGACTGCGCGGCGCTGCTTGGTATGGTGGCCGGTCACGACCCCCATGACTCGACCTCGATCGAGGAGCCGGCGCGCGATTACCTCGGCAACCTGAGCGCTGACGTGAAGGGCATGAAGGTCGCCATCGTCAAAGAGCTTTCGAGCGATGGGATAGACGCCGGCGTACTCGAGCGGATACGTGCGACGATGGACGTCCTCGAGTCTCTCGGGGTGCATTGCGACGAGGTATCGCTCCCCAGCTTCGAGTACGGCCTGTCTTCTTACTACCTCATTGCGCCAGCGGAGGCTTCGAGCAACCTCGCAAGGTTCGACGGCGTACGGTACGGGTACCGCGCCGGGGGCGACTTCAACGATATCTGGGATATGTACGATGCGACCCGCGCCGAGGGCTTCGGCCCCGAGGTCAAGCGCCGCATCATGCTCGGGACGTACGCGCTGTCCGCCGGTTATTACGATGAGTACTACGCGAAGGCGCAGAAGATAAGAACGCTGATCGTGCGCGATTACGGCAGGGCCTTCGAGGACTACGACCTGCTGGTCTCGCCGACTTCACCGACCACGGCCTTCAAGCTGGGGGAGAAGATGGACGACCCGCTGACAATGTACCTCTCGGACATTTGTACTATCCCGGTGAACCTCGCGGGCATTCCCGGGTTGAGCCTTCCCTGCGGGCTGGCAGATGGCCTGCCGGTGGGGTTCCAGATCATGGGGCCGCCGCTATCCGAGCAGAAGATACTCAACGTCGCGTACGCGCTGGAGGGCGAGCTCGGGTTCGACCCGCGCCCCGCAGGCATCGCGGCGAGCTGAGAAGGTGGAGAGATGGAATACCAGACGATCATAGGGCTCGAGATACACACTGAGCTCAACACGAACTCGAAGATGTTCTGCGGCTGCGAGGCGACCTTCGGAGGCCCGCCCAACAGCAAGACCTGCCCCGTGTGTCTTGGACATCCCGGCTCGCTGCCTGTGATGAACCGCGCAGCCGTCGGCGATACCATACTGCTCGCGCTCGCGCTCAACTGCGGCATAACGGAGAGGTCCATCTTCCACCGCAAGAATTACTTTTATCCCGACATGCCCAAGGACTTCCAGATCTCCCAGTACGACGTGCCCCTGAGCCACGACGGCTGGCTCGAGGTCGAGATGGAGGGTTACGCCCGCCGGGTGGGCATCACGCGGGTGCACCTGGAGGAGGACACAGGCAAGAGCATCCATATAGGCGAGAGCGGCCGCATCCACGGGGCCGAGCACAGCCTGGAGGACTTTAACCGCGCCGGCATCCCGCTCGCCGAGATCGTGACAGAGCCTGACCTGCGCAGCCCTGAGGAGGCGCGCGCTTTCATGCAGCTCTTGCGGGCGACCCTCGAGTACCTCGGTATCAGCGACTGCAAGATGGAGGAGGGCTCGCTGCGCTGCGACGCGAACATCTCGATCGCCGTCGACGGAAAGATGGGCACCAAGGTCGAGATCAAGAACATGAACTCTTTCCGGGCCCTCCACCGCGCGCTCGCATTCGAGGATGCGCGCCAGCGATTTGCCATCAAGGAAGGCCAGGCGATCGTACAGGAGACGAGACACTGGGACGACGCGGCAGGCAAGACCAGCCCGCTTCGCAGCAAAGAGGAGGCGTTCGACTACCGCTACTTCCCGGAGCCCGACCTCGTGCCGGTCCAGCCGGACAAAGCGTGGCTCGAAGCCATCAAGGCGAGGATGCCCGAGCTGCCCGTGGAGAGGCTCCGCCGCTTCGAGAAGAAGTTCGGACTGCAGCCGGAGCTCGCGAGCATGCTGACTGGTGAGAAAGCGATGGCCGACTACTTCGAGGAGGCCGTCGCGAGCGGACAGGACCCGGTCGCGCTCGCCAAGTGGATCGCCGGCGACCTCGCGGCGATGCTCAAGGACGCCTCGGTCCCCATCGATGCCTGCCCGCTCAAGCCGCACGGCCTGGGCGAGCTTGTCGCCCTCATCGCGCAGCGCATCATCTCGGGCAAGATGGCCAAGGAAGTCATTCGTGAGGCCTTCGACACGGGGAAGGGGCCTCGTGAGATAGTGGACGCAAGGGGATTGAGCCAGATGGCGGACGGCTCCGAGATCGAGTCGGTCGTGGACGAGGTCATCGAGGACAACCCCGACGCCGCTGCCGACATGCGCGAGGGCAAGGAGCAGGCCCTCAAGTTCCTGATGGGCCAGGTCATGAAGAAGACCCGCGGCAAAGCCAACCCCGAGATGGCCTCCGACCTCATCAAGAAGAAACTAAACGCATAATGGGGTCAAACTAGATTACGCGTTTTCCCGCTTCTATCGAGAACAAGGATCGTCGTAGGCTCGTTGAGTGCATGGGACGGCCGGCCGCAGCCTGATGTCAGGTCGCTGTCCTTGCACCCAATATGGCCATTCTCCCACCGAACAAGTGATTCTGACGTCATCAAGAGGTCCGCGCGCGGCGATCGAAAAGAAAAAAGGCGGGCGATGAAGCCCGCCTTTGATTTCACGCTTGGGGATCTATCCCTCTTCGCCGCTCACGAGTTCTTTGTACTCCGCAGCAGTCATCAGGTTCTCAATGTCCGCCGCGTCGCCAACGTCGATCACTGCGATCCAGCCCTTGCCGTACGGATCCTCGTTGATCGTCTCTGGCGCGTCCTGCACCTCGGAGTTGACCTCTTTGATGCTGCCGGATACCGGCGCGATGAGGTCTGACACCGACTTGCGCGACTCGATCTCGCCAAAGCCCTCGCCGGTCTCGACGTCCGCTCCAGGCTCGGGAACCTCTATGAACACGATCTCACCGAGCTGGTCCTGGGCGTAGAAGGTTATCCCAATGGTGCCGTCTCCGCGCACCCACATGTGCTCCTTGTGATACTTGAGATCCTCCGGAAAATTCTCCATATCCATCTCCCTCCTTGTAGTCCCAGAGGAATATACCAAATGGGAATAGGTAATTCAAACAACAGTCTCTTGACGGGGAATAAACTCCGCGGGGCGGATATAATATTTTCATGGCAGATTCCCGAGTCGAGCAGCGCGTCGACCAGGTAAAGAAATACGTCGAAAAGAAGAAGGGCTGGCGGCCCGGGCGGCGGACCGTCGTCTACCTCTCGGTGATGCTCGTGGCGCTCGTGCTCGCAGGAGTGTTCGTCCCGAAGCTACTTCCCGGAACGATCAGGAACAGCGAGTCGCTCCTCGGGTGCAACTCAGGTGTTGACGTGGTCCCGATCGGCGGGGCGACGGCGCGCGAGTTTATACCGGCTCCGGCCAGGTCGGAGGGTTACTCGTCCTGGGCGATCTCCGAGAGCCGCGAGGAGGTCGTGCTCGGTTGGTTCCACCAGACCAGCGGGCACGTCGACAAGATCAGCGTCCAGAGCAGGAGCGCCTACAGCGGACGTCTGCAGGTCGAATGGGTCATCAGCCCCGAGGGCGAACCCTCGAAGATCTCCCAGGTCGGCTACCTGCCGAGGCACAACCAGATCTGGTTTGTGTCGCAAGGCACGGTCCACATGATCGATATCAAGAGCGGGCAGATCCTGGATCTTCCGTTCAAGGGCCCGGAGGGAAAGGGATCGCTTCCGCCCCCGACATCTGTCACATACCTGGCCTTTTCACCTGAGACAGGTATGATGGCTTACTCCAAAGAAAACAGGTTGGTCCTTGTGACCGGGCTTGCAAGCGGGCGCGACGGGAAACCCCTGCGGGAGCAGGTGGTCCTCGAGCCCGGGAAGAAATCTGACACCACGGGGCAGACTGTCGACGGGGAGATCCAGAGCTTTACGTGGATCGACGAGACGACGATTGCCGTGGTGATGCAGCAGGGTAGCGGTTCGGCTCCGAAGACCCCCGTCTACTACGTGAATGTCGGGGGGGCCGACGCTGTGACCACCCTCAAGATCCAGCCGCCCGTCCCCGGACACTTCACCTCGATCGCCGGCGCTCCGCAGGGGACGGATTTTGTCACGCTTTACATGGTTGGATCGAGCTCTTCCGAGAACAGCATGCCCGTCACGTCTATCTACGTGTATACCGTTGACGGCAGGCTGACGAGGAAGGTAGGACTGCCTCGGAACCAGTGGCTCGCGCCGCTCGCATGGGGCCCGTCCTGACGGCCCGGACAGACTGAGCGAGCGGAGGCCTCCTGAACTTTCCAAAAGTACCTTAAACCAATAGAATATAAACCCAAAACAGTTCCCCACCGGGGCCCAGTGCCCTAGGGGGGAACGATGATTATTGGAGGAAAAAACAGCTTGGGAAAGACTATTTCGGAGAAAATACTATCGGCCCACTCGGGCAAAGACGCGCGCTCGGGCGATATCGTTATTGCCGAGCTAGACTTCGTGATGGCCCAGGACGGCACCGCGCCACTGGCGATCCGGTCGTTCGAGGGCATGGGCGGAGACGGGATCGCGATGGCCGGTAAGGCGGCTTTCTGCATCGACCACAGCGCGCCGAGTCCCCTGCGGGCGATATCCGAGCTTCATGCGCTCATGCGCGAGTTCGCCGGCAAGTACGGGCTGGAGCTGAACGACGTCGGCGAAGGCGTGTGCCACCAGGTGATGCTGGACAAAGCCCACGCGCTCCCGGGAAGCCTCGTCATAGGGGCGGATTCCCATACTTGCACGTACGGCGCCGTGAACGCGTTCGCAACCGGAGTGGGATCGACTGACATGGCGGCCGGCCTGCTGTCCGGATCCCTCTGGTTCCGCGTTCCGGAGACCATGAAGGTGACCGTCAGCGGCTCCCTCGCAAAGGGAGTCTTCTCCAAGGACATCGCTCTCATGATGGTCTCAGACATCACCGCGGACGGCGCGACGTATATGGCGCTGGAGATCGGCGGTGACGCGATAAGTGCCCTCGGCCTGGACGGCAGGCTCACTATCAGCAACCTTGCGGTCGAGATGGGCGCCAAGGTCGGGCTGATGGAGGTCGACGAAAAGACGCTGGCATTTTTCAAGAGCAGGACGAGCGACAGGTTCGAGCCTGTTTCCCCGGACCCCGATGCGACATACCAAGAGGCAAGGGAGTACGACATCAGCAACCTGGGCCCGCAGGTGGCGCGGCCCCACACGGTCGACAACGTCTGCCCCGTCGAAGAGGTCGAGGGGACGGTCATCGCCCAGGGGCTGATAGGGACCTGCACGAACGGCAGGCTCGAGGATCTCAGGGCGGCGGCCGAGGTCGTGAAGGGAAGGAAGGTCGCCAGGGGCGTCAGGATGATCGTGGCCCCCGCCTCCCGTGAAGTGATGCTCAACGCCCTGCGTGAAGGGCTCATCGAGGCATTCACGGAGGCGGGAGCGTCGGTCATGTGCCCCGGCTGCGCGTCCTGCGTGGGAACGCACCAGGGCATACCGGGTGACGGCGAGAACGTCATCTCGACGGCCAACAGGAATTTCAAAGGACGCATGGGCAACCCCGAAGCGTTCATCTACCTCGCTTCGCCGGCGACGGTCGCGGCGAGCTGCTTGAAGGGTGAGATAACGGACCCCAGGAAGGTCATGTGATGAAGGGCAAAGCGCACAAGTTCGGCGACGATGTGAACACCGACTACATCATCTCCGGGCGCCACAAGTTCAAGACGCTGGACATGAACGAGCTCGCCGGGCACGTGATGGAGGACCTGGACCCACACTTCGTGAAGCGGCTTAAGAAGGGCGACTTTCTGGTTGCCGGAAAGAACTTCGGCTGCGGCTCATCGCGGGAGCAGGCGCCCCTTGCGCTCAAGCATGCCGGCGTCGCGGCGGTGCTCGCGGAGTCCTTCGCCCGGATCTACTTCCGAAACTCGATCAATAACGGTTTGCCGGCACTCGTCTGCGATACGTCAGGCATAGACGATGGAGACTCGCTCGAGGTCGACCTCGAGGCCGGAGTGATCAGGAACCTGACCAAGGGGACACAGATCGAATCTCCGCCCCTGCCGCGCGTGATGCTGGACATCCTCTCCGAGGGTGGGCTGGTCGACTACATGAAGAAGCACGGCCGGCTCGCGCTCGATTGACCGCGGCGATTCCCTAGAAAGGCTGAAATGGCAAAGAGAAGAGTCACACTCATACCCGGAGACGGCGTGGGTCCCTCGCTCGTGGACGCGGCCCTGCAGGTAATGGACGCGGCGGGCGCCGAAGTCGAATGGGACTGGCAGGAGGCCGGGGCCGACGTCATGGACAAGTACGGGACGCCGCTTCCCGAAGCGGTGCTCGACAATATCCGCGAAAACCGCGTTGCCTACAAGGGACCGATAACCACACCCGTGGGCAGCGGCTTCCGCAGCGTGAACGTCGCGCTCCGCAAGGAGCTCGACCTGTACGCCTGCGTGAGGCCGGCGTTTTACATTCCGGGCGTCAAAACGCCATACACCGATATCGACCTCGTGGTGGTCCGCGAGAACATGGAGGACCTGTACGCCGGTATCGAGCACATGGTCACCCCCGATGTGGCCGAGTCGATCAAGGTCATCACGCGCAGGGGTTCGGAGCGCATCATACGCTACGCCTTCGAATATATCCGCAGGAACAAGCGGCGGAAGCTGACCATAGTCCACAAGGCCAACATCATGAAGATGACCGACGGGCTTTTCCTGGACATCGGACGGAAGATGTCCGAGGAGTACCCCGACATCGAGTTCGAGGAGCGCATCGTCGACAACATGGCCATGCAACTGGTGCAGAAGCCGCACCTCTACGACGTCATGGTCATGGAGAACCTTTACGGCGACATCCTCAGCGACCTGTGCGCCGGGCTCATCGGCGGACTCGGCATAGCGCCGAGCTCCAACCTCGGTGACGGCGAGCTGGCCGTCTTCGAGCCGGCGCACGGCAGCGCGCCCAAGTACACCGGCCTCGACAAGGTCGACCCGACCGCGCAGATCCTCTCCGGTTTCCTGTTGCTGAAGCACATCGGGCAGGCGGACGCGGCGGAGCGCGTGCTGGCAGGGGTTCGCAAGGTCATAGGGGAGAAGAAGGTAGTCACGTATGACATCGGCGGCGACGCGAAGACCAGCGAGATGACCGCGGCGATAGTCAAAGCGATAGAGGCGCTCTAGTGGGCAGGATTTATCCTGACCACACGGTGCATTGGCACCTGTAATGTTGCGCCGATGGTGCGTGACGAAGGAATGCACCAGAGGTGAGTGACAGCAGGACACGGTGCATTGGCACCTGTAATGTTGCGCCGATGGTGCGTGACGAAGGAATGCACCAGAGGTGAGTGACAGCAGGACGAGGATTTCCAGGCGAG
>Ga0209747_1000433_pt1 | contig 23041 bp, 21 predicted proteins | sample BarGraNGADG00311_FD_184498 | JGI IMG/M metagenome (GOLD analysis project Ga0209747, IMG submission 184498) | Arctic peat soil microbial communities from Barrow, Alaska - Barrow Graham LP Ref core NGADG0011-311 (SPAdes) (version 2) | ecosystem: Environmental > Terrestrial > Soil > Wetlands > Peat...
CCCGCCATGTCACGATATTCGACGAGCCGCCCCTGCCCGATGAGTTCGCGATCTACCCGCAGCCTTCGGCGGAGTGCCAGGTCGTGGACATCGCGGACACCATCGCTTTCTGCACGCACGACCTCGACGACGCCATGCGAATCGGGCTCGTCAAGACTTCCTGGCTGGAGGGGAAGGCCGGCGAACTGCCGATCGTCGGTGAACTGCTGAACGTTATGGAAGCAGCGGTGATCGATCCCGGGTGGGAGCTCGGCCACTACGAGCAGGACGTCGCCCGCTCGCGCGCCATCAGCAACATGATAAGCGGGCTAATCGTCGACGTGGTCGAGGCCACGCGCGCCAACATCGAGTCCACGGGGGCTGCCTCGGAGGAAGACGTTCGCGGGCTCGACAGGCAGCTCGTCGATTTCTCCCCGGACGCCGCCCGCCAGGTCGAGGCTATCTGCCGGTCGATGCTGGCCGAGGTCTACACCAGCCCGATCGTCGGGCGGATGATCTACAAGGGCGAGCGCATCCTCAGGGGCATCTATGACGCTTTCAGCGAGAAGCCTGACCTTCTGCCGAGGACGCTCGGGGATGACGTGGCCGGCGGCAACCCTCAGCGCGCCATCTGCGACTACATCGCCGGCATGACAGACCGATACGCGATGGACCTCTACGCGATGCTCTACCAGCCCTACGCCCGCACCACCGACTGGTTTTAGTAGTCAGAGCTTCCAGTCTTTGCGGTGAACCACGTGCAGCATGTGCCTCGCGCGCGAGACCGCCACGTACTGGTTGGAGCGGCTGCAATAGGGCTCGCCACCGTCAACGTCACAGAAGATGACGACGTCCGACTCCAGTCCCTTCGCGCGATGCAGGCTCGAGAAAGCGATCGTGTCTTCCTCGCCCGGCGGCGTGAAGTCGACCAGCGGGTAGCCGGCCAGGCGGCTGACGTCCGCGACGCACGACCTGGCCCGCTTGTGTGACGAGAGGACCATGATCTGGGCGGGGGCCACCCCCTTGCCGATCAGCTCCCTGACGATCTTCTCGATCACCGCGACCTGCTCGGCCGGCTTGGAGTACCTGTGGAACCTGACGCGGTCACCCTCGACCCAGCCGGGAAAGCACTCGATCTCGACCCCGCCGATCCTGCGTGTCACGGCGCATATGTTGCCAGTCGAGCGGCAGTTCCAGTTCAGAGCGTGGGGCTCGGCCTCAAACGGGAACTTGAGGTCCTTCGCGTAGACGTTCTGCTGCTCGTCGTAGTAGATCTGAAATACGTCCATCCCGTCCGCATCCAGCAGCTTCAAGAGGCTCTCGAACCACTCGAGCCTGAAGTCCTGGCCCTCGTCCACCAGGACGCAGTCGAACCGCTCCTCCACCACCTCGGCGGCGTCCTCCAGCAGCATGGGGGCGATGTCCTCGTAGAACTCCTGCTGCTCGGCGACCCGGTCAGGGACCTCGAACTCGATCCCGGCGCGACGAGCGTAATCCTCGCAGAGGCTGTGGAAGTTTCTCACGGTTATCGAGCCCGTGCCGCTCGCGGACCCGGGGGCCACCCCGTTCGCCCACATCGTCAGGTGCGCCGCCAGCGGCTGGTTGTAACAGACGACGAGGACGCGCGCGCCGCCTGCCGCGAGCCTGCGCGCTTTCTCCATGAGAAGTTGCGTCTTGCCCGTCCCCGCATAGCCTTTGAACAGCGCGCGGCCGGAGTCAGGTATTGCCTCGAGGAACTTGCACTGCGCCTCGGTCAGCCCCACGAACCGCTCCGCCTGCTTCTCGAAGCGGACGTTCAAAGGGACCGTGACCTCGTAGCGCGCCATCAGTATCCTCGAGAGCAGCGCCTGGTACTCCTCGTCGGTGAACGGTCGCGAGCCGGCCCTCTTCTTGCGCCAGGCATCGAATATCTGCTCGACCTTCGCCTCGATCGTGTTCCTGTCCCTGTGGTCGATGACGATCCGGCTGTCCGCGTGGAGGGGCAGGTCCTTGTCGGGCGCGACGCCGTCGGGGAATGCCACCGCGTAACCACAGGTGACGGGTATGGGCCTGCCCGGCGGGCCGAAGACCCCGGCGCCCCTGATGCGCTCGGCAAGAGTGTTCATGTTGTGCTCGGCCTGCAGGAACGGGTCCTTGACGGCGTGTTGCCCGCCGTCGTGCGAGACGGAGACCCACTGGCCCTTCGATGCGACCCGCCTGACCTGCCCGCCTTTCACCTCGACAACCAGGATCCCCTTGCTCGGGTGGAGGATCAGGAAGTCGGTCTCGCCGCGCCTCATCGACCCGCCGGGCGAGGAAAGCAGATGCACGCGGTGGAACACGCGGAAGTCGTCGGCCAGACCGCTCTTCAGCCACTTGTAGAAGAGCGCCTCGCCGTGGGCGTTACCGCCGACCTCGATCTCGGGAACCATCTTCGCCATTGCCGACCCGCCTACTCTATGCTCACGATGCGCACAATCCTGTCCAGCCTGAACGAGCGCGTGTACCCGTCCCCGCAGCTCGCCTCCAGGTAATGGCCTCCGCGCACCGAGAAGAAGCCCAGCGGCCTGACCTGCGTCGGCCACGGCCCGCGCCTGCCGCCGCCGTAGACGATCGTCATGGTGGCCCCCGAGTCCATGGCCTCGCCGATGGCCGCCCTGACCTCCTCGAGCTCGACGGGCACCCGCGCGTCGATGTCGATGTTCGCGCCCATCCGCCCGTACAGGCATCCGTCGATACATTCCCCCAGGCCCATGTCGCCCCAGCCCGGCAGGGCGGTGACCGCCCGCTCGAAGATCTGCTTGGCCGCGACCGCGTCCGCCAGCGCCCTGTGCGCGACACCCGGGTCGATCCCGAGGATCGAGTTGAGCGTCTGGAGCTTGTAGCTCGGCATCCTCGGCAGGAATTTCTTCGACGCCTTGATCGTGCACAGGACGTCGTTCGGGGGGAACTCCATGCCCGCCCGGACCAGCTCGGTAGCCATGATCGAGGCGTCATACCTGGCATTGTGCGCGATCAGCACGCACCCCTCCGAGAACGTCATCATCTCTTTGAGGACCTCGGGCGCGCGGGGCGCGCCTTCCACCATCTCGTCGGTGATCCCGTGAACCCGCATGGCCCCGCGGGGGATCGGGCAGCCAGGGTCCACCAGTGTCTGGAAGCTCTCCCCCTGTTCGCCGACTTTGAACCTGACGGCGCCGATCTCCACGATGCGGCTGAACGAGGAGAGGCCGGTGGTCTCGAGGTCAAACGCGCAGAACGAAGCCTCTTTGAGCTTTGTCCGGATTTTCGTGTCTTCCAACTTGCGACGCCAGCTTTCTTTCGCGATGCCTGTGACCATTCTAACCACACATGCCGACACGGCGCATTGCGCCAGTGGGGTCTGACCCCGGTGCCGCATTTTCACGATGGGACAGGTAGTAAGTTCTCGCCGTTCAAGCGTCGTCGGGGGCCGCCTCTCCAGCGAGCTCCAGCTCGGGTTCGGTCGCCGTCCGGTTCCTCTTGAGAGACACCTCGGTGACGATCATCCCCAGAAATATGAGACCGCAGCCCACCCATCCGCTCCAGGTAAGGCGCTCGCTCAAGAGGATCATGCCGAATATGAGCGAGAACACCGGCTCCATGATGAGGACCATCGACGTGCGCGAAGGAGTCAGTATCCGCTGTGCCCACCCCTGCACGAAGAACGCCAGCGCCGAGGCGAGCAGCCCGCAGACGATGACGGACATCCACACGTAACCGGTCTGTGGAGCCTGGACGGTCTCGAACGCCAGCCCCGCGAGCGCGTTCAGGACGAAAAGGACGACCATCTGCACCAGTATCAGCAGCGGAAGGTCGTACTTCTTCGTGTACCCGTCGAAGAGGATTATGTGGATCGAGTAGGTGAACGCGCAGAAGAGCACCAGGACGTCGCCCGAGTTGATCTTCAGGTGCGGCTGGATCGACAGGAAAGCAAGCCCTACGAGCGCGATGACCACTGCGAATATCGCCTTCGGCGGCTGTTTGTGCTTCAGGAACGCCCACGCCAGCATCGGCGTGAACACGATGAAGAGCCCGGTGATGAATCCTGCGTTGCCGGCTGTCGTGTAACGCAGCCCGAAAGTCTGGAAAGCATACGACGCGAACAGCACCGTCCCCATCACAGCGCCGGCCAGGAGGGTCGGGCGGTTCACGTTCGAGTACCGCTTGTAGCAGAGTATGGCCATGGCCACCGACGCCAGGGCGAACCGCCAGGCCAGGAAGACAAACGGCTGCAGCCCCTGGGGATGCCCGGCGGTGATGAGGCTGTTTTTCGTGAACACGAAGGTCAGGCCCCAGATCACGGTGATCCCGACCAAGGCCAGCTCGGCGGCTCTCTTATTGTTGAAAACCCGCTGTGGGCGCTCTTCGTCCATCCTTACGTCTTCTTCCGATTGTCACGGCGACCGTACTCTTATACCACAAACGCCGGCGCAGCCCGGCGGCCTGGTTCACTCGGGGATTTGACAACCTTTTGTTGTTATCTTGCCCACTTCACACATATAATTCCCTGTGTGCTTTGACTCGCGTGGCACAGGTCAGTAAAAAGGACACTGGGTAAAAGGAGGCAGTATGGACAAGCGTAGGTGGATGAAAGTAGCGATCGGCCTCGTGCTGGTCGGTCTGCTTGTCGTCCCGCTCGCCGCTGGGTGCGGGAGCTCGAGCGGGCAGACACTGCAGAAGGGCAAGATCACGATGGGCAGCGACACATCGTACCCGCCCTTTGAGAGCATGGAAGGCACGACGCCGGTCGGGTTCGACGTCGAGCTCGCTACCGCGATAGCGAAGAAGCTGGGTCTCAAGCTCAACGTTATCTCCACGGCGTGGGATGGCATCATTCCGGGCCTGAAGACCAAGAAGTATGACGTCATCCTGTCCGCGATGACTATCACCCCTGACCGCAAGAAGCAGATCAACTTCTCGAGCCCGTACATCGACAGCGACCAGTCCATCGCGGTCGTCAACAACTCGCCGATCAAGACCCAGGCAGACCTCAAGGGCAAGGTCGTAGGCGTGCAGATCGACACCACGGGCCAGACCACTGCCGAGGGGATCCAGAAGGCCGGCGGCCTCAAGGAGATCCAGAAGTTCGACACGATCCTTGTCGCGTTCGAGGCGCTCGAGCAGGGCAAGGTCGACGCGATCATCAACGACTACCCTGTCAACTCGTACGTCAGCACCAAGCGCGGCAAGACCAAGGTCATCGTTAAGATCAAGACGAACGAGCAGTACGGCATCGGGGTCAACAAGACCAACACCTCGCTGTTGAGCAGCATCAACAAGGCGCTCCAGCAGGTCAGGGACGACGGCACCTACACCACCATCTACAAGAAGTGGTTCGGCGTCGCTCCTCCGACGGAATAACTAATAGCGTTTCTGAGTAGTACAGCATCATGGGCCTGTGTCCGAACGGATGCAGGCCCATGTTTCGCTGTGGTAAACAGCAGTACCCACTGGAACGAGGCACATGGACGACATGGAAGTCACGCCCGAGGGCGAGCTCATGCAAGGCGGCATGGGGGAACCGGTCTCGGAATTTGAGAAAGCGAACGTGAGCGGCTGGGCCAAGGCGTCCCTGATAATGGGCATACTCGGCCTGACTGCGCTCCCTTTCGTCGGGGCGGTTCTCGCCATCGTGTTCGCGCGGATCGCGAAGAAGCGGATCCTCTACGACGATGAGCTCGCGGGCGACGGCCTGGCCACGGCCGGGCAGACGCTCGGAATAATCGGAGTGGTGCTCGCCGTCCTGGCCCTGGTCGGCTTCCTGATGCAGGACCGCCTGAAGGCGCTCTCGGCCGACTTCTTCGATTGGTCAACGATCAAGTACTCGGCGCCCAAGCTGGCGCGGGGTTTCCTGGCCACGCTCGAAGTCGCGCTGATCTCCGAGTTCCTGATCCTGATATTCGGCCTGTTGATCGCAATGCTCAGGCTCTCGAAGGTCAAGGTCTTCCGTTTCCTGGCCACCGTATACATCGACGTGATCCGCGGCCTGCCTCTGATTCTCCAGATTTTCATCATCTACTTCGGGCTCAGCTACCTCGGCCTCAATTTCAGCCGGCTCACGGCCGGCATCGTGGCGCTCACAGTCTGTTACTCGGCCTATGAGGCGGAGATATATCGCGCAGGGATCGAGTCCATCCATAAGGGCCAGATGGAAGCCTCGAGGTCGCTCGGCATGACGTACCTTCAGTCGATGCGCTACGTGGTGTTGCCACAGGCAGTCCGCAGGGTGATCCCGCCGCTCTCGAACGAGTTCGTAATGCTCACAAAGGACACGGCGCTGCTCGCGTTCATCGGCTATGCCGAAGTATTCCAGACCGGTAAAGAGATCATGGGCAAGATGGCGAACGTGACACCGCTTGTCGGAGTTGCGTTCTTCTTCCTCATTGTGACCATCCCGATGATGCGCGGGGTCCAGTACCTCGAGAAGCGCCTCGCGAAGGGAGATTAGGACGTCCACGACAAAGCACACTGATAAAACCGGCAAAGTGCCCGTTCCCCCCGACGAGCCAATGATACGCATTGTGGACCTGCACAAGAAGTTCGGTGATTTCGTCGCCCTTAACGGGATCAATCTCGATGTGAAGCCCTCGCAGGTCGTCGTGGTCGTGGGACCGAGCGGCTCCGGCAAGAGCACGATGCTGCGCTGCATCAACGGGCTCGAGCAGGCGACGCGCGGCAACATCTACATCGAGGGCATTGACGTGACCCACAGGGCCACGGACATCAACAAGGTCCGCGAGAAGGTGGGGATGGTGTTCCAGAGCTTCAACCTGTTCCCGCACCTCACGGCGCTCAAGAACGTGACGCTCGCTCCGATCAAGGTCAGAAAGATCTCTCAGGACGAGGCGAGCGCGAGGGCGCTCGATCTCCTGGACAAGGTCGGCCTCAAGGACAAGGCCGACGCCTTCCCCGCGCACCTCTCCGGCGGGCAGCAGCAGCGCGTCGCCATCGCGCGGGCGCTCGCGATGGACCCCGACGTGATGCTGTTCGACGAGGTGACCTCGGCGCTCGACCCCGAGCTGGTGAGTGAAGTGCTGGACACGATGAAGGGGCTCGCGTTTGAGGGCATGACGATGATGGTGGTGACCCACGAGATGGGGTTCGCGAAAGAGGTCGGGACACGGCTCATCTTCATGGATGAGGGCCTGGTCGTCGAGGACGGCGACCCGACACAGATCTTCAACGACCCTCAGCACCCGCGCACTCAGGACTTCTTCTCGAAGATCCTCTCCCACATGTAGGAAGGGGTCAGGTCGTGCATGTGCGTTTTGCACCGTGCGCGCACTAAACGTTCGAGAGAATCCCCCGCGCAAAACGCACATGCACGACCTGACCCCGACTGAGTTCTACTTGGCGTCGGCGTCTGCCTGCCAGCCGGCGAACGGGTTGCCTTCAGGGTCTATGCCGACGGAGAACCAGCCCATGCCGGGAACGGCCATCTTCTCCATCATGACCTGGCCGCCCTTGTCCTTGACCCTCTTGTTAAAAGCTTCGAGGCCGCCTTCGGCGTTGAAGTAATTCAGCGTGCTCTGCTGCGGCATGGTCTTCTTCAGGATGCCGCCCCAGATGATGCCGCCTTCCTTGTCCGGGCCTTCCTTTTCCGGGTCCGGGTTGACGGCCATGTACTCCATCTCCGCCGGCATATCCACGCCCTGGAACTTCTGGATGCGCCAGCCCATCACGTCCCGGTAGAAGTCGACCAGTTTGTCGACGTCGTCCGCATAGATCTCGAAGTAGTAAAGCTTCCCTGGCATAACTGCCTCCCTTTGTTGCCTTAAAAAGCACCACTGGGGCCTGACCCCAGTGGTGCTTTTTTGCTTATTTTGCGTCCTTGTCGTCGACCCAGCCGGCGAATGGATTGCCTTCGGGGTCGATCCCGACGGAGAACCAGCCCCACCCGGGCACCGGCATCTTCTCCATCATCACCTTGCCGCCCTTGTCCTTCACCCTCTGGTTGAAAGCCTCCAGGCCGCCCATCGCGTTGTAGTAGTTCACGTTGGTCTGCTCGGGCATCTGCTTCTTGCCGATGCCGCCCCCCACCGCCGACATGTCGTCGCCCGCGGGCTTGATCAGCCAGTACTCCATGCCGCCTTCCGCGCCGGGATACTGCTCCATCTCCCAGCCCATCACAGCCTTGTAGAAATCCACGGTCTTGGCGACGTCGTCGGCGACGATGTCAAAGTGAACCAGTTCTCCCGGCATGATTACCTCCCCGTCCGAGTCTTCGTGCGTGACAGTTGAATTCGGCACGGCGCGCGGGCACCCTGCCGGCGCGCGGGCTGATACTCGTTTTGTTTTGAACGCGTAGAGATATTCAGCAAAGGAAACGGGGCCCGCCGGTCAGGGCCCCGTTTTCAAACTATTCAGGCTGGTGAGGCGCCTGGCGGCTCACTAACAGCGAACAAGCGCTCCCGCGCTGCTCCTACTGCAGGCGGACCGTCGCCACGTCCGCGAGGTCGGCCAGCCTGTTCACTTTGACCTTGGCCCCGGAGACTGTGTAGAGGTTGTCTCCGATCCAGAGGCTCCGCTTTACCGAGTCGTTCGCCCCGTAATAGCTGTAATCCGTAGTGACCTTCGAGATGTCGTCCACGTGCGTGACGCGCCCCTTGAGCTGGAAGCCGCCCTCGAGCGAGACGTTGTAGACGTAGGCGCCCTGGTAGGTGAACTTGCCGTAGTCATTGGCCTTGCGCTCGGGGGACGCCTTCTGCTCGGGAGTCAGCTCCGCGAGCAGCACGGGCAGCACCAGCAGGTTCTTCGCGCGGTCGAAGAGGAACGCTTTGTGGTCCTCGAGCGCGAACGAGTCGGTGCCCCGGTCGCCTATCTCGACCTTGTGCATCTCCTTGGGGTTCGCGACGTCGGTCACGTCGAAGATCGCGAGCTTCATCCCTTGGTACCAGGCGAAGTTGCCACCGTCCTCGGGCGATGCCTCCACCGTGTTCTTCCCGACGCCGATGACGTGCGTCTCGTCGTAGGGGTGCAGGTAGTCGCTGAAGCCCGGTATCTTGAGCTCGCCGAGCACCTTTGGGGCGGTCGGGTCGGCAAGGTCGATGACGAACAGGGGGTCGACCTTCTTGAACGTCACCAGGTACGCTCGGTTGCCCATAAACCGCACCGAGTAGATCCTCTCGCCGGGGGCCAGCCCCTCGAGCTTGCCGGCCACTTTCATCGCGGGGTTCAGGACATAGACGTTGTTGGTCGCGTTCGACCCCTCCCGGCTGACCTCGCCCAGCGTCGTGGCTATCCTGAACGAGCCGTTGGCCTCGTCCATCGAGAACTGGTTGAGGATGGTCCCGGGCACCACGCCCGAGGCCACGTATGCCGTGCTCGGGCCGTTCAACTTGAACTTGTAGACGGTGGTCTGCTCCCGCTGGCGGTCGCCGGTCTCGGGCCACATCCCGTAGTACTGGTACTCGGTGCTCGCGACGTAGAGGTTGTCCAGCGAGGCGAACACGTTGTCCGAGTAGCCCGCGATGATTCGCTTGTTCAGGTTCTTCTGCCCGTCCGCCAGCGAGAAAGAGACGACCGAGATGAACGAGGTGAACTTCTTGGGATCGACGACCTGCACGTCTTTGTAAGTGGCCGCCGGCTTGAAGTTGGTGGACTTAGCGTCGCCGGATGTGTCGCTTACGAGCGGGATGATGTCGGAGGGCGTCACGTTCTTCTGCTCGTAGAGCGCGTAGTAAGGGGTGCTCGTGAGCACCACGTGGACGTTGGCCCCGATCATGCGCGAGGTAGTGTACTCCCCCTCGTATTCGACCGTCCGAAGCAGGGCAGGCTTCTGGCGGTCGGCGACGTCGTAGACCTTGATGAAGGTGGTCCCGACGCGCGGTTCCACGATCTCGCCCTTGCCGGGAAGAGGCTGCGGCCCGGGCCTGCCGTAGGCGCCGGAGCCCATCACAACCAGCTTGTCGCCGTTGATGAAGATCTCGCGGATGTTGCTCGACTTCTCGAGGCCGATCTTCGAGACGACGCGTGCGGTCTTGGCGGGAAATGCGGAAACGATGAACACCGAGTCGCCCGATACGGCGTAGATATAGTTGCCGTCGTTCTTGACGATGTCGGCCTCGTCGACGCCGGCCACCTGTACGTTCGTGGTGGAGTGCGCAGGGGCCTCGGCTGTGCCCGTGCCGGTCGGAGCCGCCGGGACCGCGGATTTCATCACAAGGCCGTCTTCGGCCCCGCCCGCGTACCTGGACCGGCCGTTCTTGAACGCCTTGATGAAGTCGGCCTCCGAGGCGAACCTGCCGAGCGTGGTGTGAGGCCCGGCGGACGCGCCGGGTCTGGTGAGATAATAGGCGCTGACCCCGGCGAGTGTGCCGAGCACCAGCAGGGAAACAAGGACGATGACCAGTGCCTTCTTCATGATGCGACCTCCCCAGCCCGGGCTCCGCGTGTCTCCGGTTAGACGTGATTGCACCGCTGGGTGTTTCATCGAGGCACTTGAATCCGTACCTGACCCCGATTCAAGGGCTGTATACTACGGTCATGAAGCTCGATAAGGTTGTGGTGAACAGGATACGAAGGGACCGCATGCGCCTGCTCGCGCAGGAAGCCGGCCTGCTGCTCGTGCTGCTGCTGGGGCTGGCCGCTCTGCTTACGCTCATAATCATTCCGTTCGCAATCGGGAACACGACTTTCAGCCCGTTCGTGAAGAAGCTGGGCCTCTCGGGATTCACATGGGTCGCCATGGTCGTGGCGCTTCTGCTGGCGGTCCTCGGAATCGGGTTTTTTCTCGTTGCACGCCGCAGGGATCTCGAGCTCTTCGTCGGCCTGACGAAGAAGGCGAAGGGCTACGACCTCAAGCGGCTCGGCCTTTTCCTGAACGCCCTCGACTCCGCGGCTGACCGCGCCGGGCTGCCCGCGCCCTACCTTTCCGTTCTGGAAGGTGAGGTCCCCAACGCCATTACTTATTCGGGAGAGGACGGGCCGGCGGTCGGGGTGACCGCGGGCGCGCTGGGCGCTGACCTCTCTTTCAAGGACGCGCAGGCCGCCATGGCCCACGAGCTGGCGAACACCCTGACCGGTGACTACCTCAAGAGGCCCGGGAGCGCGAGGTTCGACGCGTGGTCGCTCGGCCTGCTGTGGCTCGACGCGCTGCTCGTCCTCGTGGGCGTGCCCATCACGAGGCTCGGGCGGAGCAGCCTGTTCACCTTCGCGCTGGTCTTCGCCGCTCTCGCGTTCCTGGTCCTCGCCGCGCTGTGGATGCGGCACATCGGAAAGATGAGCGATCACGACTACATCCTCGCGGACTCGATCGCGGTCAAGATAACGGAGGACCCCGAGGCAATGGCGGGCGCGCTCGAGAAGATGGACAGGCTGGTCAGCAACAGCCGGCGGGTGCCGTTCCCCGAGAGCGAGATGGGACTCAGGTTCCTGTTCATGCCCCCGCACCGATGGAGCGAGACTGCGGCTGCGTTCCTCAAGCGGCGCAGCGTGGAGCTCGACTACAAGCTCAACGAGAAGAGCTCGGCGCGGCGGGCGAGCGCCCTCCAGCAGGAGATGGACGAGCTTGCCGCCTGGTCTGAAAAACTGCAGTCCGAGCGTCTCGAGAACCTCAAGGCCATCCAGGACGGCACCTGGCCCTTCTAGTCGTCCACTAAGTGAGGGCGGCGAAGGCTTTTACCGCACGCTCGGGGCTGGGGTACACGGGTATCCCATTGTCAGCCAGGAACGCCAGGGCGTCGTCATCCCTGCCCCAGAACGACGATACGAGCACAGGCTTGCCGTACTCGGCCGGGAATTTCGAGAACTGCGCGAGCAGCCGCGTGTAGATCGGTATCATGTCCTCGACCCTGTACGAGATGCGGTCGCCCAGCGCCTTCTGGATTGTGTTGAACAGGAGCGAGCCGAACACCCCGTACATCACGATGCCGTCCACCTCGTCGCTCCCGAGCAGAGTGCGCGGGATGCCCTCGTAGAGCGACTCGAAGTTCAACAGGAACGTGATGTCCACCGGGTTGACGGTCGCGGCCGTGGGCGGCAGGAACTCGCGCAGCTTCGCCTGCAGCCCTTCTGAAAGGACCGGCACCTCGAGGCCGAGGCGGTTTGCGGTGTCCGCCATGCTCGCCGCGGGCCCTCCCGCGTTCGTCAGCACCGCGAGCCTCTTGCCGGGGGCCCTCGGCTGGGTCGACTGCGCCCAGGTCCAGTCGAGCAGGTCCTCGATGCTGTCCGCCCGGCGGATACCGAGCTGGCGCAGCATCCCGTCGTAGATCGCGTCGTCGCCCGCGAGCGCGCCGGTGTGCGACATCCCCGCGCGGGCGCCCGCCCCGGTCCCGCCCACATACAGCGCGACGACGGGCTTCCGCTCCACGGCGATGCGCGCGGCCCTCATGAACTTTTCCCCGTCCGGGATGCCCTCGATGTAGAGCGCGATGGACCTGGTGCTCTCGTCCGCGGCGAAGTGCTCGAGGCAGTCCGACAGGTCGACGACCGCCGAATTGCCCACGCTCACGGTGTGGCTCAACCGGATGCCGGTGCGCTTCGTGTGCCCGTAGATGTGGCACGAGTACGTCCCGCTCTGGCTGATCACGGTCAGGCCGCCTGGCTCCTGCTCGTAGGGGAAGTAGGTCGTGTTCAGCCCGATGTTGAAGTTCGAGACGCCGATGCAGTTCGGCCCGATCATCGTGATGTCGTACTTGCGGCAGACGTCGACGAGCTCGCGCTCGAGGTCGAACCCCGCCCCCCCGACCTCGCGGAATCCCCCCGACACCACGATCGCCGCGCGCACGCCGACCTCACCGCAGTCGGCGAGCAGCCCCGGCACTATGCGTGTAGGCAGCACCATCACGACGAGGTCGGGGACTTCAGGGACGTCCGCGATGCTTTTGTAGGCGGTGAGCCCGAGGACCTTCTCCTCGCTGGGATGCACAGGGTAGACAGGGCCGGCGAAGCCCTGCATGATGAGGGTCGCGAGCTGTCCCGTGCCCATCTTCAGCGGGTTGTTCGACGCTCCATAGAACGCGATCGATCGCGGGTTGAAGACTTGGTCAAGCCTTGGCTTTTTCCTTTGCCCTCGCAGGGGTCGCCTCCTTGCGTTCAGCTCCAGCGCCCTTCCCCCGCTTCGCGGTCTCGTCTATAAGCACCTGGGACATGATCTCGTCCACGGTTTTCACGAAGGAGAATTCCATCTCCTCCTTGACGAAGTCGGGCACTTCCTCGAGGTCCTTATCATTCTCCTCGGGAAGTATAACTTTCTTCACCCCAGCGCGGTGCGCGGCTAGCACCTTCTCCTTGATGCCGCCCACGGGAAGCACCTTCCCGCGCAGGGTGATCTCGCCCGTCATCGCCACGTCTTTCTTCACCGGCTTCTCGGTCGCGGCCGAGACCAGCGCCACGGCCATCGTCACGCCCGCGGACGGTCCGTCCTTGGGTATCGCGCCCGCCGGCACGTGTATGTGGACGTCGTTCTTGTCGAAGAAATCGCTCGCTATGCCGAGCTTGTCGGAGTTGGCGCGCGCGTACGTCACGGCGGCGCGGGCGGACTCCTGCATGACCTCGCCCAGCTTGCCGGTCAGCGTCAGGTTGCCCTTGCCCGGGTAGCTCTCGGCCTCGACGAACAGCACGTCGCCTCCGACCTCGGTCCAGGCAAGCCCCGTTGAGACGCCGACCTCGTCCTCCTGCTCGATGACCTCCTGCCTGAACCTGATCGGACCGATCATGTCGTGCAGGTCCTTGGCCTTGACCTTGAACGGCCCCTGATCGCCCTCGGCCACGCGCCTCGCGATCTTCCTCATCACGCCCGCGATCTCGCGCTCGAGGTTGCGGACCCCGGCCTCGCGGGTGTAGTTGAGGATGATGCCGTGCAGGGCGTCCTCCTCGATCTTGACCTTCCTGTCGGCGAGCCCGTTCTCCTCGAGCTGACGCGGGACGAGGAATTGCTTGGCGATCTTGACCTTCTCCGGCTCGGTATAGCCGGGAAGCTCCAGCACCTCCATGCGATCGAGCAGGGCTGGAGGTATCGTGAACATCACGTTGGCGGTCGTGATGAACATCACGTGCGATAGGTCGAACGCCACGTCCAGGTAGTGGTCGCTGAACGAATGGTTCTGCTCCGGGTCGAGCACCTCGAGAAGCGCGGCCGCCGGGTCGCCCCGGAAGTCCACGCCGAGCTTGTCCACCTCATCGAGCATAAACACCGGGTTGTTGGTGCCGGCCTTCCTCAACCCCTGGATGATGCGGCCCGGCAGGGCGCCGACGTAGGTGCGCCTGTGCCCGCGGATCTCCGCCTCATCTCGCACCCCTCCCAGGGAGATGCGGTGGAAGTTGCGCCCCAGGGCGCGCGCGATCGAATGGCCGAGCGAAGTCTTGCCTACGCCGGGAGGCCCGACGAAGCAGAGGATCGGCCCTTTGGTGTCTGCCTTTAAGTTGCGCACCGCGAGGTACTCCACTATGCGCTCTTTGACCTTCTCCAGGTCATAGTGGTCCTCGTCGAGGATCTTGGCGGCCCGCTTGACGTCGAGGTTGTCCTCGGTGCTCTTGGTCCACGGGAGGTTGATCATCCAGTCGAGGTAGGTGCGCGCGACAGTGTACTCAGCGGCCGCCGAAGGCATGTTGGCCAGCCTGTCGAGCTCGCGCTCCGCTTCTTTGCGCGCCTCCTCGGGCATCCCGGACTCGTCGATGGCCTCCCTGAGCTCGTTGACCTCCACGGCTTTCTCGTCGAGCTCGCCCAGCTCGTTCTGGATCGCCTTCATCTGCTCGCGCAGGAAGAACTCGCGCTGGCCCTTCCCCAGCTCGGACTGCACCTGGTTCTGGATCCTCGAGCCGATCTCGAGCACCTCGGCCTCGTGGTTGAGGAAGACCGTCAGCTTGCGCAGGCGCTCCTTTACGTTAAGCTCCTCGAGGATCTCCTGCTTCTGCTTTGTCTCGAGGTTTATGTTGGCGGCCAGGAAGTCCGCGAGGTCGTTCGGCTCGCTCACATTTATCGCCGCGATGAATATCTCCTCGGGGAGGTAGGGCGCCAGGTTCACTATCTGCCTGAACAGGTTCAGCGCGTTGCGCGCCAGGGCCTCGACCTCGACCGTGTCCTCGAGGTCGTCGTTCAACCGCTCGACCTTGGCCTTGAGGTAAGGCTGCGTCTGCGTGAACTCGATGGACTTTATCCGCGAGATGCCCTGCACCAAGAGCTGCATCTTGCCGTCAGGCAGCTTGAACATGCGCGCCACGGCGACCGCCGAGCCGACTCCGTACAGGTCCTCGACCCCGGGCGTCTCCTCAGTATCCGACTTAGATGCGAAGACGGCGACTATACGATCGCCCGCGAGCGCGTCGTCGATGAGCTTCACCTGCGAGTCCTCTGTGACCAGCAGGGGCGCGACAATGTGCGGGTAGATGACCGTGTCCTTGAGGGGCAGCACCGGCAGCACGTCAGAGATCTCGATCTTGTCGACCGGGGTGCTCTCGTCTTTCTCCTCGCTGACGACCGAATCGGATATGGGCATTATCAGCGTCCCTTCAGATGTATCTTCCTCGAGCCACATGCCGGGCCCGGCGTTCTCAGGCATCTGTGGAGGCAACATCTATCTCCACCTCCTTCGGAGGAGCTTTTGAAATCTTCGGCAACCTGATCTCCATGAAGCCGTCCGAGTAGACCGCCTTAGCTTTCTCGGCGTCGACCCGCGACGGCAACGGCACCTCTCGCTCGAACGTGCCGTAACTTATCTCCATCCTGTGGTACAACCGGCGCGGCGCGGCCACCGGCTCGCGCCTGATGCCGCTTATGCTCACGTAGTCACCGTGCGCCTCGATGTTGACGTTCTTGGCGTCGACGCCCGCCAGGTCGATCACGACGATCACTTCTTTCGCGGTCTCCGAGACGTCGCATAGGGGTTTCCACGCCTTCTCGAAGAAGAACACCGGCCTCTTCCAGCGCCCTAAGTGCTCGAAGAAGCGCTCCACCTCCCGCTGCATGTCGTCGGGCCCCATGAGACGTATGTCATCCGCCATGTTGCCGCCTTTCCGATTGGGCCGGCCCGGGCCTTGCCCGGTCAGTGAATCAGCAATCTGGACTCTTAAATGTTAACGCGGCAATGCGCAGGGCATATCGCCGCTGTGGACCGCCACCTCGCCTCACTAACTTCTGCGGGTCCTCATCGCACCCTGCACCCCGTCTTCAACATATTCCAGGAGAGCAGGCAATACCCCGCCGGCGCCCACGCAAGCTTGATTCTCCCTGTTGGGGCGACCTCCTGCTTGCTTGGCTTCATCAGGCCACATATTACTCCTTCTGATAATATGTTCCCAACCAAGGCTGGAGGTCGCCAAGCGCAGATGAAGTACCCTGAGTCCATGCTCTCCAAAGACGAATCGGTGATCTTCGACACCCATCATCATCCCTACGTACTCTGGAAGCCCATCGCTATGTTCATCGCTTTCCTCGCGATCTGGCTGGTGGTCCTGTTCCTGTACAAGAGCACGCCCGCATGGCTGATCTACGGCGGGCTCATCGTCCTGTTCCTTCTGTCTTTGTACCTGGCGTGGGAAGTCCAGGTGTGGTCGCACGCGAACCTGGTGCTCACCGACCACCGGCTGATCTACAAGTCGGGTGTGATCTCGCGGCGGTCCCGAGAAGTGCCGCTCTCGAAGATCAACGACGTCACTTTCTTCCAGCTCGTGATGGGCCGCCTGTTCGGGATGGGTGACCTCATCGTGGAGACGGCGAGCGAATCGGGACCGCTGGCGTTCTTCATCATGCCCGCGCCCGAGCGCCTGAAGATGCAGGTCCTCGAGCAGATACGCGGCGCAAGCACCCCCGCGCCCCCCGAGGAGGTCTCCATCGAGAAGGAGGTCGCCCGCGCGGTGGAGCGGCACCAGCCCACATCGGAGTTCAGGCCGCTGCCCCCGGAGAGGCCGCCGCTGTACTCCGAGATAGTCGACCAGATAGAGCGGCTGGACGCGCTCCGCGAGCGGGGGGTGCTTTCGGAGGGCGAATTCCAGCAGGCCAAGGGCGCGCTGCTCGACAAGCTCTCGAAAGGCAAAGAGATTGATAGCTGATTACCACATACACACTTATATGTGCGGGCACGCGTCGGGCACCCTGGACGAGCTGGTCCTTGCGGGCATCGAGCAGGGGTTGGACGAGATCGGGATTGCCGACCACATGCCTTTGCTCTATTTCGAGGACCCGGACCTGGCGATGGCGCCCGACCAGCTCCCGGTCTACGTCGAGCGGGTCCTCGAGCTCAAGGACAAGTACAAGGACCGCATCACCGTGCGGCTCGGCATCGAGGCGGACTACCACCCCGAGACGATGGAGGACCGCGCGCGGCTCATCGAGCAGTACCCGTGGGACTACGTCATCGGGTCGGTCCACATCCTGGGCGAGTGGGTGTTCGACGACCCGCGCCACCTGTCCGGTTACGAGGGACTGGACATCGACCAGTTCTACATCGATTACCTGGCGGCCGTTGGTGACATGATGGCCACCGGCCTCTACAACACGCTCGGTCACGCCGACCTCGCAAAGAAGTTCAACTTCCGCGCGGCGATCGACCTCGATCCCTATTACCGTGAGGTGCTCGAGAAAGTGCTGTCGGCGGGGGCCTGCTACGAGATCAATACGGCGGGGCTGCGATGGCCGGCTGCTGAGATGTACCCGGCGCCGGGCTTCGTGCGGGTCGCCGCGGAGATGGGCGTGCCGGTGACGCTGGGATCCGACGCGCACGGGCCGGCGGACGTCGCGAGAGACTTCGATAAGGCGATCGCCTTGATTCGCGAGGCGGGGTACAAAGAGTTCGCCGTCTTCGAGCGCGGGGAGATGAAGCTCGCTCCTTTACCTGAAGGCTAGCCACCACACTGTCAGCGTGGCCATTGCCAGGGCCGCGATGACGATCCATGGGAACATCTTTGTGATGGTGACGGGGGTAGAGGGCAGTCGTGTTTCTCCCTCGCCCGTAGTGCGGGGAGGCCTCCATGTTTCTCCCTCGCCCCTTGGGGGAGAGGGTTGGGGTGAGGGGTATTGCCCCGTGCTCTCACTGAACGCCCTCAACCTCTCGGCAACAGTGCCGGGCTCCTCGCGCCTCTCCCTTGCTATCTCTTCCTTCAACCTGCAAACGGGGCAGTCGCGGAAGTGGTTGTCCTCTTCGGCAGGAGCGGTCAAGCCCATGGCCTCGGCCATCTCGCCCGCCGAGCGCGGGCGGGCAAGAGGGTTCGACTCGAGGCAGCGACGCAGGGCGGCGGCCTCTCCCGAGCTCACATCAGCTGTCGAAGGCGGGAGCTGTCCACCCCTTGCCAGCTCAGCGGCGTCCAGGCCGCGGCGCAGTGCGACGAGCAGCATGGCGAGCGAATAGACGTCGGCGGACGCGCCGACCCTGGACCTCGAAACCTGTTCGGGAGCGAGAAAGGGACCGCCCGCCGCGCCCGGCTCCCCGAACTCGGCCTGTACGTACCAGATGCCGAACTCGGATACCCTGACCGAGCCGTCGGGGGCCACCCACACGTTGGTCGGCCCCAGCCCAAGGTGAAGGACGCCCCAGAGCCGAGCCGCCTCGACCGCTTCAGCGACTCCAGCGAAGACCTGCTCGGGCTCGATCCCGGCCAGCCCGTCTTCCGCGGTTATCAACGATGCGAGCGGCGCACCGGCGGGCATGTCTGTCGCGAGGTAAGGGCCGGCGGTCGGGTTTCCCCAGTCGAGCGGCTGGATGACGCCGGGGTGGTCCACTCTGGCCCATGCCTGGATCTCCGCGGCGGCGAGGCGCCACGGGCCCTCGGCCGCGAGCGCGGGCGCGAACCTTCGCAGCAGCACGGGCCTGTTGTGCGAGACGTAAGTGCCTCTATGCAGGTCTCCCCACTGGTCGCTGGCGAGCAGCTCCTCCAGGAGATAACCCTCGTTCTCGAATGTCGCGTCGGTGTCTTTCATGGTTGCTCTGCTTACATGATAGAGCAATACAACCAACCGCGCAACGCAATTCCTGTCAACAAAATGGGGTCAGGTCTTTTTTTACAGTGGTTTTCTCGCGGGGGAACTTCTTGTCAAAGAAAAAGACCTGACCCCATTTTGTTGACAATTATGTTTTGAGTAGGAGGCGGGGTGAACCTGTCGAAACCAGGGGGCAGCAAGCAAGAGAGGAGGCGTCGCCATGCTGGTCTGTCCGCAATGTGGGGCTGAGATAACCCTCGAGGACGTCGGCGAGCCCTGCACGAACTGCGGGATCACGATCCCGCTGGATATGGAGCTCGAGGCGGAAGAAGAGCCGCTCGACGAGGGGGAGTAGCCCGCCCGAGCAGGTCTCAGATCCCGTCGATAGGGACGTCCGCCTGCTGGTGGCTGAAGCACTCGGTCGAAAGGTAGCGGTCGCCCCTGTCCGGGAATATCACGACCACGGTCCCGCCGTCCATGAGCGTCGCCTGGTGGACGGCCTCACACATCGCCGCGCCGCTCGAGATGCCCACGAAGAGCCCTTCCTCGCTGACCAGCGCCCGGGACATGGTGAACGCCGAGCGGTCGTCCACGTTCAGCTTCTCGTCCAGCACCGAGATGTCGAATATCGGCGGCATGTAGTCCGTCAGGTTGCGCAACCCCTGTATTCGGGAGCCCTGGAACGGCTCGACCGCGATGACCTTGACCGCCGTGTCTCGCTCGCGCAGCTTCTTCGAGACTCCCATCAGCGTGCCGCCCGTCCCGATGCCGGCCACAAACACGTCGACTTTATCGGTCTGCTCGAGTATCTCCGCGCCGGTGCCCTCATAGTGCGCGCGGACGTTGTCGGGGTTCGCGAACTGGTCGGGCATGTAGTATCGCGGGTCCTTCGCCAGAACGCGCCCGAGCTCGATAGCGCCGTTCATGCCTTCGTCGCCCGGGGTGAGGACGAGCTCCGCGCCGAACGCCTTGAGCGCCTGCTGCCTCTCGACGCTCATCGTCTCGGGCATCACGATCCTGACCTGGTAACCCTTCACCGAGGCGACCATGGCAAGGCCGATGCCGGTGTTGCCGCTCGTCGGCTCGAGGATCGTCATCCCTCCCTTGAGCTCGCCGCGCTCCTCGGCGCCCTCTATCATGGACAGGGCGATGCGGTCCTTGACCGAGCTGCAGGGGTTGAAACCCTCGAGCTTGGCGAGTATCCGGACTTTCGGGTTCTTGTTGAGCCGCTTGATCTCTACCAGCGGCGTCCGGCCGATGAGGCCGACGACCCCATCAGCCGCGGTGTCAGCCATCAGTGATACCTCCAGGTGATGTGGGGCAATTATAACTTAACTGCGCCATGGGGTCCGACCCCGGTGGCGCAGCCAATCTGATATAGTCCAACGCAAGATTGAGCTTCAAGGAGGGACCAGCATGGCGGACGCGAGCAAGGCCGGCCTGACAGATTCCATCGTCGTGAACACGGGCATGGATGCGATCATGGAAGCGCTCCTCGACTTCGAGTCGTACCCCGAGTGGATGTCCGGCGTCATCTCCATCGAGGTGGTCAAGCGCGACAAGAAGAAGCGCGGGACCCAGGTCCGCTACGTCATCGACGCGATCGTCACCAAGCCCAAGTACGTCCTCAGCTACGCGTACAAGGACAACCGCATCGACATCGGGTACGTGGAAGGCGACCTGGACGACTGCGACTCGTACTACGAGTTCGCGCCGCTGGATGACGACCGCACCGACGTCACATATCACTACGACGTCTCCTATTCGATACCGAAAGCGCTCATGAACCCCATCACGCGCCGCATGCTGAAGACAGTCGACAAGCGCGTGATGACTTCCGCGCTCAAAGACCTCAAGAAAAAGGCCGAGTCCCTTTAGGCCGCGCCCCCGACCATGACATCGAAGCACCCTGACATAGCCCTGCTCGCCTGTTCCGACTACGAGAGCCCCCTGGTGGAAGAAAAAGTCCGCGAGGCTTTCCGGCTGCTCGGCGGCGCACGCTCGGTGGTGAGCCCCGGCGAGACCGTGTTCCTGAAGGTGAACGCCGTGGTCCCGCTCGAGCCCGGCAGGTGCGCCACCACACACCCCGAGGTCGTCCGCGCGGTCGCGCTCGAGCTGTCCGGCATAGCGGGAAAGGTCGTGATAGGCGACTCGCCCGGCGGACCCTTCAACAAGTCCATGTTGAAGCGCTCCTACGAGCGCACGGGCATGGCGCGCGTCGCCGAGGAGACAGGCGCCGTCCTGAACTACGACGTCGCCGAGACCCAGGTGCCGCTCCCCGATGGGGACACGATGAAGCGCCTGGTGATGTGCGCACCCGTGGTCGATGCGGACCGCCTGGTGTCGCTCTCGAAGCTCAAGACCCACCTCTTCATGGGGTTCACCTGCGCCATCAAGAACCTGTACGGCGTCGTGCCCGGGATGAATAAGTTCACCTATCACTCGCGCTTCCACGATGCCGGCGACTTCGCGCGACTTATCGTGGACGTCGCCCTTGCGGCGGACGCCGACTTCCACCTGGTGGACGGGGTGTGGGGCATGGAGGGGAACGGCTCCGTCTGGGGCGAGCCGCGCCGGTTCGGTCTCCTCGCCGCCGGGCGCGACCCGTTCGCCGTTGACAGCTTCCTGGGAGATCTGCTGGGCCTGCGCGACGGGTTCAACCTGCCGCTCGCAGCAGCGGTCCGCAGGGGTGTGTTCCACGGCGACTCCGCGCGGCTGGACGTTGTGGGAGACGACCCGGAGGGCCTGCGCGTGCGCGACCTGGTCCTTCCGACGAAGAAGAGCACCATCCAGTGGCTGCCGGCCTCTGCCATGCGCTCTTACAGCTCGATGATGGTCGTACGCCCTCACCCGAACCCCGAGCGCTGCGTCGCATGCTCAAAGTGCGCGGACATCTGCCCGGCACACGCCATCAGCGTGGAGAACGGGACAGCGGTCGTGGACCCGCACGCATGCATCCGCTGCTATTGCTGCCACGAGCTGTGTGAGTATGGCGGGATTGACCTCGAAAGGCCGTTCTTCGCCGACGCCCGGCGCTTTCTCAGTCGACGCCGACCATGACATTGGTCGCCTTGATGACCGCGTAGACTTCCTTGCCCGGCTCGAGGCCCAGGTCCTCGGCGGAAGACTTGGTGATCACAGAGACGATCTGCTGCCCGCAAGGGAGCTCCATCACGATCTCCGAGTTGACCGCGCCGTGGTTGACACTGATGACCTTCGACTTCAGCATGTTTCGCGCGCTGAGTTTCACCCCACACCTCCTGTTGCCGGCTTATACGTAAATGCTTAAGCCTCGAGTTTGAGATTCCTGCGCGGGCAGAAAAGATGGCCAGACGGAAGGGGACGGGCTGACGTCCCCTTCGCGCACCGACCAAGTGAGGGGGGACCTCACTATTCAAAAACTATTACCAGCTCAGGTAACCCTTCGAGCAGTGTCCTTCGACGCGGTTGTTCCAGTACACCGCGCGCTCGACGGCAACGGCCGTATTCGAGTTCACCTGGGCGGATACCTGCATGTTTGCCCCGACATCCGCAAATTCATTTACGGACACCCGCTTGCCCGCCGGGACCACCAGCGGCGCCCTTTCGATCGGACCCGTCGCCGTCAGGTAGTTGATGTACACGGTCGCGTCCGTCGCCCCGGGGTTCTGGATCAGGATCCAGCTCTCGAAGCCGCCGTCGGTCGCGCCCTCCGCCAGCAGCGACTTGAACTTGGGCTGATCGACCGCGGTCTCGCAAGTGCCGCCCTGCCTGTTGTTGAAGTAGCACGAGCGCTCCGCGATCAGCGGCTGGTCCGAGGTCACCTTCGTAGAAACCTGTACGTCGTTCGGCAAAGTGTCCGCGACATTTATCGTCTTGCGGGAATGAGCGGGCAGGTCCACAACGGGGCCGGGCTTGACGCCGCTCTCGTTCATGTAAGTCAGGGTGGCCTTCGCCGGGTTGTTGCCCGGGTTCTGGAGCAGGACCCAGGTCTCGAAGCCGTTGGCGGTGCAGCCTTCGGCCATGTACCAGGAGGTGCCGGGGGTCGTGACGCCGACAGCGTCGTGGCCGGCCTTCCTGTTGCCCCAGTACATCGCGCGCTCGGCGATGACCGGCACGTCGGCCGTGACCTGCGTGGATACCTGCCAGTCGTTCGGCAGGGTGTCCGCGACGTTGATGGTCGTCCTGGAGTGCGCGGCCATGTTGATCGTGGGGCCGGCGTGCGGGCCC
>Ga0209747_1000435_pt1 | contig 22947 bp, 19 predicted proteins | sample BarGraNGADG00311_FD_184498 | JGI IMG/M metagenome (GOLD analysis project Ga0209747, IMG submission 184498) | Arctic peat soil microbial communities from Barrow, Alaska - Barrow Graham LP Ref core NGADG0011-311 (SPAdes) (version 2) | ecosystem: Environmental > Terrestrial > Soil > Wetlands > Peat...
CCGGAAACGAAACCCGGGTTTCTGTTTATGGCGTCTGCAACGGCATCTGGATTGCTCGTCGCGAGAAGGCTCTTGATCATAGATTCCGTTGTCGACTTTCCGGCGTTTGTATTAATCCCCTCCGCTATCGCAGTCGCGGTAGCATCATTTAGCAGCGGTATGAGCCCGGCTATCAGGTTATCCGCCGCACCGGAATTGAGGATGCCGGCGAGAACCTTGGGATCGGAGGTCTTGAGCGCGGTATCCACTAGGTCCGGCCGAGCGTTCAAGCTGCGCGCCACACTCTCGGCCACGTTAGGCGGCATAATGGCGAGAAGGGTGGGAAGGAAGGACCCCGAGAGGTCCACCGCCCGTGCGACCGATCCCGCATCCAGAGCGTTGGTCAAATTTATCAAGAAGGCGGGGTTATCGTTTGACCCCTTGAGGATTGCCGCCACCATGTTAGGCGACATCCCGGCCACCACTCCTTCGAGGAACTTGGGCGCCTGGGCGAGGGCGCCTGCTATCTTCGCCCCATCCAGATTACCCAACATCGCTGATGCTAAAGCCTGATTTCCCGCCAGAGCGCGGTTTGTCACCTCGGCCAGGGCGGGGTCGAGCAACGGGATAAGTTGGGTAACGAAACCGGTATGCTCAGCCAGCGCCGCCCCTATCGCCGCCGTGTTTATCAACGGCAACGCTCTGGTCAAGACGCTCTCGTTGTTAAGCATGGCGGCAGCCAGATCCGGATCGATTTTGTCCATCACCTGGAATATCAACTTGGGGTTCTGGTTGGCTATGCCGGCAGCCCAGGCCGGGTCGAGCGCGTTTATGAGTCCCGCTGAGAACTTGGGTGATGCGTTGACCATCTGCGCGATGACCGACGGATTCAACTTCGATATCAATGAATTGACAAAGTCTTGGTTGTTGGCGGTTTGTGACAGTACCGCGGAGAGGGTCTGGTTGGAGAGGCTTCTCACCATGCGCACCGTCGAATCGGAATTGGCGTTGAGGACGGAAGCTATAACGGCCGGGTCGAGATTGCCCACCAGTCTTGTGAGGAAGGTTGGATGTGAATTCGTACCTCCAACAAGGACCGCGGGATCAAGTTCCGCCAGTAGGCCGGCGACAAAACTGCCGCTCTCGTTCACGAGCCCTGCTATCACCCCGGCGTCGAGGAAGCCGATCAGATCACCCACCATGTTAGGATTGCCGTTTATTGCCGCCGCTACAACGTTGGGGTCGAGAAATGAAACCAGCCCCTCGATGAAAGGACCGTTATCGTTTACGACCTGGGCAATGACATTGGGGTCCGTGGCAGCCGTCAGGCCGGCGACAAAATCTCCATTGCTATTGATCACCGAAGCAAGGACCTGAGGATCGAGCTTTCCGGTAAGTGTGGTGGCAAAATCCGGATTTGCGTTCACAATCTTAGCAATCGCAGCAGGATCCAAGCTCTTGGTCAGACTTACCGTAAACTTCGCGGCCTCAGGGTCGTTTAACATATAAGCGACTGTATTGGGGTCGAGTTCGGCAATAACAGCGGAGACAAATTCCTCATTCTCATTCACGGCTTGGGCCAGATCGGCCGCCCCGTCCTCACCCAGCTCAGCAAGAAGGTCACGCAGCATATTGGGATTGTTCCGCAGTGCTTCTCCCAGGGCCTTGGGGTCGAGATTTCCCAACATGCCCGAGAGAATGTGTTTTGCCGATAGAGCCTTGCCGATAAGGGGGCCGGCTGGATTCTTGGCGGGGATGAACGAGGCAGCGCCCATGGCAAGAGCGCCTACGACTAAGAGGACGACAATAATATTTACTACTGCCTGGACCGAAGTTCTTAGCATCCCCTTCCCCACTTTGCTTCTTTAGCCAAGTTACTTCCCCCCAAACCGCCTGGCCGCCGAGTCCCTACTCCCTCTTGATGCTAGCTGCCTGTCAACACTATTTGCCCTATATGTGCCTTTTGCAGGACTTTATTCATCCATTCGACTTTTATGGCTCAAGTCATCATACAATTCTCAAGTCTATATCCATTATTTAATATACAAGATGCGCCGGTAAAGCCCTTCCAGCCTTTTTTTGCACCTTTTTAACACTGCGGTAACACTCGTGTAACATTTCAGGTAGCCAAAAATGCTGGTGTATTCTCCAGGTTTCTTGCTTGTAGATAATTTTAGCTGCAGCCATAGAAATTCTCGCGATGTCGCTTTTTTCCATCCGCTTTAGCTTACCGGCTACTCTGCTTTATATACTTTTTTGGCAAGTTTTGCAAATTCATTGCATTGCTCTATGAAAGAGTGGTTGAGAAATCGGCCCGGAACCGAGTGCAACCGTTTAAGCCCTCTGCAAAGATCGATCTCTTGTTCCTTGATTGTCAATGGATCGCTATGGCTCCAGAACGCCGAGGGCGTCGGTGCCGCCTTCCTTGTCCGACCAGTACATGGCGCGCTCCACTACCAAAGGGAAATCAGATGTCACTTGAACGGAGGCATCCCGGTTGGGATCCACCTCATTGGAATGCACGGTGAAGCGGGCATGTGCCGGAATACTTGCCTGGTAGGTCTTGGTGCTGCCATCGGTTCGCATGTACTCGAGGGTGGCATAGGCAATATCATCGGTGGGATTCACCAGCAGTACGTACTCGTCGAATCCCCAGGCGGTCGAACCCTCTGCGAGATACCAAGTCGAGGCCGCCGTAACCGAACCGGTGCTGCAATGGCCCTCCGCTCGACTGCGCGAGCCCTTGGGCCAATACATGGCCCTCTCGGCAATGACCGGCTGGTCTGCCTGAATGAAGGTTGAAACGTCACTGCCGGGCACGACCTCGGCTACGTTCAGGGTGAAACGGCTGAAGGGCCCGATAGAGAAGGATTTTCTAACCTGGCTTCCCCCGGGCTTCATGAAATCAAAATTGACCGTGGTGGCAGTGGCGTTTGGATTCTGCACGAGCACGTATTCCTCGAAGTTCCATGCCGTAGATCCCTCGGCCAGTATCCAGGAAGTGCTGCCCTCGGTTACCCCCATCGTGCAATGGCCTCCATCCTTGTTATTCCAGTACATGGCCCGCTCCACTACTACGGGCTGGTCGGCATGCACATGGGTTGAGATGTCGCTTGCCGGCATAAGGTTATTAACCGGCAGGGTCAGCCGCGAGTATCCGGCCATGGCAAAATCGAAGGCCTGAGTCGCGCCCCCCTGCTTCATAAAAGTGACGTTCAGCGATGCGCCGGCCGCATTGGGATTCTGGATAAGGACATAATCCTCGAATCCCCAGTTGGTGGAACCCTCGGCCAGATACCAGTCGGCGCTCGGGTTATTGCTGCCAACCGCATCATGGCCGCCGGTCCTCCCTCCCCAATACATCGCCCGCTCCGCTATGATCGCCTGGTCCCCATGAACCTGCGTGGAAACATCGCCGGCGGGCACCAGTGAATTTACGTTTATCGTGAGCCGGGAAGAAGCGGGCATGGAAAAGTCGTACTCCTGGGTTGCGCCTCCCGGCTTCATAAAGGTCGCGTGGATTTGAGTCCCCACCCCGTTCGGATTCTGCACCAGTATGTACTCCTCGAATCCCCAACTCGTCGTCCCCTCCGCCAGATACCAATCCTGGGATGGCCGCGGCTGGCTTTGGTTGTGGTAGGCGGTGATGGATTTTTCGCCCTGCCATTGCACACTCGAATCGATAGCCTTGACGATAAGGGTGTGCGTCCCTTCGCCCAATTCGCTCAGATCCCAGGAATTGAAAGCGTAGCTGACGTCGGGTCCAGGTGTGACCGATCCGGAATCGCGCTGCTGCCCGTCCACCCATAATTCAAAATATTGAATATTGGCGTTGGCGTCGGAGGCAGTCGCTGAAACCTTTCCCGATACCGGGTAGCTGAAATCGGAGGGCGAGGTTATATTTACCAGTGGCGTCCGCAGTGACGCGTTCACATCCAAAAGGCCCCATCCATAGCGCTCATCGTATCCCGGATCGCCCAGGTCCCGCGCTCCATCCTTGAGCCGCCGCCATATCTCGTCCGGGGTTGCTCCCGGGTACTCCGCCTTTAAGAGCAGGGCCGCGCCTGCAACGTGTGGGGTTGCTTCTGATGTGCCGGAGCCGCTCAGGTACCTGTTTTCCCCCGGCCCGATATACGGCCCGTATATGTTCTCACCGGGAGCGGCGATGTCAACGGAATAATTGTAATTGGAAAAACTGGATCGATTTCCGCCAGGCCCGATCGACGCGACCCCTATTACATAAGTCAGCGCCGCCGGGTAATCGATGCGGGTTGTGCCCTCATTGCCCGCGGCCGCCACCATGACGCATCCCTTGGAGTGGGCATACTCTACAGCCATCTCCAGTTCCTGGGAATAAGTGGATGATGTAAAGCTCATATTGATAACGTCCACCTCCTGGCCTGCTGCCCAATTAATGCCACTTACCACGCCGTCCAAGCTCCCCTCCCCGCTCGCGTTCAGCGCCTTGAGGGGCATTATCTTGGCACGCCAGTCGACTCCAGCTATCCCGACAGAATTATTGGTATTGGCGCATGCCACCCCGGAAACGGTCGTGCCGTGCCCATTGTCGTCCATGGGGTCACTATCACCGTTATAGAAGTCGTAACCGCCGACCCTGCGAGTCGTGGGATTCGTAAACTCCTCATGATTGTAATCGAGGCCGGTATCTATTACCGCGAGGGTCAGGCTTGACGAACCTTTTTGCAGATCCCATGCCTGGTTGGCCCTGATTCCGTAGGCATCCCAAAGGTTCCATTGTTTGTTGTAATCGCTGCTCGGGTTCGATGATTCGTTGGGGTTTGTGGTCTCGGTATGGAATATTATGTTAGGTTCAGCCAGCTTTACCAGGGGCGATGAAACCAGCTTTTTGGCGGCCTCCAATTCATCGACGCCCTGGCGCAGCCGCAACCGTAAGGCAACCGGCTCCCGGTCGTCCACTGCGGCCGCCGCGATTCCGCCCTGATCGTCCTCGAGCAGGCTTGAAAAATCGTTGCGAAGATTATCCAGGCTGCCGGCATTAGAATCCTCGAGCATCACCACGACCTCCCCCGGCCTGTAACTATCTTGCGGGAAGTCGGCGGCATCAAGCCTTGCGATGTTGCGCAGCCTGGCGGCGGAAAGCCCGGCCCGAGCCGCTTGCGAGGTGCTACCAAATGAAAAGCCCGCCCAGAGACCGCCGGTGAGGACCAGCACTAAGGCGAGGCTGTAGCTGCAGACTCTGTAAGCATGTCTATGTTGCAATCCTTAATACCTCCATACGAAAAAAAACGCCGCAATGCGGTTTTTCTTACCTCCTACGAAGCCCGGCGCCAGTGCGCGCTCTTCGCCACAATCAGAATGCTTCGGCTTCATCAACTCCCGTGCGTCTTATATCGGCGCCGAGATTGGATAGTTTTTCCTCGAAGCTCTCGTAGCCGCGATCGATATGGTGGATGTCGAGGAGGTGGGTCTCACCCTGGGCGGCGAGCCCGGCGAGCACGAGTGCGGCTCCGGCACGAAGATCGGTTGCGCAAACCTCGGCTCCGCTCAGCGGACCCACGCCCTTCACCACCGCGTGGTGGCCCTCGATCGTTATATCACAGCCCATGCGGTTCAATTCGTCCACAAACATAAAGCGGCTCTCGAAAACGTTCTCGGTTATCACCCCGGCCCCCTGGGCCAGGCTCAAGAGCACCATGATCTGCGGTTGCAGGTCGGTGGGAAATCCCGGAAAGGGGAGGGTGGCCAAATCGACGGAGCGGTAATCGTCTCCGCCCTTTACGCGCATCCCGTCTTTGTCCTCCTCCACTTCGACCCCGACCTCCCTCAGCTTCTCGAGCGGGAGGCCGAGATAGGAAGGGTTTATGCCGTTTATCTCAACATCTCCCGAGGTTACCGCCGCGGCGATGGCCAGCGTCCCGGCTTCGATCCTGTCGCCGACGGCGGCATGAGAGGTACCATGGAGTTCCGCGTTGCCCTCTATCTCCATGATCGGCGTGCCCGCTCCCGAGATGCGGGCGCCCATCGAGCCGAGGAAGACGGCGAGGTCCTGTATCTCCGGCTCTCGGGCGGCGTTCTCGATGGTAGTATTGCCGTCCGCTTTGACCGCCGCCATCATCAGATTCTCGGTCGCGCCGACGCTCGGGAAATCGAGGATTATGTGCGCGCCCTTGAGCCTCGACGCCCGGGCCGTAACATAGCCATGTTCGGAAGTTATCTCCGCGCCGAGCTCGACGAGCCCTTTTAAGTGCATGTCTATCTTGCGCGAGCCGATATTGCAGCCCCCGGGGATGGCCACCATCGCCTCCCCGTAGCGCGCCAACAGGGGACCGAGTACCGCAATCGAGGCTCGCATTCGCCTTACCAGATGGTATGGTGCTTTGCGTGATTTGAAATCCCCGGGCTTGATTCTCAGGCAGTCCGCTTGCCACTCCACCTCGGCGCCCAGGGTGCGAAGCACCTGTATCATGATCTGGACGTCGGTAATATTGGGAACATTGTTTATAACGCATTCATCAGGGGTCAGGAGGCTTGCGGCCATCAGCTTGAGCACGGAATTCTTGGCACCGCCCACACGCACCCGGCCCTTAAGCCGGTTTCCTCCGGTTATTACGAACTTCGTCTCAGCCATAAAGCGATAATAGCACGTAGGCTCTGCTCTCAACATTTTGAGGCGGCTCTACAAAGGTACCTGTCCCCTTTGTAGAGCCTTCGCTAGGAGGTGAGACGGGCGACCCGTTCGGCTTCCTTGCGCTGCAGGGCCTTCTTAACCTTCTTCAAGCGGAAGATGTCCTCCCTGGCCCGTTCCTCCAAGCTCATCTGTATGAACTTTATCTGCTCGTCGTAATCGGGGATGACTATATTCTCGAGCGCGTTGACGCGCCGGTTGGTCTTACGCAGTTCTTCACCCAGACGGCGAAGGCGGGTTTCGATGTCGGCGCTTTCGATGATAACGTCTATTATTTCTTCGAATTTCTCTGCTGTGCTGTCGACGCGGCTCGACACTCCGGTTATCCCGTAACCACGCTTGAGCACGTTGCGCATCGAACTCTGACCTTTGCGAATCACCGGGATTGGCACACCCATGACATGGGTACCGGTGATGTCCACTAACACCTCGCCCTGTGCCGCATAAGACGCCGAGCGCACGGCCGGTCCCCCGTCCTTCGCCTTGGCCATGGCCAGGTCGTACTGGGCATCGGCGGTCACCCTCTCCAGGCGAAGGGAGAGGCGCATGGTCTCGTCGATAATGGGCATGAACTCGGCCAGCAGGGCATCGCGTTTGCGCTTGAGCAGGTTCATGCCCTGGTCGGCAAGCGCCCTGTTGGCCTTGCGCTTGAGAAGCTCGCTTCTTGTCGGGTGGACCTGTTCCATAGTCCCCTAGCCGTCCTTCCTACGACTCGCTGGCAGTGAATTCCTGCGCCTTCTCCGGGTTGTAGTTCTTGTCCACGTATTCCATCTTTATGCGCTTGATGGAGTCCTTGGGCATCATGCTGATCAGGTTCCAGCCCAGTTGCAGCGTCTGGTCCAGGTCGCGGTTCTCGTCCTTCTGGTCGAGGTAATTCTGCTCGAAAGCGTCTGAGAACTTCAGCGCCATGCGGTCGATATCGGTAAGGGCTTCCTCACCGACGATGGCCACCAGTCTTCGCAGGTCGACTCCCTCGGCGTAGTAGGCGTAGAGCTGGTCGGCCACGCCGCGATGGTCGCCCCTGGTCCGCCCCTCGCCGATTCCCAGGTTCATCAGGCGGGAGAGGCAGGGCAGGACGTCGATGCAGGGAAATATGCCGCGTCGGTGCAGCTGCCGCGAGAGTACGATCTGGCCCTCGGTTATATATCCTGTAAGGTCCGGGATGGGATGCGTGATGTCGTCGTCGGGCATGGAGAGGATGGGCACCTGGGTGACCGATCCCGGCTTGCCCTTGATGCGGCCGGCGCGCTCGTATATGGAGGCGAGGTCGGTGTACATGTAACCGGGGTAGCCGCGGCGTCCCGGCACCTCTTCGCGCGCGGTCGAGATCTCACGCAGCGCCTCGCAGTAGTTGGTCATGTCGGTGAGGATGACCAGCACCTGCATGTCGTGCTGGAAAGCCAGGAACTCGGCCACGGTGAGGGCACAGCGCGGCGTCTGCAGGCGCTCGACCGTCGGATCATCGGCCAGGTTAAGGAAGAAGACCACTCGCTCCAGTGCGCCGGAGCGGGCAAAGCTTTCCTGGAAGAAGGAGGCCTCGCGGCGGGTGATGCCCATGGCCGCGAATATGATGGCGAACTCCTCGCCTCCCACGATCTTGGCGTTCTTAACGATCTGGGCCGCCAGTTCGTTACCGGGTAGACCGGCGCCGGAGAAGATGGGGAGCTTCTGGCCGCGCACCAGGGTGTTCAGGCCATCGATGGCCGAGACGCCCGTCTGGATGAAGTCGCGCGGCTCCTCCCGGCTCCAGGGATTGATGGGCGCTCCCGTGATCTCCCTCTCCTCCTCTGGAAAGACCTCGGGCCCGCCGTCGATGGGCTGGCCCATTCCGTTAAGGATGCGGCCCAGCAGGTTCGCCGAGCAGTCCATCTTGGCGACTTCGCCGCGGAAGCGCACGTTGGTCTTGTCGACGTCGAGTCCGGCAGTCGGCCCGAAGACCTGGACCACCGCCATCTCTCCGTGCAACTCGATGACCTGCCCGTAACGTACTGACCCGTCCCCTGAGCGGATCTCCACCATCTCGTTGTAGGCGGCGCCCTTGACCTTGCTCACGAAGAGCAGCGGCCCTGCCACCTCTCCAACCGTCCGGTACTCGGTTGTTGCCAGGATAGTTTTTCCGTTAGACATTTTATTTCTCCCGTTTCAACATTTATTTACCATTCGCTCAGCGATCTGAGCTCGGATTGAACCCTCTCCACCAGGTCGGATATCTTCTCCTCCGCCTCTTCGGAGGGTATCTCCTTCATGCGAGCAATCTCGTTCTTGATCGGATGCTCCGTCGCCTGGCGCAGCGCCACTCCCTGTACCAGGACCTCCTCCAGGCAGTCATAGTAAGTGAGAATAACTTTCAGCATCAGGTAGCCTTTGCGCAGGGAGCAGAAGGCGTCGGTGTCCGAGAAGGCGAACTGCTGCAGAAAGTCCTCGCGCAGCATGCGTGTCGTCTCCAACACGGCTTTGGCAAAATCCGGCAAGGCGTCGGGGCCGACCAACTGCACGATCTCCTGCAGCTCCACTTCTTTCTGCAATAGCCCCATGGCCTTGTCGCGCAGCACCCTCCACTCTTCCGAAACGTTCTTCAGGTACCATTCCTCGATCTGATCCAGGTAGAGGGTATAGCTTTTTATCCAGCTGATGGCCGGGAAGTGACGCCTGTAGGCAAGCGAGGTATCAAGCGCCCAGAAGGCCCCGGTTATGCGCAGCGAGTTCTGAGTCATCGGCTCGGAGAAGTCACCGCCCGGTGGCGATACGGCGCCGATGGCGGTGATCGATCCGGGCCGCGAGTCACTGCCCAGACAAGTGGCGCGGCCGCAACGCTCGTAGAAGTCGGCGAGGCGCGTGGCCAGGTACGCCGGATAGCCTTCCTCACCGGGCATTTCCTCGAGGCGGCCGGAGACCTCGCGCAGGGCCTCGCCCCAGCGGGAGGTTGAATCGGCCATCAGGGCCACGTTATAGCCCATGTCCCGGTAATACTCGGCGAGCGTGATGCCGGTATAGATGGACGCCTCGCGGGCGGCCACCGGCATGTTGGAAGTATTTGCCACCAGGATAGTACGCTGCATGAGTGGCACCCCGGTCTTGGGGTCGATCAGGCTCGGGAACTCGGCCAGAACCTCGGTGATCTCGTTTCCCCTCTCGCCGCAACCTACATATATGACTATGTCCGCGTCGGCCCACTTGGCCAGCGTGGTCTCCGTAACCGTCTTGCCCGTTCCAAAACCGCCGGGGATGATGCTGTATCCGCCCTGGGCTATGGGAAAGAAGGTATCCAGGATGCGCGTGCCGGTTATGAAGGGGACCGTGGGGTTCTGCTTTTCCTTGACCGGGCGCGGTACGCGGGCGGGCCAGGTCTGGTGCAGCTTGATCTCGCCGCCTCCCTCGAGCCGGACCACTACTTCGTCCACGTTGAACTCGCCGGTCTTCACCTCGGACACCCGGCCGGACATTCCGGGAGGCACCATTATGCGGTGGGCTATGTGCACCGTCTCCTGTACCTCACCGACTATATCGCCGGCCTCTACCATGTCGCCCCTCTCGACCATCGGCTCGAATTTCCACAGCCTGTCACGGCGTAGTGGCTGGGTCCTAACTCCTCGCACGACGAAGTCACCGTATTCATCGGCGATATCGACCAGTCTCCTCTGAATGCCGTCATAGATGGAGGAAAGGAGGCCAGGACCCAACTCGATCAGCAAGGGCTCCTCGGTGCACTCCACCCTCTCCCCAACATGCAGGCCCGAGGTATCCTCGTAGACCTGAACGATCGCGGTGGGGCCGTCCAGGCGCACCACTTCACCGATCAGTCCCAAGTCTCCAACCCGGGTGATGTCGTACATCTTGGCGCCGGCCATGCCCGCGGCATTGACCACCGGTCCGGATACCTTTACGATTGTTCCCTCGATCATATCGACACTCTCCCGTCTTCAGATTTTATTCCGTCCAAACCATATCCATTATCTGGTAATAATATTACTCTCCAGCCTGCCCCCGCAGGGTGATATCAAACCCTATTGCCCGGTGGATGAGGCGGGCCAGGTAAGCCCGGCGCTCGCCGGCCATCTCCACCGTCTCCTTAATAGGAAGCGGGATTACGATGGGACGATAAATGCTGTCTATTTTCTCCTGCGTCTTCTCGTCGATCTCGTTGTAGAAATGCTCGTTCACCGCGAGTATTCCGGCATCGGGATCGTCGAGAAGAAGCTTTATTTTATCCCGGGCCTCGGCGGCGTTCTCCACCTCTACGACGGTGACTCCAGCCAGGCGGAAACCGTCAGCGGTTTCGGGATCGGTTACCACTATTGCCTTGTACAAATACCTTCACCTCTCAGGGAGTTATTTCTCCTTCGAATCCTGGTTCATGAGAAAGAGCTCTTTGCGAATCTGCGCCTCGAGGAGCCCGATGCTCTTGCCCCGAATGATTATGCGAAGGTTGGTCACTTCGAGGTACTTCCTCCACATGTACTCGATTATCACGCCTATGCCCAGGGGGTCCTTGCCCATCCCCATGCAAGTGCGAATTATGTATTTCTGCATCTCATCCTCGAAGACGCTCTCCCCGCGCTCGTCGAACCGGCTCCAGGCCGCTTCGAGTGGAGCTTTGTAGGGCATCTTGGCCAGCATGGCGCTAGAAACCTGGTCGGGCTGACCCAGGGCCATGATCTTCTCGAAGTCGCGCTGGCTCAAGGTTCCGCCCGGGAGAAAGTAATTATCCACCTGGGCGCCCGCAAGCTCGATCCCGCAGATCCTCATCAAGGTGACGATATTGATGGCGTCAATCTCCATATCGACCACCTCGCGGACCAGGTCGGCGTTGGCGCCTCCGCCCTTGAGCAGCTCGACTACGTGCTCAAAGTGGTATTTATCCAGCGCCAGCTCGAGGATGGCCAGATCATGCTCGCGCAGGTATTCGCCCAAGTGGGCGCTGAGCGCCTGGCCATAGTTGATCGACCACTCACGCCCGAAGATGACGATGGCGTCGATCGCCGCCCGCAGATCCGGCTGGTTGACTATTTCCTCCATGACCACCAGGTCGAGCGATCCTACAGGGACCAGGTTGCGCAGTATCTCCGCCTTGGGCACGAGGGCTCGCATCCCGCGCAGGATGGTCTTGATATTATAGAGGTCCCAGCGGGCAAGAAGGGCCTGGACCATTTCCTCCGGCTTGCCCTCGAAGAATTCCTTGATCTTGCCGAAGTTCCTTACCAGGTTGCGGTTGAAGGCCCTGTCCATGATGGTCGGACGGGCGCCCTCCAGTATGAACTGCTCGATATCCACCTGGTACTCGGTGGACTCGAGCACGCCTAAGGCCCGGTTGTAATCGGGCGCGTCGAGCAGCTCCTTGTATACATGCTCGTCAAGGAGACGCGAGTTCATCGCCCGCACCCTGGCGTTGGCGTAAGTGTAGTCTTTCAGTGGGACTTGAACCATAAACCTCAAGCCTTCCGGGGCTTTACATATAAAGAGGGGGACTAACCCCCTCCGACCGCGGCCTTCGCTTCCTCTTCGAAGAGGATCCCCGAGACGTTCATGCGCAATTTCTCACGCGCCCGGTTCAGGCGCTCCTCCACGGTGTTGATGACATTAACCCTGCCTTCGGTGTCGGATATCACGGCTCCGCCGACGCACTCGAGGTCCGTCAGCACTTCGTAATCCACGCCCTGTTTGCGTAGGATCGAATCCGCCAGTTTCTTATCCGCGGGGTCCAGGTGGCAAACGACCTTTCCGCTGACCCGGGAGAGGCCTTCCGTGATCAGCCCTTCCAGCACGGCCGCATAGTTCGGCTGTGACCTCAGGTTCTGAAGCCCTTTCTCGGCGTCGGCCAAAGCCTTCTCGGCCACGCTTTCCTTGGCGTTGATCACCGAGTTCTTTGATTTCAGCCGGGCCGAGTAGAGCATGGAAGTCGTCTCGCTCTGGGCCTCCGCTTTTACCTTGGCCAGGCGAGCTTGACGGATATCCTCCGCCTCGCCTTTGGCCCGCCCCAGGATCTGTTTGGCCTCCTGTTCGGCCCTCGCGAATATCTCCTGGCATTCCTCTCGGCACTGATCATCCAACGCCTGCAGGATGTCCTCTATAGACATACCTTCACTTCCCGTCTAAGTAGTCTTGAATACGCTATTCTTCATCTTCCGGGGTTGACCCCGGCCTTACTTGGGCGCCAACCCGGTGATAAGGAAGGAGATAACGAATCCGAGTACCACCATAGTTTCTGGAATAGCTATCATGATGATGGCGTTTCCGGCCAGCTCCGGCTTCTCAGCCAGCGCTCCGGCCATGGCAGCTCCAATCTTTGACTGCGACCAACCGGTCGCCAGAGCAGATAGCCCAATGGCCAACGCTGCCCCGATGGCGATGAGTCCAAGTTCCAAACTATTCACCTCCTGATCGTTTGAACGGCTTATAAACTACGTCTGCTTCCTTATAGAACTTGGTGAAACCTTCCACCAAGTTGAGACGGAGGGACTGGATGGAGGGGCTGAGTATTCCTAACGCGAGATTTAGTGCGTGCAAAGCCCCGGCGACGAGGATTCCTATGATTACCATGAAACCCCCACCAAACTTGGCCCCAAGCTGGTTCGCCACCTCAGCAAGGATGACCGAGGCCAATCCTATGCCGTAAAGTCGGGCGTAAGACAGGAGGTTGCCGAAGGTGAGCGCAGCCTCCAATCCGCCCCCGAATCCGCCGCCTATGAAGGCAACTACGATGCCACCTACCGCCATCAATGCACCCGCGGGTACCGCAACACCCTTGATGCCCTTCAAGCCCCAGAGGCTTCCGAATATCACCACCAGGCCGAGGATAAAGAGAAGGAAGCCGATCTTCTCTATGGCATGCTTGCGCTCCTTATGTCTGATTGCGTCGATTAGTCCTATGGTCAAGGCGCCTCCCATGTGCAAGACCCCGATGAATATGACAATTATGAGCAGCAGCTTGAACATATCGGGGTTGGCCTTGGCGATGCGCTCGACCGGCCATCCCCAGACGCCGTTCGGCGTATGGCCCCACACCCACTGCACTGTCAAGTGACCTTCCGCGTTCGTCCAGTGGAAAGCCTTTATGAGCAGGTCGCCGAAGAATTCGAAATAGATTATTCCGAAAATAAAGGTCGATATCGAACAGATGAGCATCACGTTGGTGAAAAGCGTAAAGAAGAGGCTCTTCGATTCCTTCTTCTTGAGATAGCGCCGTATAAATATGGCGCCGGCGAAGAGTACCAGCCCGTATCCCATGTCCCCCAGCATGAATCCGAAGAGGAGAGGGAAGAAAAGGGCTACCAGGAAGGTGGGGTCTATGTGCCCGTACTTAGGCGGGTTGATCAGCATGTAAATGAACTCGAAGGGCTTGACCGCCGCCGGGTTCTTGAGGGCGCTGGGTGCATCCTCCATCTCCTCGTGGCCGGGCTCCTCCTCGGTGAGCTCCACCTTGCCCTCGAACTTCTTCTCGAGGATCTTGCGCGTCTCTTCGACCTTCTCGGTCGGAATCCATCCCGTTATCACGAATACGTGGCCGCTCTGGCCGAACTTGGGAATGGCGTTTAATGATTCAATGCGGTCGGCCAGGTAATCCTTGAGGGCCACCAAGGTGGTATACCATTTGTTGGAAATCTCTTCCAGGTCCTCCCTCACCTTCCTCAGCTTGGGCGGGATCTCCTGGTAGCGGGTTTCGATCTCTTTCAGCGCCTCGTCGTACGGCTTGTCGGCGAGTTCGGAAGGCAGGCGAACCTGGTTAACATTCTCGGTCGCGAGGAAGTTGTGGACCTGCTCGGAGAAACGCTTGTGGAAGACCAGAATGGCCGCGTGGGTATTCTCGTCCACGCGGGCCGAGAAGACGTCGCACTGGCCGCCGGTTATCCTCTCCAGCTCCCCCTCTATATAATCGAGCACCGCCTTGTAGCGCTCCTCGATGAGCAGGGCTATCGAGGTGTACTGCTCGGTGGTCGTCACTTTGCTCGCGAGGGGATAGACTTTCTTGATGATCGGTTCATATTTTGCCAGGCGGGAAAGTTCGACTTCCAGCTCGTTCTTGTAAGATATCAGTTCCTTGGTGGCCGATTCCTCCTCGTCCACCATGGAGCCTATCTCGCCCAGGGTCTTGCCCTGGAATTCCTTGTATTTCTCATCGATGACGCTCCGGCTCGCCTTCTGCTCGGGAGGCATGAGCTCGGATAGGATAGCATTGTTTCGCATGGCCAGGTTTTGCAGCAGGTTTCTTTCTTCCTCGAGCGCCGGATCCATCTCCATCGGGATGAGATCCGCATAGCGAGGTCCCCTCCTCTTCGTAATGTCCTCGAGGTGTATGCTCCCCAGATCCTGGAGGGTCTCGAGCACTTGGAAGAACAGGGTCTTGAGCCCTACGATCTCTACTTTCGACATCGTCAGAAGCATTTCCCGTCCCCCTACCTTACCTAGTTGCCTGCATTTTCATACTTCCCCGATCTGATTGATTCGGTCCGATCTGCCCCAACCGAAGTCCTGCTACAAAATAGAGTATAGGCGGAAGAAAGGGATCGGACCGGACGCCAAAAATCAAGCGCCTGAGTATCCAGTCGTAATTATCGATTCACAGATAAAATCCACCGCTTTTGCAAGGTTCCGCTCGCCGGTTTCCTGAACCGTTGCGACTTCCTTGGCGGTGGAAGCTTCGATTTCGGTGACTTCCTCACGGGCATCGGCGATCATCTTCGCGTATACGTCCTTCCCGATTTCCTCGAGCGTGGCCTTACGCTTTGTCGCCGCCGCCTGCCCCTTAGCGTCCTCAATCAGCCGATCTGCTTTTGCCCTTTCGGCACTGGTTTTAGACCTTATCTCAGCCTCTTTTGATGTTATGCGGCTGAAAACCTCGGTCCTGGCTCCGATGAACTTCTGTTCCAGCTGGTCTGATAGATGCGTTTCTTCCTTGTTTTTCCTTACTTTCTTGGTCTTGACCTTTTCTTTGGATTCTGCCATGATGCTCCGACCTCTTGCTTCGACTCTGGCGTATTATTTTAGCTTCGCGTCCGCGTATCGGTCCTGTAACATAATATATTCAGCATTATTCTCTGTCAATAAAATCCACCAAGCGGCGGCCAGGTCTCGAATATCGAGTATCTTACCATATTCTGGAAGATAATTGCTACGCTGCTTGCGGCAAAATTGCTTTGCTTCACTACATGCTTTTTGGAAAACAGCGGGGGGTTGACCCCATTAAGACCCCCTTAGAGTCTTTGGTAGATGAGGCGTAGGCCGTGCAGGGTGAGTAGGGGGTCGTGAGCCTGAATCGTGTGGCATTCCGAGACTATCACTTCGGCCAGGCCGCCGGTTGCAATTACCGTCACCTCTCCTTGCATCTCGGCACTCATTAGCTCAACTATCCTGTCCACCTGGCCGGCGAAGCCGAAAATTATGCCCGATTGCAGGCTTGAAATGGTGTTCTTCCCGATAACATGCGCGGGCCGATGCAGGTCGACCCGGCTGAGGCGGGCCGCCGCGCTGAAGAGGGCTCGCGTTGATATTTCAATGCCCGGCGCTATGACGCCTCCCAGGTAATCTCCCTCACTGGATATGGCATCGAATGTGGTGGCGGTGCCAAAATCGACAACCAGGCTGGGGCCGCCATAGCGCTCGAAGGCGGCAACCGCGTTTACCAGCCGGTCCGGCCCGACCTCCGCCGGATTGTCCATCAGGACCTTGATCCCCGCTTCAACGTTTTGCCTGACTATCAGGGGCTGGAAATCCCAGTAGTCGCAGGTCATCTCCTCGAGCGCCCGGGTGGCGGAAGGGACCACGGATGAGATTATGACGGCTTCGAATTCGGCGAAGCTCAAGCCCTTGAGCATAAGGAAGCCCTGGTAGTAAAGAGCCAGCTCGTCCCCGGTCTTATTTGCGTCCGTCGATACGCGCCAGTGGCCGACCAAATCGGATTCCCGATAGGCGCCTATGGCCGTCTGAGTATTGCCCACGTCAATGGCTAAGAGCATTTGAACCTCCCGCTTAATCTGCTTGTTCGGTCGCCGCCGCCTTCACCGCCTGCAGCTGCAGGGCGATATCAAGGGAAGGTGCGCTGTGGGTAAGCGCTCCGACCGAGATGTAATCAACCCCGGCTCGCGCGTAGGAGGAAACATTTGCCAGGGTTATGCCACCGGATGCCTCGAGCTTCACCCGGCCCGATGCCATGCGCACCGCCTGTTCCGCATCCTCAGACGGCATATTGTCGAGCATGACAATATCGGCACCCGCCTCGATGGCTTCCTCCAACTCCTCCAGCCGCCCGATCTCTACCTCGATGGGCCGCGGCTCCCCCGCGGCTTCCTTAGCCAGGCGCACGGCGGCACCCACGCCGCCCGTGGCCCCTATATGATTATCTTTTATTAATATCGCGTCGTAGAGCCCGAAACGGTGATTCTTGCCTCCGCCCGCCCGCACCGCGTACTTTTCCAGACCTCGTAACCCGGGTGTCGTCTTCCGCGTATCCAGAATCTCGGCACCATGGGGAGCGGCCAAGACCAGAAATCTTGCCGTAAGGGTGGCTATTCCGGAGAGTCTCTGCAGGAAGTTGAGGGCGGTCCTTTCGCCTTCGAGGATGGTAAGGACCGACCCGTCGAGGGTCGCTATCACGCTGTCGCCCTGCAAGTGCTCGCCGTCGTTTACCAGACTCTGGAAGTTGATTTTATTATCGAGCAGGCGAAAGACCATCGAGGCCAGGGGCAGGCCGGCCACCACTCCCGGTTCGCGCATGATTATTTCGGCCCGCCCTTTGCTGCCCGGCTGAATCAGCGCCCGTGAGGTTATATCCCCAGTTGCCTGCAGGTCCTCGTCGAGCGCCCTTTGCACCGCTTCCATGCAGAGCCGTTTGAAGTCATCATCCAAAGCTTGTTTTCCTTCCCCACCTTGGTACCCCGCTCCATTAATGCGCCGGCATTCGGTGCGTCAGCGTATTTATGAAACCGCATACTTATCCGGCGACCAGTCATAGCTCTTGTCCTGGAGCTTCCCGATTCCGCGCAGCTCCCACGAAACCAGCCCGTCCCGAGCCTGGAAGACTATATGCTTGCGCCAGAATTCATCCTGGCCCGGGAAATCGACCCGGAAATGGCAGCCTCTGCTCTCCTCCCGAATGAAAGCCGCCCTGGTCATCAGGGAAGCCAGGGTAATCATGTTCTGCATCTCGAAGCCGTTCGCCTCATGATATTCCACCTGCAGCACCTCGAGGTTTTTCTGCATGGACTTCTCCGCCTCGCACAGGCCCTCGTGGCTGCGCCTGAAACCGATGCAATCCATCATCAACTCCTTGAGGAAACGGCGCAGCAGCTCTATGTCCATCGCGACCCGGCTCCTCTCTACCTCGTAGCGGATGCCCTTTACGTCCTGCAATTCCCTCCATCCTCTGGGGACTTCATCTATGAGGTCATCCATGATGCGGCGGCTGAAGACGAGCCCCTCCAGAAGTGAGTTCGAGGCCAGGCGATTGGCACCGTGCACCCCGGTGCATGCCGTTTCGCCGCAGGCGTAAAGGCCCCTCACCCTGGTGCGACCGTGAAGGTCGGTTACGGCTCCCCCGCTCATGTAATGCGCGGCGGGCGATACCGGGATAGGGGCTTGCGTTATATCGATGCCGGCTTCCAGGCAGTGCTGGTAAATAGTGGGAAATCTCTGCTTGAGCTTTTCTGAGGGAATGTGGGTGGCGTCGAGCAGCAGGTGATCCTCCCCGGAAGCCTTCATCACCCCGACCATTTCGTTAACCACCGTATCCCGCGGGGCCAGGTCTTTAAGAGGATGTACGCCCTCCATTATGCGGTTGCCGGTATGGTCGAGGAGGATCGCTCCTTCGCCCCTCAGCGCTTCGCTTATCAGCCAGCGCGGGGTCTCGGAGATGTGCAGGGCGGTCGGGTGAAACTGCAGGAATTCGATATCAGAGATCTCCGCCCCCGCCCGCAGCGCCATACCGACGCCGTCTCCGGTGCAGATGGCCGGATTGGTGGTAACCGCATACAGCTGTCCCATGCCACCCACGGCGAGTACAACCACCGGAGCACGGAAATAACTGAAGACGCCGTTCTCGAGATCCATGCCTACAACTCCCGCGCAACGTCCGCCTTCGGTAAGTATGTCTATCGCGAAGTAATGCTCGTATATCTCCAGGTGCTTGTTGTACATGAGCCTCCTGGAAAGGCTGGCTTCGACCTCGCTTCCCGTGGCATCGCCGCGCGCGTGAGCGACCCGGGCTTTGGAGTGGCCGCCTTCCGTTGTAAGGTCGAGTTCGCCGTTTTTGGTATCGAATCGCGCCCCCACTTCATCTATCAGCTCCCGCAATCTTTCCGGCCCCTCCCTTACCAGCACCCAGACCGCTTCCTCCTCGCAAAGACCCTTGCCGGCGCGGATGGTGTCGTCGAAATGAAGATTCGGGCTGTCATCGCTGGAGAGGGCGGAGGCTATTCCGCCCTGGGCGTAACGGGTGGCCGTTACGGTGAGCGCGCTCTTGGTGAGCAGGGCGACCCGGAAAGCGCGCGCCGCCCTGAGCGCGGTGGAAAGGCCGGCGACACCGCTGCCGAGGACAACCACGTCTACGTCGATGCCCGGCATTTTATCGAGGTCGAAGTCTATCAGGTAACGGGGGATCAATTACATCACCTTGAAGAGCGGGTGGAGATTTTCAGCGCTTCCGTCGCGTATATTCATGAATAGCACTGCTTTCACTTTCCGGATATCGTGTATCGATAAAAAAATATCGGGGCTGGAACCCCATTTAAGGTTTGTGGATTTAATATTAGTACCGGTCTCCGGCGGTCACATGGTCGTCGATCAGGCGTATGCGGTTGAGCTCATCGACATAGACTATCTTTGGTTTGAAGCTTCGCGCGTCTTCTTCATCCACCATGCTGAATGAAAAAATAATTATCCTGTCACCCTTGTGGATGAGCCTCGCCGCGGCCCCGTTCATGGCTATGATTCCGGTTCCCGGCTCACCTCCGATTACATAAGTCTCCAGCCGGTTGCCGTTGTCTATATCAACGACCTGTACCCTCTCGTAGGGTATCAGGTCAGCCGCCTCCATAAGGTTCTCGTCTATGGTTATGCTTCCGAGATAATGAAGATCGGCATCGGTAACCGTAGCTCGATGAATCTTGCTCTTCAGCATGATCCGCTGTGTTGGCATAATCTGGTTCTCCATTTTTCAAAGTCAAGCCGATAAGGCCTGCTGAACAGGAGAGTTCTACTCCTCAATAAATATAACATAACAAGGGGTGAGGCCATAGGGCGCCCTCAATCAAGTTGCTGTCGAGAAAAAGCAGGCAACGCATCCCGACGTATTCTAATCGAGATTCACCAGCAGGTTGTCGATCAGGCGGGCCTTGCCGACCCTTGCCGCCAGGGCTATGAGGACTTGGCCCCGCAACTCTTTTATGGGGCGGAGCAACCGGTAGTCGACCACCTCCACGTATTCCGGCTCGACCAAGCCTTCAATCTGCATGAGCTCTCTCATGGCGGCGATTACGGCGGAGGCGTCCCTTTCACCCTGCGATATCTTTTCTTCCGCCAGACGCAGGGAACTGTAGAGGATAGTCGCAGCCGCCCTCTCTTCCCCGCTCAGATACATATTTCGAGAGCTCATCGCCAATCCGTCCGCCTCCCTTACCGTCGGACGGGCGACAATCCGGATATCGAAATTGAGGTCCTCGACCATCTTGTCTATTACCCGCACCTGTTGGGCATCCTTCATGCCGAAGTAGGCGCGATCGGCCGGGATGACGTTGAAGAGCTTGGCGACTACGGTCGCCACCCCCTGGAAATGCCCGGGCCGCCGGGCGCCGCACAGCCCCTCGGTTATATCCGCGACATCGATTTGCGTAAGGTAGGGCTGGGGGTACATATCTGCGACACCGGGGTGAAATACGTAATCGCCCCCGGCACGCTCCGCCATTTCAAGATCGCGATCGAGATCGCGGGGGTAATCCTCGAAGTCCTCGCCGGGACCGAACTGAGTCGGATTCACGAAGATACTCACCACTACCACATCGTTTTGGTGGCGGGCGGCCTCTATTAATGAGACGTGCCCGGCATGGAAGAAACCCATGGTGGGCACGAGGCCGATGGAATCGCCGGCGGCGCGGTGTTCCTTGACGGCGCTCCGCATTTCGCTCGGGGAAGTCATTACTTTCATAAGGGTTAACCTCGTTGGCTCAACCCTCCACAAAGGGGCCTGACCCCAATGTGGAGCGTTTACTTTTATAAGTGGTGGCGGAGTAGTTCCTCTATCTCATCGCAGCGTGATTTGCTGACTTCGGCCTCTGCCAGATCCAGCGCGTAGAGACTGAGGGAGGCATAGACTTTGAGAAGCAGTTCGCGGTCCTCGCGCTCCATGAATTCCAGGTGCCGGCGCAGGATACCGATATCGCCGCGGGCGACCGGCCCGGTCAGGGATTTTTCGGTCCCGTACTTCTTGAGGTTGTCCAGCGTGCCCTCGATCAGGGGCATCAGAGCGCGCAGGGCTTTTTCGCTGCCTATCCCGATTTCCTGGTAAAGGAGTTCGGCGGCGTGCTCCAGAGCAACCAGCAAATTGCTCGCCAATACCGCCCCTATGTGGTAGAGGGTTTTGTCTTTTTCCTCGAGAGCGACCGGCTCTCCCCCCAGTCTGCGCACCAGTGCCTCGGCCCATTGGCGCGTTTCCTCATCGCGGGTTGTCACCGCGAAGACCGACCCGGGCATCCTCTTTACCGCCCCCTTTACTTCGGCAAAGGTTTGCAGGGGATGGATGCAGGCGGTCCTGGCACCGAGATCCTCGGCCGGTTTGAGCACATCGAGCTGCAGGGCGCCGCTCATATGCACAACATACTCGCCCTTGTTGATCGCGTTCTCGGTTACCAGCAGCAGGCAGGTGTCGGCTATCAGGTCATCGGGGGTGGTGATTATTATCACGTTTCCCTTCTTTGCGGCTTTTACGGCGTCGGGGGTAAGAAGAGCTTTCCTTATGAACTCGCCGGCCTGCTTGAGGGATTCCTCACTGCGTGTTGCCACGGCAACCACCTCGGCTCCCTCTCTCTCCAGGATGTGGCCCACGGCCGTGCCTACTCTGCCGGCCCCGATAATCACGAAGCGATCTGTCTTCTTAGCCGTCGCCATGCCATTCCTCCTCGCCCAACCGAAACGCCTTTGTGACTTTCCCCTCGCCCCCCGCTGGATAACGAGGGCAAGCCTTATCATTTCCCGGAATGCAAATAGCGGGCCTCAATTCGAGCAGCGGCGCCATTACGAATTCGCGCTCCAGCATATGGGGATGCGGGATGGTAATATCTTCTTCCCTCATCTCCAGGTCGTCAAAGAGCAATATATCGATATCTATTACCCTCGGACCCCATTTTTCCTGCCTGACCCGGCCCAATTCCGCCTCCACCTCTCTGCATGCCGCGAGCAACTGCCGCGGCTGGCGCTCAGTCGAAACCAGGGCGACCATGTTGAGGAAGGGCGCCTGGTCAAGCACTCCCCAGGGCTCACTTTCATAGATGGAAGATATTTCCTCGACCCTGATGCCCGGTTTGCTGTCCAGCAGGCGCAGGGCCTTGAGGAGATTTTCCTTTCTATCCCCTATATTGCCACCCAGACCGAGGAAAGCCCAATGCAACTTCTGATCAGGCATCGCCCTCGAACACCATCTCCACCGCCACTTCCTTCACCTCGAACTCTAGCGGCGCCTCGGGCTTCCTTACCCTCACTACAGCCCTGGAGGCCGTGGTTTCTTGCATGAGATATGCGCCGATCTTGCCCGTAAGCGTCTCGATGAGATCATACCTCTCCCCGGCGGCGATTTCATGCACCCCGGATACGACGCGGTCGTAATCGATAGTGCGGTTGAGATCGTCGGTTTCAATCGCGGCCGAAAAATCGCCTTCCAGCTCGATATCGATGAAGAAAGTCTGCCCATGTTCCCTTTCTTCAGGGGTGCAGCCGTGATAGGCGAAGACTTTGAGACTGGAAATAATTACCTTTCCCCGGCCGGCGATCACTTGTTTTTCACCTGCGCCGATGTCAGCACGTCAGTTGTTTCGAGTGAATCTACCACGTCCATTCCCTTGACCACCTTGCCGAACACGGTGAAATACTGGTCTAAGCCGGTGGCGTCCTGCTTCAGGATATAGAAATCGGTGCGGCCGGAATTAGCCGTCGGCAATTGGGTGTTGGGGTCGCTCGGCTTGGCGATGCCCACCGCCCCCCTGACGTTGGATTGCCCCATCTCATCGAGCACGGTTCCGGTCTGCTGATCCTGGTTGAAGGCATCCTGCGCCTGGGTCTCGTCCGGCTGCCCTCCCCCGGACTCCGCTACCAGCGACTGGTAG